>Ga0126377_10002143_pt1 | contig 13446 bp, 9 predicted proteins | sample PanSoiMetPlot_22_FD_92647 | JGI IMG/M metagenome (GOLD analysis project Ga0126377, IMG submission 92647) | Tropical forest soil microbial communities from Panama - MetaG Plot_22 | ecosystem: Environmental > Terrestrial > Soil > Tropical forest > Bulk soil | place: Panama | collected 2016-02-17
GTGCCGCGCGGGCGCGTGGCGACCTACGGGTGGATCGCGGAGCGGGCGGGGTTGCCGCGTCGGGCGCGGCTCGTGGGACACACGTTGCGTCATGCACCGCGCGGCTTGCGCCTGCCCTGGCACCGGATCATCAATGCGCAGGGACGGATCTCTTTTCCGCGCGGCAGCGAGCCGTACGCCGAGCAGCGTCGGCGGCTCGAAGCTGAAGGAGTGCGCTTCGTGCGCGGCCGCGTGAAGCTGCAGCAGTTCGGCTGGCAGCTCACGCTCGATGAGCTGCTCTGGAAGCCGCCCGAGGAGCGACGCAAGCGCCGCTGAGCCCACCGTCCGACCGGCCGACCTGTTCAACGCGCGCGCCTGTCGCCACCCGTGCCCGCTTGCTACCATCCCGCCCCCCGGGTAGCGAATCCTACGGGAGCACGAATGCCTGATCGTTACGTCGTTTTCTCCCACGGCAAGGGGAGCGGCCCCTGGGGCGAGAAGATCACGGCCATGGCGGAGATGGCCCGGAGCGAGGGCTTCGAGGCCGAGTCCGTCGACTACCAGGGCATCGAGGATCCCGCCGATCGCGTCACGCGGCTGCTGAGCTTCTGCAAGGATCTGCGCGGCTCACTGGTGCTGGTGGGATCGAGTCTGGGCGGGCATGTCGCGACCGCGGCTTCGCGGCTGTTGCAGGCGCGCGGCTTGTTCCTGCTGGCGCCGGCGTTCTACATGCCGGGCTACGAGCAGCAGACGCCGAAGCCCGCCGAATGCCCGATCACCATCGTGCACGGCTGGCGCGACGACGTCGTGCCGGTGGAGAACAGCGTGCGCTTTGCGAAGCAGTTCAAGTCGACCTTGCACATCCTCGACGGCGACCATCGCCTGGTCGAGAACATTCCGCAGATCAACTATCTCTTCGAGTATTTCCTGATCACGCTCGAGCCGTATCTCTGAGTGCCGTCCCTCGGCCTCGAAGTCATCTTGGACAATGACCCAACGAGTGGGTAGTCGTGGTCAGAAGTGAAGTCGCGGCGACTAACCTTGCGCCGTCACATGCAGTGACTCTTACTCTCCCCAAGTCTAGGGAACCGAGGCCACAGCGGCGATGACGCCGTACCAAACGTGCTGCTTGTTGGACTCCGGCGTCTCAGGCACGGCGTACCCGACGATGACGGTATCGCCCGATCCGAAGATCGAGCGACGGCTCCCCGACGAGCCCCATCCTTCCAGAAGTCTCGCCCCGGAGCATGCCTTGGGACGCCGCTGGAGGCCCTTCGTCCTAGTTTCTTGAAGCGCTGCCATCTGTCGTTAGCGACTCGATCTTGGTGATTGAAGCTCGGTCCGGATATGCGCGAAAAGGCTGTGAGACGATGCAGCTCCGATCGGCGAGCCGAATTGCCAATCGAAAATCGGTTCCGCTCAGGTTCCCAAGCTGGACTGAGAATAGCTCGACTTTGAATGAGGCCATCGAGTGGAGGCCGACCTTCAATGCGTCCGGCGAGGGCCCAAAGGTGCCCGGCAGGTGATTGGCGAGAGTCGTCCAGGTCCCATTCAAATCTCTAAACTGAACCGTGGCATCCGGATAGTCGATGTAAAACGATTCGCTCGCCTTTCGCGCTGGGATTACGATGCCCCTCGCGATTCGGAGATTTTGCAACCTAAAATCGCCGACAAAAGCTCCATCGTGATTCTTGACGGCGCTCGTGAGTGTCAGCGTCGTATTTGGCACCAGCGCATCTTCCTCTACACAAGAATCAGATGCGGACGCGGCTGCACACCAAGAGGCAACCGATATCAGAATCACACCGCCGACGACTGTTAGACGCGTCATGCTCCTAACTCCTGTTTCAATCTCTTTCCGGGAACTTGGGTTAGTGCCCATGGGGACCGCCTGGATAGTCATACTTACGAATCGTTTCCCGGTAAGCTTCGTCGATGCCCCCGCGGCGAAGCGCGCCATCCAGAGTTGACGACGTGGCTTCCTGACATTCCTCAACTGAAGTGAAGTCAACGTTCTTGTAGCGAGCCTCTCGTTCCTCGGCGATTCCCTTGCCAGCCCGGTTTGCCCATGAGTTGTAGTCACGGACGTGATCACGCTCTTTGCGGTTGACGAAGGACCTTGATGCTCGGGTCAAGCCGGGACGCGAATGCACGTGAGTCTGAAAATCAACTGTGAATTCTTCAAACTTGGCACCAGTCGCGGTGCAGACGCAGCGACTCGTGATGCTCCAATCCACGATCGTGGCACCAGTTGGTTTCGGCCCTACAATCGACGGCAGCGCACCTGGATAGGCCGGCCATTGCGCTTTAGCCGTCAGATCAGACGCATAGGTGGTCACATTCCGCCACACAAGAAGGCCCAGAGCATCGATTAGTTCGACGGAGTCATTTTGGACGTAGGCAAACGTGTTGATTCCCGCACCGAGGCCGATAGGAGTTGCGGGAGAGCGCTTAACCTAGTGCCGCTCGCGAATCGCACGCGCCGCGAGGCGATCGATGAGCGAGGGCCAGAAGAGCCGCACGTAGCGAGCCATCCGTCCACGGTAAGAGGTGAGGAGCAGGCGACGGCGCTTCTCGATCGCGGGCACGACCAGCCGTGCGCACTGCTCGGCGGTCATGATCTTCTCCTGGCGCATGGGGCTCACGCCGAGCGGCTGTCCATCCCGGCCGATCGCGCGCTTGTGCGTTTCGGTGACCACGAAATCGGGCGCGATGATCGTCACGCTGACGCCGCTCCCGGCGAGTTCGATGCGGAGCGATTCAAAGAACCCGACCAGCGCGTGCTTGCTGGCCGAGTAGCCCGTGCGCTCCGGCACCCCGGTGAGTCCCGCCATGCTCGCGATCGCGACGATGCGGCCGTGCGCTTGCTTGAGCCACGGCAGTGCTGCGCCGGTCAGGTGGACGCCCGACAGATAGTTCAGCCGCACGAGGTGCTCGTACACCGAGAGGTCCGCGAGCGCATCGAAGCGCGCCCACATCGTGCCGCCGGCGTTGTTGATGAGCACATCGAGGCGTCTGAACCGGGCGATGGCCGCATCGATGAGCGCGCGGCATTGTGCGGGATCGAGGACGTCGGTCGCGACCGCGAGTGCGGCGCTCCCGCGCGCTTCACATTCGCGTGCGAGTTCCTCCAGCCGCTCGAAGTTGCGGGCGGCGAGCACCAGGCGCAGGCCGCGCCGTGCGAGCTCGAGCGCGAGGGCGCGCCCGATGCCTTCCGAGGCACCGGTGAGCACGACGACGTGATCCGCGAGCGGACTCGACACCTCGGCGTGCAGCGAGCCCTGACGATCAGTGTCCGGATTCACGGTACACTCTCGCGGCGTTCGGGGAGGAGGGGCTCACCATGAAGATGTTGTTCGCATGCCTGCTGTGCACGATGCTCCTCGGCGCCTGCGGGCAGGATACTCCACCAAAGCAAGAGCAGCCGATGCGCCCGGAGGACACGTTCGCCGGTGACATGATCAAGGAGAAGAACAAGATCGAGGAGCAGGCGCAACAGCAGGTCGAGAATCGCATGCCGGAGCTCAACCGCGAGCTCGACCAGGCCGAGGGCGCGCAGCCCGCCCCCGAGCCACAAAACTGATCCGGGCGTCGCTCGCCGAGCTTACGTCATGAACGTGGGCGCCACTCTCGCGCGGCCCTTCACCTGGCTGCTGCGAAAAACCATTTCGCTGTGGGTACGCACGACGGTGCGCCCGGCCGACATCGCGCAGCGCCTCGCAGGCCGCGAGCGACTCACCTGCTACGTGCTGGAACAGCAGAGCCTTGCCGACCTGATGGTGCTGCAGGACACCTGCGTCAAGCTGGGGCTGCCGCGCCCGAGCCGGCGCCTCGTCATCGGCGAAGTGAACGAGCGGCGCTCGGTCTGCTACCTGGTGCGCAATGCGAACTGGTTCGGCACGCGCATCGATCCGCGCCCGCCGGAACTGCTCGCGCACCTGGTCGATGCGGCGATCGCCAATCCTGAGCTCGACCTCGACATCGTTCCGGTCGCGATCTACTGGGGCCGCGCGCCGCAGAAAGAGGGATCGACCTTCCGCCTGCTGCTCGCGGAGAGCTGGGTCTTCGTCGGGCGCTTCCGTCGTTTCCTGATGGTGATCTTCAACGGCCGCTCGACGCTGGTGCAGTTTGGCGAGCCGCACGCGTTGCAAGGGTTCATCCAGTCCGGCCTCGATCCCTCGCGCACCGTGCGGCGCGTGTCGCGCGTGCTGCGCACTCAATTTCGCACGCAACGCGCCGCCGCCATCGGTCCGGACCTGTCGCACCGGCGCACGATGGTGAACCGGGTGCTCGCGACGCAGGCGGTGCGCGCCGCGGTGGCGCAGGAGATGCGCGAGAAGAACCTGACGCGCCGCGAGGCGCTCCTGGTCGCCAAGCGCTACGCCGACGAGATCACCGCCAACTACTCGCACGCGTTCGTCACCTGGCTCGCGCGGCTCCTCGGCCGCGTCTGGAACCGTCTCTACGACGGCGTCGAGCTGCACCACGAGCAGGTCCTGCACGAAGTCGCCGAGGGGAACGAGGTCGTCTACGTGCCCTGCCATCGCAGTCACATGGACTACCTGCTGCTCTCGTACATCATCTACGTCAAGGGCTTCACCGTGCCGCACATCGCGGCGGGCGTGAACCTCAACATGCCGGTGATCGGCCGCTTCCTGCGCAAGGGCGGGGCGTTCTTCCTGCGCCGGAGCTTTCGCGGCGACAGTCTCTACCCCGTGGTGTTCACGCAGTACCTCGGGCTGATGATGGCGCGCGGCCATGCGCTCGAATACTTCATCGAGGGCGGGCGCAGCCGCACCGGGCGGCTCCTTGCACCGAAGACCGGGATGCTGTCGATGACCGTGCGCAGTTACCTGCGCAAGCCGACTCGTCCGGTGGTGTTCGTGCCGGTCTACTTCGGCTACGAGCGACTGGTGGAGGGCGACACCTATGTCGGCGAACTGGGCGGGCAGCCGAAGCAGAAGGAGACCATCTGGGGCCTGATGCGAAGCCTCCCGAGCCTGCGGCAGAAGTTCGGCAAGGTGCACGTGAGCCTCGGCGAACCGATCGCGCTCACCGAGCTGATCCGCCGGCACCACCCCGAGTGGGGCGGTGCGCCGCTCGCCGACGAGAGCCGGCCCGCGTGGTTCAGCACGGTGATCGATGACCTGGCGCGCGAGATCATGGTGCGCATCAACAGCGCCGCCGCCGTCACGCCGATCAACCTGCTGGCGATGACGCTGCTCGCAATGCCGCGCCAGGCGATGCCCGAGGGCGATGCCATCCGCCAGCTCGACCTGTACCGCGCGATGCTGCTCGATCCGCCCTATTCGGCGCGCATCTCGGTCACCGAGCTCGACGGTGCCGCGATCGTCCGCCATGCCCTCGCGATGCAGATCGTCGAACGCGTCAACCATCCGCTCGGTGACATCCTGCGCATGGGCGAGCACAACGCCATCCTGCAGACCTACTTCCGCAACAACGTGCTGCACCTGTTCGCGATGCCCTCGCTTCTCGCGTGCTGCTTTCTCAACAACACCTCGCTCCGGACCGCGGACCTGATGCGCCTCGCCTGGCGCGTCTATCCCTACATCGCGGATGAGCTGTTCCTGCGCTGGCGCGAGGACCAGGTGCCCGATGTCGTGCAGAGCACGCTGGATCAGTTCGCCGCGCTCGGGCTCGTCGAGCGCAGCGCCGAAGGGGCCGAGTGGCGGCGCCGCCCGGCGAACGTGGTCCAGGCGATGCAGCTCTCGGTGCTGGCGCAGGGCACGATCCCGATCGTCGAGCGTTACTACCTGGTGATCGCCCTGCTGATCGAGGCGGGGAGCGGGGTCATCAGCCAGGAGGCGCTCGAGAAACGCTGCCACCTCACCGCCCAGCGTATCTCCTTACTCTACGAGCTCAATTCACCCGAGTTCTTCGACCAGACGCTGTTTGCGAGCTTCATCGAGCTGTTGCGCAGGCGCGGCGTGCTGCAGATCGGTCCCGACAACCGGCTGGTGTTCAACGAGGTGTTGCTGAACGTGGCGAGCGATGCGCAGCTCGTCCTGAGCGAGCAGATCCGGCACAGCATTTTGCAGGTCACGCATTCCTAGCCTCGCCCGCGTGGTACCCCGGGAAGGCCCGCTGCTATACTCGGCGCCATCCAGAACTGTTGTATTCGAACCCCTGATTCGGTAATTAACCAACAAACGTCAGGGATGGTCGGGCAACAAGAACAGGGCTTCCAGGGGGATCCACATGATGGCGTTCCAGATCGGCAGTGAGGCTCGCTCCGGCCGTGGCACGCAGCGCCTTGCGCTTGCATGCGCAGCGCTCGGCATGCTGACTCTTGGCGGCGCGGCGCAGGCGGTCGATTTCTCCACCGGCGGGTGGCGCGGCAGCTGGGACACGACGATTTCCTACGGCATGGCGTTTCGCATCCAGGATGCGGATTGCAACCAGATCGCCATCGCGGACGGCGGCTGTGGGCGCTCGCCCAACATCGACGACGGCGACCTCAACTTCGGCACCGGCTCGTACTCGCGCGTGTTCAAGATGACCAGCGAGCTCGGCATGAACTACGGCGCCTTCGGCTTCTTCGTGCGCGGCTCGGCGCTCTACGACGACTACGTCGAGAATTCACCGACCGAGCGCACGCCGCTCACGCCGCACGCCAAGCAACTGGTCGGCGAATACGTGCGACTGCTCGACGCCTTCGCGTACTGGCGCCCGAACTTTGGCGGCAAGCCCTCCGAGTTTCGTCTCGGCCGCCAGGTGGTGAACTGGGGCGAGAGCACTTTCATCCAGGGCGGCATCAACAACATCAACCATTTCGATGTGTCGGCGCTGCGCCAGCCCGGCGCGGAATTGAAGGAAGGGTTCCTGCCCCAGGAAATGGCGTTCTTCTCGCTCGGTCTCGCGCAGAATACGAGCCTCGAGGGACTCTATCTCTTCGACTGGAACGACACGCGTCCCGAGCCGGTCGGCTCGTACTGGAGCAGCAACGACTTCGTGCCGATCGGCGGCAGCCACGTGGTGCTCGGCTTCGGCGGCTTCTCCGACCAGGGCGTCGACTTCCGACCGCTCGGCGGCCCGTTCATCACCAACTTCCAGCAGGTGCCGCGCGGACCGACGATCGAGCCCGACAAGCAGGGACAGTACGGCGTCGCCCTGCGGCAGTTCTTCCCGGGATTCCTGAGCGGCACCGAGTTCGCGCTGTACTTCGAGAACTATCACAGCCGGCTGCCCTTGATCTCCGGCCGCAGCGGCACGCAGGCGGGCATCGGTAACGCTGCGGGCGCGGTGACCGCGGTCGGCGGCGCGGCGCAGGGACTCGCGGCCGGCTTGCCGGTCAACGCCGCCATCGCGACGGCTGCGGCCGCCGCCGTGCAGCGCTCGACAGCGGCGGGCGGCAACATGACGCTCGCCACGGCGACGCAATACGCGACGATCGGCGCGAACTACGCGCTCCAGGGCGTGAGCCCGGCGGACATCTCGCGCAACGCCAGCAACATCGCGACACACGAGTTCGCGGAAACGGCCTCCTACTTCACGGAGTTTCCCGAGGACATCAAGCTTTTCGGGTTGAGCTTCAACACCCAGTTCCAGAAAACCGGCATCGCGCTGCAGGGCGAAGTGTCGTATCGGCAGGACGTGCCGCTGCAGTTCGATGACGTCGAATTGCTGTTCGCCGCGCTCACGCCACTCGAAGTCGCGCTGTTCCCGTTGAGTGCGCCGGGAGTGCCCTTCCCGACGACCTGCACGCAGCAGCTCGCGACGCTCTCCCGCTGCGGCCAGCTCGGCCAGTTCGGCGTCAATCAAGAGGTGAAGGGCTGGGAGACGCACGACGTGTGGCAGGGCCAGTTCACGCTCACCAAGGTGTTCGCGCAGGTGCTCGGCGCCGCGCAGTTCACCACCGTGTTCGAGGCTGCCTACACGCACGTCGACGGCATGGAAGACAAGCTGACCGGCGGTCCGAACGGGCGCGGCCTGCGCTTCAACGGCCCGGGCACCTCGGTGAGCGGCAACTTCGAGCTGCGCGGCCGGCACTGCCCGCAACTGCCGACGGCGGACTGCCTCGCGCTCAATCTGGTCGAGCCGCAGGACCGCTTCGCCGACGCCAACTCCTGGGGTTATCGCATCGCCGGCCGTCTCGAGTACCCGAACGCCATGGGACCGTGGGCGCTGCTGCCGCGCTTCTTCTGGCAGCACGACGTGGACGGGACCACGCCCGGCCCGGGCGGTGCCTTCGTCGAAGGCCGCTATGCGCTGACCCTCGGCGTCACCGCGAACCTGCAGAACACCTGGGAACTCGACCTCAGCTGGTCGAAGTACGGTGGCGCGGGTCGCTACAACGACATCAACGATCGCGACTTCGTCGCGGCGACGGTGAAGTTCTCGTTCTGATCGGGCGCGTGCAGCCAGACGGACTCGTACAGGGGATTGTCATGCTGAACAGAGCAGTCGTATCGGTGGCGGCCACCCTCGCGCTGTGCGCGCTCGCGGCCGCGAGTCGAGCGGAGATCAGCGCGCAGGAAGCCGCGCGCCTGGGTGCCGATCTCACGCCGCTCGGCGGCGAGAAGGCCGGCAACTCCGCGGGCACGATCCCCGCGTGGGATGGCGGCTTCACTTCCGCGGAGAAGGCCGGCGTCAGCGGCTATACGCCCGGCAGGCACCACCCGGATCCGTTCGCGAGCGAGAAGCCGCTGTTCACCATCAACGCGCAGAACGCCGCGCAATACGCCGCGAACCTCACCGAAGGACACAAGGCGCTGCTCAAGGCCTATTCCGACTATTTCATGCGCGTCTACCCGTCGCATCGGACCGCGGCGTATCCGCAACGCATTTACGACGCGACCAGGCAGGTCGCCACGACCGCCAAGCTCGCGGCCGGCGGCAATGGTGTGACGGGCTCGGTGATCGGCATTCCGTTCCCGATTCCGAAGCAGGGCGTCGAGGTGTTCTGGAATCACGTGCTGCGTTATCGCGCGGATGCGGCCCAGCGCAACATCGGCCAGGCGGCGCCCACCGCGAGCGGTGACTACACGCTGGTGAAGTTCCGCGACGAGTTCTACGTGGTCTACAGCCTCGCGGGCGCGAAGGAAGCGGACCTCGACAACGTCATCTTGTATTTCATCCAGGAAACGGTGGCGCCGGCGCGCCTCGCCGGCGAAATCCTGCTGGTGCACGAGACGCTCGACCAGTCGAAGGAGAACCGGCGCGCCTGGCTCTACAACCCCGGCCAGCGCCGCGTGCGCCGCGCACCGAACGTCGCGTTCGACAACCCCGGCACCGCCGCCGACAACCAGCGCTCCTCCGACCAGTTCGACATGTACAACGGGAGCCCCGAGCGTTACGACTGGAAGCTGGTCGGCAAGAAAGAGATCTACGTGCCGTACAACGCGTACAAGTTGAACAGCAACCAGATCAAGTACAAGGACCTGCTCAAGCCGCAGCACATCAACCAGGACTACGCGCGTTACGAGTTGCACCGCGTGTGGGTCGTGGACTCGACGCTCAAGGCGGGCACCGATCACGTGTACAAGCGCCGCACGCTGTACGTCGACGAGGATTCGTGGCAGATCCTGGCGGTCGACTGCTACGACAAGCGCGATCAGCTGTGGCGTGTGCAGGAAGGCCACGCGATGGAGTACTACGAAGTGCCCACGCTCTGGACCACGCTCGAGCTGGTGATGGACCTGCAGAACCGCCGCTACCTCGCGCTCGGTTTGCAGAACGAGGAGCAAGGGAGCTACGACTTCAGCATCAAGCGCACGGTCGCCGATTACCAGCCGAACGCACTGCGAACCCGCGGCACTCGCTGAGCGGCTCGGGAGCGCCCGCGGCGCGTGCGGTCCGCGGGCGACGGGTGACCTGAACAGCGCGACCGACACGCTCATGAAGCCGCTCGTCATCTGTATCGTCGCTGCGTGCCTGATGGCCGGCGTGTCGGTCGTGCGATCGGCCGACGAGGCCACCGCTCCCAACGTCGAATACGCAGAGATGGCGCCGCTCGCGCCGCGCTCGCTGCTGCTTGATGCGGCGATGGCCGGCGCCCGCATGGTCATTGTCGGCGAGCGCGGCCACGTCCTGCTGAGCGATGATCAGGGTAAGCAATGGCGCCAGTCGCGCGTACCGACGCGCGCGACGCTCACCGGCGTCTTCTTTCTCAACGCGCAGCTCGGCTGGGCCGTCGGCCACGACGAAGTCATCCTGCGAAGCGAGGACGGCGGCGAAACCTGGACGCGCACCCACTTCGCACCGCAAAAGCAACAGCCGCTTCTCGATGTGTGGTTCGCCGATGCCGACAATGGCTTCGCCTTCGGCGCCTACGGCACGATCCTCGCGAGCCACGACGGCGGACGCACCTGGGCCGAGCAGATATTTGAGCCGAAGGAGAGGGAAGATAAGCAGGCCTCGGGCCTCAGGCCTCAGGCCTCAGGCAAAGGACAAGAGAAAGAAGCATCGGGCGTCGGGCCTCAGGCAGAAGAACAGGCGTCGGGCCTCGGGCCTCAGGACTCAGGCGAGGAGAGGGCCAAGAAAAATGAGGATGAGTACGACGTCGAGGAGTCGGCGAGCGATGCGCATCTGAATGCCGTGTCGCAGGCGGCGGATGGCAAGCTCTACCTCGCCGCCGAAGCCGGGCACCTGTTCCGCTCGGACGATGGCGGCGCGAGCTGGCTCGAACTGCCGTCACCCTACGAGGGCTCCTTCTTCGGCGTGCTGCCGCTCGATGCGCAGTCGCTGCTCGCGTATGGCCTGCGCGGACACCTGTACCGCTCCGACGATGCGGGACTCAGCTGGCACCAGTTGAGCGTCGACAGCCGGGCGATGCTGACGAATGCGCTGCGCCTCGATGCCAATACCATCGTCGTCACGGGCCTTGCGGGCACGCTGCTCCTCAGCCGTGACGGCGGACAATCGTTCCAGCTGCTCGCGCAGGAGGACCGCAAGGGTATTGTCGCCGCGCTCGCGGCGGGGAACAACCTCGTGACCGCGGGTGAAGCCGGCATCAAGACCATCGTGCTGCCGGGGGCCGCGCCGTGAAGCTCTCCTCCTCGCAGCGCGAAGCGCGCTTCGTCGAGTGGCTCACGCCGCACGTGTTCGGCCATCGCGTGCCGATCGTGATCGCCTTCGTGATCATCACGCTGGTGATGATCTACGCCGCGCTGGCACGGCTGCACATCGACACCAACTTCACCAAGCAGCTGCCGCTCAAGCACGAGTACATGCAGACCTTCCTCAAGCACCAGGAGGAGTTCGGTGGCGCGAACCGGGTGCTGGTGGCGGTGATCGCGCGCGACGGCAACATGTTCACGCCCCAGTTCTTTCAGGCGCTGCGCACCGCGACCGACGAAGTGTTCTTCATCCGCGGCGTGGACCGCTCGCTGGTGCAGTCGCTGTACACACCGAACGTCCGCTACACCGAGGTGGTGGAGGACGGCATCCAGGCGGGCAACGTCATCCCCGCGGATTTTCAGCCGACGCCGGCGGGACTCGCGCAGGTGCGCGAGAACATCCTGAAGGCGGGCATCGTCGGGCGGCTGGTCGCGAACGATTTCTCGGGCGCGATCGTGAGCGCCACGCTCCAGGACATCGATCCCGGCACCGGCCGGCCGCTCGACTACATCCGCGTCGCGCACGACCTGGAAACCAAGATCCGCGACCGCCTCACGGGTAGCAGCAATGTCGCCGTGCAGGTCACCGCGAACTCGGCGGTCGAAGTGCACATGATCGGCTTCGCGAAGATCGTCGGCGACATCGCGGACGGCTCGCTCTCGGTCGCGATGTTCGCGGGCATCACGGTGCTGCTGACGACGCTGTTCGTGTGGATCTACATCCAGTCCATCAAGGTCGCGCTCGTCCCGGTGGCCTGTTCGATCGTCGCCGTGATCTGGCAGCTCGGCATGCTGGTGTTCCTCGGCTACGGCGTCGACCCGCTCGGCATTCTCGTCCCGTTCATCATCTTCGCGATCGGCGTGAGCCACGGCGTGCAGAAGATCAGCGCCGTCAAGGACGCGGTGCTCGCGGGCGATGACAGCCTCACGGCCGCACAGAAGACCTTCCGCCAGCTGTTCCTGCCGGCGATCGTGGCGTTGCTCGCGGACCTCGTCGGCTTCGTCACCATCCTGCTGATCCCGGTGCAGGTGATCCAGGAGATGGCGATCACCGCGAGCATCGGCGTCGGTATCGTGATCCTCACCGACCTGGTGCTGCTGCCGGTGCTCGTTTCATACGTGAGCTTCGATGCGGGCTATCGCAGCCGGATCGAGCGGCGCAATGCGAACGTGATGCGCTTCTGGACCTGGCTGGCGGGGATCTCGAGGCGCGGACCCGCGGCCGCCATTATCGTGATTGCGATCGTGCTCGCCGTCCTCGGCTGGTGGAAGGGACGCGAAACCCCGATCGGCGACACGCAGGCCGGCGTGCCGGAGCTCAGGCCCGACTCACGCTACAACGTCGATTCCGACATCATCACGCGCAAGTTCTCGATCGGCGTCGACATCATCAACGTGATCGTCGAGACGCAGCCGGACGGCTGCATTGACTACGACGTGCTCACCGCCATCGATCGCTTCGCGTGGCACATGGCGAACGTGGACGGTATCCAGAACGTGCTGGCGCTCCCGGGCGTCATGAAGATCGTGAGCTCCGGCTGGAACGAGGGGAGCCTCAAGTGGCGCAACATCCCGCGCAACCGCGACCAGCTGGTGCAGGCGCAGGCGTACCTCGACACGACCACCGGGCTCTTCAACAGCGACTGCAGCGTGATGCCGGTGATGATGTTCACGCGCGATCACCGCGCCAGCACGATCGAGCGCGTGGTGGCGGAGGTCAAGAAATGGCGCGTCGAGAACCCGACGCCGAAGGCGACCTTCCGGCTCGCGACCGGCAACGTCGGTGTGATGGCGGCGACCAACGAGGAAGTGAAGGCCAAGGAATACCCGATTCTCCTCGGGGTGTTCGCGGCGGTGATCCTCATGTGCCTGCTGACGTTCCGCTCCGTGACCGGGACCTTGTGCGTCATCCTGCCGCTCGCGCTCGGCTCGATCCTCGCGTATGCGGTGATGGCGATCGTCGGCATCGGGCTCAAGATTTCGACGCTCCCCATGGTGGCGCTCGGTGTCGGCATCGGCGTCGACTACGGGATCTATCTCTTCAGCCGCATGCAGGACTATCTCGAGGCGGGCGATGACGTGCACGCGGCGTTCCTGCATACGCTCAGGGTCACCGGCGCGAGCGTGATCTTCACCGGCATCACGTTGGCGATCGGCGTCGTCACGTGGGTGTTCTCGCCGCTGAAGTTCCAGGCGGACGTCGGGATACTGCTCACGTTCCTGTTCGTCGTGAACATGCTCGGCGCGATCCTGCTGTTGCCCGCACTCGCGGCGTGGCTCGTCAGGCCCAAGCCGAAGAACGCATGACCGCCCCGCCAAGAGGAAGTCCCGACGGGGGATGTCCTTTCGGGGACGCCGTGAATACATCCCTGTAGGCTCCGTGCAAAAC
>Ga0126377_10002144_pt1 | contig 13445 bp, 14 predicted proteins | sample PanSoiMetPlot_22_FD_92647 | JGI IMG/M metagenome (GOLD analysis project Ga0126377, IMG submission 92647) | Tropical forest soil microbial communities from Panama - MetaG Plot_22 | ecosystem: Environmental > Terrestrial > Soil > Tropical forest > Bulk soil | place: Panama | collected 2016-02-17
ACGCTTATGCGAAAGCGATTGCGACGATGGATAAAACGGTGCGAGTTATTGAAACAGCTTGCCCGCTATTTGTTTCCCTGGCTGAAGAAGGTTGGGCCGATACGGATGTCGCTCGATCGGTGGCCCGTGATTACCTGGCAAGCTTTCGGGCAGAACCACCGGCCGCCCTGGTACTCGGCTGCACCCACTACCCGATTCTGCGTGAAGTTATCAGCGAAACCGTGGGCAGTAGTGTTAAGCTGATTGACTCCGGCGAGGCAGCTGCCGCTGAGGTGAGTGCAATTTTACATGAGTCGCAGTTGGCCCAGGCTGAACATGAATGGTTGAACGAGCGAGAACTTTGCGACGATCTGGATCATTTCTACGTGACGGATGCCGCCGAAAGATTCGCTCGAGTGGCGGAAAGATTTCTTGGTTCAGCACCTTCAATTCTGGAGGCAGTTGAGATTTGGGGGCAAGATGAACTACGAACGTACTGATGGCCGCGCGCCCGATCAACTCCGCGCTGTCAAAATCACTCCTGGCTTTTTGCCCTACGCCGAGGGTTCGGTGCTGATCGAGATGGGCCAGACGCGGGTTATCTGTGCCGCTTCACTCGAAGAACGCGTGCCGCCGTTCTTGCGGAATACCGGTCAGGGTTGGTTGACAGCGGAGTACGCGATGTTGCCACGCTCGACGCAAACGCGAACTGCCAGGGAGATTGGCCGCGGTGGTCCTTCCGGAAGAACGCATGAGATTCAGAGATTGATCGGCCGCAGTCTCCGCGCCGTGGCGGAGATGAAAGCTCTAGGTGAACGCACCATCACAATCGATTGCGATGTACTGCAAGCAGATGGAGGCACACGTACTGCCGCGATTACCGGTGCCTACGTGGCCTTCGCTCTCGCCAGTAGACGGTTACTCAAAGCCGGCAAGATCTCCAGGCCATTGGTAACAAATCAAGTCGCGGCTGTCAGTGTCGGAATTGTCGATCACACGCCATTACTCGACCTTAAATACGACGAGGACTCCCGTGCAGAAGTAGACATGAACGTTATTTGCACCGGCGATGGACGATTTATTGAGGTCCAGGGCACAGCCGAAAGGGAACCCTTTAGTCGGGACCAAATGGATGCGCTACTGGCGCTGGCCGCGCGGGGAATTGGCATCCTAATCCAAAGTCAAAGTGAGGCCATCAAGCTTGGATCGGGGAGTAGCGCGTCCTAAACCGCGACACAGATTTGAGACAACTGGTCAAACCTGCCTTTCATCTGAGATTAGTGTTTGAGTGAATTGCCGGGGCTAAGGCTGCGGCAAACAAGCAAGAAGGAGTTGGCAAAAACCAAAATGCGACGAACAGCAATCGCGATTTTCGTCTCAGTTTTTCTAGCAATCGGAGCGTCCGCGGTCTTCTCGCAACAGCTCTACACCAGCGACAAAGTTGACTATAGTTTCGAGCTCCCGTCGCCCACCTGGCGAGTGATTGAGAAAGATACGAGCCAGGGGAATCCTGAGCTGGTCTTTGGTGATCGGCTTGACGGATATATGCGGTTGCGGAAGGAGGTCGTTGAATCAGGAACGACGGCTTCGGATCTGGCGCGCCGCGATCAAGATCAAAAATTGCGATTCTTGCCGGGTTTCGCAGAAGGCAAGCAGGAGTCGTTCAACGGCCGACTCGACGGCGTCACTCTTTCCTACGAGTACGTTAATACCGGTAAGCCAATGTTGGGTCGTATCTATTACTTGCAAGCAGACCCACGCACAATTTACACCCTGCATTTCACCGGGCTGAAAGATAAGCTCGGTCGCATTCGTAATCAAACGGATGGCATCGCCCGCAGCTTCAAGATCAAGTAACCAGGCTTCGCTATTGAAATTACAGGCCGCCGTGCATCACGCACTGGCGGCCAGTTTTTTAATTAGGGAACCCACGGCAGTAGCCCCAGGTTGATTGCGGCGTCCTTACGATTTCGATTTTTTCCGTAACCACCCAGCCTACGATTTTTTGGCCAAATTGTTGAACTGCGCTACTCGTTCAGGTGTTACACTCTCATGCTTTTAGGTATACGGTCCCCAAAAACTTCGACTTTCAACCTCTCATGAGTCTTCGCCTGGCTCCCGGACTAACAATCAAGAAGTCTCGTATTCACGGGAAAGGGTGCTTTGCCACGCAGGCATTTCTTGGTCGCCGGAAGATTGCTGAATACGCCGGTGAGAAAATCTCAAATGCGGAAGCCAACCGGAGGGCGCACCGCAAGACGCTGAGAATCTGTGCGATCAATAACCGCTGGAGTCTTGACGGCAGCCGCGGAGGAAACGGCACCCACTACATCAATCATTCCTGCGTCCCAAACGCGTTCATGAAGATTACCTACAACCACATCCTCTTCATCGCCTTACGCGACATTGGGCCCGGTGAAGAGATCACCATCGATTATCACTCTACCCTGCATCCGGACACTAAGAGATGTGTTTGTGGTACGAGTAATTGCCGGGGAACCATCAACAAGATTTGAACGCTCACCCGGGTCAGAGGGAATCTTTAGCAGGCGATGATCGCCCGGTCAGGCGGCGTCTTATCGACAGACAACGATACACAGATGGCCACGGCTAAATCTAGTTAGTCGTCCCTGAAAGTCAGCCTATTTTAGTGCTTGAAGAGCAGCTACCAGCTCATCTTCTTCCTCGGGAAAGACCGTGCGCAGATCGACCAGCACCTGTTCGTCCGAGATCCGGGCGATGATCGCCGGTGAGTGTCGTCTCAGCTGAAGTTCGAGATCCTGGGCAGAAAGCTCCTTGTGAGTTAGGGCGATCAGGGTGGTGGGCAACTCTGCGGTTGGACTGGCTCCTCCGCCTGTCGCAGATTCGCCGGCGATGAGTGTGAGCTGCAAAGGACCATCAGCCGACGATACCTGCTTGATTAAATGTTGAGCACGATTCTCTATTTCCGCTTGCGTCAGGGCGAACATCTGGAGCACAGGAATGTCGCTTAGCGCCTGGTCTCTCTGAATTAAAGTTAGCGTCGCTTCAAGGGCGGCGAGGCGCAACTTATCCGAACGCAGTGCTCGATACAGGGGATGCTTGCGAAGTTGGCTAACTATTTTTGCCTTGCCGGCAATTATTCCCGCCTGGGCCGAACCGAGCAGTTTGTCGCCACTGAAAGTGACGACGTCAGCACCTTCTTCGATCAGACTACGAATAGTTGGCTCGTCTTTGAGTCCGTATTGACTCAGATCGATAAGTTGTCCCGACCCGGCATCCTCGTAGAGTGGCAGATCCGCTTCGTGCGCAAGCTTCGCTAGATCCGTGAGCGAGGGTGCCGTGGAAAAACCAACGATGCGGAAATTGGAAGGATGGACGCGCATGATAAGGCGGGTATCTGCGGTCAAGGCGCGGCGATAGTCTTCCATGTGAGTGCGATTGGTGGTACCTACTTCTACCATTCGAGTACCAGAATTCGACATCACATCCGGCACGCGAAAGTCGCCTCCAATCTCGACGAGTTCTCCTCGCGATACTAGAGTCTCACCATCAGCAGCCAGCACTGTTAGGACGAGCAATGCGGCGGCGGCGCAATTGTTTACCACCAAGGCATCTTCGGCACCGGTGAGTTCCTGCAGTAGCGCTTCCACTCTTGCGGCCCTGGTGCCCCTGGTGCCGCTGAACGAATCATATTCCAGCGTGCAGTAGCGAGAGACGTTTTCCACGATCGCTTTTACTGCGGCAGCCGACAAAGGCGCGCGGCCCAAATTCGTATGGAGGACCACACCAGTTGCATTTATCACGCGGCTAAGTCCTCGAGAGCGCTCCATCTCGCAGGTGGCTTGCAATCGCTGAACTGCCTCGTCCAACAACGTTGCCGTCGTGTGTTCTCGGCCAGTTTCTTGGCGCAGGGCCGTGCGCATCTCCGAGAGCACTAAGCGCGCAATTGCCGTCAGGCGCCTTAGGCCGACTGAAGCGCGTAGTTTTTCCGCCTCCTGAGTGCGCAGTAGTTGATCCACAGAAGGAAGGAAACGTAGCTTGGATTCCGCGACTTTTTTAGGCTTAGACATAGGTAATAGAGGAATTCCCGACCCGGCAGTTAGGATAGCGGTTTCGTCAATGACGGGGCAAATACCCTCACCATTAAGTTGTTGACATGCAGCTTTGGCACCCCCTAGACTGCGATTAGAGTCGCCACCACGGCGCACCCCGCCTCGGGAGAACCACCTTCGTGAGCCAAGATCGTAGCAACAAGTTATTAAGAGCAAAGCTGGTCGTACAAGCCAAGAACCGTTATGCGGTAGGTGAAAACCAACCAACTCCTGACGAGCAGCTAACTCGTCTGGAAGAAGATATTCGTCGTTTGAAAATAGAATTTGATATCTACTTTAACGGCGCAGCCAAGCGACCTCCCTACGATACAAAAGGCCGAGTCGACACGCTTTTCAAACGACTGGGGGACGACCGCGCTCTTACTTACGCGCAGCGGTATCGCTACAACTCCCTGGCATCTCGGTACAATGCGTTTAAGGATTTGTGGCGCCGCACCATGCAAGGGCGAGAAGAAGGACGTGATCCGGTTTCTGCAGCTCGAGCTAATGTTAAGGAAGAAATTGGCCAGCTGCACGAGTGTCACACCTTTGTTTGCGTTGATGCGCACAAGGAAGTAGCGACGATCAAAAACCTCTATGATTCTTTAGTTGAGGCGAAGCGAAAGTGCGGTGAGCCGACCGAGGATTTCTCGTTCCCGAGGTTCCATCGTTTGATTGCCTCAAAAGCCGATGGCTTAAAGGAGCGTTTCGGCTGTGACGGGGTAAGGTTTTCGGTTGCGGTGGAGGCGGGCCGCGTAAGCTTCAAAGCGCGGGCCGATCGAGGAGCCAACGAAGAAGAATAAAGGCGACCCAAAGGTCGCCTTTATTGTTTGTGAGCTGCCGGACCCAAGACCGGAAGCAAGTCAGTGGCTTTGCTCAAGCAAGCCGGGGAGACGTCACATCTTCGTTACTTTTTCGGCCTGCGGTCCCTTCGGGCCTTGTGTCACCTCAAACTCGACTTCCTGACCCTCTTCGAGAGTCTTGAAGCCATCGCCCTGAATGGCGCTGTAATGAACGAAGATGTCCGAAGAGCCTGGCTGCTCAATAAAACCATAACCCTTCGAATTGTTAAACCACTTGACCTTACCGGTTATTCTAGACATAACAACGAATCCTCCTAACGATTCGGTAAAACGGGCGCGAAAGCACAGGAGCCTTTCTCGCCGACTTGGTTAATGCTTGTGAGCCCGAGCTCTTTTAGGGGCGCAACCCGGAAACACACAACCAACAAAAAATGCATGGTGAACGGCGCCAGGGGCGCAATCCAACATGCATACTCTTACGGGGGCAAAACTGCTGAAACTCATTACTTGTAAAGCTGGCGCTGGCGGAATCGGGAAATGCGGGGTGCTGATAAAGGCGGCCCGGCATTGAAACGACGGCGAATACTAAGCGATTGATAATCGGACTGTCAACTTAAAAAGCGAGTTAAATTCGAGACCTGTTGAGCTTACGGCCGCAGCAAAAGATCCGGAGCCGCTTTCCCGAAGCCCCCAGATACCCGTAATTCTACGGTTTGCTACTAGTTAGCAGATACTGCAGGGGGTTAACTGGCTCGTCGTTAATTCTCACCTCGTAATGGAGGTGGGGACCGGTCGAGCGTCCGGTTGAACCAACCCGGCCGATGAATTGACCGCGCGTCACAACTTGATTCAAAGCCACATCGATGTGCGACAGGTGACCGTAGCGGGTTGTCAACCCACCACCATGATCGATCACCACGATCTGGCCGTAGCCGTTCTGCCAGCCAACAAAGGAGACGTTGCCTTTTGCCCCGGCAATAACCGGAGTTCCCCATTCGGCTTCAATGTCCTGACCGGCATGAAATTCGTATCCGGATCCCCCGAATGGATTACGACGACCGCCAAAGCCACTTTCAAGTTTGCCTTCGACGGGCCAAATAGTAGGAGTGTAGCCTCGCTCACGAAGAATCGCTTCGTAGGCCCGCATATTTTGCTCAAGGCGGAACATCTTGGTTTGCAACGCAGCCAGTCCATTCTCATCAAGCGGTTGCGCTGGACCACCGGTACCGGGCAACGACGATTGCTCTTCAACGAGACCCGACTTCTCTGCTAACTTTCGCGATGTATCCTCCACTGCGGAGACGCGATTGTTTAATCTTTCCAATTCTTGTTTCTGCCGGTCGTTCTCAGCCCGCAGTTGCTGATTCTCAAACGCCGTTTTAAGGTGCGCTGCCTGCTGCGTAAGCCCGTAAAGCCCATATGCCAACGCGGTTCCCAGGATCAAGGCAATCCCTCCAAGAATCCGCACCGCTCGTTTATCTACGCAGATACGTTGAATTCGGGAACGGGATCGGGAGGTGTGGGCGATTATGAAGGCGTAGAATCGGTCATCGTTCATCATCTCAGCGTGCTCCTATGCTTGCCTGCGCGGAAAAAGGAAAGGGGCGCTGACAATCGAAACGACACAACTCGCCAATGCGACTTGTGCAAAGAATTTCAGTTATTAGAGTTTCTTCGTCCTGACCTACTTGAAGAATTGCAGCGGATGAAATTGAAACCTCAAGGTCCCTCCGAGGTGAAACCCATCCGGCCGGCCCTGCAAGAGCCTGACCCTATCACAGCGGGATGCCGAGTTGCAACTTTAGAGTTTAAGAGACGCGTTATAGGTGAGGATTCCGCGCGATACTGGTAAGGAAAACTGAATTCCCAAGCGTAGCTTAAGATTCATCCATTTCCCGACGCCGGCGAGAACGGTCACGGAAGATTGCTAACAGGATCATTACTACGACTGCCACAAAAGCCACGATAATCGCGACCTTCAACAGGGCCAGGAGAAAACCTACCAACATGATCAGCTGCCGGAGCAGCGCAACCACCAGGAGAATCAAGGCAACTATTCCGCCCAACCGACCGAAAGCTTTAAGCGCACATAACATAACTTCAACCCCATACTAAACAATGATGACAAATCACGAACGGCGTTCAAAAGGCAACGGCGTAACGTCTCGACGAGCAAATTGAGTGGTTTCACCGGTGCGAAATGCTTGCGTCTCCGTTGCTCTGGTAGTGGTGACCACGGATGGCGGCGGGCGACGTGAATCAAACCTCACAATCCGATCGGATGATTTACCGCGACGCAGATAATCAAAGAGCATGTAAGCGCCGAGGGCCACCAACGCCACTGGCAGTAACTCCTTGATCGGCAGCTGAACTCCGAGCAGAGTGTGCAACAGGAACAGCGTTCCGATCACTATCAAGGTTATACCCCAGGCGAATGGGTTCCCATAGAGCCTGCGGGCAATCACGTCTTCTTCGGCATCGGGTGTTAACCCAGCCCGCAACAACTGTGCGGTTCTGCAAGCGTCAACGGCCGCGAACAACCACGTCCCCAGGACGCCGAGCAGGAAGAAGTGCACGCCCTGGGTTAGAACGGCCATCTGGAAAAAGCTTGCGAAGATCGCGAAATGTACGATGGCCTTTGATGTTTGACCGTTATAGGCAGCGCCAAGACCGGGCACGAACGACAGCAGCGTGGCTACAAAAGGCGAACTCTTTCTGCGCAGGATGTGCGACGGCGTCGTGTGCGACGAGACCCGCAATAACTCCACGCCGGCGACGATACAGTCCTGGCAGAAAGGAAAGCCACGAACCCGGTGATCACATGCAGGACACAACCAGCGCGCGCACTGATTGCACTGAACCACCGCAGGATTATTCGAATGGTAGCTACAGTACATCACGGTTGCTGATAGGTTCTCCTTAGCGATTCTTTTCGGTGCTGGTCTGATCTCCAGTTTGTTTGCCTTGTTCCTTTTGCGGATCTGTGGTTTGTTTTTGCGGCGGAGCGGCTGGCTTCTGTTCTTCCGTGCCCACCAGTTCCTTCCAGTCCTTGGAGATCGCCGTGCCGCCAGTTTGTTCCGCCAGCTGCATACCCGCATGATAAACGCCGCTGATCGAGCCGTCAGCGGATACGGTGTTCGTCAATACGAGCATGGCCACCAGCAACATGGTTGCCACAGTGGCGAGTTGCGGTGACATGATCGGGTCAAGCAGCGAACGTAACCAGGAGGCTGTGCGCGAAGTCCAGGGCGCGCGAATCTCTTGTGGCGTCACCGTACCCAGCGTCGCTTGCAGAATGCGCTCATTCAACGTCGCCGGTACTGGCAACTCTTCAGAGATATACGTGTAGCACGCGCCGATCGCCCGCACCACTTCACCAGGCAGTTCCGTACAACGATCGCAAAGGGCGGCGTGTCGCTCCCATCGGTGATAAAGCGGAGCCGGCAAGAACCCATCTAAATAATCGGTCAAGTACTCCTCGAAGTCGGCACAGCTCATTGCCGTATGCGGCACTGTTCTTTGCAAGATGCGCGCTTCGAATTCTCTCGATGGTGGCGGCACTGTCCCGGCACGGCACGCCTCAAGGGAACTCCGTACGGCGATTAAAGTTTCATGACAAACCGGGCAGCGCAAAGCGTGCTCACTAACCAGCCGGTTGGTTTCGACCCCGAGTACACCCTCAATGTAATCGGTTAATAAGGTTTCAAAATCCGAACAAAGCATCGCTGTTTTCGCTTCCTGCCCCACTAGTTTGTCTGCTTTCCCGTTTGCCTGCCCGCGCGCGGAAAGAGCAGGGTGACTTTATGCCTCGCCCATAGCCACAACTTTCATTCGCCTGAGAATCTTTGCCAATTCAATACGCCCGCGATTGATCCGCGACTTCACAGTTCCTTCCGGTATTCTCAATAGCTCCACAATCTCCTGGTAGCTCAGTTCTTCAATATCACGCAATATCACACACGTTCTTAAATCAGGTGAAAGCTTGTCGATGCCCGCCTGCACCTGGGCCCCCAACTCCCGTCGTTCCATCTCTTGCTGTACTGAATTTGATCTGGTGTGAAGGTGATAGCTGTGGTCGGCGAGATCATCGGCGTGATTGTCATGTGGCGTGCGCTGTCGCTTTCTATAATCATCGATAATCAAATTACGTGCTAAGCGCATCAACCAGTTTTGCAAATCACCCTGTTTCGGGTCGTACTGATCGAGTGAGCGATAAACTCTGACAAAGACCTCCTGGGTTAGATCCTCGGCGGTATCGGCTCTTGATGTGAATCGGTACGCGAGGTTGTAGATGCGCCGGGAGTAGGTCTGCACAATCTCCTCCCAGGCAGCGCCGTCGCCCGCGCGACACCTGCGAACCAATTCGGCTCCTTCGTTAGCAGCCAAAACCTTTACAGCCCCCACCTTAATTCTCTCCGGTTCTTGTTAATCTGCAATCCCGTCAAGGTGGAAAACCCTTGTCAAGAGCGGATTACGACAGGTCTGAAACTAAAGTTCCCCTCAAACACTGGCGGTCTCGTAATCTGACATCGTCGCCGTTTAGTGTCGATGATTTTGCTCTCATCTCTTCTCGAATGAAAGGTTTGACCAATGAGGAAGTGCTTTTCTTGCTCTAACAACTAAGCTGTAGTAGCCTTGGGCGACGACCCAACATGTTGTGGTTTGGCGAGTCAGAAGTCAAGGTTCAGCCGCGGAAACGCATTGCCTGGCGCACACTTGAAACCGAAAAAGTATCGCAAATACGTTGAATTCGCGGCGCTGTGTGTCCTGGCCATTGGTCTGTTTTGGTTTTTTGGCCGTTCTCTTGACTGGCACGAAGTTCGTTCCGGCATCAGCCGATCGAATCCCTACCTCCTCGCTGCCGCCGCGCTCATCATTTCTTTGGCCTATTTTCTTCGCGCGTGCCGCTGGGGTGCGCTCCTAAAACCGATCGTCCACACACGGCTTGCTGACCTCTTTGCGGCGACAACGGTCGGATTCACAGCCGTCTTGCTAATTGGGCGAACCGGCGAGGTGGTGCGACCGGTGGTTTTGCCAATGCGCGATCCAAAGGTCAGACCAAGTGCGGCCATCGTCACCATCCTGGTCGAGCGCATTTACGACACGATGGCAATCCTGCTGATGTTCGCTGTCAACCTCATTTGGTTCAGACCGACCAGCGGCTCGGTAAAGGATTTTGAGGAGGTGCGTCTGGCCGGAATTGTGCTCGCGATCGCAGCATTGTTTGGGGTTGCGTTTCTGGCCTGGTTCCGCAAGAACTCCAGCTCAGTGATCCCCTGGCTACAACGCCACTTTGCGCGCTGGACCTTCATACCACCGCGCTTAACCAACCTCGTGATCGGTATGTTGGAACAGTTGGCTCGTGCCCTTCGAGTCCTGGTCAACGTGCGAGAGTTGGCAGAGACCATTGGCTGGACAGTCTTGACATGGTTTTCGATTTTGCTGGCTAACGTCCTGGTGATTCGTGCTTTCGGAGTACCCTTCGGTTTTCGGGAAACGATATTTGTCCTGGGATGGTCAATGGCTGGTTCGGTCGTACCCACGCCAGGCGGCGCCGCCGGAGCTTTTCATGCGGCCACTGCTGCTGGTCTTCTTTTCCTGGGTATTCCAAAAGAGGAAGCGGCTGGCATCTCGATTGTGATGCACTTGATAGACTTCGGCCCCGCCGCAGTTTTTGGAGTCTTGTACGTTATTCGCGGTGACCTGAGTATTTCACGTTTACGTGCCCTGATTTCACCCGAGAACGTGGAACATGTAGTTGAAGAAGAACCACTCGAAACTGACAACGGTCGCCAGGAATCGACCCGTCTCGAGAGTGTGAGGGAAGAACTTTAGCAGCCCGGCTGAAAGAGGTTCCAATGAGATGAAATGTCCATTTTGCGGTTATCTTGAAGACAAGGTGGTCGACTCGCGAGAATCGCGTGAAGGTGACGCGATCCGCCGGAGACGCGAATGTTTGCGCTGCGAACGACGCTTCACTTCGTATGAGCGCATCGATGAGATACCCTACATGGTGGTGAAGAAAGATGGCCGCCGCGAAACTTTCGATCGTAACAAGGTGATGGCCGGTTTGTTGCGAGCCTGTGAGAAACGTCCCGTACCTTCGAACAAACTCGACAGCATCGTAAATGGGATTGAGAAGTATGTGCAGGAGTCGCCGGAGCGTGAACGACCTACCAGTAAGATTGGCGAAATGATCATGCGACGTTTGAAAGAGCTCGATAAGGTCGCGTACGTCAGGTTCGCGTCAGTGTATCTGGAGTTTGAAGATGTGTCGGAGTTCATGACCGAGTTGAAACATCTGGTGCGTAACCGGGCAGCGGGCACCGCCAGTAGGAAATAGTTGCTCGGCTGGATCAGGAAATGATCAAACCTATTCGCGCGACCGGTCTGGAACGACTTGAACTGCAACGGCTTCGCGACCGTGTCGGGCGCTTGTACGCGGCGTTGCAGGAAGCGACCGAAGCCGAAAACCCGTTGGCCTCAGGCGCGTGGGCCCCCCCAGTCGATCTTTGCGAGACTCAGGAAGCGATCTGGTTGCGAGTGGAGTTGCCGGGCGTGACCGCAGAACAGATAAAGATTGGTTTGTGTAATACGAAGCTCCGCATCTGGGGGGAAAAGAAACGACGTCAAGCACGACGCCGTATCAGTTCCTATCTTTGCTCGGAACGAAGTTATGGCCAGTTTAGCAGAGTAGTGCCACTGCGTTGGACCATCGGCGTGCGCCAGGCAACCGCCGAACTCAAAAATGGAATGCTTTACATTCGGCTGCCCAAGATCGAGGACCGGCGCGGTGGCGAGTTCATGGTCACGGTGCAGGACGGGAACGGAGAGTAAGTAGATTCTTTAAGTCAGGTACCCAAGGTAGAAGGTTAAATCATGGCGATTACAAAAGAAGCAGAGTTTGGCGAAGCAATTGAACCGGCCGAGACCGATCAGCAACTGCAGATCCCGAATGAGTTGCCGGTTCTTCCACTCCGCGACATTGTTATTTATCCCTTTATGATCGTGCCCCTGTTTGTTTCGCGGGAAAAATCGATCAGGGCGGTTGACGAGGCGTTGGGCGAAAACCGGATGATTCTGCTGGCCTCGCAGAAGGATCTCGATAAGGAAGAACCCACTGCCGACGATCTCTACTCTGTTGGTACTGCGGCAGTCATTATGCGAATGCTGAAATTGCCTGACGGCCGCATCCGCATCCTGGTCCAGGGCCTGGCTCGAGCCCACGTCTTGTCAGTTGATACGAGCGGTGAATACCTCCGTGGACGGGTGAACGTAATGCAGGAGATTCTCCCGCCGGAACGTTCACTGGAAGTTGAAGCGTTGGTCCGCAACGTCCGAGCCTCAATGGAGAAAGCGATCAACCTGGGGAAGAATATCTCGCCCGAGGTGATGGCCATCATTGCAAATCTGGATGACGCGGGACGCTTGGCGGATCTATCGGCTTCCAATCTCGAACTGAAAGTTGAAGATGCGCAATCAGTCTTAGACATTCCGGACACGACCGCACGACTGCGAAGGGTCAACGATCTCCTGAACAAGGAGATCGAAGTACTGACAGTGCAACAGGAGATCAATACGCAGGCTCGAGCCGATATCGATCGCTCACAGCGCGAGTTTTACCTGCGCCAGCAGATGAAGGCCATCCAGAGCGAATTGGGTGAAGGTAATGAACTCGCGGAAGAGATTGCGCAGTTCCGAGAAAAGATCGATGCGGCCAAGATGCCAAAAGTGGCTGAGGAAGAAGCGCTGCGTCAGTTGAAAAAGTTGGAGCGGATGCACCCGGACGCCGCCGAGACGGCGACGCTGCGTAACTGGATGGAGATCATGACAGACCTGCCGTGGTCGCGATCTTCAGTGGACAACCTGGACCTGCCCAAGGCTGAGCGCGTATTGAATGAAGATCACTACGGTCTCGAAAAGGTCAAGGATCGGATCATCGAAGCGCTCGCCGTACGCAAACTCAAGGAGAAACCAAAAGGACCAATCTTGTGCCTGGTTGGACCACCGGGAGTGGGCAAGACTTCACTCGGACGTTCGATTGCCAGGGCGCTCGATCGCAAGTTTGTGCGTCTGTCGTTGGGAGGTGTGCACGACGAGGCGGAGATTCGTGGTCACCGCCGCACCTACGTGGGCGCCATGCCTGGTCGCATTATCCAGGCCGTCCAACAGGCAGGAACCAACAACCCGTTGATCATGCTCGATGAGATCGACAAGGTTGGGGCTGACTTCCGCGGTGATCCATCTTCAGCGTTACTCGAGGTACTAGATCCGGAGCAGAACAACAGCTTCCGCGACAACTATCTGAACGTCACCTTTGATCTATCCAACGTGATTTTCATGACCACCGCGAACGTGTTGGACACGATTCAACCAGCACTGCGCGATCGCATGGAAGTCATCAGGCTGGCCGGTTACACGGAAGAAGAGAAAAAAGAGATCGCCATCCGGCACCTGTTGCCGAAGCAGATGGAAGAGAACGGCATCACGGCGAAAGATCTGCACCTTTCCAAAACCGCGCTGACGGCAATGATCCAGCAGTACACGCAGGAGGCCGGACTGCGTCAGTTAGAGCGTGAGATCGGACGCA
>Ga0126377_10002145_pt1 | contig 13441 bp, 10 predicted proteins | sample PanSoiMetPlot_22_FD_92647 | JGI IMG/M metagenome (GOLD analysis project Ga0126377, IMG submission 92647) | Tropical forest soil microbial communities from Panama - MetaG Plot_22 | ecosystem: Environmental > Terrestrial > Soil > Tropical forest > Bulk soil | place: Panama | collected 2016-02-17
CCCGGAGATCACACCGCGCAAGCGCGTCGCGGCCACACCGGCCGCCGCGCTCTTCCTGCCGCCGTCCGACCCGGCTCGACCCGACAACACGGGTACGCAGACAGCGGCGAGCACCGAATCCCCTGCGGCAAACGGAGCGCCGGCCGGCCCGAAACGTGCTGCACCGGCGGCGGCATTCCTGGCCGCTGCGGCCGCAGAGACCGCGAACGGGTCAGGCCGCCACGAGCCGGGGCGCAACGGCCATTCGGCAGTGCCAACTCGCCCGGCAGCGGCACATGCCGCGGCGACCGACAACGGCGCCACGCCAGCGCCAGCGACACCCACGAAGGCCGAGTCGCCAGAGGGCCCCTTGCCCAAGAAGGCGGCAACCGCGAAGAAAACAGCACCCGCGAAGAAAACAGCAGCGGCGAAGACGGTTGCGCCGTCCAAGTCGACGCCTGCGAAGAAGGCTGCGCCCACCAAGTCGACGCCCGCGAAGAAGGCTGCGCCAAGCAAGCAGGCAAAGCCCACGGCGAACGCGACGCCGGCCAAGAAGGCGACGCAAGCCAAGAAGACAGTCCCGGCAAAGAAGGCGGCGCCCGCCAAGAAGGCGGCGCCCACCCCATCGGCCCCGTCGGTCGCCGTCGCAACCGAAGTGCGTGAGCGTCCCGGCGTGTGGCTCACCGTACGACAGCAGCCGCAACACATTCCCAGCGCGCTCGCCCTCGCCGCGGTCGGGCGGTACGCCGACGAGGCGCGCACCAAGGCGGAGTGGCTACGCACCACGTACCCGGACGTCGGCGCCGACCGGCTGGCGCGGGTCGCGATCCGTACGGCTCGACGGCGTACCGGACTAGCGGCGCTCGCCACCGCCCTGCCGTTCGGTGGTGTGGCAACCGCGTCCGGCCACCTGTGGACGTACGCGCGACTCGTCCTCGACGTAGCGGCCGTGTACGGCTTCGATCCCGCTGATCCGGCTCGCGCGGCGGACGTGCTCGCGCTGCTCGGCATCTACCCGGATGCTCGGGCGGCACGGGCGGCCGTGCGCGCGGCCAGCGGTGAAGCGGCCGATGATGGTCGGCGGGCACCCGCGCTGCCTCGGCTCGGCTCGGTGACACGAGCACTCGGTTGGCGTACGGCGTCTCGCGTCGTACCCGCGTCTGGCCTGATCCTCGCAAGCCTTGCTGGCGCGACCGACGTGGCCGACCTCGGCGAGCGGGCGATCCGCTTCTACCGCGACGCGGCCGCGTAGGCGGTCATCGACGGAAGCGTCGGCGCCGCTGATCGCGCTCGATCTGGCCGACGACGTTGCGACCCGGCACGCCGGTCACGCCGCCGCCGCCGTGCGTCGCGGAGCCTGCCTGGTAGAGACCCGTGATCGGAGTACGGAGATCGGCGTATCCGGCCGCCGGTCGCATGTGGAACATCTGGCCCGGAGTCAGCTCGCCGTGGAAGATGTTGCCGCCGACGAGGCCGTATTCGGTCTGCATCTGATGCGGCCCGATGACTTGGCGCCCGACCATCGAATCGATGAACCCCGGTGCGACCGCTTCCATGCGCGCGGTGAGCCGGTCCGCGTACGCCGTCAGCTCATCGCGATGCGGTTGCATGGCGTAGTTCGACGGCACCCACTGCGTGAACATCGACACGATGTGGTGGCCGGGCGGCGCGAGCGAATCGTCGAACACCGACGGGATGCAGATGTCCGCGAACGGGAACTCCGCGGGGCGACCCGATGCGGCGTCCCGGAACGCTTGCTCGACATCGTCGAGCGATTCGGCAAGCACGATCGTGCCGCCGTGGACCTGCGGATCGAATTCCGGATGCGAGGTGAACGTCGGCAACCGGTCGACCGCGAAGTTGACCTTCACCGTGCCGGACCGTGTCTGGTAGGCCGCGATGTCCGCGACGAAGTCGGGCGGCAGCGTGTCGGGTTCGATCATGTCCAGGAAAGCGATCTTCGGATGCACCGTGGTCACCACGGTCGGAGCCGCGATCTCCTCGCCCGAGGCGAGCACCACGCCGGTCACCCGGCCGCCACTCGTGACGATGCGGCGAACCTCGGCCGACGTACGGATCTCGGCACCGCCGGCACGTGCCGACGCGGCGATCGCCTCGGAGATCGCGCCCATCCCACCTCGGGCGAACCCCCATGCGCCCGTCTGCCCCTCGACGGCGTCGCCGACGTGGTGGTGCAGCATCACGTACGCGGTGCCGGCGCTCCGCGGCCCGGCCCACATGCCGATCACGCCGGAGACGGACAGCACGCCGCGCATCGCATCCGACTCGAACCGCTCCTCGACGACGTCGGCGAGGCTTGCGGTGAATAGACGCGTCAGGTCGAACGCCGCTCGCACGTCGACGCCGCGGAGCCGCCTGGCGAGCGCCGCCTGGGCGAGCAGATCGGCCGGCCGCTTCGAGCCGAGCTTCGGCGGGATCTGTTGCAGCAGCGGGCCGACGAGCTTGCCGAGGCCGGCGAACCATCGATCCCACGCTTCGTAGGCGTCCGCGTCCTTTTTCGAGAACTTCGCGATCTCGGCATGGCGGGCGGTCGGATCGTTTGGCAACGACAGGTAGCGACCGTCCCGGCGCGGTGCGAAATAGGGACCCTGCGGGTAGACGTGGTATCCGTACCGGACGAGGTCGAGATCGCGCACCATCCGCGGCGACAGCCAGCTCACGACGTACGACAGCGACGTGACCGTGTAATCCGGTCCGAACGGATGCTCGGACACCGCCGCACCACCGACCACCGGCCGGCGTTCGAGGACCAGCACGCGTCGACCGGTGCGTGCCAGGTAGGCGGCCGCGACGAGGCCGTTGTGCCCGCCGCCGACGATCACCACGTCGTACTGGTTGGTCGTCGTCACTGCGTGCCTCCCCGGCGGTGTGCCGCCCGTCGTTGGTCGTGCCTGTCGATCATGTTGGTACGGCCCGTGGCGGCACTCGCGTCACGACGGCCGAGTCAGTAGCGCTCGACCAGGTGTGCCCGATTGGCCTGCGGTTCGGACGGTTCCGGCCAATAGTCCGTGATCGCGTTGATCAGACCATCGTCGGACATCGCGAGCCAGACGCACGCGTCCTGCTGCTCGCCGTCCACCCGCGCGTCGACGAGCACAGCCGCGTGGTGACCGTCCGCGACAACGTAACGTATCCGCAGGTGCCAGTCTCCCGGGTAGGTCCGGTTGAATTCCAGGAACGATGCCTTGCCACGGATCCGCTCACGGCTCTGCGGCATCTCGTACACGATGTCATCGGCCAACAGCCCGGCGACGTGTGCCCAGTCGCGTCGCTCGAGGCCGTCGACGTAGTCGCGCGCCAACCGCCGAGTGTTGGCGGTCTCGTCCCCGTCGATGCCTGAGTCGTGGTGCTCATCCGTCTCGTTCATGGACGGCAGGCTATCTCGGCAGTCTGTCGGTTTCCGGCGCCGTTTGCCCGGGCGCCGCCGGCTGTTGGCACCGTCGGTGCCGCTACGGCACCAGACCCGGGAACCAGCGATGCAGGTAGGGCCGCAGCAACGCGTACCCGACGAACGTGACGATGTCGAGGATCGAGTGCGCGACGATCAGCGGCGTCACGCGGCCGTACCGCCGGTAGAACGTGGCGAAGATCAGACCCATGGCCGCGTTGCCGGCGAACGCGCCGAAGCCTTGGTAGAGGTGGTAAGAGCCGCGGATCGCCGCGGACAGGCCGATCGCGGCCGGTGTGCGCCAGCGTAGGTCGCGCAACCGCGTGAGCAGGTAGCCAACGACGATGACCTCTTCGAGAGTGGCGTTCTGAATGGCCGACAGGATCAGCACCGGGATCGCCCACCAGACATGTGGCAGCGACGCAGGCACGACGGTCGCACCGATGTCTAGCTGCCGCCCAAGGGCATACAACCCGATCCCGGGTACGCCGATGCAGAGCGCCAGCGTCACCCCGATGCCGAGGTCACGCCCCGGTTGTCGGGCGTCGAGGCCCAGCAGTCGGGTCGGGTTACCGTGGTCGCGGCGGAGCAGATGGATCGCCAGCGCGACCGGAACCAGCGGCACGAAGATGTAGAACAGCTGAAATGCCAGGTCGAGCCACGGGCGGCCGGGCGCCAACGAGGTGTTCAGCTGTGCGACCGCTCGGGACAATCCGCCGGGCGCAGTCAGATCACCGATGAGTTGGATGAACGCCTTCACAGCGTTCGCGCCGAGCGACAGCAGGAAGACGATGACGACTTCGTTGCGCAGGACGGTCCGCGGCAGGTCGGATCGCGGCGATCCAGTGATCCAATCCGGGTCGTCGTACCACATCTCGTGCGCCGCGGCGCGCAGCCGAGGGATCGCGCCACGCAGCGGAGCAGGCCCGCGCCGGCCGTCGGGCGGCGGCCGGTCCTCGACCTGCGACTGCATCCGTATCCCCTGTCTCCGGCAGTGCCCCCGTGACCGCCGTGCGGTAGGTCCGACGGGCGCGCCCGGCCGCTCTTCGGGACCGCGCCGAGCATCGGGTCCATGTCCTAGTCCCGACCTGCCGACGTCCCTGTGGCGCCGGACCGAACCGCACGGCACTACGCCTGAGCCGAGCGCCTGCCCGCGGATCCGGATCGCATTGATTCGGCCGCTACCCCGCTCTGGCCGCTAATGATTGCACGCCTGCCGGGCATCGACCTGTGCTTCAACCCGGCGTGCTCGTTCGGCGCGTGCAATAGTGCCGGCGACCGCGACTCAACTGACCCAGCCGGCGGGGCGCACCCGCACAGCCGGCAGCGACGTCAGCCGACGCGGTCGGCGGGCCGCACCCTCGTCGTCGACACGAAGCGGCGTTGGTTCGACGCGTGCCGACGCGTCTGCGGGCGCACGGCATCCATCGACTCGCCGTCTTTGCGGCGCGCCTGCGACACGCCGTATACCGCGCTGGCCTGCCGCACCGGAAGAACGCCGGCGTCGACTGTCTCGAGCGGCGGCGCGCCGGGCGGCGACGGCACGGACGCGACGCCGCGTGCCCAGATCACCGGCCGGAGCACGACGGTCTTCCCGCGCCGACTCCGACCAGTCCGCGAGAATACGCCGGCCACCAGGTCGTTGATCTTCACCACGATGGCGACGACGAGCGGCAAGAGGATCACCGCAAGCCAGGTCACGAACTCGGCGAGCGCCATCAGGCCGGCCAGCGCGATGGCACCCTCGAACATCAAGAAGCACGCCAATCCGCCGGGATGAATGTGCTTGAGGCGCAGCGCGCGAGCGTAGAGCGTCGGATTGGTTCCGCCGGTCGTCCGACGACGTCGATTGGTCACCTCACGCCTCCAGCTTCCGTGCCGCACTCATCGCAAACACCGCGCGCTCCAGTGCGTACCCACGGTCCTCTGATCCGCCCTTGACCTCGGCGTTGCATACCGCCGTGGCGTGCATGGCCGCCACGAGGCCGGCGGGTGTCCAACCGCGCGCCTGCCGCTGCGCCCGCTCGACCTTCCAAGTGGGCATGCCCAATGTGGACGCCAGTTGGTACGCGTTGCCACGGCCGGCCGACGCGACCCGTGCCACGGTCCGTACGCCATCGGCCAGCGCATCCGCGATGGGCACCGGATCGACGCCGACCTGCAGTGCCCAGCGGAGCGACTCCAACGCGCCTGGCACGTCGCCGACCATCGCGGCATCGGCCACCGCGAATCCGCTCACCTCGGCGCGCCCACGGTAGTAGCGGGCGACCGTCTCGGCCGTGATCCGACCTTCGGTGTCCGCGGTGAGCTGCGCCGAGGCGGCGGCAAGCTCACGCAGATCGGTGCCGACCGCGGCGATCAGTGCCTCGGCCACGTCGACGCCGCATGAACCGCCCAGCCGGTGGAATTCGTCTCGTACGAAGTCGACACGCTCGCGATGCCGAGTGATCTTCATCGCCGTCTCGACGTGCGCCCCTGCGGAGCGCAGTCCGTCAGCGAACGCCTTGCCCTTCACACCGCCAGCGTGCATTGCGATCACGACGAGATCTGGGTCCGGCTCGCGGGCGTAGTCGAGCAGCGCCGCCGCGACGTCCTTCGCAGCGTTCTGCGCGTTGGCCAGGACCACGATGCGACGGCCGCCGAACAGCGACGGGCTGAGCAATGCCGCGATCTCGCCGACCGTGGTGCTACCCGCGTCTACCTCGCGCATTTCAACGGATTCGTCGCCGGCTCGAGCCGCGACCACCGCTGCGTGCACGGCGCGCGACACCAAGAACTCGTCGTCACCGGTGATGAGGACGATCGATGAGGTCGCGGCAGTCACGTCGCCTATCCTAAAGCGATCGTCGCCACAGAGGGTATCCCTTACCTTACGGAGCGCTGTAGTCGATCGGGTGACGTTTGCCTCATCGGCCAGCGAGAAGGATCGTGCGGACGGTCGTCGTGGACCGCCGGTCGACGCGGGCGCGACCGCCATCGCGGTGTAATTCGCGGCTCGACTTGCGCTTTCGGGCGGCGCACGCTGACCGGGCGAGCGACCTCGCACCGACACGGCGAGGCCGGCCGGCGTGCGGAGCGCGGCGAGGTCACCACTGATATCGGTACGCAGGATCCGCGCACCGCGAGCCTTGAGCGTGTCGAGTGTCGCGACGCTCGGCAGGCCGTACTCGTTGTCGACACCGACCGACACCAGCACGACCGCCGGGGCCACGGCCGCCAGGAACGACGGGTCCTGATAGGCCGACCCGTGATGCGGCATCTTCAGCACATCGGCGCGCAATGCATCGGCGCCGTCGGTCGCCAGGATCTCCGTCTGCTCTTCGATCTCGGCGTCGCCGGTGAGGAGCACGCGCTCGCCGGCCTCGTCGACACGGATCACGAGCGAGTTGTTGTTCGGATCGGATCGCGTACCCGTGACGCGAGCAATCGGACCGAGCACCGTCAGCCGCGCGGCACCGTACGTGAACGTCTCGCCTCGCCCCGGTACGCGGACCGGAATATGCCGCTTCGTCGCGGCCGCCATCACGTCGCGGTATCCCTCCGGCGGATCGTCGAACGTCGACACCCACATCTGCGCGACACTCCGACCGTCCAGCACCCCGTCGACGCCACCGACGTGGTCGGCGTGGAAGTGAGTGAACACCAGCAACGGGACTCGAGTGATGCCAAGCCGGCGCAGGCAACCGTCGATCGCAGTGGGCTCGGGACCCGAATCGACGACGATGGCGGCGTCGCCGCCGAGCGGCAGTGCAAGGCCATCGCCCTGGCCGACATCGCACATGACGAGTACCGCGCCACGCGGCGGCCACCCGCCGCCGACAACTCGCACCGGCACCGCACCGATTACGCCCGCGACGAGCACGACCACCGCGGCAATGCGTACGCCACGCCGTCGCGTTGCGAGCAGTACGCCGCCGAGCAACACGGCCAGCAGCAATGCACCCCACACTCCGCTGGGCCACGCGGTCACCGCGGCCGGCGCAGTCGCACCGTGTTCCGCGACGAACAGCAGCCACCGTGCCGGCCAGCTGGCCAGCCAGGCGAGAAACGCGGCGCCGCCCGCCCACACTGGTGACAGCACGGCCGCCCCGACGCCGACAACGGTCGCGGCCGGTACGACTGGGACGGCGACAAGGTTCGCTGGTACGGCGATGATGCTCACCGTTCCGCTGAAGCCGGCAATCAGCGGTGCACACGCGACCTGCGCCGCCGCTGGAACGGCGAGCGCCTCGGCAGCGCCGCGCGGCACCCGCCGCCGCAGCAAGGCGTCACGCCAATGCGGGGCGATCAGCAGCAATCCCGCGGTCGCCAGCGCGGACAACCCGAATCCGATATCAGCGGCGAGCGCCGGATCCGCGACGATCAGCACGGTGATGCCGGCGGCGAGTGCCGGCACGGCCGCTCGCGCTCGACCGGTGGCGAGCCCGACGAGCCCGAGCCCACCCATCGCGGCCGCGCGGAGAACGCTCGGGGTTGGGCGTACCAGGATGACGAACCCCACCAACGCGAGCGCACAGACAATCGCGGAAACCGTTGGACCGGCACGGCACCATCGACAGCCGAGCAACACCGCGCCGAGGATCATGGCGACGTTGCTCCCGCTGACCGCGACGAGGTGTGTCATCCCCGTCGCACGAAACGCATTCGAGACAGCCGGGTCGAGTCGGGTCGTGTCGCCGTCGATGAGACCGGGCAACAGCCCGCTGACCTGCCCGGGCAAACCCGCACACGCGCGTTGCAGCCCAGCCCGCAGCGCGTCAGCCGCACGCTGTGTCCACGGTGGTCGGCCGACCAGCGTCGGCGCGGTGGTGACCGAGATGACCGCGGCGTCGAGACTCGCGCCGTCCGGTGTCGTGAGGCGACCGTCGGCGGTCACCCGTTGCCCGGGTGACAGTGTCCGCCACGCATCGTTGGCGGCGAGGACGAACACCGGAACCGACGCGGCGACCGTGACGCCACCCGCGACGACGTTCGTCAGCTTGGCGTCCATGCCGAATGTCGGCGGACCAACGCCGGGCTGGCCGACCGGACGCGGATCGCTGGCGATGGTGAGCGACACGGCGCCGCGGGTACGTTCGCGAGCGAGCCCGGCCAACGGCTCCGCGTGCGCCACCGCGAGATGAGCGGCGGTCGCTCCGGCGCCGGCCGCCGCTCCGACGAGAAGCGTCAACACCACCCAACGAAGCGCGGACCAACGGCCGCCCGGCGCCGCGTCGTCAGCGCCGGCCGGGCCAGCCACACCGGCCGGGCCAGCCACGCCAGCGCGTCGCACTGGCGCACCCTTCGCGCCGGCGCCTTGCCATGCTGCGCCACGAACTCGTACCCACCCCACCGCTGCTGGCGTGCCGGCCAACACTGCGGCGACAACGATCGCCGAGATGGCCAGCACCAGTGCCCCGGTCGGACCGGCGTGCAGCGCGGCGATCCCGGCGAGCCACGTGCCAATCGCGAGCGACGCGAGGCGTACGTCCGGCCACTCGGCCGCCCGCACGACGGGTGGCTCCGCGCTCACACCGTCACCAGATCCTTGATCTCGGCGAACTTCGCGTCTCCGATGCCCGAGACGTTGCGCAACTCGTCCACGCTGTGAAAGCCGCCGTGCTGCGTGCGATAGTCGATGATCCGCTGCGCAAGTGCCGGCCCGATGCCGGGCAGTGTCTCGAGGTCGGCTTCCGTTGCGCTGTTGAGATTGATCGGGGCACCGGCCCCACCCGCCGAACCCGCCGCGCCGCCGGCCGATCCGGTCGCGGCGCCGGGCGGCGGCGCGACGCCCACCACGATGAGCTGTCCGTCGACGACCTTCTGGGCGAGGTTCACGAACGACAAGTCGGTGCCTGGCAATGCACCGCCGGCCGCCGCGATCGCATCCGCGATGCGTGCGCCGGGCGGCAGCCGTACCAGTCCTGGATGTTTGACCTTGCCCTCGACCGCGACCACAAGCATCGCCGAGGGACTCGCGGCCGGCGAAGTAGTCGACGGGTCGTGACCATCGCTGCCGTCCGTGGCCGCCGCCGCGGCGAACGTATTGACTCGGATCTCATGCGGTCGGGAGCGCCACGCGAGATATGCCGCAACGAGCATCGCCACGACGGCGACCACGGCGAGCGCTTTGGTCGCGCGCCGGCCGGGGTTGAGCGCCTCGAGCGCCCGGGCACTCACCGCGGATGCGGCAGGCGCGACGGGGTTCGGGTCCCGACCGAAGCGGGTCCAGCCCGCCGCGCCGGTCGCGCCCGAGCCAGTCGAGCCCGCGCCGGTCGCGCCCGAGCCAGTCGAGCCGGATGCACCAAACTCCGATGATGGTCCAACACTGGGCACGGCCGCTGTCGTCAAGCCGGGCCACATCCGCTCGAAACGCCGCGCTACCAACGGATCCGGCGGCTGCTCACCTCGTCGCACCTGGGCACGTTAGGTCGCCGTCGGGCGTCGACGCGAACGCCATGGCCCGCATGTGTGGACCGCTAGGGCGCCTGTGGACGGCGGCGGCGATCAGCGGCGGTGTACGACGATCGAGACGAGACCCGGTCCGACGTGCGCCGCGACCACCGCACCGATCTCGCTCGTGTACGTGTCGTGGACCTTCTCGCCGAGCCGCGCGACCATCGCCGCCTCGATCTGTTGCGCACGTTCCGGAGCGTCGAGATGGTGTACGGCGAGGTCGACGTCGGAGTCGCCGGCCGTCTCGACCGCGAGGTCCACCATGCGGGCCAGCGCTCGACTCGCGGTGCGGACCTTGTCCCGTACCACGATCGTGCCGTCGCTCACGTGCAGGATCGGCTTGACCGACAGCGCGGTGCCGAGCAATGCGGAAGCAGCACCGATGCGGCCGCCGCGACGCAGGTGCTCCAACGTGTCCACATAGAACAGCACGCTGGTACGCCCGACCGCAGCGCGCGCCGCCGCACCGACATCGTCCAGGTCGGCGCCGTCCGCGGCGGCCCGCGCCGCATTGAGTGCTGCGAAGCCGATGCCCATGCCGGCGGACTGACCGTCGATGACGTCGATGGCGCCACCGCAACTTTGCGCGCCGAGCACCGCGGCCTCGTGAGTGCCGGACAGCTTGGACGACAGATGCACGGACGCGATCCCGGTGGCGCCCGCATCGCGCAACCGGCGATAGACGGCTTCGAAGTCGGCGGGCGACGGACGTGAGGTGCTCACTGTGCCGCGCCGCGTGACCAGCGCCTGCGCGACATCGGTCGGTGTGATGTCGACACCCTCCAGGCCCTCGCGACCGCCCAACACGACAGTGAGCGGTATCACCGTGAGGTGGTGCGCGGCCGCGACGTCGGCCGGCAGATACGCCGTCGAGTCGGTCACCACCGCTACACGCGCCATGCGGGCACGTTATCCGATGTCGGCGGCGTTTGGACCAGGCACCGATCGCGGGATCCGGCTAGTCGGCGCGGCGCTCACCGGCGGCCTCCGGTCGAGCGGCTTCGGCGCTAGCAGCCGGCACCGCGGATCCAGCCTCCGGCAGTTCGCCGCCAGCGTCGGCGAGCCCCGAGGCTGCTGGCCGTGCGCGGTGCGCATCCGGCCGTACCTCGGGAAAGTACAGCGCCGGTGCCGCACCGACGTTGTACGCCTGCAGGGCCCACCGAGCCCGGCGCCGATGCCACACCACCTCCGCCCAGTGACCGTTCATCATCACGACCAGCGGACTCGACGTCTCGGCGGGCAAGCCGAGCAAGCCGCCGATCCCGTGTATCGCCGTGCCGCCGTGGGTCACAACGACGACCACGTTGCCCAGCGTCAGCGCATCCGTCACAGCGTCGACTGCTCGCCGACCAAACGCGGCCCGGTCCTCCATCCCCAGCCCCTCGGCGGCCTCGCCGCGACCCCACCGGGCCCACGCGTCCGGATAGCGTGCCGAGATCTCGTCGTTCGTCTGCCCTTGCCACTCGCCGAAATGCTGTTCGCGCAGCCGTTGGTCGAGCCGGACGGGCAGCCCGGTCACGGCGGCCAGCGCGGCGGCCGTGTCGGCCGCTCGGCGAAGATCACTCGACACGATCGCGTCCGGCTGCTCCTTCGCGATGCACTCCGCGGCTGCGGCCGCTTGGGCGCGACCGACGTCGTCCAATTCGACGTCGGCCTGGCCTTGAACGCGCAGCGTCGCGTTCCATTCGGTCTGGCCGTGTCGCCAGACGATCAGCCGGGTCACGCGTTGTCGCGGGCCGTGCCCGGTGCGGAGTTGGCCAGGTCGCGATCCACGAACGGGATGCGCTCGCAGTCTTTCCACAGCCGGTCCAGCGCGTAGAACTCGCGCTCCTCGGCGTGCTGCACGTGCACCACGATGTCCACGTAGTCGAGGAGCACCCACCGGCCGGCTCGCTCGCCCTCCCGTCGGACCGGTTTGGCCCGCTCCGGCAGCGACAACAGTGCCTCCTCGATGGCATCCACGATCGAGGACACTTGGCGCTCGTTCGGCGCCGAGGCGACCAGGAAGATATCGGTGATCACCAGCTGATCGGCCACGTCGAGGAGGACTATGTCGTCGGCCTTCTTGTCCGCTGCGGCCTGCGCCGCGGCGAGGGCCAACTCACGAGAACGCTCGGATGCGGGCACCTGGTTCCTCTCCACATATGGGCGGCCGGCCAGGTCGCCCAGAGCCCGGGCTACGGCCCGGCTTCATCCAAGCCTCTCACAATCGTCGTACGACAGTCCGTAGCCGTAGCGCCGATCATGCGAGCAGTACGTCATCTTTGCGGTACAAACGGCGTTTTGCGATGTACTGCACAACGCCGTCCGGCACCAGGTACCAGACCGGGTGACCGGCCGCCACGCGCTCCCGGCAGGCCGTTGAGGAGATGGCCATCGCCGGAACTTCGATCAAGCTCACCGCGTCGTCGGGCAGATGGTCGTCGGAGAGTTCGAAGCCCGGCCGCGTCACGCCGACGAGGTGCGCCAAGTCGAAGATCTGGTCGGCGTCCTTCCACGAGAGGATCTTCTCCAACGCATCCGCGCCGGTGATGAAGAACAGTTGGGCGTCGGTGCCGTACGCGGACCGGAACTCGCGCAGCGTGTCGACCGTATACGTCGGACCCTCGCGATCGATGTCCACTCGACTCACACCGAAGCGTGGATTCGACGCGGTCGCGATGACGGTCATCAGGTAGCGGTCCTCGGCCGAGCTCACGCCGTCGAACTTCTGCCACGGCACACCGGTCGGCACGAACACCACCTCGTCGAGGCTGAATCGGTCCGCGACCTCACTCGCCGCGACCAGGTGGCCATGGTGGATGGGGTCGAACGTGCCGCCCATGATCCCGATGCGTCGCGGGCGCGAGGGGTGCGGCTCGACCTCCGGTCCGTTGTCCATGCTCCGATGCTATCCGGCACGTGACGTGGGGTTTCGTCGAGCCGGTCGCACCAGCGTTTGTCAGGCCGGCTCGACGCACGGGTCCCGCTCCGGGCGCGCCGTCACAGTCCGGCGATCGGGGCCTCGCCGCCCGACCAGTGCAGCACCCGGACCGCCTTGCCGACCTCGGTCCGCGGAAGCTTTCCCGGCGACACGACGTGTACGTCGCAAGCGAGCCCAAGACGCTTGCCGAGCGCATCGTTCAAGCGGCCTGCCACTGTCGCGGACTCCACGTCGGACTCGCAGCACACCACGAGCCTCGGCAGCGCGCCACGCTCGTCCAGTACGAGTAGGTATTGCGCACCGACCGCCGGGTCGGCGAGGACGACCGCCTCCACCTCGCTCGGGTAGACGTTGACCCCGCGCACGATCAGCATGTCGTCGGCGCGACCGACAATCTTGCTCATCTTGACCGAGGTGCGCCACGCGGTCTCCGACTCGTCGACCGCCGTCGGGCGCCGATCGAGCCGCGCGAGATCGCCGGTCCTGTAGCGCAGCAACGGCAGCGCCTGCTTCGTGAGCGTGGTGAATGTCAGCTCGCCCAACTCGCCGTCCGGCACCGGTCGACCGGTCACCGGGTCGAGCGCCTCGACCAGGAACACGTCGTCCTGGACGTGCAGCCAACCGCCCGAATGCAACGTCTCGCACGCGACGCCCGGACCGATGATCTCGGAGAGCCCATAGATGTCCAGCGCCCG
>Ga0126377_10002146_pt1 | contig 13441 bp, 9 predicted proteins | sample PanSoiMetPlot_22_FD_92647 | JGI IMG/M metagenome (GOLD analysis project Ga0126377, IMG submission 92647) | Tropical forest soil microbial communities from Panama - MetaG Plot_22 | ecosystem: Environmental > Terrestrial > Soil > Tropical forest > Bulk soil | place: Panama | collected 2016-02-17
CCGAGGGCGCCTGGCCGTCCGCGTCCTCGGTGTCGGTCGACAGCGGAGCGGGGAGGTCCGGCACCTGGCCGGTGAACGGCTGGTGCAGCTTGCGATCGAAGTCCTTGTCGAACCACGGCGGCGACGGCGGGCCGTAGGAGGACGGCCGCGCCGGCTCCGCGTGCGAGGCCTGCGGCCACACGTCGGGCGCGGGCGGCATCGAGTCCGCCTGTCCGCCGGCCAGGTCGGGGAGCGGGCTCGGACCGAAGAGCGACTCCGGCTCCGGCTCCGGCTCCGGCAGCGTGTCGGCCGCGAATCCCGGGTGCGAGCCGGCGTGCGGGTCGGCGCCCGCGAACGGCGAGGACGCGGGAAGCGCCCCGCTGGACGCGAAGGCCGCCGGCACCGACGGATCGGCGGCGCCGCCCGGCGCGCCGGTCCCCGGGGCGCGGCCCTGCCCGGATCGCGAATCGCCCGCCTGCTCGAAGACGAGCGCCGAGTGGACCGCCGCGCCGACCGCGATGGGGGGCGGCGGCGGCGACGGCCGCGGCGGCGGCGGCAGCGGCTCGGCCATGTGCGGCGGCGGCTGCGTGCTCGACGGGATGCGCGGCGGCAGCCGCGGAAGCGGCGGCGGCTCGGCCGCTGGCGCGTCGGCGCCCGGCACCGGGTGCAGCGGCGGCGGCGCACCGTCTGCGGTGGCGAGCGGCGGCGCCGCGCTCCGGCCGGTGCGCCGCGGCAAGCGCGGCAGAGGCGGCGGCTCGGTCGCCGGAGGAGGCTCGACCGCGGCGACCCCGCGCGCGGTCACCCGCGACCGCGGAGCCTTCGCCTCCGCGCGCGCCGGTGACGTGCTCGGCCCGGTTCGTCTCGAGGGCCGCGCGGGCGGCGGCGCGGCGCCCTCGACCGGCGGCGACGTCTGCGCGCCGGCCGGCGGCGCGGCGGACGTGACGACGTCGGTCGCCGTCTCGCCCCTCGGGCGCGCGGTCGCCGGATCGGCGGGCGGCGCGCTGCGAGCCGCGGCGGGAGGCGCCCCGGTCGCGCCGGTGCGTCGGCGGGCGTCGCTCGGAATCGGCGGCGGACCGGTGCGCGGAAGTGGCCGCAGCGGACGCTTCCCGGCCGGGCCATCGATGGGCGCCGCGGGCCTGGTCGTGACGCTCGCCGGCGGCGCGCTCGGCGGCGACGCGGCCGGTGCGCCGGGCGGCGCCGGCGGCTGTCCCGCCGGAAGCGCCGAGGCGACCCGGGCGGTCCTGCCCTCCAGCGCGGCGAGCCTCGCCACCACCGCGGCCGGGCGCGGGCTCGGCTCGGTGTCGTCCGTCCACTCGCCCGGCGCTGGCGGACCGCTCGCGGCACCCGCCGCCGAGCCGGCCGCCGAGGCCGCGCTCTCCGGTCCCGACCCGTCGGGCGCCGACATGCTGGACGCCTTGCCCGCAGCCGCGGCGGCGGGCGGGCCATCCCCGGCGCGCGGCGCGCTCGACTCGCCGATCTCGCCGGACACCTCGGTCGGGAGCCCGGCATCGAGCCTGAACGGCGCGATCGGCGGCGGCCCGGTCCGCCCCGACCTCGTCGCCGGTGCCGGCGGCGCCGATGACGCCGCGGCCGGCGGTGGCGCTGCCTGCGCTGACGGGGACGACGCGGCCGATCTCGCCGCCGCCGAAGCCGCCGGTGGAGACGCCATCGGCGCCGACCCCGCCGCGACGGGTCCCGACGCCGCCGACCCCGCCGCGCTCGACGCCGCAGGCTCCGACGCCGCCGCGCCCGGCGCACTCGCCGCCGCAGCCGCGTCCATGCGCGGAAGCTTGACCGTCACCGCCGCGTCGCTTGCCGCGCCCGCCGGACGGCCCGCCATGTCGACGGTGACCGCTTCCATGCGCGGAAGCTTGACCGTCATGGCGGCGTCGCTCGCCGGACGGCCCGCCATGTCGACGGTGACCGCCGCGTCCATGCGCGGAAGCTTGACCGTCATGGCGGCGTCGCTCGCCGGACGGACCGCTGCACCGCGCGCCGCTGCGTCACCCGCGGCCACACCGCTCGCCGCGGCCGGCGCAGCCGATGCGGCCGGCGGCGCGGACGCCTTCGCCGCGCCGGCTACTTCACTGCCGCGGGCAGGCTCGGGCTTGCCGGGTCCATGGCCCGCATCTCCACCCGTTCCAGCGAGTCCTTCGAGGACCTTTGCAGCGAAGGTCGTACCGACGGGAGGGAGCGGTCGATGTCCGCATGCTGGGCAGGGTTGGACCAGAGTCGCTCGGCCCCGATCGGCTCCGCATTTTGCACAGTCGGACATCGCCTCGCCCGCGCCGGCCCCATCTTACCCTCAAACCGGTCGCTGGAGCTTCGCGCCTGCGCTCCCATGCTGTCCACTGCACAGCGGATCTGGTCCGACACCGCTTGTACCCACGTCAGGGTGACGGCCGCTTGCTCTGCACCGCCGGCCCCCACCTCCGTCCCCGGCGCGGCCTGACTGTCGCTCTGTCCCGCCGCCGGTCGCGAGCCGTCCATCATGGAGCAGACCACGCCGGAGGTCGCAAGCGCCAGCCACGCCGCCAGCGCCATCCCGCGCCGCCGCATGATCTGACGCAGCACGCCGTCGCCCTGCCGGAAGAATGCCGGGTTCATGCCCTCGGTCGCCTGGCCGTCGCGGCCGACGTCCCACGTCGCCGGCAGGCCGGGCGGCGCGTTTCCGGGCTCGCTGTCCGGAAACGCCCTAGCATCGAGCACAGTGGCGGCCCACGTCTCCCCCGCGCCGTACGGCTCGGCATCCACCACCGTCGCGGCCGAGCTGGCGAGCGGCGAGGGCGGGCCGGCGTTGTGCCAGCCGGACGCATCGCGTGCGCCTCCGTTCCAGCCGCGCTGATCGCCGCAATCGCCGTCGCCGGCGCCGTCGGATGCGCGGTTGCTCCAGCTCCACACCAGATTCGCCGACTTCGCGAGCAGCCACTGCACGGGTGACCGGCCGCGCGCCGCGGGCCGCGCATCATCCTCGTCCGGCGCCGGCGGCGCCGGCAGCGCGACGGCGCGCCGCCCGACCTGCCCGAGCGCCGCGATCACCTCCTCGGCCGACTGGAAGCGGTCGCAGGCGCGCTTGGCCATGAGCTTCATGACCAGCGCCTCGAGCTCGGCGCTCACCCGCACCTTCGGGTTGCGATTCGCGATGGGCGGCGCCGGCATCGTCACGTTGGCGCGCGCGATCTCGTGGCTGCTGCCCTCGAACGGCGGCCTGCCGGCCAGCATCTCGTACATGACGACGCCGAGCGCGAACAGGTCGGCGCGGTGGTCGACCGCCTGGTCCCTGGCCTGCTCCGGCGAGATGTAGATCGGCGTGCCGACGACGAGCCCGTGTTCGGTCAGCCGTCCGATGCGATCTCCCTCGGCGATCGCGAGCCCGAAGTCGAGGATGCGGACCAGCTCGTGGCCGTCCTCGCCCATGGTCGAGGCCACGTTGGCGGGCTTGAAGTCGCGGTGCACGAGGCCGGCGCGGTGGGCGTGTCCGAGCCCGCGCGCCATCTGCCTGGCCAGCGCGACCACGCGCGCCTCGCCGAGCGCTCCCTCGCGCCGGAGCACCTGCGCGAGGGTCTCCCCCTCGGCGTACTCCATCACGAGGTAGAGGAGGCCGGTGTCGGTCTTGCCGAAGTCGAGCACCGAGACGACGTTCGGATGCGACATGCGGCTGGCGGCGTCCGCCTCCTGCGCGAAGCGGAGGCGCATCGACGGATCCGCGGCGACGTCGCCGAACATGAGCTTGAGCGCGAACAGCCGGCTCAGCCGCGCGTGATGGGCGCGGTAGACCAGCCCCATGGCTCCCTCGCCGACCAGCGCCTCGATCACGTAGCGATCGGACAGCGTGGTGCCGACCAGCGGGTCCTCGGTGGTGCGGACGAGCGCGGAGCCGTCGCGCATGCAGCGCGTGAAGTTGCCGCGGAAGGCGCCGTGGCAGGTGGGGCAGCGGAGCCGGGTGACCGGCTCGGCGTGGACGCTCGACGAGCCGCGCGCGAGTCGCTCGCGCTCGTCGCTTCCGGGCACCGGCGGCGCGCTCGATCCAGGTTGCGATCCGTCACCTGCGACCCCCACTCCGGATCCGACGCGCAGGCTGGCCCCGCCACTCGAGCCGGCACCCATCGCATCGATCCGCGACCGGATCTTCGGCTGGGCGAGCGTCGGCCGAGTTCGAAAGCTACCTGACATAGGCCCCGCCTACAGAACTGCGAAGGACATGCCAAGGACCGGCGCTCCCGCGCCTCTTGCTCAAGGTCGCGTGTGGTGCGGGAGATTGCCAATCCATCCATTTTCCAGGCGCAGTCGGCGGGTCGAGTCCGCGCGAAACGAACTGAGGCGAATTGCCTCGTCGTGCATTGGCGCCACATGAGATGACGAATGCCTCACGTCCGTCATCGATCGAGGCTCGAGGCCACGATGTCGGTGCGCTCGCGACAGCACCGTCGGCGTGGGCGCGCGGGCGATGCGGACAGGAGGCCTCACTCCAGCGACTGGAAGATGCGGCTCAGGCCCTCGTGCGGATCGCATCGCTCCATGAGCGCCATGAGCTTGGTCGACGACGCCAGCGTGCGGGCCCCGTAGGTCTCGCCGATCCAGCGGTGCTTGGCCGGGTCGCGCTCCATCGCCGAGCTCGCGGCCAGGATCGCGCGGCTGCGCTCGACCACGGCCGCGATCTCGCGCGCCGCCGCGTCGCAGCTGTCCGCGCGCGCCTCCGCGATCGCGGCGATCTCGTCGCGCGCGGCCATCACCTCCTCGATGGTGGCCTGCTCCTCGGCCGTGAGCGGCGGCGCTGCCGGCGGCGCGGCCGATCGGTTCGCCAGCATCGACGTGGCGGCCGGCCTTCCCGGCGCGAGCCGCGCGGCCGGCCGGTCCGCCGCCGCCGGCGGGGCCTGCGCGGCGCGCCCGCCCGCGGCCCGCTCGCCGGCATCCTCCGACCTGCAGGCAACCGCCGCGGCGAGCGCGCCCGCGGCCAGAAGGCTGGCGAGCAGCGCCGCGGGACATCGAGCTGGCTCGCGCATGACCGGTTCGAGTGCGGCGCGCGTCAGTCGCGGTAGCGGTGGAAGCCGCCCGTCCCGCGCACGGGCTGGCGGTGGTCGCGGAGGTCGCGGCGCGGCGCGGCGCGGCCGCGCCGGTGATCGCTCGCGTCCACCCAGCCGCGCGCGCGGAGGTGGGCGCGCGTCTCCCAGCGCGGCTCGACCCAGTGCCAGCGGCCGCCCCGCCGCATCCATTGCCCCTGCACATAGATCCGGTCGGGTCGGTCGCGCACCCAGTAGCCATCCCGCCACACCCAGCGGCCTCCGCGCGACGCCCAGGCCCCGTCCACCCACACGAAGCCGGGACGGACCGCGACCCGGACCGCGCGCGGCGGCGGCGGCGGCGCATCGACCACCACGGCGCTCCGCGTCTGGACGTAGCAACCGCCGACAAGGGGAGCCGACGACGCGACGCCGACGACCAGCAACAGAGCGTGAGCAATCTGTCCGCGCATGAAAAGCTGCCCCTTTCGCAGCCGGCATGCGCCTCCTGTCACGTCTCGAGCTGTCTGGAGGTGCTGCCGGCGAGCAGATCGCAGATCAAAGGTATCGTCGAACCGACGGGCCCCGCAACGCCGGGCTGCAGGTGGGCTGGCCGGCGACTCGACCTGCCATGTCGCATCGCCATGCACGGATCCCGCTGCGTTGCGCGTGCGTCCGCGCGGCACCGCCGTTGCACAGAGCGCGCGTCCCGATGTCCCGCCCCACCCCCGCCGTGAAGGCAATCACAGCGTCTCGCTCGCTCCTCCTCTCCGCCGCGCTCGCCGTCGCCGTCCTCGGGACGGCCGGCTGCGCCGCCCCTGGCGGCGACGGCGGCGAGACCGCGCAGCCCAGCTGCTCGGGCGCGAAGTGCGACAATCTCGGAGACAGCCCCGACACCACCGAGTTCGACTACATCGTGGTCGGCTCGGGCGCCGGCGGCGGCCCGCTCGCGAGCCGGCTGGCGCGCGCCGGCGCGCGCGTGCTCCTGCTCGAGGCCGGCGAGGACGCGGGCGACAAGGACACCTATCAGGTCCCCGCCCTCCATCCGCAGTCTACCGAGGACCCGGCGCTCGCCTGGTGGTACTTCGTCGATCACTACAGCGACCCGGCGCGGCAGCAGCGCGACAGCAAGATCACGTCCGAGGGCATCCTCTACCCGCGCGGCGGCGCGCTCGGCGGCTCCACCGCGGTCAACGCGATGATCACCGTCCTGCCGCCGCACAGCGACTGGGACCAGATCGCGGCGCTGACCGGCGATGGGTCGTGGCAGGCCGGCAACATGGATCGCTACTACGACCGCGTTCGCGAGTGGCTCGGCGTCGAGCAGCCCGACGCGACCCTGGCGCTGGGCGACCTCCGCCTCATCGGCACCGTCATGGGCGCCATCCGCCAGTTCGTCGAGGACGGGCACGACGGGCCGGACCTCGACCCGTTCGACATCTTCGCCAACATCGATCAGATCCTCAACCTCATCAAGCGCGACCTCAACGACGAGCTGCGCAGCGGCGACACCGAGGGCGTGTTCACCTTCCCGCTGGCGACGCGCGGGCGCGCGCGCAACGGCACGCGCGAGCGCATCGCCGCCACCGTGGCCGAGGGCTTCCCGCTCACGGTGCGGACCCGCTCGCTGGTCACCCGCGTCCTGTTCGCCGACGATCCCGACGCGGAGGGCCGGCCGCGCGCGATCGGCGTCGAGTTCCAGGACGGCGCGCACCTCTACCAGGCCGACCTCAACGCCGGCTCGCCCGAGGGCGGCGCGCCGCTGCAGGCGTTCGCCCGGCGCGAGGTCATCCTGTCGGCCGGCGCGTTCAACACGCCGCAGCTGCTCATGCTGAGCGGCATCGGCCCGCGCGCCGAGCTCGAGGAGCAGGGCATCCCGGTGCGCGTCGATCTGCCCGGCGTGGGCGAGAACCTGCAAGATCGCTACGAGGTCGGCGTCGTGTTCGACGTGGTGCAGGACTTCCGCAACCTCCTGCGCTGCACGTTCGGCGCGACCGCCGACGATCCCTGCCTGAGCGACTGGCGCGACGGGACCGGCCCCTACACCTCGAACGGCGCGGTGGCCAGCATCCTCATGCGCTCCGACCCCGGCCGCGCCGAGCCCGACCTGCACATCTTCGGGCTGCCCGGCGTGTTCAAGGGCTACGCGCCCGGCTACTCGACCGAGGCGGTGGCCGACAAGCACCACTTCTCGTGGGTCATCCTCAAGGGCCACACCGACAATCGCGCCGGCACGGTCAAGCTGCGCTCGGCCGATCCGCGCCAGCGCCCCGCGATCGACTTCCACTACTTCGACGACGGCAGCGTCGACCAGGGCCAGGACGTCAACGACCTGACCGCGGTCGTGAACGCGGTCGAGTTCGTCCGCCGCGTGGCGCACAAGACCGACGCCATCCCGCTGTTCGGCGAGTTCCGCGAGGTGTGGCCCGGCCCCGGAGTCGACACCCGCGAGGCGATCGCCCAGTGGGTGAAGGACGAGGCCTGGGGCCACCACGCCTCCTGCTCGGCGCGCATCGGCGCCGACGGCGACGCCATGGCCGTCCTCGACAGCCGCTTCCGCGTGCGCGGGGCGAGCGGGCTGCGCGTGGTCGATGCGTCGGTGTTCCCGCGCATCCCCGGCACCTTCATCGTGCTGCCGATCTACATGGTGAGCGAGAAGGCCGCCGACGTCGTGCTGGAGGACAACCCGCCGATCCCGTAGCTTTCAGGGGTGCGCTACGAGCCGCAGCTCGCCACCCTGGTCGCCGAGGCGCCGGCCGGCGACGACTGGCTGCACGAGATCAAGTACGACGGGTACCGCATCGGCTGCGCGGTGAAGCGCGGCGTGGCGCGCCTCACCAGCCGCAACGGCAACGACTGGACCGATCGCTTCGCCGAGGTGGCGGCCGCCGCGGCCGCGCTGCCGGTCGAGAGCGCGCTCATGGACGGCGAGGTGGCGGTGCTCCAGCCCGACGGGCGCACCAGCTTCCAGGCGCTGCAGAACGCGCTCGGCGCGGGCCGGCGCGATCCGCTGGTCTACTTCGTGTTCGACCTCCACGAGCTCGACGGCGACGACCTGCGCCGGCGGCCGCTCGAGGAGCGCAAGCGCGCGCTGCGCGAGCTGATCGAGCGGAGCCGCGGCGGGCGCGCGCCGGTCATCCGCTACTCCGACCACGTGGTGGGCCACGGCGCCCGCTTCTTCACCGAGGCCTGCAAGACCGGTCTCGAGGGCATCATCGCCAAGCGGCGAAGCGAGCCGCATCGCGCCGGCCGCACGACCGGTTGGCTCAAGATCAAGTGCATCCTGCGCCAGGAGCTGATCATCGGCGGCTTCACCGACCCGGAGGGATCGCGGGCCGGCCTGGGCGCGCTCCTGCTCGGCGCGTACGACGAGGGCGGCGCGCTCACCTACGCCGGCAAGGTGGGGACCGGCTTCACGCAGGGGGCCGCGGTCGCGCTTCGCGAGCGCCTCGACGCGATCGAGCAGCGCGAGTGTCCGTTCGAGCCGCGTCCGGAGGCGCGTCTGGTCCGCAAGGCCCACTGGGTCCGGCCGGCGCTGGTCGCAGAGGTGGCGTTCGCGGAGTGGACCGCGGACGGTCGCATCCGCCACTCGTCATTTCAGGGCATGCGCGAGGACCGCTCCCCGCGCGAGGTCGTGCGCGAGCGCCCGCGAGAGGTGGGCGGTGCCCGGCGGACCGGACGGGGGGCGGACCGGCGAAAGCGGGGGGACGAGTGACGCGCGCGGGAGATCAGCGCGGGAGGAAGCCGTGCGGATCGTTCGCGTCGGCCGTGCCGGCGTCGGGGGTCGTGGGCGCCGCGTCCGCGGTGCCGCCGCCCGCATCGGCGGCGCCGCCGCTGCCCGCATCCGCGCCCGTGTCGTCGTCGTCGCCGCCGCAGGCCACGAACGCCGTCGACAGCGAAAGCACGGAGGCGAGGGCAAAGGACAGGAGAACTAGACGTCGCATGGAGGGCACCATAACATGGGGTCCGCGGTGTCTGTCCCGAGGGTGAGCGTCACTCCTCCCGGCTCCCGCCCAGGACGGTGAACGACATGGAACCCGAGGCCACGCTGGGCGCGATCGACGCTGGCTCGAACGCAATTCGCGTCTGCATCGCTCGCGTCGTCGCTCCTGGTGAAGTCGCGGTGATCGAGGCCGAGCGCGTGCCGGTGCGCCTCGGTCATCATACGTTCACACACGGCGAGCTCGACACGAAGACCATCGAGTCGGCGGTGGTGGCCTTTGCCCGGTTTCGCAAGCTGTTCGATCAGCACGGCGTCCGCCGCTACCGCGCGGTCGCGACCAGCGCGCTGCGCAACGCTCACAACCGGGAAGATCTGATCGATCGCCTGTTCCGCGAGCTGCAGATCGAGCTCGAGGTGATCGACGGCGAGGAGGAGGGCCGCCTGGTGCGGCGCGCCGTGCTGCTGGCGATGAAGGGGCGCGGCGAGCCCACGCTCATCGCCGACCTGGGCGGAGGCAGCCTCGAGGTCACCGAGCGCGGGCGCGAGAAGTGGGTGACGTCGTCGATGAAGATCGGCACCGTGCGCCTGCTCGAGACGTTCGGCCTGAACGGGCGCATCTCCGACGACGAGGCGCGCCTGGTCCGCCGCTACATCGCCACGTCGCTGCTCTCGAGCATGCCCGAGTCGGCGGAGAAGCACACGGCCGGGGTGGCCTGCGGCGGCAACGCCGAGGCGCTGGCCTCGCTCTACGGCCAGGCCGACAAGGAAGGGCTGCCCACCATCAAGCTCGCCGCGCTCGAGGACGCGCTGCCGGGGCTGCTCAACGCCGACGTGCAGGAGCGGATGAGCAAGCTCGGCGTGCGGCAGGACCGCGCCGAGGTGCTGCCGGTCGCAGCCCTGGTGTTCGCCGAGCTCGGCAAGCGGCTCGGCCTCAAGCGCCTGGTCGTCCCCGGGGTCGGCATCCGCGAGGGCATCCTGGTCGACCTGGCCGAGGTGAGCGGCGCCGACCGGCCCGTCAGCGGCGAGGAGGCGGTCATCGCGGCGGCGCGCGTGTTCGCCGATCGCATGGGCCACAACACCGCGCACGGCGAGCAGGTCCGCGTGCTCGCGCGCTCGCTGTTCGACCAGCTCAAGGGCGTGCACGAGCTGCCCGACCAGCTCGCGCCGGTCCTCGAGGTGGCGGCGCTGCTCCACGACATCGGCGAGGTGGTGCACCGGCGCGCGCACCACAAGCACAGCGAGTACATGATCCTGCACGGGCGCATCCCGGGGCTGGACAGTCCGATGCGCGAGATGGTCGCCTCGGTGGCGCGCGCCCACCGCAAGAGCGCGCCCGACGCGCGCAAGCAGCCGATCTACGCGTCTCTGCCCGAGCAGCGGCAGGAGCAGGTGCGCAAGCTGTGCGCCATCCTGCGCGTCGCCGACATGCTCGACGCCGACCACCGGCAGACCATCATCGGCATCAAGGCCGAGGTGAAGAACAAGAAGGTCGTGCTGCAGCTGGAGTCGGCCTCCAACGGCACGCCCTACGCGCTCGCCGATCTGACCAAGGGCCTCAACTTCGAGGAGGTGTTCGGGCGCAAGCTCGACGCCGAGGTCCGCGAGGTCACCACGGCGCCGACGCCGCGCCGGCGCCGCGAGTAGTCGCGACGCCGGCTCCGCGACGATTCGCTACAGGCTGCCCAGGAACGACAGCAGCGCGGCGCGATCGGCCTCTGCCGCCCTGCGGAAGCGCTCGCGCGACGCCTCGGCCTCGCCGCCGTGCCACAGGATGGCCTCCGCGATGGTGCGGGCCCGGCCGTCGTGCAGGTAGCCGGAGCCGGGCTGGACGGTCTGCACCAGGCCGATGCCCCACAGCGGCGCGGTGCGCCACTCGCTGCCGCTGGCCAGGAAGTCGGGCCTGCCGTCCGCGAGGCCCTCCCCCATGTCGTGCAGCAAGAGATCCGTGTAGGGCTCGATCGCCTGGCGCGACACGATGGCCAGCTCGTGATCGCCGGTCTCCGCCTCGGTCACGTGGCAGCCGCCGCAGCCGAACGACGAGAACAGCTCCTGCCCGCGCTCCGCCTCGGGCGTGAGCGTCGCGGGCGCGGGCACGGCCAGGCTGCTGGTGTAGAACGCCGTCAGCTCCACGATGTCGAGCGAGATGTCGGTCGCTCCCCCCTCGTCGGGGAAGATCGGGCTCGAGATGCCCATGTCGTTGGCGTACGCGGCCGCCGCCTGCTGCAGGAGGGACGGCTGGTTGGCCTTGTGGCCGAAGCGACCCAGCGCGGCCGCTCCGGTCGCGACGTCCCACACGCGGTTGACGCGCCCGGAGATGCCGTCGCCGTCGGCGTCGTCCGGGTCCTCGCGCGACTCGATGGTCTCGTCGTCGATCGCCTCGAGCAGGCCGAGCCCGAACACCGGCGGCGGCTCGCGCAGCGAGGTGAGGACGCCGTCGAGGGACTCGCCGTCGACCCGCTCGATGGCGAGCCGCGGGGCGCGCAGCGTGTACTCGGTGCCGTCGTCGTAGGCGCCGGTCTGCTCGTCCCACGCCAGGGCCACGCGCGCCTCGGGGTCGCGGCCGTAGACCGCGTGGTTCTGCACCTGCGTGCCCATCCCCGGCACCGGCACCGGGCCGCCCGGCACCTCGGGCTCGCCCTCGGGCAAGCTCACGCGCACCAGGCTCTGCGAGGTCGGGCCGACCCCGATGAGCGGCAGGCCGCGGCCATCCTTGCCATGGCAGCGGTCGCACGCGGTGTTGTTGTAGAGCGGGCCGAGGCCGTTGTTGACCGGGGCGCCGCCGGTGACGAACGTGGCCTCGAACGCCGCGTCGCCGGCGCGGTGGCGATCCAGCTCCTCGCCGGCCAGGTTCGCGGCCGGCAGGCTGTAGGCGTTCGACGACCGGTCCTTCACCGTGGTCGCGCCGCCGGCGCGGTAGTCGATCGCGGTGTCGTCGTCGCCACCCCCACCGCCGTCATCGCCGCCGCCGCAGCCGAGGAGAGGGGAGGCAACCGCGGCGACGGCGGCGAGGACCGCCGCCGCCGCCGCGGCGGGTAGGGTGTGGGGATGGGGCGATTCTGGCCGCACGGGGCGCACTCTACTGCAAAAGCACTGCGGTGAGATCGCCTTCGATCGTGGACTGCACCGTCGCGATGGCCGCCTGCGCGGCCTCGATCGCGGCGTCGTTGCCCGGGTCCTGGATGGCGGCCGGGAAGGGCGACGGAATCTCGCCGAGGGCCGAGATGGCGTCATCGAGCTCGCCCTTGAAGCGCGCGTCGAGGTCCGGGTCGACCTCGGCCACGAAGTCGTCGAGCCCGCTGCCCTCGGTCTCGCCGGCCGGGAAGTCGCCGGTGTAGGCGTTGAGCACGCTGCGCATGTTGTCCTGGAAGTCGAGCAGCGAGTTGAAGCTGTACTGGCTCTCGACCAGGTTGGGATCGCGCGCGCCGAACGGCTCGGCGATCTTGCCGTTGGCCACCTCGTCGCAGATGCCGGCCATGCCGCCCAGCATCTCCTGCACCGCGCTGTCGATCGACCCGTAGGCCGTGTTGCCGGAGTCGCCGGCGGTGGTGAAGACGTCGCGGTAGGCCGCCTGTCCGCCGACGCCGTCGGTCCAGCTGGTCGCCAGGTCGGTGGTGATGAGGGTGAGCTCCTCGGTGAGCGCCAGGAGGTACTCGATCTCGCGGTCATCGAAGTCGGCGGCGGTCTTCTGGCTGTCGTCGCCCCAGAGCAGATACTCGATGGTGTGGAAGCCCTTCTGGGTCTCGGGGAGGTTGCGGATGAAGTCCTGGGTCAGCTCGTCGCCCGAGGCCAGCACCGCGTCGAGGTCGTCCTTGTTGAGCGGCCAGCTGTCCATCGCCGGGTCCCAGCCCTGCGCCGACACCGGGCCGAACAGGAACGCCTCGCTCTCCTCCCAGGGCACGCGCGTGTCGGCCCAGGCCTGGCGGGCGGCGTCGAGGCTCTCGTCGCTCCGCTCGTCGTCGAGCGCGGCGGCGGCGTCGTCGAGCGCGATCGCGCGATCGGCCAGGAGCTGGTAGGTCGGGATGACCACCTGGTCGGCGAAGTCGACGAGCACTTGCTGATCGACCGCGCCGCCGCCGTCGTCGGTGCTGCTGTCGTCGCCTGCGCTGTCGTCGCCGGTGCCGTCGTCGCCGGTGCCGTCGTCGTCGTCGCCGCCGCAGGCCGCCGCGGCCAGCGCCACCGCCAGAAGCGTGCCCACCGTTCGAAAGCGAATGCGCATACCGATCCTCATGGTCGAGTCTCTCCTCTTCAGTAGACGAATCCGGCCGTGGCCCGCACCGTGTCCTCCGAGCTCAGCTCCGACGAGCCGAACCGGCGGTGCCCTGCGTCCAGCTTGAGAACGATCGCGTTCTTGTAGGTGTAGGCCGCGCCCAGCCCGTAGATGGTCCGCTCGAAGCGCGGGTTGTCGAACACGCCGCCGCTCACGTCGAACATCGTGTCGATGTAGTCGAAGCGCGCGAACGGCTCGAGCTTGTGCGCCGCGTTCATGCCGACGAGCGGGGCGACGTCGTAGCCGAGCTCG
>Ga0126377_10002147_pt1 | contig 13441 bp, 11 predicted proteins | sample PanSoiMetPlot_22_FD_92647 | JGI IMG/M metagenome (GOLD analysis project Ga0126377, IMG submission 92647) | Tropical forest soil microbial communities from Panama - MetaG Plot_22 | ecosystem: Environmental > Terrestrial > Soil > Tropical forest > Bulk soil | place: Panama | collected 2016-02-17
ATGTCCAATAGCAGCTTCTTATTCACCTCCGAGTCGGTTTCCGAGGGACACCCGGACAAGGTCGCGGACCAGATCTCCGACGCAATCCTCGATGCAATCCTGAAGCAGGACAAGTTCTCGCGCGTCGCCGCCGAGACGCTCTGCAATACCGGCCTGGTCGTGCTCGCGGGCGAGATCACCACCAAGGCCGTGGTGGACTTCCAGCAGGTCGCGCGCAACACGATCAAGCGCATCGGCTACGACAACACCGACTACGGCATCGACTACCGCGGTTGCGCGGTGCTCGTCGCCTACGACAAGCAGTCGCCCGACATCGCCCAGGGCGTGGACGAAGGCCGCGGCCTGAACCTCGAGCAGGGCGCCGGCGACCAGGGCCTGATGTTCGGCTATGCCTGCAGCGAGACCGACGGTCTCATGCCGCTGCCTATCTACCTGTCGCACCGCCTGGTCGAGAAGCAGGCCGAGCTGCGCAAGAACGGCAAGCTCAAGTGGCTGCGCCCGGACGCCAAGTCGCAGGTCACGGTGAAGTACGTCGACGGCAAGCCGGCCGAGATCGACACCGTGGTCCTCTCGACGCAGCATCACCCGGATGTCGAGCACAAGCAGATCGAGCAGGCGGTGATCGAGGAGATCATCAAGCCCGTGCTCGGCGGCCAGACGCTGTCGAAGAACATCAAGTACCTGGTGAACCCGACCGGCCGCTTCGTGGTCGGTGGTCCGCAAGGTGACTGCGGCCTCACGGGCCGCAAGATCATCGTCGACACCTACGGCGGCGCGGCTCCGCACGGTGGCGGCGCGTTCTCCGGCAAGGATCCCTCGAAGGTCGACCGCTCGGCGGCGTACGCCGCGCGCTACGTGGCCAAGAACATCGTGGCGGCGGGACTGGCCAGCAAGTGCCAGGTGCAGGTGTCGTACGCCATCGGCGTTGCGCAGCCCACCTCGGTGATGGTCACGACCTTCGGCACCGGCAAGGTTTCGGACGAGCGCCTCGAGGCGCTGGTGCGCCAGCACTTCGACCTGCGCCCGAAGGGCATCGTGCAGATGCTCGACCTGCTGCGTCCCATCTACGAGAAGACCGCCTCCTACGGCCACTTCGGTCGCAACGAGCCGGAATTCACCTGGGAGAAGACGGACAAGGCGGCGGCGCTGGCCGCCGACGCGGGAGCGCGCAAGACGGCATAGTTTTTTCAAAGTCGGTTCTTCGAGGAGCGCTGCAGCGTCAGGAGACGCGAGGCTCGAGGGACCGGCGATCGATTCCAACGGCGCTCTCTAACGGACACATAGAGAGGTTCTTATGAATGCTGTTGTGAAGCCCGGTACGGGCAACGATTACGTCATCGCCGACATCAAGCTCGCCGAGTGGGGCCGCAAGGAGCTCAACATCGCCGAGTCCGAAATGCCGGGGCTGATGGCCATCCGTGAGGAATTCGCGAAGAGCCAGCCGCTCAAGGGCGCGCGCATCGCGGGTTCGCTGCACATGACCATCCAGACCGCGATGCTCATCGAGACGCTGCAGGCGCTCGGCGCGCAGGTGCGCTGGGCCTCGTGCAACATCTACTCGACGCAGGACCATGCCGCCGCGGCCATCGCCGTGAAGGGCACGCCGGTGTTCGCCGTGAAGGGCGAGACGCTCAAGGACTACTGGGAATACACCCACAAGATCTTCGAGTGGCCGGGTGAGCAGGCGAACATGATCCTCGACGACGGCGGCGACGCGACGTTGCTGCTGCACCTTGGCACCAAGGCCGAGAAGGACGTCAGCGTCGTCGCGAACCCCACCAGCGAAGAAGAGATCGAGCTGTTCAATTCGATCAAGGCGACGCTGAAGCGTGACCCGAAGTGGTATTCCACGCGCCTCAAGCAGATCAAGGGCGTGACGGAAGAGACCACGACCGGCGTGCATCGCCTGTACGACATGCACAAGCGCGGCGAGCTCGCGTTTCCGGCCATCAACGTCAACGACTCGGTGACCAAGAGCAAGTTCGACAACCTGTATGGCTGCCGTGAGTCGCTGGTGGATGCGATCAAGCGCGCCACCGACGTCATGGTCGCGGGCAAGATCGCCGTGGTCGCCGGCTATGGCGACGTGGGCAAGGGTTCGGCCCAGGCACTGCGCGCGCTGTCGGCGCAGGTGTGGGTGACGGAGATCGACCCGATCAACGCACTGCAGGCCTCGATGGAAGGCTTCCGCGTGGTGACCATGGACTATGCGGCCGACAAGGCCGACATCTTCGTGACCGCCACCGGCAACTTCCACGTGATCACGCATGACCACATGAAGGCGATGAAGCACAACGCCATCGTGTGCAACATCGGCCACTTCGACAACGAGATCGACGTCGCGTCGCTCTCCAAGTACCAGTGGGAAGAGATCAAGCCGCAGGTCGACCACGTGATCTTCCCGGACAACAAGCGGATCATCATGCTGGCCAAGGGTCGCCTCGTGAACCTCGGCTGCGGCACCGGCCATCCGAGCTACGTGATGAGCTCGAGCTTCGCGAACCAGACCATCGCGCAGATCGAGCTGTTCACGCAGACGGCCAAGTACCCGCTGGGCGTGTACGTGCTGCCCAAGCATCTCGACGAGAAGGTGGCGCGGCTGCAGCTGAAGACGCTGAATGCACAGCTGACCACGCTCACGGACCAGCAGGCCAAGTACATCGGCGTCAGCAAGGACGGCCCGTACAAGGCTGATCATTACCGTTACTAAAAGAAAGAAAGGTTTGCTTTGACTGCAAAGATTCTCGACGGCAAGGCCGTCGCAGCCAAAGAGAGACAGAGGTCGGCGGCGCGAGCCGCCGACTTCGTTTCCAAGTACGGCCGCCCGCCCGGGCTCGCGGTGGTGAAGGTGGGCGAAGACCCGGCCTCCGCGGTCTACGTGCGCAACAAGCGCAAGGCCTGCGAGGAATGCGGCATCGCTTCGTTCGCGCACGACCTGCCGGCCACCACCACGCGCGCGGAGTTGTTAGGCCTGGTGGACCGCCTGAACCGCGACGACCGGGTCGACGGCATCCTGCTGCAGCTGCCGCTGCCCAAGGGGTTGGACAGTACCGAGATCATGGACACCATCGACCCCACCAAGGATGTCGATGGTTTTCATCCCATCAACACCGGGCTGCTGGCGCAGAAGCGGCCCGGCCTGCGCGCCTGCACGCCCTGGGGCGTGATGCGGCTGCTCAAGGAATACTCCATCGACCCGACGGGCATGCGTGCCACCGTGGTCGGTGCGTCGAACATCGTCGGGCGGCCGATGGCGCTCGAACTGCTGCTGGCACGCGCGACTGTCACGGTATGTCACACGGGAACCCGTGACCTGCAGGGCGAGGTGCAGCGCGCCGAGCTCGTGGTCGCGGCGGTGGGGAAACCCAATTACATTCCTGGTATCTGGATTCGTGATGGCGCCGTGGTGATCGACGTCGGAATCAACCGGCTTGCCGACGGGAAGCTGGCGGGCGACGTGGAGTTTGCCCCGGCGGCCGAGCGCGCGGCCTGGATCACGCCCGTTCCCGGCGGCGTGGGCCCGATGACCATTGCCATGCTTCTGTCGAATACGGTGGATGCGGCGGTTGCGCGCCAAAGCGCGCGTAAGTAGACAACAGCGCGACGGGCGTCGGATCGCCCGTTAAATCCCTGGCAATCGGGCGGGTGTAAGATCACCCGCATGAAAAGTCCTGCGCACCGGGACGTGCCGATCGACGCCTTGCGCGACGCGGGCAATGCGCGCCGCAACGATGTCATTGCCGTCGAGGAGCCGCTCGAGATCCGGCTGATGCGCGAAGGCCTGCCGGAGGCCGATGAAAACGGCGGCACCGGCCGCTCCATTTCCGTGACCATGCGTACGCCGGGCCATGACGCCGAGCTCGCGGTCGGGTTCCTGTACGGTGAAGGGCTGCTGCGCGAGACGCATGACGTGGTCGCCGCCGGGTACTGCGGGCCGACCGGCAACATCCTGCGCGTCACCGTGCGCGCCGATCTGCCGCTGGACCTGGCGCGGCTGGCGCGCAATTTCTACTCCACTTCGAGTTGCGGCGTGTGCGGCAAGGCGTCGATCGAGGCCGTGGCCGCGAGCGCCGGCGACCGGCGCATCGACGCCGGCCCCGGCACCGCGAAGACAATAGTTAGGGAATCGGTGCTGCATTCGCTGCCGGACAGCCTGCGCGCCTCGCAGGCTGGTTTCGCCGAGACCGGCGGCATGCACGCCGTCGGCGTATTCGACGTCGACGGCCAGCTCATCGCCAGCCGCGAAGACGTAGGCCGCCACAACGCCATGGACAAGCTGGTGGGCGCTGCCTTCATGGCCGGTGAACTGCCGTGGCGCGAACGTGTCGTACTGCTGTCGGGCCGCGCGAGCTTCGAGTTGCTGCAGAAGGCCATGATGGCCGGCTGCCCGATCGTTGCCGCCATCGGCGCACCCTCGACGCTCGCAGTCGAGTTGGCCGAATCCGCCGGCATCACACTGGTGGCTTTCCTGCGGCCCGGTGGATGCAACGTCTACACGCATCCGTGGCGGATCCGCGTCGCGCAGAAGGAGTCATGACAGCCGAAGCCGAAAAACTGCAGCCTTGCGTGGGCCAGGCGCTCGCGCGATTCGCTGCCGAACCCGGGCCGCTGCTGGAGATACTGCACGCCGTGCAGAACGAATTGGGCCGCGTGCCGCCCGAGGCCGTGCCGCTGATCGCCGACGGCCTGAACCTGTCGCGTGCCGAAGTGCACGGTGTCGTCAGCTTCTATCACCACTTCCGCGAGCAGGCGCCGGGCCGCTTCGTGGTCCAGTTGTGCCGGGCGGAAGCCTGCCAGTCGATGAACTCGCGCGCGCTCGAGGAATTCGTGCGCGGCAAGCTCAGGCTGAACTTCGGCGAGACCTCCGCCGACGGCCGCTTCACGCTGGAACCGGTGTACTGCCTCGGCAATTGCGCCTGCGCGCCCTCATTGATGGTGAACGGCGAATTGCACGGCCGGGTGACCCCGGAGAGATTCGGCGAGCTGGCGAAGGAATGGGGCGTGTCGTGAGCGCGGCGATCACCATTCATGTACCCGGCGACGCCAGCGCACTCTCGGTGGGCGCGGATGGCGTGGCGCGCGCGCTCGAAGCCGAGGCGGCGAAACGCGGCGAGCGGGTAAGCATCCTGCGCAATGGCTCGCGCGGCCTGTTCTGGCTCGAGCCGCTGATCGAAGTGGTGACGCCCGCGGGGCGCGTGGCCTATGGACCCGTGACCGCGGCCGACGTGCCCAAACTACTGGCCGGCGGCCTGCTGACGGGCGGTGCGCATCCGTTGCGCCTCGGCGACATCAATGCCCATCCGTACCTGGCTGGCCAGCAACGCCTCACCGGCGCGCGACTCGGCGTCGTCGACCCCACCAGCCTCGATGACTATGTCGCGCATGGCGGGTACGCCGGCCTGAAGGCGGCGCTCGCGATGTCGCCCGCGGACGTGGTCCGCACCGTCACGGAGTCGGGGCTGCGCGGGCGGGGTGGCGCGGCATTTCCCACGGGCATCAAGTGGCAGACCGTGCTGGACCAGCGCGCCCCGCAGAAGTACATCGCCTGCAACGCCGACGAGGGGGACTCCGGCACTTTCGCCGACCGCATGCTGATGGAGGGCGATCCATTCTCGCTGCTCGAGGGCATGACCATCGCGGGCATCGCGGTGGGGGCGACCCAGGGTTACATCTACCTGCGCGTGGAATATCCGCACGCGGCGCGTGCGCTGGCGCGGGCCCTGACCATCGCGCGCGCACGCGGTTTCCTCGGCGACGACGTCTGCGGCAGCGGCAAGCGGTTCGACATTGCCGTGCGTCTCGGCGCCGGCGCCTACATCTGCGGCGAAGAGACCTCGATGCTCGAAAGCCTCGAAGGCCGCCGCGGGGAAGTGCGCGTGCGTCCGCCGCTGCCGGCCGTCAAAGGCCTGTTCGGCCAGCCCACCGTGGTCAACAACGTGGTGACGCTGGCCACCGTGCCCGTGATCCTGGCGCGCGGCGCACAGTTCTACCGGGACTTCGGCGTGGGCAAGTCGCGCGGCACCGTGATGCTGCAGCTGGCCGGCAACGTCAGGCACGGCGGCCTGTTCGAAGCCGCCTTCGGCATGACGGTGAAACAGCTGGTCCATGACTACGGCGGCGGATCGGCCACCGGGCGGCCGGTGCGCGCCGTGCAGATCGGTGGGCCGCTCGGCGCCTATCTACCGGCATCGCAGTTCGACACGCCGCTGGAATACGAGGCGCTGGCGGCCAGGGACGCGTTGCTGGGCCACGGCGGCGTGGTGGTGTTCGACGAGCGGGTCGACATGGCGCGCATGGCGCGCTACGCGCTCGAGTTCTGCGCCGTGGAATCCTGTGGCAAGTGCACGCCATGCCGCATCGGTTCCACGCGCGGCGTGGAGATCGTGGACCGGATCATCATGGCGCGCGGACAGGTAGACCCCAACGGCGCCGAAGCCGCCGATCTCGCGCTGCTCGACGAGCTGTGCGACACCATGTTCAGCGGTTCGCTGTGCGGGCTCGGCGGCCTGACGCCGTTCCCGGTGCGCAGCGCGCTCAGGCACTTCAGGGACGATTTCCAGCGGCATCGTTAGACCGCGGGAGCATTGCAATGTACGCGAAGGATTACCACGACCTCGGGACGCCGGCGGCCAACGACCGGGCGGGCCAGGAGAGCGTTACGCTGGAAATCGATGGCGTGCCGGTCAGCGTGCCCGCGGGAAGCTCCGTCATGCGTGCCGCGGCGCTCGCGGATCGCGACGTGCCCAAGCTCTGCGCCACCGACACGTTGAAGCATTTCGGTTCCTGCCGCGTCTGCCTGGTCGAGATCGAAGGGCGCAAGGGATTTCCGGCTTCCTGTACCACCGAGGTGGCCGCGGGCATGAAGGTGCGCACGCAGAGCGATGCCCTGGCGAAACTGCGCCGCGGCGTGCTCGAGCTGTACGTATCCGAGCACCCGATGGGCAGCTGCCCGGAATCCAGCCGCTGCGAGCTCGAACACCTGGCGGAACAGCATGGCATCGGAGCTTCGCGCTACGCGGGCCCGAAGACCGCGCGGCACGTATACACGCACGAACCCGTCGACGCCAGCAATCCGTATTTCCGCTTCGACAACGACCTGTGCATCGTGTGCTCGCGCTGCGTGCGCGCCTGCGAAGAGACGCAGGGCACGTTTGCATTGACCATTCAGGGCCGCGGGCTGGAGTCGCGCGTCTCGGCATCGCAGGACCAGCCCTTCCTCGAATCGGAGTGCGTGTCCTGCGGCGCCTGCATCGAGGCCTGTCCGACGGGTGCGCTGATGGAGAAGTCCGTGATCTCGGTCGCGGCGCTGCCGCAGCGCGCCGTAGCCACCACCTGCGCCTACTGCGGCGTCGGCTGTTCGCTGGTGGCCGAAGTCACGGCGGACGCCGTGTCGCGCATGGTGCCGAACCGCAATGGCCGCGCGAACCAGGGACACGCCTGCGTGAAGGGACGATTTGCCTACGGCTATGCCACGCATGCGGACCGCGTGACGAAGCCACTGATCCGCAAGAGCATCACCGACGAGTGGACCGAGGTGAGCTGGGACGAGGCCATCAATTACGCTGCCGGCGAGTTCAAGCGCATACAGGCGAAGTATGGCAAGGACTCGATTGGCGGCATCACGTCCTCGCGTTGCACGAATGAGGAAACCTTCCTGGTGCAGAAGCTGGTGCGAGCCGCGTTCGGTACCAACAACGTCGATACCTGCGCACGCGTCTGCCATTCGCCCACGGGCTACGGCCTGAAGCACACCCTCGGCGAATCGGCCGGTACGCAGGAGTTCGTCTCCGTGCAGCACGCCGACGTCATCATGGTCATCGGCGCGAGCCCCACGGAGGCGCATCCCGTGTTCGCCTCGCAGATGAAGCGGCGGCTGCGCCAGGGTGCACATCTCATCGTGGTGGATCCGCGCGCGATTCCGCTGGTGAAGTCGCCGCACGTCGAGGCGGACTTTCACCTGCGGCTGTTGCCGGGCACGAACGTGGCCGTCATCAATGCACTGGCGCACGTCGTTGTCACCGAGGGTCTCACCAAGGACGATTACGTGGCGGAGCGCTGCGAGCGGGACTCCTACGAGAAGTGGAAGAAGTTCGTCGCCGATCCCGTCAACAGCCCCGAGTCCATGGAGCCCATCACCGGAGTCCCGGCGGAAACCATCCGTGGCGCCGCGCGCCTGTATGCACGGGGTCAGAACTCGGCTATCTACTACGGGCTCGGTGTCACCGAGCACAGCCAGGGCAGCACCATGGTCATGGGCATCGCCAATCTCGCGATGGCCACGGGCAACCTGGGCCGCGAAGGCGTGGGTGTGAGCCCGCTGCGCGGCCAGAACAACGTGCAGGGCTCCTGCGACATGGGTTCGTTCCCGCACGAGTTCTCCGGCTACCGGCACGTGTCCGATGATTCCGTGCGCGCGCAGTTCGAGGCCATGTGGAAAGTGCACCTGGTCAACGAACCCGGGCTGCGCATTCCGAACATGTTCGAAGCGGCGCTCGACGGCAGTTTCAAGGGCATGTACATCCAGGGCGAGGATCTGGCGCAATCGGATCCGAACACCTCGCACGTCACCGCGGCGCTGTCGTCACTCGAATGCCTGGTGATCCAGGACATCTTCCACAACGAGACCGCGAAGTTCGCCCACGTGTTCCTGCCGGGGTCTTCATTCCTGGAGAAGGACGGCACGTTCACGAACGCCGAACGACGCATCTCGCGCGTGCGCAAGGTCATCGAGCCTCTGTGCGGACTCGCGGACTGGGAAGTCACCATGCGGCTGTCGAACGCGCTGGGCTATCCCATGAATTACACGCATCCGTCGCAGATCATGGACGAGATCGCGGCGCTGACGCCGACCTTCGCCGGCGTGAGCTTCGAGAAGATAGACCGGCTGGGCTCCATCCAGTGGCCCTGCAACGAGAAGGCGCCCGAAGGCACGCCCACCATGCACGTCGGCCAGTTCGTGCGCGGCAAGGGCCGGTTCTACGTGACGGCGTATGTTCCGACCACTGAGCGGACGTCCTCGAGATATCCCTTGTTGCTGACCACCGGCCGCATCCTTTCGCAGTACAACGTCGGCGCGCAGACCCGCCGCACCGCGAACGTCGCCTGGCACAGCGAGGACCGGCTCGAAATCCATCCGCACGACGCCGAGGCCCGTGGCATCGAGCACGGCGACTGGGTGGGTGTGACCAGCCGGGCCGGCGACACCGTGCTGCGCGTGGAGATCACCGAGAGGGTGACTCCCGGCGTGGTGTACACCACGTTCCATTTTCCGGAGTCCGGCGCGAATCTCATCACCACCGAAAACTCCGACTGGGCCACGAACTGCCCCGAGTACAAGGTGACGGCGGTGCAGGTGGTCAAGGTGGCGCAGCCGGCCGCCTGGCAACTGCGGCGCCAGGCTGCCGTACCGGCGGGCCCGAAGAAACGTCGCGCGCCGCGCGAAGAGAGTCCGGTTGGTGGATATTGAACGGCTGGTCGCGATGGCCAACGACATCGCTGCGTTCTTCGATGCCGAGGCGGGCCCGGCGGCCGCGGATGGCGTTCGCAACCACATCTCGAGGTTCTGGGAAGCGCGCATGCGGCGCGAGATCATCGCGCACCTGCAGAAGGGTGGTGCCGGGCTGGTGCCCACGGCGCGCGATGCCGTGGCGCGCTTGACGCCTCCCGCGTAGTTGCCGTGAAGGTGGCCTGCTGCGTCGTCACGCCGGCGTAGTAACCTCGGGGCAGCTTCCAGGAGGGACCATGAGTAGCGCCGCACCGGACTATCCTTACGCCACCTTCCTCGACATCAAGTTTCCGCCGCTCGCAGTCGTCGACGTGCCGGCCGTGGTCGGTGCCGTACACGACCAGTGGTTCAACCAGACGCTATGCAAGGTCAACGATTCGGTGCTGCGGCTGGGCGTGATGCAGGGCGAATACCACTGGCACAAGCACGACAACGACGACGAACTGTTCTTCGTCCTCGAGGGGCGCTTCTTCGTGGATCTCGAGGGTCGATCGGTGGAGCTCGCGAAGTGGCAGGGGTTCACCGTGCCCAAAGGCATGCTCCACCGCACTCGCGCGCCCGAGCGCGCAGTGATCCTCATGATGGAAAGCGCGGGAATCGTACCGACGGGCGATGCCTGAGGCCGGCCCGGCCGATTGATAGCCCAAATCAATGAAATCGACGGGTCGCGCCCGGCACGGCCGGTCCGGGACGTGTCAGAATTGCGCCCCATGAATTCGACCCTCGCGGCGAAAATTGCCGCCAAGCGCTTCGTCGTCACCGGCGAGCTCACGCCACCGAAAGGTACCGACCTCACCAAGTTGTTTGCCACCGCGGAGCTGCTGCGCAGTTCGGTGGACGCGTTGAACATCACCGAGTCGCCACGGGCTCGCATGGCCATGGATCCGCGCGCCGTCGGCAGGCTGCTGCAGGATCGCGGCATCGAAGTCATCGTGCAGGTCACCAGCCGTGACCGCAATCGCATCGCCGTGCAGTCCGACTTGTTAGGCGCCGCCGCACTGGGCCTGCGGAATTTCGTGTTCATGGGTGGAGATTCTCCCGCGGGCGGCGATCATCCCGACGCCAAGCCCGTGTTCGACCTGACTGCATCCGGCTTGCTGGCGGCGGCAGAGGCCTTGCGCAACGGCAAGGACTACGCGGGCAATGCCCTGCACGGCACGCCGGACCTGTTCCTGGGCGCCACCGCCAACCCGGGCGCCACGAAGTTCGACGCCGAGGTCGAAAACACGCGCCGCAAGATCGATGCGGGCGCGAGGCTCTTGCAGACCCAGGCCGTCTATCACGTCGACCAGCTCAAACGCTTCATGGATGCGGTAAAGCCCGACGGCGTGGCCGTGCTGGCAGGCATCATTCCACTCAAGTCAGAGAAGAGCGGTCCTTGGCTGAATGCGAACTTGCCCGGCGTCGTCGTGCCGGACGACATGCTCGCCGCGATGGAGCAGGCCGCGAACGCCGGCAGGGCCCGCGAGCGCGGCATCGAGTTGGCCGCCGCCGTGGTGCGCGACATGAAGTCTGCGTGCCAGGGCGTACACATCATGGCCATCGGCGGCGAGGCCGAAGTGCCTGAAATCTTGCGGCAGTCAGGCGTGAGGTCCTGACTGCCGCATCACTCGACGGGTCTCCGTCAGTTGGCACTCCAAGTGAAGTTCGGAATCTCCGTGATCGCGGTGCCGATCTGCACCGTGATCTCGCGATGTGTTTTCAGTTCGATGTCGTGCCAATCACCCGTGGCCTGTGACACCACGCCGGCATCCGTGATGTAGACCACGATGGGCTTGCCGGTGATGCCGGCAAAGTTATCGCCCTGGAGCGGCTCACCCCAGAGCTGGAATATCTGCCCCAGCGTGAACATGCCCGGCGCCGCCGCTTCCACGTGGAGCTTGCCGGACTTGTCGTGCGTGTGAATCTGGTAGAAGCAATGGCCACCGGCAGTCTGCGGAATGATGCCGACCTGGCCTGGAAACGAGATCGCCTGACCGTCCAGGAAAATCGAGAGATGCGTGTGAACGTGGTAGGTCTCGTTCGGGTTCACTTCGCAGGTGAGACCAGCCATCGGCTCACCCTGCGCGCCGTTCGCGGTGTCGCCGTCAGGCCAGTGCGTCGTGCCCACCTGGTGGTTGTCGTCGAGGTTGATGACCGTCGATGACAGCGTCGGCAAAGGCGGTGTTCCCGCCGGCGGCGGCGGCGCGGGTTCCGGCGTGGGCGTCGGAGCAGGTGCCGGAGCCGGCGCAGGGGCGGGTGCTGGCGCGGGCGCCGGGGCCGGCGCCGGGGACGGAGTCGGTTCGGGGGCAGGTGCGGGCGCGGGCGCAGGCGCCGGTGCGGTTCCCACCGGACCCGGCGACGAGCCGCCACCTCCGCCACCGCAACCCGTGAGGACGGCGCCTAACAACAACGTAACCAATTCGCCTGACTTGTAGAAAGTTCGCATCGCAGCACCCTCGGGTTGCAGACAAAACGCTGGCGAATATTCGGCTGCGGCCCGGCCGGCCGCGACGCGACGCAGGGGAGATGCGGGTTTCGCGTTCGCCGCGAACGCGTGACGGATGACGGCCGGGGGTGCCTGTAGGCAGACGAGCGAGGGATTGTCAGCGGTGCCGGGCGCGCGGCGGCCGCGACTGCAAGAATTACAGTGAACGCAGTGGTTTTCGCGCGTCGGCCGGCGTCAGCCGATGTCGTCCTCGCCGGTCACGCCGCCTTCGTCTTCCCAGCGATTCACTTCCCAGACTTCTTCGCGGCTGAACCTGAGCCGCACGCCGGCGCCGCCGCCATTCTCCGAGATGAACACCACGCCGGCCGCTTCCAGCGTCGCTCGCAGGCGACGCCGCGTGGTCTCGTCCGCCGCGCGCACGCGCCGCTCGAAGTCGATGATGGTCTGGCTGTCGATGCCGGCAGACTGCGAGAGCTGCGCCTGGGTCCACTCGATGAGTGCGCGACCGGCGCGGCACTGGGCGGCGGTGAGCGCAGTCGGCGCAGGCGAGGGCAGGGACGACATGACCCGCATCCTGTGTTATCCAGAGCCGATGATGCAACTAAAACAATCGCTCGCCATGGCCTTGTTGACGATGAGCAACGCCTGGGCGCAGTCGATCTACGAACTGCCCGAGGGCGTCGAGACTCGCTGGGCGAGCCCGGAAAATCCGGCCGGCGAACACGGCAAGGGCGCGCAGGCGAACGGCGGTCGCAAGGGATCGGCTTTTTTCGTGCTCAAGGCCGGCGAGTCACGGACCCTGGCGGAGGTGGCAGCGGGCAGCGGTGTCGTACGGCGCATCTGGATGACGCTCAACGATCGCAGCCCGAAGATGTTGCGCGGCCTGCGCCTAACGATGAATTGGGACGGTGCGAAATCCCCTGCGGTCGACGTGCCCGTGGGCGATTTCTTCGGCGTCGGCCTGGGCCGCATGGTGCCGTTCGAGTCCGCGCTGTTCTCCAGCCCCGAGGGCCGCAGCTTCAATGCCAGCATCCCCATGCCCTTCCGCAAGGGCATGCGCATCGTGTTGACCAACGAATCCGGCACGGACCAGCCGCAGGTGTACTACGACGTCGACTACACGCTCGGCGACCGGCTGCCGCCCGAGGCGCTGTACTTTCACGCCGTTTTCCGGCGCGAGAACCCGACGAAGATGCAGCGCGACTACGAGTTGCTGCCGCAGGTGAAGGGCCGGGGGCGTTACCTCGGCGTGAATGTCGGAGTCGTCGTCGACGGCAAACGCTATGGAAAGAACTGGTGGGGCGAGGGAGAGGTGAAGATCTACCTCGACGGCGATGGTGAATCACCGACGCTCGCGGGCACGGGAACCGAGGATTACATCGGCACGGGTTACGGACTCGGCGCGTATTCGCACCAGTACCAGGGCGCGCCCATCGCCGACGAGCAAGCACAGCGCTACGCCTTCTATCGCTACCACGTGAACGATCCGGTGTACTTCCGGCGCGACA
>Ga0126377_10002148_pt1 | contig 13440 bp, 10 predicted proteins | sample PanSoiMetPlot_22_FD_92647 | JGI IMG/M metagenome (GOLD analysis project Ga0126377, IMG submission 92647) | Tropical forest soil microbial communities from Panama - MetaG Plot_22 | ecosystem: Environmental > Terrestrial > Soil > Tropical forest > Bulk soil | place: Panama | collected 2016-02-17
CGCCGGGGCTCAGCGTCGATGGAGGCGCTGCGACCACGACGCCTTGTCCGAGCGACCTCGCGGATGGAACGTATTCGACCAGCTTCGATGCGACGGAAAATCCGCTCAGCGAAGGCGGCAAGTGGATCGCCGGCAAGTCCGTGGGAGGCGCGTGGAACAACCCGCAGACGGCTTCCGGATATGCCTTTGCGTCAGTGCGCTCAGGTGCGAGTGGATCGCGCTACGACGACAGCATCGCAGTACTGAGTTCGTCGGCCCAGGCCTTCAAGGCCAATCAGTACGCCGAGGGCACTGTGTACCTCGCGAGCGGCTATTCGGGCGCATCTCACGAAGTCGAATTGCTGCTGCGCTTTTCCATCGGGTCCCAGGACGCACACGGTTACGAAATCCTGTGGGGTCTGCCCGGGTATATCGCGATCGTGCGCTGGAACGGACCGCTCGGTAACTACACGCCGCTGTACGATCCCGGCAAGGGCAGCATTGCCGTGCCCAAAGACGGTGACGTGCTGCGCGCGGAGATCAACGGCAGCATCATCACAGTCAAGCTCAACGGCAATACCGTCGCTTCGGTCAACGTGAACGCGGCTGGCGGTACGGTCTACTCTTCCGGTCAGCCCGGTATCGGCTTCTGGCCGGTCGACACTTCGACGCCGAAGAACCTCGGCTGGAAATCCTTCCAGGCGGGCAGTCTGTAGCAGCAACCGTCAGGCAGCGCCGGGTGCTCTCCGCGCCAGCAGGGAGCGCACGAAACTGCGGATGCTGAGCAGGTGGCGTCGGGAGATCAGCGCGATCACGGCGCAGTAGATCACCCCGCCTGCGACGACGAGCACTCCCAGGGAAATGAACGAGGGCCGCGTGTTCATCAACACGCGCAGCGCCGCGACGCCTGCATACATCGCTGCGGCGGCGATAGCAGGCGGAGCACATTCGGCCGCCAGCCCCATGGGGCGAATACCGATGAATCGCAATACGGCAGGCACGCTGACGGCGTATGCGAGCGGCACCGAGACCAGCCACGCGACGCACAGCCCGATCATTCCCCAGTGAGCGCCGACGAAGAAACCGCCGGGCAGCAGGATGAACGTGGCAATGGTGTTGCGAAGGTCGAGCTGACGGTTGCCCATCGCCAGTGAGGCAGTGAACAGAATGCTGCACACCATGCGCAACGGGACGATCAGCGGGAGAATCGTCAGCGCCGGCACGGCCGGCAGCCACTTCTCACCGAACAGCACGTGCACGAGTTCGGGGGCCACCGCGGAAATTCCCCAGAGCGCGGGAAATCCGGCGAGCGCCAGCAGGCCAATGGATTTCAGAACGCCCTGACGTACCCGCTCCGGATCGTCCTGCTGCCGCGCCACGGCTGGCAGGGCAATCTGGTTGATCGTGCCCATCACCTTCGCCATCGGCAGAGTCGCCAGCTGCAGTGCCACGGAATACTGACCGATCTCGGTCGTCGTCAGGAACGCACTGCCGATGATCACGTCGGACTGTGTGACGAGAAAGTAACTCACGCGGTTGCTGACGAGCGTCAGACCGAATTTCAGATGCTCGCCGATGCCGCGCAGAGAAAACATCGGCCAGACGCTCTCGCCGACGGTCAGCAGACCGGCGCTGCGGGTAATTGCACCGAGCAGCGTGCCCAGCACCAGTGCCCACACCCCCGCACCGAACAGCGCGAGCACCAGTGTCGCAGCGATGCTGACGATGCCCGCCGCCATTTCGACTCTCGCGAGCCCGCGAAATGCCAGGTCGCGTGTGGCCAGCGAACTCGGAATGATCGACACCGCGCCGATGACGATCTGCAGCGAAGCAATCGCAATGGGCCACGCAAGGCGCGGTTCCCTGAACAGCTGCGCGAGCCAGGGTGAGGCAGCGACGACCGCGGCGGTCAGGACGCCGCTGAAGACGAGCGACACGCCGTAGATCTTGCGCAGATCGTCACGGGCAATGTCGACCCAGCGCACCACGGCTGCTCCCAGTCCGAGTTCGGCGATGGCGCCAGCGATCGCACAGACCACCGATACTTTGGCCATCAGGCCGTAGTCTTCCGGACTCAGCAGCCTCACGACTACCAGCGTCCCGGCCCAGCTCGTGGCCTGGACCACCAGCTTGGCGGCAGTGGCCCACTTCAGGGCGGAGATTGCTTGACGTTCGATCGACATCGGATTCGGGATCGCAGGCGGCAGTGTCCGCTCAATCTCCCTTCTGCAGCCAGGCACTGCGCCAGAACAGCGGTTCGTACTGGGCATTGAAGAGCTGCCGCTCGCCGGAGAAGTGCGTGTCGTACAACAGATAGGCCGGCGTCTTCATGGTGCGCATCTCGCCCGTGACGATGTCGATCAGCTTGCTGATTTCCATCTGCACGCGGTAGCGGCCGCCGCAGTGTTTCAGCATGTCTGTCTCGAAGCCCATGCCGCGATGGACGAGCTGGTCATTCAGCGTCGATCTGATCTCACCCGACGATCGCACCAGGACAGTCTCGCCCGGCTTCAGTCGGGCCTCTTCGACGGTGTTCGCGCGCGGGACTTCCTCGAACGCCGGGAAGCTGATTCCGCCGCGATGATGCTGGAGCTCGTTGAACAGGTGCGTCAGCCAGCCGACGATGAATGCGGCTGGCGCAACGTTGCCCGAAACGAGCGGGCGCAGAAAGTTGACCAGGCTCCGATTGCCGATCGGCCGCGAGGCCGCGTTGAGCTGCGTCAACTGGCAGACAAAGCGGGGAGAGCGTGTGCCGAACTCGAGAACAGTCGTGCCTGCATCCGCGGCTGCTGCTGGATCCGGCGCGGGCGCATCTGTGCTGCCAACCCGGCGCAGCCACGCTGACCTCCAGATCGTGTGGCAGGCAGCTTCACAGCCGCCGTGGCCTGAACCGTCGCAGACAGATCCCACCAGCAGGACAGCATCGTCCAGGTGGCGCATCCGGCGTGTCTTTCGATAGTCGAAGATGCGATGCGCGCAGCGGAACACCCGGCCGCGCTGCCCGCACATCGCGAGCATCTCGGGCATGAAAGGCAATTCCCGCAGACATCCGCGTTCGTCCAGCGTGGCGCGGATTTCGGCCCACGGCCGGATTTCGACGAGATCGCCGACGACAAGGTCGTGCCCGAGCATGCGCCGCGCAAGCCAGCGTCGCAGGCTGCTGATGCGCGGCGGCGTCGCTGCGGCGATGGCCGCGGAATCGCGCGATCGATTGAGGTGCAGGAAAAGGTCAGGCTCGCCGCGCGAACCGCGTCGATAGCGTTCCAGCACCAGCAGGCCGGCGCAACCGAGGACGACCGCAACAAGCGTGACGAGCGCGGACAGGGCGGCGATGACTTCTCCTGCGGTCGGGGGCAACAGGTACAGCGCGAGCACCCCTGTGAGCGCGGCGACGATCGCCAGCGCAATGCACGCACCGGCGGTCTTGAAATAGCTCTTGCGGACGGTCGACACGTACTGGCCTTCAGAACGTGTATTCATCGGACAGGCGCAGCGCGCGCCGCGCGGCCTGCGTGACGTCGCGGACCAGGAACTGACGCTGCCACAGCGTATATCGGGCCAGAAACTTGCCGATCCGCAGTCGCTCGCGTGTCGGCAGCGGACATGCCCACAGGGCCCGTGTGCGCTCGTAGGCCCACGTCCAGTTCGGGAAGCTCATGCCCGCGCCACGGGCATTGGGCTCCACCCACTTGCGCATTTCCTTGACGGTCTTCACCCTCGAAATGGAACCGGGATGAAAACGCCGCAGCAGCGCGGGCCCGGTCAGCTGCACGATCTGGCCCCGCAACGCCAGCTCCCAGATGAACACCGGATCCCAGCCGACGTAGTCGGGTTGCGTGCGCATCTGTTTCAGCGTGGCGGCGCGCAGAAGACCATAGGCGACGACATGCTGGTAGTTCGCGACCAGGATCTTGTGGGCGCGCTCGAACACATCGGGCGACTGCAGGTCGAGCGCGCGGTCCATCGAACCAATGATCACACCTTCGGAGTCGATGTTCCGGGTGTTGGGCATGACCGCTTCCACTTCGGGGCGGCTGTCGAGCACGTTCACCATCGCTTCGAGCAGATCCGGCTCGAGGATGTCGTCGCCGCCAGCCCAGCGGAAATACTGGCGGGGACTCGTGATCGCTTCCATGACGCGCCGATGGTTCCAGAGGATGCCGCGATTCACCGGCGAGCGCAGGTAGGTGACGCGCTTGTCCCGGCTCGCATAGCCGGCGCAGATCTCCGGGGTCGCGTCGGTGGAGCCGTTGTCGGAGATCACCAGTTCGAAGTCCGTGAACGACTGCGCCAGATGGCTCTCGATGGCCGGGCCGACGTATTTCTGGCCGTTGTAAACCGGAAGGCCAATGATCACTTTGCGTTCGCTCATCCCGTCGCTCTCCCAGTCGCTTTCATCTCTCGCTCTGACCTGATTGCCGGCTTCGCCGCCGCGGTATCGCGTCGGCCGGCGGGCTACGAATGTTGCAGTAGTCCCGGCTGTGGGCTGGTTGCCGCCGCAGGAAACAACGCCGCGATTCGTTCTACCAGCGTATCCCAGTCGTTGGCGCGCGCTACGGCCTTGCGTGCAGCCGCGGCCGCATCGCGGTCCGTTTCGTTCAAGCCGTGCTCGATCGCTGCCAGCCACTCGGCTTCGTCGTTGGCGATGGTCACGATATGCGAGAAGTTGCGCATGGCGTCGATCGGCGAGGACACCGTTGGCCGACCCGATGCCAGGTATTCATGCAGCTTCAGCGGGTAGATGTAGCGGGTGTAGTCATTGACGTCATAGCACATCAGGCACACGTCGAAGTGCTGGATGTAGCCCGGCAGTTCAGCGGCTGGCTTGTTGCCGAGAAAATGCACGTTGGGAAGCTGCCGCAGCGCCGCAAGCGGGAGTTCCTTGCCCTCGACGTTGGTGACCGGCCCGACGAGCACCAGCGACCATTGCGGTCGGGCGCGGGCCAGGCGCAACAGCAGATCGAAGTCGAGTTGTCGCTTGATGACTCCGGCATAACCGATCCGCGGATGCGGGACGGCGGCCAGGTCAGCCGGTTCGACGTGCGGCGTCGAAAACAGCCGGTAGTCGACACCGTTGGGGATCAGCGTCGTGTTCGGATTGATGCCGCCCTTCTTGGAGAACAGGGCCGGCGAGTGAACGATGACCTGGTTGGCACGGTGCAGCAGCTGCAGTTCGCGCGGCGAATTCGGCCGCTCCTTGTCGGAGAAACTGTATTCGTCGTCGATGTGGTAGCAGACGAAATCGTGAGCGACGTGGTCGAGCGCGGCGGCGAACTCGTCGCGCCATATGTAGAGCGCGATATGCGTGGCACCGCGCGCCAGCAGGCGCTTTCTTGCCAGCGACAGCCGGGAACGCAGGCTGGCTGCGCTCAGGGAGGCAGGGCGATGAAAGCCCGGATGGGACCAGCCGGTGGAGAGGATGTCCATCGAAGGGCTCGCCTGCTGCCAGCGATCCGCCGCCATGAACCGCGGGCCGGAAGGCTTGAAGAATTCGCGCCAGTTGCTGGCGGGTTCAACCCACAGCACGCGGTGATAGCGCGCCAGCCGCTGCAGGACGTGATGACGGACGGTCACGATCCCGTTCCACTCGTCCGGCACCAGCGCGATGATTCCGAGCGATCCGCTACCAGACATCAGCAACTCCGGCGGGCGCAGGTCCTTTGCACTAGGCAGAGCACTGAACGAGCGCCTGGCGAGCGGCCCGCTCGCCGCTGATGAAGCTCTCGTCCGTCCACATGTAACCCCAGTCGCCGTAACGTCCACAATAGTTGATGCCGATGTCATCGAGATAGCCGTGCACGGTCTTTACTGCCTCGGCACGCTCCAGGTCGAAGACGACATTGGCGTAGCGCACGGTCCTCGCGCCGCGGAACATGATTTCATCGCTGTCGCGCAGGATGTTGCAGCGGCGCAGATCGGCAATGACGCGCTCGATGATCTGCTCGGACGTCTGCTGCAGCGGGCGGTACTTGTCGGAGAAGTACACCTCGGCCTGGATGCTGCCGCAGCCGTCCGGGGCGTTGGCCTTCGACAGCATGTGCGGGAAGCTCAGGCGCGTGAAGGCGATGTCTTCATCGTAGATGTAAGTGATCTGGCCTTCGGAAAGCTCCGCCCGGTTGACGCCCACGTTGACCAGCACGCACGTCGTGCACGCCAGGCGGCGCGCTGCCGCGACCACATCCTGCGGAACGCCCGCGATCATCGGGATCAGGGCGGGCAGGGCGATCGAAGAGACCAGCGCCGAGTAGCCGACGGTCACGCCGTTCGAGAAGCGAATCTGTTTCGCTTTGGGATCGATGCCGACGACCTCGTGCTCGAGCGTGATGTCCGCGATGCGCGGGAAATCCTTCAGATAGGAGACGAATCCGCCGTGGGTCGGATAGCGGAAGTTGGTGATGTAGTGCACTTCCGGGGACCAGGGACCCAGCGCGCCGCGCAGCATTTCCTGCAGGCTCGGGCGATACATGCGGGGACCCAGCCAGTCCGTGCTCATGTTCTTCGCGTCGGTCGTGTGGTACTTGCGCGCGTAGGTCATCGGGAACGTTTCGGCGAACTTGCGCCCGTAGCTCGCGATCAGCCATTCCTCGTAGTTGGCGACCTTCGGCTCCGGGGCGTTGTGTTCCTTCACGAAGTCGCTGATGACTTCGATGATGAGGTCGTGCGGCAAGCCGTTCAGATGCAGCTGCACGGGATGGGTCAGTCGCAGACCTTTCCAGTAGTTGTCGAGCTTGACCTGCACGGCCTCGTACTTGTCGTCGACGTAACCGGCGAGCAGCTTCTGGATGCGCTCATCCTTGGTGAAGGAAATGTGCGGACCGAGATCGAACAGGAAACCCTTGTCCACGAACGAGGCAGTGTGACCGCCGTAGTAGGGGCTCCTTTCATACACGACGGGCCGCAGGCCCTCGGAGTGCAGGATGTTGGCGGCGCCGAAGCCCGCCATGCCGCTGCCGAGTACGACAATATTGCTCACTGGAATCGCTTTCCGTCTGACGAGGTGCTCAGGCGCCGGTGGCAGCGCGCCGGGTCATGAGATGGGAGGACCAGCGCTGCATCTGCTCCATCCACAATTCGTCGCTCAGCCGCGTCGCGGGCATCTTCACGTCGTCGAAGCTGACGACGTCGTCCTTGGCAATATTGCGCACGAGGACACAGCCTTCCGACAGCGCGATCGGCAGCGCATTCATGGCCCGGGCTGCGGTGTGATTGTCGATGAGACCGTAGGCGCAGAAGCCGCCGACGCCGTCGAGGCGTTCACCCGCTTTCAGCGCCCGCTTGGCGACGGTCACGACTTCGCAGGCAGGTGCGCCGCGCGGTGCGACGGTCGGATCCGCATGCACGACCGCCCGGCCGATCGTCGAAGGAATCTGGATGTGGGGCAGGTGGAACGGAGTGTAGAAAACGTAGAACGGTCCGTCGCCGAGCTTGTAGTACGCAAGCTGTGTCTGCTTGTAGGCGTTCTCTTCGTGCACCACGACGAAGGCGCCCGTGTGCGGCGCGGCACCCACTGAATAGTCGACGATACCGCCGTTCAGCATCGCTTCCGGCGGCAGCAGCTTCGCGAGATCGCGCACGTAGCCGCAGGGGGGGCCTACCATGCCGCGGCGTGCGACGCCGAAGCCGGTTGCATTCGCGAGCACGGTCGTTTCCATCGACAGCTTGGTCGCATCGGCGAACGAGGTCACCTTGCGCACGTCCTGATCGTGCTTCGCAGCGAATTGCGCCTGCGTGTCCGGGTTGCGGTAGTAGTCCACCATGCCCTTGATGTTGCCGGCCGCGACCGGCTTCAGGCCCACGGTCTGGCAGTAGCGGAACAGTGTCATCGCGACACCGGGCTCGTCGCCGTCGGTGTGGGTCAGTACGACACCCGCTGCGTCGGCCCGGGCTTTCAGAACCGGGCCGATCAATGAATCCAGTTCGGCATTAACCAGTACCACCGGCTTGCGATGCGCAAAGGCGTCGAGCGCGACGCTCGCTGCAAAGTCCACGGTTCCCGTGACCTCGACGATGATGTCGAGATTGCCGGCCCGCGTGAGAACAGTCGCATCGTCAGTGAGGACAGTCTTGCCGCGGGCGATGGCGGCTTCTGCCTGGGAGGAAGTCTCGGCCGATTCCCACTCGGCAATACCGGCCTCGCGCAGCGACCGCTCGGCATTCTGGGGCGAGCGGTTGGCGATGGCCGCGAGCCGGATGCCCGGCACCGGTGTACCGAGCTGCAGCGCAATTGCACGACCGGTGGCTCCGGCGCCGATGACGCCGACGCGGATCGGGCGGCCCTCGCTTTCACGTCTCTGCAGCACACTGTAGACGGCGGTGTTCAGCGGTCCGGTCGGGTTCATGATTGCTCTCCCATTCACTAGACGATGCTACGGACTCAGCAGCGGCCACTGCCGATCCTGCTCGGACACGAGCGACACGGGAACCGGCCATTCGATGCCGAACGCCGGATCGTCGTAGCGCGCGCCGGTTGCCTGCTTCGGTGCAAAGGCGGCGGAAGCCATGTAATGGAACTCGGTGTCGTCCTGCATGGCCTGGCACCCATGAGCGCACCCTTCCGGAACATACAGCATCCAGCCGTTCTCCGGCGTCAGCTGTGCGCCGTACCAGCGCCGGTACGTAGGTGATTGCGGACGCAGATCCACGACCACGTCGAACAGCGCACCGCGCGTGCAGCGAACGAGCTTCGCTTCCAGCGCCGGCGCTACCTGAAAGTGCAGCCCGCGGATCGTTCCCTGTTTGCGGCTGAACCCCATGTTGGCCTGTACCGGGGTGAAATTGATCCCGTGGTCTGCGAACTCGCGTGCGCACCACGCGCGCATGAATCTCCCGCGCTGATCCTCATGTGGCGTCGGCTCAATGAGCCAGGCGCCCTCAACGGTACATTGCCGAAACTGCATCTGGCTCTGGCGTCCCGTCACGCGGACGCGAAATCTGCGACCTTCCACCGACCCCGACGAACCGAACTCCCGGACACCGCGCATGCACAGGCGCATGAGCCCGGGATGAACTGCGGCAATTCTAGGCAAAAACCGTATCCGTTGCTGACCGATAGTGAGAGCTGTGTAGCAAAGTCCAATGATGAGCGCGTGACAGTGAGGGACGACCCCGACGCAGGCGTTCGCGACGTAATACGAGCCTGCCGCTGCAACGGCTCTGCCGGCAGGAATCGTCAAGACTTCCGACACTCAACGCGCTCTGTCTTCTCGCGTCGCGCCCGTCCGGCGCGATCGGCGGGCGCTGCGCTGCGACCTTCGCTACCCTACGCCCGCCCGTCGCCCGGGACGACGGTCCCTTGGGACGATTGACCGTGATGCGGGCAACCGGATAGTTGCCCGGATATTGCTCCCGGCGTTGGCGATGCCCCCGGGGCCGCCAGTCGGGAGGACGACATTTCCCGCGCCGTGCCGGGCGGGACCCATCCGAGATCCGTCTCAAGGAATGGATCCGGCGGCGAGGCTATGATGCGGTCACAAGTCATCCCGGAGCAGGGCCGGGGCAAAAGGTGCGCGCGACGCGCTGGCGAATCTGCGGGAGACGAAATCGATGAAAGTGGTGTTGTTCTGCGGTGGGTTGGGCACGCGCCTGCGCGAGCATTCGGACACCATCCCGAAGCCGCTCGTGAGCGTCGGTTTCCGGCCGATCCTGTGGCACCTGATGCGCTACTACGCGCATCACGGGCACACCGAGTTCATTCTGTGCCTGGGCTATCGCGGCGACCTGGTGCGCGAATACTTCCTCAACTACAACGAGGCGATGTCGAACGACTTCACGCTGAACGGGCAGCAGACCGAACTGCACAGCCGTGACCTGGACAACTGGAAGATCACGTTCGTCGACACGGGGCTGCACAGCAACATCGGGCAGCGCCTGCTGCGGGTACGCAAGTATCTCGGCAACGATGAAGTCTTCCTGGCCAACTACGCTGACGGGTTGTCCGACCTGCCGCTGACGCAGCACGTGAATGCGTTCCTGCCGCGCAAGGACATGGTGGCCACGTTCGCCTCGGTGCGCAGCGGCCAGAGCTTCCACGCCGTACATGCTGCAGACGACGGTATCGTCACCCGCATGGGCGCGATGCCCGATCAGCAGTTGTGGATCAACGGCGGCTTTTTCATCCTGCGCCGGCAGATCTTCGACTACGTCAATGAAGGCGAAGAGCTGGTGGAGGCACCCTTCAACCGGTTGATCGCCGAACGCAAGCTCATGACCTACCGGTGGGAAGGTTTCTGGCAGTGCATGGACACCTTCAAGGACAAGATCAGTTTCGACCGCATGGAAGCACGCGGTGTGTGTCCGTGGATGGTCTGGCAGCCGCATCCCGCCAGTACGCCGGGCGGCAAGGGCTGAACCCGCATGCTGGATCTGATCGGGCAGATCGCGCCCCGCGCGACCGCACAGGTGCTGTGCATCGGTGCGCATTGCGATGACATCGAAATCGGCTGCGGCGGCGCTCTGCAAGTGCTGCAGGCACGCCGGTCAAAGCTGAAGATCCACTGGGTGGTTGCGAGCAGCACTGCGGAGAGGCGTGCAGAGACGGAGCAGGCCCGCTCGATGCTGGTAGGCCCGAAGCAGCGCGGCGAGCTCATCTTCGGGGAATTTCCGGACGGATTGTTTCCCGCGCACTACGCGGCAGTGAAACAGTTCGTCGAGTCGCTCAAGCGGTTACCCACACCGGACCTGATCTTCTGCCACGAGCGCGCGGACCGGCACCAGGATCATCGGATCATCAACGAGATGGTGTGGAATACGTTCCGCGACCACGTGATCCTGGAATACGAGATTCCCAAATGGGATGGCGGCCTGGGCCAGCCCACCGTGTATGTGCCGCTGAGCAAGGCACAGTTGCAGACCAAGATCGACGCCTTGCTGCGCTCCTTCCCGAGCCAGCGCCAACGCTACTGGTTCACGGCCGACACTTTCCGGGGCCTGGCGCGGGTGCGCGGAGTCGAATGCCGCGCGCCGGACGGCTTTGCCGAGGCATTCCACGCGCCGAAGCTGAGGTTCGGCGGCCTCTGACTGCAGGCGGGCTGCAGGAGCGATCGGCTTGTTTCATACTTCGCCCCCGCGCGTGTCCGCGCGCTGAGTGACCGAGTTCCGATGATCCAGGATCTGCAGGGCGCGGAGTGTCTCCGGCCGTGAGCATTGAAAGACAGACAGCTTCGGCGCTGAAGTGGACTGGCCTCGCCAAGGGGGTCGGCCAGGTCGTCAGCTGGGGTGTGACGCTCATCGTCCTGCGCCTGCTCGCGCCGGCCGATTACGGCCTGATTGCCATCGTGAGCGTAATCATCGCCCTGCTGGCCAGCGTTGCCGAACTCGGACTGGGTGCCTCGGTGATTCAGTCCGCCAATCTGCGTCCTGAGGAACTCGCAGCAGTCAGCGGCCTCGTCGTTCTCTGCAATATCGCCATCGGCGTGTTGCTCGCGTTGTGCGCACCGTTGTTCGCATGGTTCTACGGCGAGCCGCGGCTGACGGCATTGATCCAGGTCGCGTCGCTGAGCTTTGCCTTCTTTGCGCTCAACACCGTGCCGCAGGCGCTGGCGTACCGCGACATGAATTTCAAATGGCTGGCCATGGTGGAACTCACCGGTGTGCTCGTCTCGGGTGTGGCCACGCTGATCCTGGCATTGTTCGGCTTCGGCGTGTGGGCGTTGCTGCTCGGTAACCAGCTGCAGAACCTGGTGCGAACGGCGCTGCTGTTGCGTCAACCGCAGCCGCGGCCGGTATTCAGGCTGAGCGGGATCCGGCGCTATCTCGCCTTCGGCGGCGCGACGACTTTCAGCCGCCTCGTCGTGCAGATGGCTTACCAGTCCGACGTGATGATTGCCGGGCGACTGCTTTCGCAGCAGGCCCTGGGTCTGTACTCCGTCTCGCTGCATCTGGCGACGCTGCCGATGCAGAAGATCATGAGCGTGATCAACCAGGTGGCTTTTCCGGCGATTGCCAGGCTGCAGAGTGACCGGCAGCGGCTGCGTATCCGCATGCTCGAAGCCAGCCGGATACTGACGGTCGTGAGTATCGCCGCTTTGTGGGGCATGGCATCGGTCGCGCCGGAATTCGTGCACATCGTCATGGGGCCGAAGTGGCTCGCAGCGGTCTACGCGCTGCAGACTGTCTGCCTGGTGATTCCCCTGCGCATGCTGCAGATCATCTTTGCGACGGCGGCGCTGGGTCTGGGCAATATCGGCGCCAACATGCGCGGCATGACGGCAACCGCGATCATCCTGCCGACCGCTTTCTTTGTCGGCGCCCACTGGGGTATCAACGGGCTGGCTTCGGCCTGGGTCGTTGCGATCCCGCTCATTTCCTGTTTCGCGCTGCCCCGCATGATCAGGTCGGCCGGTATCACCGCCAGCGAACTGTTCGCATTCACGCGCGGACCACTTGTCGCCGGCGTCGCCATGTATGCAGGCAACTTCGCGGTGCGTGAACTCACCCAGTCCCTGCACGATGCAGCGAGGCTTGCCCTGCTCGTTGTCGTGGGCGGTACGATCTATCTGACCACATTGCGAATTGCCGATCGGCAGGTCATCGGTGAGCTGCGGCGCATGTTTACCGCGCTGCGTGCCTGATTCGCTCCCGCCAGGTCACGGCAAGCGTGCGGCAAGGGCATCGGACCAGCGATGCAACTGCGCAGCGCGGTGAGATCCGGTGCTCAGCGCGGTCGCATGCCGGGCAAGCGCATCGCGAATGGCACCCGCATGCGGCGCACATGCCGCGATGTCGTGCAGCGCCGCGGCGACACCGTTCATCCCGGCCACTTCCCTGAGGTAGGCGATGAGTTCCTGCTGGCGCGGCAGGGTCAGCGAGATGGTGCGTGCCACGAGCTGTGCATCGCCCTGACGGGATGCCTGTTGCAAGGCGGGTTCGATCTGAATCGCTTCGTAGAGCATGCGGACCCGCTCGAGGCGACGGAGGAATCCGGTGTCATCCAGACGCCGCGACATGCGTCCCAGTGCGGCAAGGAAATCCCGGCGATGCCGACCGCGCATCGTCTGAAGCCGGCCGTCCGCGGTCAGCATGAACGGATGCAGGCGCACGCAGGCTACTCCGTGTTGATGCAGTTCCAGTTCCAGCATGAATGAGCGGCTGGTCCAGTCGTGGCCGGCGCGCAGGTAGGGGCTCGACGGCATGACCGTATTGCCCAGCCCATACACGATGATGCCTTCGCCCCAGGCCTCCATGGCCTGGGGAACATGTGCGTGATGGCACACGACGGCATGCGCGCCTGCGTCGATCATGCGGCGCGCAGCATCCCTGTGCCTGAGCAGCGGGTGCAGGGTGAACTCGTAGCCCCAGTGCATCTGCACTACGAGCACGTCCACCTGGGCGCGGGCGTTCGCGACATCCGCAAGAGACGAGTCTGCGCGATACAGACAGGGCCGGGAGTCGGCGGTCGTGATGCCCGCATGGTCGTCACAGAAGGCGAGGAATCCGACGCGCATGCCGCGAATCGTGCGGATC
>Ga0126377_10002149_pt1 | contig 13434 bp, 18 predicted proteins | sample PanSoiMetPlot_22_FD_92647 | JGI IMG/M metagenome (GOLD analysis project Ga0126377, IMG submission 92647) | Tropical forest soil microbial communities from Panama - MetaG Plot_22 | ecosystem: Environmental > Terrestrial > Soil > Tropical forest > Bulk soil | place: Panama | collected 2016-02-17
ATCCGTACGGGGTATGCCGGGTGATCTCAGCCATCCCGCGTTGTCCCGTTAGCAGATTTGTTAGCACGAGTAGGAGCTTGGACCCAGAGATTGAAGTACGGCGGTCCAGCGAGCGTGCCCGGTCGGTCGGCCGCACCTTCGCGCCGGATGGCGTCCGCCGCCGATCGGAGTAGACGGATCTGACCGGCCGTGAGACGGCGGCTCTCCCAGATCAGATCGGCTGCTTGTGCCGCGTCTGGATGGGTGGGAACAGTGACGGTCGTCAGATCTATATCCGCCAGGGCGCCGATGTCCATGGTTGGGATGTCCAGAGCAGCGGCAAATCCGGCCAGGAGTTCGGGTGTGAGCGCCTTCCTGCCTCCTCCGATCAACCCGATCGTTGACGCCGACAGCATCGGACCGCCGCCGAGGCCGAGCAGGAACTGTGCGGCGCCCAACCATGCGAGGTTGCGGTTCTGCTGCAGACCCACGATCAGGCCACCCGATCCCTCCGGGTACTGGCGGTTCCCACGAATCGGCGAACGCGGGCCTGATAGCCGCGGCTGTTGCGGCATCGCCCGGGCCAGTTCATTCAGCTGCGGCACCGCGTGCGGCAGGTAGGTGAGCGACCATGCCAATGAGTCGATCACCCCGAAGGCGTCTGGGTCGTGGGGCGCGAGATCGTCCGGCACCGGCTGGCCCGCGATCACGAACATGTCGCTGCGGTGGAGGCCGAGCGCAGGAGCAAGCCGTCGTAGAAGGTCAGAACTTGGCTCGTCACGACCGGAAAGAACAGACCCGATCTCGGCCCTGGCGACTTCTGCCTGCTCAGCCAGTGCACTGGAATCGAGGCTGCGTGCCTGGATCAGACGCCACAACCGCGCGCTAAAGGCGTGGCTTGTCGGCATGCAGCCAAACATATGCATTGCGCGTTGAACCTGCGACCTCCGGGGGAATCAACCGTCCAGATCGTCTCGTGTGTACCCCGCGACTCAGGACGTACCGTTCCCCAAAGTCGTTCCCACGTCCGCACGATCGATAGCGTGCATCTAGTTGGTGTCGCCTACCGCCGGGACTTGACGTCCCTCACTTCTCGGCCCGGCGCCACCCGGGCTCTCACCGCGGCACCGCCGCGAGGTCGTAGGCGGCGATGAGCGCGGCGGCCAGGGCTGGCTCCTGGTGGTCGTAGAAGTAGCCGACGTGACGGCCGAGGTCTTTGGCCGGGATGGTCATGACGTTATCGAGGTTGACCACACTCTCCTGGTCGAGCCCGTTTCGACGGTCGACCGGGACCTCGGTAGGGATGCCGCGCACGGTTGAGGCGATCGGCGCGGCGGTGATCGCGGTGAGCCGGCCGAGCATGTGAGCGCGGGTCAGCACCAGCGCGGGTCGGGTCGTGTCGACGCCGCGCACGAGGTGGATCGCCCGCATCAGGCGTCATCCACATCGGTGAAGTCGGCGGCGCGAACCCAGCCGTCGAGGTCGGGATAGAGCTGCTCACCCCGAGCGTGGACCGCGTCGACCACGGCAATCTCGTGCTCGATATCCCGCCGTCGGCGCTCGCGCTCCAGTGCGTCGGCGATCACGCTGGCGCGCGAGCCCTCGCCCTCGGCGACCCGTTGATCGACGAACGCGGCCAAGCTGTCGGGGAGACGCACGGTCATCTGCACGGTCATACCGATAGCCATACGAGTTCCATACCGACGGTGGTATAGCTGTCAGCTCGACACGGTCGAGGCCGAGACGATCGCGCCGCTCGTACTGCCACCGCCGGACCAGCGGGGATGATCTCTGTTCCCATCCGTTCCCAAGGCGACCCTGTTCATGCTGAAGGCCCCCGAAACCTGTCCGGTTTCGGGGGCCTTCGTCTTGGTAGCGGGGACAGGATTTGAACCTGCGACCTCTGGGTTATGAGCCCAGCGAGCTACCGAGCTGCTCCACCCCGCGTCGGCCCTGAAACATTACCCCTCGCGCCAGCGCGATGCCAAACCGGTCGGATCATGAGGCCGCGCGAGGGCTGACGCCGAATCCGCGCCGGGCTAGGAGCTGCGGCCGCCGAGACCATCACGCGATCGTCAAGCAGCGGACCCGGCGTTCCTCGTACTGCTGCGAGCACTCGACAGCCTTGCCGGCGGAGCCGTCCGTTGCCGCGGCGCCGGCGCGGCCGCCTGTCCGGGCCGCGGCGCCGGCGCAAGTCGCCCACTGGGTAGGGCGGGCGCTGCGGCCGGGCTCGGCACCGCGACCGTCGTTTCCTGCGGCCGGGCATACCGGGTGAGCCCCAGTACGGCGCCGAGCGTGCACGTAAAGCCGAGCACCGCGAGCCACACCAGCCCGGGTCGGATCTGGTCGCCGAGAAGGGCGAGCCCGATGACGGCCGCTGGCGCCGTGGCGGCCGCGTCCATGGCCGCCACCGCTACCGTTGTCGGACCGCGTTGCAGAGCCAACCCGAGCAAAAGTTGGCCGAGCAGGGCGTGCGCGAAGAGTAGATACAGCAACGGGTGCGCGACGACGAACGACAGGTGATGGGCGCCGGCGAGCACGCGCGAGTCGACCGCGGCCGCGCCGAAGGCGAGGCCAGCGAGGGAGCCGAGCGCGAGCGTGCCGAGCGTGCCGTGGAGTCGCGCCGCGAAGAAGCCGAGCACTCCGATCGCCACCAGGACGGCGACCAGCACCGTGAACGCGCCCGGTCGCAGGTGATGCGCGACACCTGGCCGTGCCGCGATCACGAGTCCGCCGATGCCGGCGCCGAGCAGCGCGAGCAGTCCGATCTCGGCGCGCGGCAAACGCCACCGCATGAACAGCACGCCGAGCAGCGCCATCACGCCGAGACCGGCGGCCACGCTTGCCTGGACGAGAAACAGCGGCAGCTCGCGACGGGCGAAAAAGGCAAGCGCGAAACCGAGGACCTGGAAGACCACGCCGAATAGGTAGATGCGCTGGTTAGCTAGCCGGAGAAGCAAGGATGGTTGCAGAGAGTGACAGCAGTGCGTACGCCGAGCAGCGATGGACTGCAGCAGGTTGGCTGCGCCGTACACGAAGATCATCGCTGCTAGACACAGCCACCCGATCCAAACCATCCCGCGAGGATAGACGTACCCGGCGGATTTTGCCCGTTGTGTGACGCCGGAAGAGGGTCGCCGCTCGACTACTCTCCGTAAGCCAGCCGCTCGAGTACGTCGGCGTGCAGCGCGCCATTGGTCGCCACCGCGCTGCCGCGACCTGGGCCGGGCCGGCCGCCGAGATCGGTGAACGTGCCGCCCGCCTCGGTGACGATCGGTACGAGTGCGGCAACATCCCACAGCGAGAGTTCCGGCTCGACCATGATGTCGACGGCACCCTCCGCGACGAGCATGTGGCCGTAGAAGTCGCCGTAGGCGCGGCTCCGCCAGCAACGGTTCATGATCTCCAACATCGCGGGCAGCCGGCCGATCTCGTCCCACGACGGCAACGACGAATAGCAGAACGACGCGTCGGCGAGTCGACGGACACCGCTCACTCGGAGCGGGGTGGCGGCGGACGCGTGTCGTCCGGCGTACGCCCCGTGCCCGATGGCCGCCCACCAACGGCGTTGCAGCGCCGGCGCGGACACCATGCCGACCACGACCTGGTCGCCTTCCATCAGCGCGATCAGCGTTGCCCAGATCGGCACGCCGCGGATGTAGTTCTTCGTGCCGTCGATCGGATCGATGACCCAACGGCGATGGCCGGGTCCGGCCGGCGCGTCGGTGGCACCGAACTCCTCGCCGAACACGCCGTCACGCGGTCGCGTGCGCGCCAGTGTGGCGCGCAACGCCTTCTCGACGGCCATGTCGGCATCGGTGACCGGGGTCAGGTCGGGCTTCTCGGTCACCTGCAGGCTGAGGGAACGGAATCGGCTCAGCGAGACCGAATCCGCGGTGTCCGCGAGAACGTGCGAAAGCGCGAGATCGTCGGCGTAACCGGGCACACGCGAAACCTAGCGGATCAGCGGCGATTCTCTTGCGCACCGTGCGGTGGCGGTTTGTGACAACCATGCGGAGTTCGGCCTTGATAACAGCCTCGTGGCCGGGCAAGGCCCGTTGTGCGACGCACCGTGCACGCGTCGGTACGCTGCGGTGAGCAACCTGTCTGCCCACACCGGACGGTCGCTCACGCCGCCGGTGAGAGCGACTGGACCCGCGTGTAGTCGACCCAATCGAACGCGTACGCGTGTCGTTCGTCGGCCGGATGATGCTCCCGCGCGACTTCGGCCCACAGCGTGGTGTCGAATTGCGGGAACCACGTGTCGGCGCCATCGATCGTCACGTTCACCCAGGTGAGCCGCATGCCGGTGGCGTATGGCAGAGCCAACTCGTAGACCTGACCGCCGCCGGCGACACTGAGCCCGGCACCGCCGGCCAGCCCGACGGCTTCCTCCAGCGAGCGCACCGCGATCTGGCCGTCGTACGGCGCCGGACGCGACCGGCTCAATACATATGTCGTCCGGCCCGGCAGCGCGCGACCGATGGACACCGCCGTCCGGTAGCCCATCAGCATCGGCCGGCCGGTCGTGATTGCCTTGTAGCGGCGCAGATCGTCGGGCAGGTGCCACGGCAGCATCTCGTCAGGTCGGCCGATCGCGTAGCTACGGTCCAACGCCGCGACGAGCACCAGGCCGCCGAACCGTGGATCCACTGGTCAGACCGCGATCGGCGCTTTGATCGACGGGTGCGGGTCGTAGCCGACGATGGCCACGTCCTCGTACCGGTAATCGAAGATCGACCCGACGCCCGGCGTGAGTTCGAGGCGGGGCAGCGGCCGAGGAGTGCGTTCGAGCTGGATGCGCGCCTGGTCAAAATGGTTCGCGTAGAGATGCGCGTCGCCGAGCGTGTGGACGAACTCCCCGACCCGAAGCCCGGTGACGCCCGCGACCATGTGGGTGAGCAACGCATAGCTCGCGATGTTGAACGGCACGCCAAGAAAGATGTCGGCCGACCGCTGATAGAGCTGACACGACAAGCGGCCGTCCGCGACGTAGAACTGGAACAACGCGTGGCACGGCTGCAGCGCCATGTCCGGCAGGTCGGCGACATTCCATGCGCTGACTACAAGCCGGCGCGAGTCCGGGTTGCGGCGTATCTCGTCGATCACCCAAGAGATTTGATCGACCGCGCGGCCGTCCGGACACGCCCACGACCGCCATTGCTTGCCATAGACCGGGCCGAGGTCACCGGCCTCGTCGGCCCACTCGTCCCAGATGGTCACGCCGTGGTCGTGCAGATAGTCAACGGTCGTGTCGCCGCGCAGGAACCAGATCAGCTCGTGCACGATCGATCTCAGGTGCAGCTTCTTCGTGGTGACGAGCGGGAAGCCGGCGGCGAGATCGAAACGCATCTGGTAGCCGAACACCGATCGCGTGCCGGTGCCGGTGCGATCGCCCTTCGCCGTACCGTGATCAAGAACGTGCTCGAGCAGATCGAGGTAGGCGCGCATGGGCGGAGTTTAGGCGCTCCCACCGACAACGTCCGGGCGCGACGGGCCGTCGGGCGGCCAGATTGCCAAGACCCCCGAGGGGTTAGATTCGGCTAATGCGACCGGAGGCGGTGTGTGGGCTGCTCGCCGAGGAGGAGCGGTTGCTGGTGTTCTCGGCGGTTGTGCTAGGCGCGTCGACGCCGTCCGCGGTCGCGGACGCAACCGCGCTGCCGGCCCGCGACGTGGTTCGTGCGATCCAGCGCCTCGAGCAGGGCGGGTTGCTGCGCGTCGCCGAGGGCAAGCTGTTCGCGGACCGTGGCACGTTCAAGGACGCGATTCGCGAGTACGCCGCGCCGCCAGCGGCCGACGAGCCGCTCGATCCGGACCAGGCGAAGGCCGCCGTGTTGCGTGCGTTCATCCGGGACGGACGGCTGACGTCCGTGCCGGCGGCGCGCGGAAAGCGCCGAGTCGTGCTCGAGCACATTGCGGCGAGCTTCGAGCCGGGCATCAAATATCCGGAGCGCGCCGTCGACGCGGTGCTACGGGCGTGGTACGACGACTACGCGTCGCTGCGCCGGTTCCTCGTCGACGAGGAGTTGATGGCTCGCGACCGGGGCATCTACTGGCGCACCGGCGGACCGGTGGACATCGCGTGACGACTTCGGCAGGGCTGACGCAGGTCAGCTTGCGGCGGCGCTTGGCTGCGCGGCCGGCGTCGACTTCTTGATGGTGGTGGCCGTCTCCACGCTGTCCGAGATGCCGCTCGGCTTCCAGAACACGCGATAAGTGGTGAGCGTCGCGCCGAGCACGATCAGGAAGGACGTCGCGAACGACTTGCCGTTCAGGTCGCCGGCGATCCAACTGGTCACAAACGAGGCCAGCACTGAGACAAGGAGCGCGACCAGTGCCTTAGCCTGCGGTTTCCAGTGCGCCTGGTTCACCACCGACACGACGAGTGGCATCACGATGCCGACGAACGCGGAGGCGATTTGGAGATTCGTCACGGCGAGCTCCCGGGGCCGGAGTGCGTGTGCAGAGGTACGCAAACGGTAGTAGCCGTCCATGACCGTGGCAACGGGCCACAGTGGCCGGCGCAACCGGCCACTGTGGGCGCCGAAACGGTATCGCTCTACGGGCTGTCCGGCGGCAGCTCGGGCAGCACGTCGTCGTACGACGTGACCTCGGCCGCGTCCGCTTCGCCGCTCTGCGAGGCGAGCAACCGGCGGAACGACGCGAGGCGGCGGGGATCCGCGCCACCGGCGGCGACCAGCGCATCGAGCCCGCAGTCCGGACTTGTCGCGGTGTGTTCGCAGTTCGGTGGGCAGTTGACCGATGCTTCGACGAGATCCGGGAAGCCGTGCAACACGCTGTTCGCGGACACGTGGGCGAGGCCGAACGACCGTACGCCTGGCGTATCGATGATCCAGCCGTCGACACCGTCGAGGCGCAGTGCGACGGCGCTCGCCGACGTGTGGCGACCCTTGCCGACCGCGCTCACCACGCCGACCGCCCGATCCGCGTCCGGAATCAAGCGATTGACGAGTGTCGACTTTCCGACACCGGAGTGTCCGACGAGGACGGACACCTGACCGGTCAACGCGTCGACCAGGTCGGTGAGCGGTTCGTCGGGTCGGCACAACACATGGGGGAGGAGCAACTCGGCGTAGTAGTCGAGCACCGGCTGCGGGCTCGCGAGATCCGCCTTCGTCAGGCACAGCAACGGTTCGATCTCGGCGTCGTACGCCGCCACCAGGCACCGGTCGATGAAACCGGTCCGGGCCGGCGGATCGGCGAGCGAACTGACGATCACGAGTTGATCCGCGTTCGCGACGATCACGCGCTCGACGCGACCCTCCGGCGTCGTGTCGTCGTCATCGGCGGTGCGCCGGAGCACGGACGTACGCTCCTCGATCCGTACGATGCGGGCCAGCGCGCCGACGTCGCCGGACACGTCGCCGACGAGCGCCACGCGATCACCGACCACCACACCGCGCCGACCGAGTTCCCGTGCTCGCATCGCGGTGACGTGCCCTGCGTCCACCTCGACCGTGTAACGGCCGCGATCGACGGCGACGACGAAACCGGCCGCCGCGTCCTCGTGGCGCGGCCGGATCCGGGTACGTGGCCGGGACGACCGACCGGGGCGCACCCGTACGTCGTCCTCGTCGTACTCCCGTCGTTTCGGCGTCACGGCCGGCGCGTGTATCCCTTCGTCACCCGGTCACCATGTCCGTCCATAGTGCCGGGAAGTCGGGCATGGTCTTCGACGTACACGCGACGTCGGAAAGTTCGACACCGGGCACCGCCAGCCCGATCACCGCCGCCGCGTGTGCCATCCGATGGTCGTCGTACGTCTCGAAAACGGTGCCGTGCAGCGGCCGCGGCACGATCTCCAGCCCGTCCGGCAACGTGGTGACACGCGCGCCGAGGTTGCCCAGTTCGCGGGCCAGCGCGGCCAGGCGGTCGGTCTCGTGACCTCGTACGTGTCCGATGCCGACAAGTCGCGACGGCGAGTCGGCGAGCGCGGCGAGCGCGGCGATGACCATCGTCAGTTCGCTGACCTCGCCGAGATCGGCGTCGATGCCGTGGATCGTGCCGGCACCGCGAACGGTCAGTCCGGCCTCGGTCAGCGTCGTCGCGCCGCCCATGCGGGTCAGCAGGTCACGAAGCCGATCGCCGGGTTGCGTCGTGTCGAGCGGCCATTGCGGCACGGTGACCGCTCCGCCGGTCACCAGCGCCGCGGCGAGGAACGGCGCGGCACTGGACAGGTCGGGCTCGATGTCCCAGGTGCACCCGGCGAGCTTGCCCGGCTCGACGGACCACACATCCGGCGTACCGTCGTCGACCGCGCCACCCGCGGCGCGCACCATCGCGACGCTCATCCGCAGGTGCGGCGCACTCGGCACGGGCGGCCCGACGTGACGGATCACAACGCCGCGATCGAAGCGGGCACCGGCGAGCATCAACCCGGACACGAACTGGCTGGATGCCGACGCGTCGATGCGGACCTCGCCACCGGTCACGTGACCGTCGCCGTGCACGGTCAACGGGAGACCGCCGCCGTCGGCCGTATTGGCGGCGTCGATGTGCGCACCGATCGCACGTAGCCCCCGTACCAAGGGGCCGAGCGGCCGCTCGCGAGCGCGCGGATCACCGTCGAAGGCCACCGGGCCGTCGGCGAGCGCCGCGACCGGCGGGACGAACCGCATCACCGTGCCGGACAAGCCGACGTCGATCCGCGCCGGACCAGCCAGTCGCGCCGGATCGACGGTCCACGTCCGGTCGGACCTCGAGTCGATGTGGGTACCCATCGCCGCGAGCCCGCCCAGCATCAGATCGCTATCCCGCGACCGGAGCGGGCTGGTGATCGTCGACCGACCGCCGGCGAGCGCGGCGAGCACCAGCGCGCGCGCCATCATCGACTTCGAGCCGGGCAGCCGGACCTCCGCGTGCACCGGCCGCGCGGCGACCGGCGCGAGCCACGCACTCATCGCCATGCCAGCACCAGGGCGCAGCGAACGAGCGCCGAGCCTGCGGCCGCGCGATCCGATCCCGAAGTCACGGTCTCATTGTCGCGTGCGGCGCTGCGCGGGCGCCCGTCGCCCTGAGGCACGGCCTGCAAAGCCACGGGTACGGTGGTCGGCATGTGCGGCCGCTATGCCACCACGCGAAGCGCGGCGGACCTGACCGCTCTCTTCGAGGCGGCAGACCTGACCGACGGTGCGCTCGAGGCCGACTACAACGTCGCGCCGACCGATCCGGTGCCGGTGATCCGGATGTCCGTGCGCAACGGTGGTCGCGTCTTGGACGTCGCGCGGTGGGGCCTCGTGCCGTCCTGGGCAGAAGATCGCCGCGTCGGAGCGCGGATGATCAACGCACGGGCCGAGACGGTTCGTGCCATGAAGGCGTTTGCCATCCCGTTTGCGCGGCGTCGCTGCTTGATCCCGGCGACCGGCTGGTACGAGTTCACGCCACGCGCCGACGGCGCCACGGCCGCAGTCGACAACGCTGCGGGCCGCGTTCGGTCCGGATCCTCCGGCCGATCTCGACCGCGTACCGGTGCGAAGCAGCCGTACTTCATGACGCCGCGCGACCGCAGCCCGGTGGTGTTCGGCGGGTTGTGGACAGTCTGGACCGAGCCGGGCGCCGACGAACGTCTGCTGACCTGCTCGATCGTCACGACGGCCGCGGTTGGCGATCTTCAGCACGTGCACTCGCGGATGCCTCTCGTGCTCGCGCCGGATCGGTGGGCGTCGTGGCTGACCGCTACTCGTGACCTTGACACGTTGTTGGCACCGCCGTCCGAGGAACTCGTCGCCGCGCTGGAGATCCGCGCCGTCGGGCCGGCGGTTGGCGACGTGCGCAACGACGGTCCGGCACTGATCGAACCCGTACCCGGATATCCGGATCATGGCGCGGCATCCTTGGTTCCTCCGCCGACCCCCGCCGATCTCACCCTCTTTTAAGGCATTTATCAGGTACCGGTTTGCGCAACTCCGGCACAACTTGGCTCAACCTCTTGTCCCAGCGCCCCCATGTGCGGTAGAACACAGCGCCGACATCGTGAAAGTTTGTTGTGAGTCAGCGATGAGCGGCACGTAAGAAGTACCCGCGGGGGAGGTGGGTTCATGACCCGAGCACGCACGCCACGACCACATGAAGTCGCGGCGGCCCGGCGCGACCCGCGACTTATTCGCGCCTTCTCCGAACGTCGCGCCGACGAGGCGTGGCGTTCGCGTGGCGCGTGTCGCCGACACGATCCGGAGACGTTCTTTCCGGCGCCGAGCGAGACCGCGGACACCGCGCTCGCGTTGTGCCGCTCATGCGAGGTGCAGGGTGCATGCCTGGCCTGGGCACTCAACGCCGGCGACTGCCACGGGGTGTGGGGTGCCACCACGCCACGGGAGCGCCGGGCGATGGCGGTGGTGTGGCGCGGCGAAGCCGACGCCGAGCCGACACCCGGTGCCATCGGAGACGTGGTGATCTTGCCGTTGCAGCGGTCGGTGCTCGCCGACGCGACCAGCCGTACGGTTTCGGTTGCGTCGTAGCGCGAACGGTGTCGATCATCGACATGTGAACAGCATTGCTACCCCGCGCGGCCCTGCCGAGGTGGACTTCACCGAGCCCTCGACCGCGCCGATGAGCCTTCTTGTGCTCGGACACGGTGCCAGCGGCGGCGTCAACGCTCCCGACTTGGTGGCACTGACCAACATGGCGGTGGCGCGGTCCGTCGCGGTCGCGCGGGTGACGCAGCCCTACCGTGTCGCCGGCCGCCGTGCACCGGCGCCCGCCGCACAGCTGGACGAGGCATGGACCGCGGTCGTCGCCGAGCTTCGAACCGGCCGGTACGCCTCGATCCCGGTGGTGGTCGGCGGCCGATCCAGCGGAGCGCGGGTGGCATGCCGTACGGCCACGGCGGTCGGCGCGTCTGCGATCGTGGCACTCGCCTTCCCGCTGCACCCGCCGGGTCGCCCGGATAAGTCGCGCGACGCGGAACTCAACACCGGCGTCGTGACGCTGGTCGTCAACGGGGACCGCGACCCGTTCGGAGTGCCCGAGCCGCGGCCGGGCGTCACCATCTGCGTACGCCCTGGTCTCCGGCACGACCTGCGCGGCGACGTACGGGGCACCGCCACCGCCGTGTGCGACTGGCTCGGTGGGCTCGGCTTCGCCGCGACAGAAGCGACTGAGTAGCGCCGCTGGGCTGCGACCGGACTGCCGGAGCCGAGCCGCGTGACCTGAGGCCGGCCGGCTCGTTGGGTAACGGCAGGCATCAGGTCATCTGAGTCGGCACACCCGCGAGCGTTTCGGCAAGGGCACGTTCGCGGGCGGAGCACAACTCCTTCAGGTCACTCCTGGTCCCGCCGGCGAGTGGCGCCGCGAGCACGTGCGCGTCGCGGCACCACTCGGTCCCAGCCGGCGGGCCAGGGTGGCCTCTTTCGCGCCAGTGCGGCCGGTTTGCCCGCCGTCTAGCTCCCCGTCACGATCGGGTCGTCACGATCAAAGCAGCATCGCGTTCGCCGGTGTCGTGTATCCGACGGCCGTGCGTCCCCTGCCCCGTCGGCGTTGTGGGTCAGCACGTACCGGATGTGGCAAAGGTCGCGTCCGGAATGTCAACGTGCGGCGACGTGTTGCACGGCGCGTGGGCATCATCGCCCAGCAAGATCATTACTACCGCAAGGCGACGGAGAGGGGCAACCGCGTGGCCAAGACTCGCGAGCGAAATGATCGGCGGGACGCCGCGTTCCTCGGCGGTCTGTTGGGCGCTCCGAACTGGCCAGCCTCAGGCGCCACGCACGCTGCCGGCGACAGCCGATCGACCACGTCCGAGCGGGTAGGGACCCGCGTATCCTCGACAGGACGGTCGAGGGAGGGCGTTCGCGTGACACCAGGCCAGCCGACCCAGCAATCGGGACAGGCCCAGCAGCGGGAGCAATTCGAGCGCGACGCGATGCCGTTCGTGGATCAGCTCTACGGCGCCGCGCTGCGGATGACCCGTAACCCGGCCGACGCCGAGGACCTGGTCCAGGAGACGTTCCTCAAGGCGTTCGCCGCCTTCCATCAGTTCGAGACGGGCACGAATCTCAAGGCCTGGCTCTACCGGATCTTGACGAACACGTACATCAACTCGTACCGCCGGCGCCAGCGCCAGCCGATCCAGGCGCCGACCGATGAGATCACCGATTGGCAGCTCGCCGACGCGTCCTCGCACATGTCCACCGGCCTCAAGTCGGCGGAGGCGGAGGCGCTGGACAAGCTGCCGGACTCCGACGTGAAGGATGCGCTTCAGGCGCTGCCCGAGGAGTTCCGGCTCGCGGTCTATCTGGCCGACGTGGAGGGCTTCTCGTATAAGGAGATTGCCGACATCATGGGCACCCCGATTGGCACCGTGATGTCGCGTCTGCACCGGGGCCGCCGTAACCTCCGCCTGAGCCTCGAGGACTACGCGGCGCGCCGCGGGTTCTCGCGCGGTGGCGCACTTGACGACGATGTCGACACGCCGGCCACCGCGGCCGGCCAGGAGGTATGACCGTGGGAAGCCCCGACTCCCACGCCGACTGCAGCGAGGTCCTCGACGAGGTATATCTCTACCTCGACCTGGAGTGCGACGAGCAGCGGCGGGCTCTGATCCGTACCCATCTCGACGAATGCTCGCCGTGCCTGCGCGAGTATGGCATCGAGCAGGAGGTGAAGGCGCTGGTGTCGCGCTGCTGCGGCAGCGAGAAGGCACCGGCCGCGCTCCGGGAGCGGCTGCGGCTGAAGATTACCGAGCTGGTCGCCGAGACTGAGCGTCAGCGGTAACGAAGATCAGGAGTTCGGGCGCTTGCCGTGATTCGCGGCGCTCTTGCGACGAGCCTTCTTCTTGCGCGACTTCTTCGCCATGCTGGCCCTCCCGGCCGTACCGAACGCGACGACCGATCCTAGCCCGTCCCGTACGGGGTCATTCGTGGCGCCGTCGGCGCCGCCACACACGCTGCGCAACGTTGGCCGCATTCGCGGGACATTCCATGATTGGATACCTCTCGCACGTCAGCGAAGTGGCGAGAGGGGCACATGATGGCCGATGAGGTTCACGCCGAAATGGTGGCGAACGTGTGGAAGGTCGTCGCCAAGGCCGGCGACGTCGTCGAGGAGGGCGACACGCTGGTCATCCTCGAGTCCATGAAGATGGAGATCCCGGTGCTGGCGGAGTCCGACGGCACGGTCGTCCAGATCGCGGTCAACGAGGGCGACGTGGTCCAGGAGGGCGATCTCATCGCGGTGCTGGACTGAACCTCTGATGGGCACATGACAATCCGAACGCGGCCGGCGACCGAGGCGGACCACCAGGTCGCCGGTGCGATCTGCGTGGCCGCTTACCTGGAGTCGGGGCAGATTCACGACCAGCGGGGGTACGCCGAGGAGTTGGCCGACGTCGCGGCACGCGCACGCGATGCCGAAGTGATCGTCGCCGACGATCCGGACACCGGCGAGATCCTCGGCAATGTCACTCTCGTGCTGGCCGGCCAGCAGTTGGCCGAGATC
>Ga0126377_10002150_pt1 | contig 13433 bp, 15 predicted proteins | sample PanSoiMetPlot_22_FD_92647 | JGI IMG/M metagenome (GOLD analysis project Ga0126377, IMG submission 92647) | Tropical forest soil microbial communities from Panama - MetaG Plot_22 | ecosystem: Environmental > Terrestrial > Soil > Tropical forest > Bulk soil | place: Panama | collected 2016-02-17
CTCCCGACCGCGGTTCTCTTCGCGTACGCATCGCTCTACCTCGGCGCCGGTCTCGCCGGCTTCCGGCTCCGGATGGCGCGCGCGCGTCGCTGAGGCCACCAGGTCGTTGACACGACCGTGTCGGGTCCGGTAGAGCGCGGGGATGGCCACGCCGCCCGACGCTCCGCGCGAGCTGACCGTGCGCGGGCTCGTGCTCGGCTCCCTGCTCGGCATCTGCTTCGCGGCCTCCTCGGCCTACCTCGGCCTCAAGGTCGGGCTGACCGTGTCGGCGTCGATCCCGATCGCGGTGCTGTCGATCACGCTGTTCCGGGCGCTCGGGCGCCCGTCGATCCACGAGAACAACATCGTGCAGACCGCGGGCTCCGCGGGCGAGTCGATCGCGGCGGGTGTGGCGTTCACGCTGCCCTCGCTCCTGCTGATGGGCTTCGAGCTCGATCTCGTCGAGACGACCCTCGTCGCGCTGCTCGGCGGCACGCTCGGTGTGCTGATGATGGTGCCGCTGCGGCGTGGGCTGATCGTGCGGGAGCGCCATCGCCTGCCCTATCCCGAAGGGACGGCGTGCGCGCAGGTGCTGCTCGCGGGCGAGCGCGGTGGAGTCTCCGCGCGCACCGTCTTCGCGGGTCTCGCCACGGGCGGGACCTTCGGCCTGCTCGGCGGGCTCGGGCGCTTCTGGGGAGACGTCGCGAGCTGGTCGTTCGGCCGCGCCCTGCCGGGCGGGAGCTTCGCCGTGGAGACCAACCCGGCGCTGCTCGGCGTCGGCTACGTGCTCGGCGTGCGCGTCGCGCTCGTGATGCTCGCGGGCGGCGTGCTCTCGTACGGCGTGCTGATCCCCGCGGTCCACCTGTTCGGGCCCGAGCTGACCTCGCCGCTCGTGGGCGCAGGCTCGGTGCCGGTGCACGCGATGACCCCGGGGCAGGTGCGGAACGCCTTCCTGCTCTACGTGGGCGCCGGCGCCGTCGCGATGGGCGGGCTGCTCACGCTGGTGCGTTCGCTCCCCACGATCTGGCGCGCGTTCCGCGAGGGCCTGGCCGCCGTCGACGCGTCGGGCGCGGTGCGCGAGCGGACCGATCGCGACCTGCCGCTCACGCTCGTGCTCGGCGGCTCGCTCGCGCTGGCCGTGGCGATCGCCGTGGCACCGCCGCTCGGCATCGACGCCCCGACCGCCGCGTTGGTCGTGCTGTTCGGCTTCTTCTTCGTGACCGTGTCGAGCCGCATCACCGGCGAGATCGGCTCGTCGTCGAACCCGATCTCGGGCATGACGGTTGCGACGCTGCTCGCCACCTGCCTGCTCTTCGTCGCCGCCGGCCGCACCGGCGTCCCGTACAAGGAGATGGCGCTCGCGACGGCCGCCCTCGTGTGCGTCGCCGCAGGCAACGGCGGCACGACGTCGCAGGACCTGAAGACGGGCTACCTGGTGGGCGCGACGCCGCGCGCGCAGCAGCTCGCCATCCTGGTCGGCGTGCTGACGAGCGCGCTCGCGATCGGCTCGATCCTGATCGCGCTCGATCGCGCCGCCACCACGTACGTCGCCGCCGACTACCCGGGCTTCCGCGCCAGCGCGACGCGCCTCGCCGCGGCGGCGCCCGCGGAGCTGGCATTCGCCCGCGCCCCGACCCGCTTTCGCGACGCGGACTGGCGCGTCCTGCTGGTGCGCGCGGTGACCGACGGCGTGCCGGTCGGGCGCTACCTGGTCGGCCCGGACGACCGCATCGCCTACCGCGTCGATCCGGGCGTCTGCGGCACCGAGCCCGAGCAGCGCGGCGCGGACGGGCGCGTCGAGAAGGTCGTCACCAAGTTCGACGCGCCCAAGGCGCAGCTCTTTCGCCTGGTGATCGACGGCGTGCTGGGCGAGCAGCTGCCGTGGGGGCTCGTGCTGCTCGGGGTCGCGATCGCGATCGTGATGGAGCTCTGCGGCGTGGCCTCGTTGCCGTTCGCGGTCGGCGTCTACATCCCGCTCCCGACCACTGCGGCGATCGCGCTCGGCGGGCTGGTGCGCCGAGTCGCGCGCGGTCCCGCCGCAACGCCGGCGGACGAGGCGTCGCCCGGCACGCTCTTCGCATCGGGTCTGATCGCGGGCGGTGCGCTCGCCGGCCTCGGGATCGCGCTGCTCTCGGGGCTCGACACCGACGTGCTCGGGCCGGACGGCATCGTGCGGCCGGTGCCGCTCGTCACGCACTTCGGGCTGGCGCTCGCGCCCCACCTCCTCGGCGAGGCGACGGCGAGCGCGATGGCGGCGAGCGCGGCATGGACGATCGCCCCGTTCGGGCTGCTCGCCCTCGCGCTCGCTCTCGTCGCGCGGCGCGGGCCGCGCTGACCGTCACGCGCGCCAGTCGAGGACGCTGCGACCGATCGTGGCGCGGGACTCGAGGCGTTCGAGCTCGGCGGGCAGCGCCCGGTAGGATGCGACGCGGCCGACCACCGGACGGATGCGACCGTCGGAGAGCATGCGGACCAGCTCGCGCTGGATGGCCTCGCCGAGGGCGCGCGGCAGCAGGTTCGTCGCGCCGAGCTTGGTCGGGCCGTCGCGATAGGCGAGCAGCACGCCGCCGATCGAGAAGTTGCCGAACAGGATCGGCCGCGGCGTGATCCGCGCCTGGTCCTCCGCCTCGATCCCACCCGAGAAGCCAGCCATCACGAGGCGGCCGCCGCGTGCCATCGCGGGCATCGTCGCGAGCGTGGTGTCGCCACCGACGAGATCGCAGACCACGTCGACGCCGGCGCCCGCGGTCGCTTCCGTCAGCGCAGCGGCGAGGTCGGCGCTCCGGTAGTCGATCGCGACCTCGGCGCCGAGGTCGCGACAGAACGCGAGCTTCTCGGCGGAGCCCGCCGTCGCGATCACGCGCGCACCGAACGCGACACCGAGCTGCACGGCAGCCGACCCCACGCCCCCCGCGCCCGCGTGCACCAGCAGCCACTCGCCCGCGCACAGCTGCCCGCGCTCGCGGAGCGCGAGCCAGCCGACGTGGAACGGGAAGAAGAACGCCGCGGCCTCCCGGTCGTCGAGCGCGTCGGGCGCCTCGAAGGTCATGGCGGGATCCACGATCGCGCACTCGGCGTGGGCGCCGGTCGCTCCGACGGCGCACGCCGAGACGCGCCGGCCGACCCAGGACTCCGCGCCGGCGCCGGCCGCGTCGACCACACCGGCCAGCTCCATGCCGAGCGTGTACGGGAGCGGTGGATCGATCGTGCGGTAGCGCCCGTAGCAGCCATCCACCTCGTTGAAGTTGCAGACGCTCGCGCGCACGCGGACGCGCGCCTGCCCGGGCCCCGGCGCCGGCTCGGGGCGGGCTTGCAGCTCGAGCGCCTCGGAGGGGCGCCCGTGGCGCACGACGCGCCAGGCCCGGATCGTGCTCACGACGGCGCGGGTGCGCCGACTAGTGGAGCGCCCGCAGCACCTGGCGCTTCAGCGCGAGCGCCTCGGGCGGGAGCTTCGCGTCGTCGCTGCTGATCAGGTACGCGTCGAGGCCGCCGCGCTTCTGGACGGTACGCAGCGCGCGCGTCGTCACGCGCAGGTGCACGGTGCGCCCGAGCACGTCGCTGTGCAGGTGCGCATGCTGGAGGTTCGGCTCGAAGCGTCTCTTGGTCTTGCGATTGCTGTGCGAGACGTTCTGACCGGAGTGCGAGTGCGCGCCGGTCAGATGGCAGCGGCGCGGCATCCTACTTCTTCCTCTGGTAGCGCTTGCGGAAGCGGTCCACGCGGCCCTCGGCATCGAGCTCGCGCTGCTGGCCGGTCCAGAACGGATGGCTCTCCGCCGAGATCTCGAGCTTGATCACCGGCACCTCCTCCCCGTCGACGGTCCTCTTCTGGTCCGAGGTGAGCGTCGAGCGCGAGAGCCATTCCTTGCCGGTAGCGCTGTCCACGAACAGCACCTTGTGATAGTCGGGGTGGATGCCTTCCTTCACGACTACCAGCTCGACTTGCGCATGCCGGGGAGCTCGCCCTTGAGCGTCAGCTCGCGCAGCATGATGCGCGACACCCCGAACTTCCGGTACACGGCGTGCGAGCGGCCCGTGATGCGGCAGCGTCGGGTGACGCGCGTCGGGCACGAGTTGCGGGGCAGCTTCGCGAAGGCCTCCTGCACCTCGAGCTTCTCCTCCATGGACAGGTTGGCGTCCTTGAGGCGCTCGCGAAGTGCGGCGCGCTTCGCGGCATGCTTGGCGATCAGCCGGATGCGGCGCTGGTCGCGCAGCACCTGCGATTTCTTGGCCATGCCCTCTCCGGGTTCGAACGAGCGGCGGAGGTTAGGAAGCGCCCCTCTGGGGCGCAACACGATCGCCCGGCGGGCCCCGCGGGGCCTCATCTCATGGCTCGAGGACGACCTTGCCCCAGCTGTGCCGCGAGCCGAGCGCGGCGAGCGCCTTGCCGGCGTCCGCCAGAGGGAAGCTGCGGTAGATCTCGGGCGCGATCGCCCCCTTCTCGTGGAGCGCAAGGAGCGCGCGCATCGTCTCGGGGATCCGCTCGGGCTCGTACTTCGCGTATGCGCCCCAGTGCAATCCGACCAGCGAGATGTTCTTCAGCAGGATGCGGTTGAGCTTCACGGAGGGAATCTCGCCGCCGGCGAATCCGATCACGAGCAGGCGTCCGTTCCACGCGATGCACTTGAGCGAGCGATCGAAGATGTCGCCTCCCACCGGGTCGTAGATCACGTCGGCGCCGCGTCCGCCCGTCTCCTCGAGCACGCGCGCGACGAAGTCTTCGCCCCGGTAGTCGATCGCGACGTCGGCGCCCGAGTGGCGGGCCACCGCGAGCTTCTCGGCGCCCCCCGCGGTGGCGAGCACGCGCGCGCCGAGGGCCTTGCCGATCTGCACGGCCGCCGAGCCGACGCCGCCGGCCGCCGCGTGCACGAGCAGGGTCTCGCCGGGCTGGAGCGCGGCGCGGTGCACGAGCGCCACATACGAGGTCGGATACACGATCGGGAGCGCGGCGCCCGCGGCGAAACCCATCGCGTCGGGAAGGCGCCAGGTTCCGGCGGCGGGCACCACCGCCCGCTCCGCGAAGCCGCCGATGCCGGAGGACGCGAACACGCGGTCGCCCGTCGTGATGCCCGCGACTCCCTCGCCGACGGCGGTCACCACCCCCGCCACCTCCGCGCCCGGGATGAACGGAAAGGGGGGCTTCACCTGGTAGGTGCCACGGCACATCAGGATGTCGAAGAAGTTGCAGCCGGCCGCCTTCACGTCGACGAGCAGCGTGCCCGGCCGGAGCTGGGGCTCGGGCGCCTCGCGGAGCGCGAGCTCCTCCGGCTCCACGAACCGGTCGACCACGATCGCGCGCATGCGGCTCTCCCTCCGCGGAAAAGCTCCTATGCTAGCCCGGTGCGCGCGCGCCTACGCACCCGGCTCTTCCTCGCGGCGTGGGCCTCTCTCGCGGCTGCGTGCGCCACCGGCCCGCCGCCCGCGGTCGAGACGGGGCAGCTCTTTCTCTGGGATGTCGCGCGCAGCGATGGACGGGGCGGTGTCGCGCACCTGCTGGGCTCCGTCCACATGGCCGAGGACACACTCGCCTTCGATCCGGCCGTGGACCGCGCCTTCGCCGACTCCCAGGCGCTCGTGCTCGAGATCGATCCCGAGCAGCTGGAGCCCGGCGAGATGGCCCGCATCACCCTCGAGAAGGGCCGCTTCCGGGACGGGCAAACGCTCGACCAGCTGCTCACGCCGGAGGTCTGGGCGGCCCTCGAGAAGCGGGCGCGGGAGCTCGGGCTCTCCGCCGACATGTTCCGGCCGATGGAGCCCTGGTTCGCGATGCTCACGCTCCAGGTGACGGCCCTCCAGCGCGAGGGCTTCGACTCCGAGCAGGGCGTGGAGACGACACTCACGCGTGTGGCCGAGCAGGACGGCAAGCCCACGCGCGGCCTCGAGACCGCCGAGAGCCAGCTCTCCGTCTTCGACGCATTGCCGCTCGATCTGCAGACGCGCATGCTGAGCGAGTTCCTGCTCGAGGGCGAGGGGGGCCACGCGGCCGACCGGGAGCTGTCGCTGCTGATCGACGCCTGGCGCAAGGGCGACGCGGACCGGCTCGAGGCCGAGGTGTTCGGAGACCTCGGGCGCGACCCGTCGTTCGCGCCGTACTACGAGCTCTTCTACTTCGAGCGCAATCGCAACATGGCGAACGGCATCGCGGAGCTCGTGGACGGGGGCGGGAGCTGGTTCGTGGCGGTGGGCGCGGCGCACATGGTGGGTGCGCAAGGCATCCCGCACCTGCTCGCCGAGCGCGGCTACACGGTGCGTCGCGTCCCGAAGACGCCGCCGTGAGTGGGCTCGGGCTCGAGGGGCGCGTGGCCGTCGTGACCGGCGCGGGTCGCGGGATCGGCCGCGCCACCGCGCTCGAGCTGGCCCGCCAGGGCGCCGCCGTGGTCGTGAACGACGTCGGGAGCGAGCTCGACGGGAGCGGGCGCGACGCCAGCCTCGCGGCGCGCGTGGTGGCCGAGATCGAGGCGGCGGGCGGTCGCGCCGCGGCGAGCGCGGACTCGGTCGCCGAGTGGGCGAGCGCGAGACGCATCATCGAGCTCGCGCGCGATCGCTTCGGCGCGGTCGACGTGCTCGTGAACAACGCGGGCCTCTCCGCGGGCGCGCCGATCTGGGAGCTCGACCCGGAGCTCTTCGCGCGCGTCGTCGCGAGCCATCTCGGCGGTGCTTTCCATTGCACGCGGGCCGCAGCTCCCCACATGAAGGAGCGCCGCTGGGGTCGGATCGTGAACCTGGTGTCGCGCGCGGGCATCATCGGCGTGCCCGGCAACGCCGCCTATGGCGCGGGCAAGGGCGGCGTGTTCGGGCTCACCAACGTCGCGAGCCGCGACCTCGCGCCCTTCGCCGTCACCGTGAATGCGGTGAACCCGTCCTCGACGGACACGCGCATGGTGGCGCGGGCCGTGGAGGCCGCGCGCGCGGCCGGCGGCGAGGCCGCGAAGCGCGCCCAGAACCTGCTCGCGGTCATGCAGCGCCCGGAGGACGTCGCGGTGCTGATCACCGCGCTCTGCTCCGAGGCGGCCGCGCGCATCACCGGTCAGGTGTTCTTCGTCGCCAAGAGCCGCGTCGCGCTGTTCCAGCCGCTGACGCTCGCGCAGAGCACCGAGAAGGACGGGCCCTGGACCGCCGAGGAGCTCGCGAAGGCGCTGGGCTCGTTCGAGACCTATCCGCTCGAGGCGCCGTACGGGTGAGCGCGGGTCGAGCTTCTCACCGGCGGCCGGAGCGGGAGCGGCTCGCGAGCGCCGAGGCGACGAGGACGGCACCGCCGAGCAGCGCTCCGGTCGTCGGCTCCGGTGTGACGTAGGGGTAGAGGACGTCGCGGCCGCCGAGATCGTCGGGGCGCATGGTCGTGTCGAATGCAACCTGGAGCCCGGGAAGGCTCGAGTATGGGACCATGACCGCGGTGAAGTCCACGGCGGAAGAGGCGCGGAGCCCCGCGAACGGGTCGTGGAAGTCCACCAACATGGCGTTCGTCGGGTCGTCGTCCTGATCGATGTTGAACTCGGGCCTGTCCGTCGGGTGCCCGAGGCCGAGCGCGTGACCGACCTCGTGGGCCACCAGGCGCTGGAGGGCATTCAGCGCATAGCTGGCTCCGATCGACGAGAACATCAAGACGAGGGTGTCTCGGTTCATCACGACGTGCGCCTTCGTGATGGTCGCCCCGGGGACCACCGCTCCGTTCGTGAACGTGCGCTTCGGCGCCACACCGAAGGTCCAGTAGGTGTTCCCACCGAGGCTGGGCGTTGACCCTGCATCGATCGAGATCTCGGTGTCGGCGGTCGGCGCTCCGAGCGTGATGTCGAAGCGAACGGACGGGCTCGCCCAGGCCAGCACCCCCGCCGTCATCGCCGACACCATCTCCGCGGCCAGAGCCGGATTGCCCACGCCGACGGCGGCCGGAATGCCGGGCGCGATCGCGACCTGGATGCCGTCTGCGAGCCCGCCGCCACCAGGCTCTGCGTTCCAGCGCGGCGCCAAGAGAAGCGATGTCTCGACGTCGAGCGCCTGGCCATCCGGGCAGCTCCCGCAGTACACGGTGTACGGCGCGATGAGCGCGAAGCCGGCGGCCCGACCCGCGGGGGCGAGGCTCGCGGCCATCAGCCACGCGAGCACCCAGGGCCCGGCTGCCGGTCGGTCTCGCCTCACACGTCCGTCGCCCTCACCCCTGGAGTGGTGCGCGCGAAGCGGAAGTGGCGGCTCGTACCTCGAAGACTGCGCCTCGCCTGCCGAAGCGGCGCTCAACGCATGTTGCCGCGGCCCGCGATCAGCGGCAGGTCGAGGGCCGAGAGGAGCCCCGGCGGTGCCGCGCAGACCGCCGGGATGGCCTGGATCGCGCGCATGCCCGTGGCGAGGCAGCCGCCCGCGTTCGAGTCGCCGTCGAGCGCGCTCCGGAAGGCCGTCTCCTGCGTGATGTTCGGGCTGCCCCGGATGATCACGCGATAGCAGTCGTCGTCCTCGAGACGTGTGCGCGGCCAGTGCGGCGCAGCCGCCTTCGTGATGCGGTTCACGTGCTCGATCACGATGCGCGGCTCACCCGCCACGAAGCCCTGGATCTCGAAGCGCACCGCCGCGCAGCAGCCCTTCTCGATCGCGCCGTTCCTGTGGACGATGCGCTCGGGCGCCGGCCACTTCTCGTAGCTGGACGCGTAGCGGTCGATCTCGACGCCGAGCGCGTCGGCGAGCATGGGGAGGGTGTGGCCCCACGAGAAGACGAGGATCTTCGTGTTCTCGAGCAGGGCTCGGAACTCGAGCGGCTGCCCGATGCCCATCGTCTTGGCGTAGTCGCCCGTGTAGGTCTGGTAGTCGAGGATCTCCTGGACTCGCACGGAATCGACGCGCGCGCAGAGCCCCATCAGCGTGAGCGGGAAGAGATCGTTCGCGAAGCCCGGGTCGATGCCCGTCGTGAAGCAGCTCGTCCTTCCTTCCTGGCATGCCTTCTCGAGCGCCTCGACCATCGCCGGCGGGCACGCCTTCGGGTAGACGAGCGGCGTCATCGCGGTCGAGACCACGTTCTTCCCGGCGCGGAGCGCACGGCTCATGTTCTCGATGTTGGCCGCCGCGTACTCCGCGGTGGGCCCGAAGTAGGCCACCGCATCCGCCTCGAGCGCGAGCGCCGCGGCGACGTCGCGCGTGGCCCGCATGCCGATGCGCGCCTGGCCGAGGAGCTCGCCGACGTCCTTCCCGTCCTTGGCGGCGTCGTTCACGATCACGCCCACGAGCTCGAAGGCGGGATGGTCGAGCAGCTCGCGAATCACCAGCTTGCCGGTGAAGCCGCTCCCCCACACGATCACCTTGTGCCTCATGTGCCCTCTCCGCTGCGCACCGCGAGGCGACTCCGCTGCTCGCCCCGGGTGTCGAAGTTCCTCGGATCGAGCCAGCGCTCGAAGCCCTGCTTCAAGCGCGGCCACTCGCCATCGACGATCGAGTACCAGGCGTTGTCGCGGCTCCTGCCCTTCATCACGACCGCCTGGCGGAACGTGCCCTCGTAGCGGAAGCCGAGGCGCTCGGCGGCGCGGCGCGACGGCGCGTTCAGGCTGTCGCACTTCCACTCGTAGCGCCGGTAGCCGAGCTCGTCGAAGGCGCGCCGCATCATCAGGAACATCGCCTCGGTGGCGGCGGTGCGGCGCTGGAGCGCCGGCGAATAGCTCAGGTGCCCGACCTCGATCGCGCCCATCGTGGGATCGATGCGCAGGTAGCTCGCGACGCCGAGCGGCCGCTCTTCGTCGCGATCGACGATCGCGAAGAAGAGCGGGTCTTCCTTCGCGTGCACGGACTCGACCCACGCGGCGTACTCGGTCGCCGAGGCGAACGGCCCATAGGGCAGATAGGTCCAGTTGCGGCCCTCGCGGTCCTCGGCGTAGGCGGCATGGAGCGCCGCCGCATGGCGGTCGGCATCGAGCGGCTCGAGCCGGCAGAACCGGCCCGCGAGCGGCGTCCGCGGCGGCCGCGGGCGCGGCGTCCATCCGGGCAGCGGATCGCCGATCGGCTGGCCGAGCTCGTTCCGCCGCGGAGACACGGCTCAGCGCCGGGCGGGCCGGAACGCCGGCAGCACCTTCTCACCGAGCAGCCGCACCGACTCGAGCGTCTGCTCGTGCGGCGTGTCGAAGCCGAGCACGGGCACCAGCACGACCTGGTCGAAGCCGACCGCCTCGAAGCGCCGGAGCGTCGCGGTCACTTCGTCGGGGGTGCCGATGCAGAGGCCGTTCTGGCGCAGGTAGTCGGGATCCGATGCCTCGTTGGCGAACGGATTCCTGGCCTCCCCGGAGGCGGCCGTCTCGCGGATCAGCTCGCGGAGCCTCGTCTGGGCGATCGGCCGGGGCACGTGGGCGAGCCGCTCCGCGAAGGCGGGGATCGTGTCGAAGTAGACCGAGAAGTGCGCAGCCACGCGGCTCCCGTTCTGGCGGTAGATCTCGCGCGCGGCCTCGCCGTCCTCCAGGCACATCGCGGGCGCGATCGTCATGATCTTGTCGTAGACGAACTCGCCGACCGGCTCGGCCTTCCGGATCGCCTGCTTGTAGGCCTCGACCAGCGGGCGCGAGAGCTCGGGGTCCGCGAAGTTGAACATGGCGGCGCCGATGCCCATGCGGCCCGCCAGCTCGACGGTGCCCGGGTTCGAGGCCGTCACCCAGAGCGGCGGATGCGGCCGCTGCACGGGCTTCGGCAGCACGCAGCGCTCGGGCACCGAGAAGTACTTGCCTTGCCACGAGAACAGATCCTGCGTCCACATGCGCGGGATCGCGCGGATCGCCTCCTCCCACATCGCGCGCGTCTCGTCGGCCGCGACGCCGAAGCTGTTCACCTCGGTCGAGCCGCTCCCGCGCCCGGTGCCGAGCTCGACGCGGCCGTTCGTGAGGATGTCGATCATCGCGATCTGCTCGGCCACGCGGATCGGGTGGTTGATGGGCGGGCAGAGGTTGAAGATCCCGGTGACGACGCGGATCCGCTGCGTCTGGACGCCGACGGCGAGGCAAGAGAGATGCGAGGAGGAGTTGTGCGAGTACTCCTCGAGGCAGTGGTGCTCGGGCGCCCAGAAGGTGTCGAACCCGGCGCGATCGGCCGCGATGCCGACCTCGATGTCGTGGCGGATGCGGCGCGCCTCGCGATCGCCCCACGGCCGCGGGCCGACGGAAGCGCCCTGGAAGACGCCGAACTCCAAAGGCATGGTCGCAGTATACTCGGATGTGTTCGAGGCCATGCGTCGGCCGCTGCCGCGGGCCGCCCGCGGAGCAGGTGAACGCCGCGGCCGGCCGCTGAGCGGACTGCTGGAAGGCGGGCTCCCACTGAAGAACGTGCACGAGAGCGTCTGGATCGCGCCGAGCGCGGAGCTCTACGGACGCATCACGATCGGAGAAGGCTCGTCGGTGTGGCCGCAGGCCGTGATCCGCGCCGAGTGTCAGGAGGTCCGTGTCGGACGCACCACGAATCTCCAGGACTTCGTGATGATCCACGTCGGCCTCGACGCCCCCACCGTGATCGGAGACTTCTGCTCGATCACGCACCGCGCGACCATCCACGGCGCGACGATCGAGGACGACTGCCTGATCGGCATCGGCGCCGTGGTGATGGACGGCGCCGTGGTCGGCCGCGGCTCGATCGTGGCGCCGGGCGCGGTGGTCACCGAGGGAACCCGGATTCCCCCGGGATCGGTCGCGGCCGGCGTCCCCGCGAAGGTGATCAAGAAGCGGGACTCGACTCGCGAGAACCGTCTCAACGCCTGGAATTACTGGCGCAATGCGCGCGCCTACGCGGGGGGAGAACACCGCGCCTGGGACGGCCCCGAGTTCCAGCGCTTCCAGCAAGAAATGCGCCGGGAGATTTTCGACTCGTAGTCGTAGTAGACTCGCATCCGTGACCCTTCCCCGGTCGCTCGACCAGCTCGTCGATCACCAGATCGGACGCTGGCACCTCGAGGCGCAGCGCCCGACGTCGAGGCCGCGCCGTCCGTGCGTCGCACTCTCGCGACTGCCGGGCTCGGGCGCCGACGAGCTCGGTCAGCTCCTGGCGGAGCGGCTCGGCTACGCGTTCTTCGGCATCGAGATCGTGGATCGCATCGCGCGCAAGGCCGGTGTACAGCGCGAGCTGGTCGACGGCATGGACGAACGCGTGCGTGGCGCGATCGAGGCGATCCTCGACGGGCTCCGCGGCCGACACCCGCGCTTCGGCGAGAGTGACTACGTGCACCGGCTGGTGCGCGTGGTGACCACGCTCGGCGAGGGAGGCGCGGCGGTGATCGTCGGCCGCGGCAGCCCGTACATCCTCGGCCCGGACCGTGCGCTGCGCGCGCTCATCGTGGCGCCGCGCGAGGAGCGTCTCGAGCGGATCGCGAAGCGCTACGACCTGCCGCTCGCCGAGGCGCACTCGCGCCTCGAGCGCGAAGACGCCGCACGCCGTCAGTTCGTGACGCGCAGCTTCCACGTCGACCCCGACGACGCGAGTCTCTACGACCTCGTCGTCAACACCGGCACGCTCGGCATCGAGGGGGCGGTGGATCTGCTCGAGGCGACGCTGCGGCGACGGAACGGGGACGCCGCCGGATCCCGTTGACTTCGCGACGGGAAGGGATGTCCGGGGCACGGCGTCCGCTCTCTCCCGAGGCGTTCCGTCACGCGATCTCCCGCGGCTCGACGCGCGCGCCGATGCCGTCGAACAGCAGGCTCACCGCGGCCTGGACGGCCGCGCGGCAGCTCTCGGCGTCGAGCAGGCCGTTCGTCCACGCGAGCCGCGCGCCATGGATCGCATGTGTGAGCGTGCGCGCGGCGACGAGCACGTCCGCGTCGCGGCGGAGCTCGCCCCGCGCCCGCCCGGACTGGAGGATCTCCGCGACGAGCCCGATGGTCTGATCCTGGAGGGCGAGCGCGCGCCGGGCCACGCGCGCCTCGGTGTGCGTGGTGGCGCGGAGCGCGATGGTGGTGAGATCCGGCGCTCTCGCCAGCATCGCGTGCTCGGCATCGAGGAAGCGCTGCAGCCGCTCCCGCGCGGGCAGCGCCCGCGCGGCGCCGGTGCGGAGCCGCGCCCAGGCGCGCTGCTGGAGCTCACCGAGCTCGTCCACCAGGAGCTCCTCCTTGGAGCGGATGTGCCGGTAGATCGAGCTCGCGCCCATCCCCGCCCGCGCCGCGATCTCGCGCAGGGTGGTCTTGTCGAAGCCCTGCTCGCGGAAGAGAGCACGCGCGGCCTCGTGGATCTTGGCGCGGCTCCGGCGGCCCCGCACGAGGCGCCCGTCGTCGTACCGCTTCGGCGGGCGCGCGTGCGACGAGGGCGGCGAATCCATGCGGCCTACTTCTTCTCGAGCTGCTCGAGCGCCTCGCGGAGCCGGCCCTCGAGCACGAGGAGGCGCCGGCGGAGCTGGAGCGCGACGTCCACGCCGGCCGCGTTCACGCCGAGGTCGCGCATCCAGAGCATCGCCACGCGCAGCGCCTCGGCCTCGAAGGGCTCGAGCTCGTCCTCCTCGAAGAGCCCTTCGCTCCGCA
>Ga0126377_10002151_pt1 | contig 13433 bp, 12 predicted proteins | sample PanSoiMetPlot_22_FD_92647 | JGI IMG/M metagenome (GOLD analysis project Ga0126377, IMG submission 92647) | Tropical forest soil microbial communities from Panama - MetaG Plot_22 | ecosystem: Environmental > Terrestrial > Soil > Tropical forest > Bulk soil | place: Panama | collected 2016-02-17
CAAGACCGGGGCCACGCTCGACGTCGGTGCCGGCACCGGCATCACCGTCGCCGCCGACACGGTCGCGGTCGACGCGACGATCATCCCGCGCTTCTACTCCAGCGCGACCCACGGTGCCGGGACAACGATCAGCATCACCAAGGCCACGCACGGCTGCCGTGCCTCGCGCGGCTTGCTGGTTCAGGTGCAGGACGAGGCGACCGGCAACGTGGAGATCCCCGACATCTCCGTTGCGGCCACAGGTGACGTGACGATCACCTACGGTGCCAGCGTCACCGCCAACTCCAAGCGCGTAACGGTGATGGGTTAGTGCCCGAGTTCACCGGCAGGCTGCGAAACCTGCGGCTTGCGACCGCGCCGAGCTCCCCTGTGGCCGGCGAGCAGTACTACGACACCGCGCTTGGCAAGCTGCGCTTCTGGAACGGCTCAGCCTGGGTCGATGCCGCCACCACCGACATCGTCTACAACGGCGACTACCCGGCCAACACGCCGTATACGGACGGGGACATCGTTATCTACAACTCGACCGCCTACCTGTGCGTGGAGGCGACGAGCGAGGCACCCACCGCGTGGCCGCAGGCCGGAGGGGCGCTGCCTCCAGGCGGCACCACCGGCCAGATCCTCACGAAAACCTCGGCGACCGACTACGCATCCTCCTGGCAGGCGGCACCCGCTACCGGCGCAGACCTCGTCTACAACGGCGACTTCCCCACAAACACCCCGTACACCGACGGCGACATCGTGATCTCGGGCGGCATCGCCTACATGTGCGTCGTCCCGACAAGCTCGGCCCCGACGCCGTGGTCGGGCGGGTCGAACCCGGCCCCCACGCCGCCGCTGCTCGGCTACAGCACCACCCTGCCTGCCTCCCCGGTGAACGGCCAGGAGACGGTGCTCGTCGACTCCACGACGAACCCGACCTGGCAGTGGCGGTTCCGTTACAACACCGGGTCGACGTCGCCGTACAAGTGGGAGTTCGTCGGCGGCACTCCACCGTGGAACCGCGTTGTTTCGCAGGAAGGGACAAACTCGGCGTCGTATGTGGATCTTGCAACTGTTGGCCCGCAACTGACGCTTCCCTGTAACGGCGACTACATGATCAGTTGGGGTTGCGCCGGTCAAGCACAGACTGGCTACGCCGCCCGAATGGGGATCAAGTTCGGTGCGGCTGCAACGACGAACGCCGACTCGATCTACGTGTATCAGACCACGCCAGGAGGCGTCGTCGAGAGTTATGCGTCGGTAACCAGGCGTTACTCGGCTCTGACGGCTGGCACGGTGCTGAAAGCTCAATACCACAACAACGGTGGTGGGACGTTACTTGCGTATTTCACCGACCGATGGCTCTCGGTTACTCCGGTGAGGGTTTCATGAGCACCCCGAACCCTGGCACGACGAACTGGGTGCCGCTCTGGGATCTGAACGGCGGCATCGACCTCCGCTACCTCGGCGACTGGGTGTCAGGCAGCTACCGCGACGGCGACGTCACCATCTACCAGGGCACCGCCTACGTGTGTGTGCGGCCGACCACCGCCGCACCGACACCGTGGGCGACGAGCGTCGCGCTCGGCTACGGCACAACACTCCCGGCCAGCCCCTACAACGGGCAGGAGTTCGTGCTGGTCGACTCGACCACGAATCCCAGCTACCAGTGGCGGCTGAGGTTCAACGCGAACTCGACGAGCGCGTACAAGTGGGAGTTCGTGGGCGGCGCACCCGTAAACGGTTACGTAGGCACCACCGAATCTTCGGCAGCGGCCGGTTGGACTGATCTTGCAACAATCGGGCCGTCCTTCACGTTGCCGCGTGCGGGCGATTATCTGTTCGCATTTGAGACGACTATGACCTGTTCTATTGCCAATTGGCCGCACGTCGGTCTGTCTCTGAGCGGCGCTGCGCCAGCGATAGAAGCTCTCGCCTCGAACAATGCTGCTATGTATCAGACAGCAAGTAGTACATGGCGGAAAATAGCTGGTCTTGCCGCCAGTACCGCCGTCAAGCTGATGTACCACCCAAATGGGGCCAGCGTGACGTTTCTCTATCGCACTTTGAATGTCCAACCCGTGAGGGTCGCGTGAGCACGCCCGACCCGGCCACCACAGACTGGGTGCCGCTCGGCGCGACGGTCGGCTTCCCGACCCCTGTCGTCAACGGCCAGTGGATCAAAGGCTCAGGCGGCGCGGCAATCTGGTCGCCGCTTGCAAGCTACGGAACGTCGCTGCCTGCTAGCCCGCTCGACGGTGACGAGGCGATCCTCGTCGACTCGACCACCGCGCCGACCTTCACCTGGCGTTTCCGTTACAACGCGAACTCGACATCTACGTACAAGTGGGAGTTCGTTGGCGGGTCGACGTACCTGGCGTACGAGGACAACGACATCACTATGCAAGTCGTGCCGACGTATGGCCCGCAGGGGCCGGTGCTGTCGATTCCGCGTGCCGGGTACTACTGCCTCCGCACGATCAGCTATTTCTACCACCCGACCGACGCGACCTCCTACGCGGCCGTGCAGTGGGCGACATATCCCGGTGGCACTGTGCTTCCTGGCAGCGTCCAAATCAGCCAGGGTGTGTCGCGTGCGAACGCCGCGCTCTGCCTCGTCTACGAAGCGACCTTTCTCGTAACGCCCGCAACACAGGTGTGCCCACAGTTCGCGGGCAACGTCGCAAACATGCATTCGCGCCAGCGGCAGCACTCTGTGATCCCGGTGCGTGTCTCATGAGCACGCCCAGCCCTGCCACGACGAAATGGGTTCCACTGTGGAGTCTCGGCGTCGCCGCCAGCGGCATCGGCGCGATCCCCGGCGAGGTGAAGCTGTGGCCCGGATCGGCCGTACCCGATGTCGCCAAATGGGGGCTGTGGGTGTGGGCTGACGGCACCGCCTACTCGGCCACCACCTACCCGCTCGCCTCGGCCAACATCGCCACCGCCTGGAAGACAGCGCAGGGCAAACCCGATCCTGGTGCGGGCATGTTTCGCGTCCCCGATCTGCGCGGGGTCGTCCCGGCCGGGATGGACGCGATGCCGGGGGGCACAGACGCAGGTCGCATCGCGCGTACCACGAACCAGGGTGCTGTGACAGGCGAGGAACTGCATGCGCTCGTCACAGCCGAGCTTGCCGCACACAGCCACGGCGTCAACGACGCAGGGCATACCCACGGTGTGAACGACCCTGGTCACACCCACGCCTTCAACACCTGGACAGCCTCAGGCTCGGCGGCTTACCCGCGTGTCCAGTCCACAGACCAGAACACATACAGGGGCGATGTCGGGGTTAGCTCAAGCGGGACGGGCATCTCGATCGCTAGCGCGGGCACAGGCATAACGACCGCCAACAGCGGCTCGGGCACGGCGCATGAGAACCTGCAGCCCACCGTGTGGGTGCCCTACATCGTGAAGCTCGACGACTGACCGGCACTAGGAGGTTTCCGTTGCCTACAGGAATGGCAGGGATCGGGGTCTTCCCCGGCTATCTGACGCAGGCCAGGAACGCGAACCGCACGATGGCGTCTGCGCTCACCCCCACCAGGACAACAAACGTGGGTGTGATCGGCCGTACGGCAGCCACCAAGGCGGCGCTGCAGCCCTACCTGGAAGGCCAGCTCGGGATCTCAGGTGCCACCACGCCCCGGACGTCGCTGCCGCGTGCGTTCGTGCAGCCGGTCAGCATCCCGAACGCGAACAAGTACGTGGTGCCGTTCACCCCAGCCGCCGCCGCCTCTTCCGCCGCCACATCCGGCGGCGGCGGTGGCACCACGATCGATGATCTGATGGCTGCGATCCGCGCCGACCCCATGTACGGCGTCGCCGAGCAGGAGCGCACCAACGCCCTGGAGATGGGCGAGCGGAACCTGGCTCGTGACCCGATCCGGCAGGCTGCGATTGCCACCGGCATCGCGCCGAGCGCTGCCGACCTCGCCGGCCTCAGTGACGAGCAGCGCTCGCTTGCACAGCGGTGGCTCGATCCGGCGACGTTGCAGGCGGCGAGCTGGAACTGGGACACGCCCGGAGGGACGGGAAACATCTACTCGACGGCGGCGACGATCGCTCGTTCCTACAACCAGGCGCGCGCGGCGCAGGGCGGCAACTGGGCTGAGCGCGGGCTGGTGCTCGGGGCCGGCTTGGCCCCGGGCGGCATGGCGATCGAGGCCTCCGACCTCGGCTACCAGCGCGGCGCGATGGACAAGCAGAACCTGGACACGCTGCTCGGCACGATCACGGGCGCGAACAAGAACTGGCTGGAATACCAGATGGAGCAGGACAGGATCCGCCGCACCGCCTGGGAGAACATCGCTTCACGGCTCGCGCAGACACGGGGGCCGGCACCTGGCGAAGACACCGAGGACACAGACAGGGGGCCGTACGAGGGCGTCGAGATCCCGGGTCCCGACTACTTCCCCGACATCCCCGGGCAGAACCTGAACCCGTTCGTGCCGGAGCAGATCTACACGCCGGTCCACATCGGCAGCGAGACCTTGTATGAGCCGAAGCCGCGCGCGGCCAACTACATCCCCGCGCCGGCACCGAAAAAGAAGACGAACGCGGCAACGTCGGCGGCGATCAAACGGGCCAGACAGGCGTCGGGCGCATTCTCGAACGCATTGGGGTGGTGAGATGGTCAAGGTGATCAAACCCGGCAAGGGCAAGACGGCCGGCTACGCGAACTACCCGACGCTCAGCTTCGGCAACCCGACGAAGACGACGGCTAAGGCGACGCCCTTCGACCCGCTGAGCGCGTGGGACGCCTACAACACGACGATCGCCGGCATCAACAAGACGAAGCTGCCGACGCTCAAGTCGCTGATGCCCGACATGAGCGCCTACACACAGATGGCGAGGCTCGCCCAGGGCAACATCCTCACGCCGGCCCAGATCACCCAGCAGGCCTCGAAGACCGCGATCACCGAGGAGAAGGCGGTGCTGGCGGCGATGAAGGCGCTCTCCGACCAGAGCGTCGCTGCCTATAACCAGCAGGCCGACCGAGCTCAGGGCTTCGCACAAGCGCTTGCCAAGCTGCAGGCTGGCGAGCCGGGGGCAGCCGAGGCCTCCTATACGCGCGCGGCCAACACGCTGCAAGGGCTCGGGGCGGGACTGGCCGGCGAGGTGGGACGCACCTACCAGGAGGCCGCTGACAGGACCGCTGCCGACGTCGCCGCTGCGACCGGCGGGCTTGGCGTCGTCTCAGCTCCGTCTGGGGCCGGCTCGATCGCCACCCCGTCGCAGTACGCGAACGTGACGATCCCCGCCGGCACGCTCGCCGAGTCGGCCGTGAACGCGCGCCGGCTCGCCGCCGCCGATGCGATCGCGCGTGAGACGAACGTCGACATCATCGGCCAGAACTACCGCTCTCAGGCGAACCAGGCGATCGAGCAGGCGGCGTCCGACATGCGCGCCCAGGTGGCGAAGCGGCCGGCCACGATTCAGGAGCTCGTCAACCAGCTCAACCAGAACCGCCAGACGGGCATCACCAACTTGGTCAACGTGCTCGGCCAGCGCGCAACAGCCGCGCAAACGGCGAAGGTCAACGCCTGGAACATGCTGTCCGGCTTGCGTAAGGAGCGCACCGACGCGGCCAACACGGCGTTCACGCAGCTCATGTCGCAGCTCCAGTTCGGGCTCGCGAAGACCACGCTGGAAGGGAACCAGCGGCTACAGGCAGCGCAGATCCTTGGCATCGACCCGGTCACCGGCAAGCCGACGTTCACCCGCCAGCAGTGGCTGGCCCAGAATGCGACGACGAGAAAATCGTGGGCGATCAGCGCCGGCAACCAGATGGGCTTCCAGTACGACTGGAAGACGGGCCAGCCGAAGACCGACGCTAAGGGCAACTACATCCCGATCGCCGGCTACTCGCTCAACCCGAAGGATCCGACCGGGCACAGCGTGATCGCGACGCCCAAGCCGACGACGCCGGCCAAGCAGAAGATCAGTCCCGAACTCTCAGCGGTCAGCAAGCTCTGGACCTACGAGGACGGCACGCTGCTTGTAGGCAGGGATGGCAAGCCTGTTCCCTACAAGGCTCCTGCCGACCCGGACAAGGCCAAGAAGGTCAGCTCCGAGCTCTCCGAGGCGTCTGGAGTCTGGACGTACGAGGACGGCACGAAGATGAAGGGCAGCGACGGCAAGACCGTGCCCTATAAAGCGCCGGCCAAGGCGGGCAAGGAGCCGACGTTCAGCGTTTCGGATGTCAGCACACTCGCCACCGACATCGAGAAGTGGCACACGGGTGTGACCGGCACCGCCGACGGCGAGCAGGTCATCAACCCAGACGCGCAGCTCACCTGGAACGAGGCCTACTCTCGCGCGCTCGCACGGCTACCCAACACGAAGGCCGGTAAGACCAAGGCGCTTCAGCTCGTCAACGCCGAGTTCGGTACTCCCGACTCGATCGCTGAAAACACGATCCGGGCAGGCAAGAAGGACGGCTTGAACTTGACCGACAACATCAAGTTCGTGCTGCAGCATGTGGCTGCCAGAGATCTGCCGGTGCCGCCGCAGTACGCCTTTGCTGCCATTGCGCGGGTGTATGGCGTGAAGCCGATCGACGTGCGCACCGTCGCGAACCAGCTCCTGCAATGGATGGCCTCGAATGGCGAATGATCCGTGGGCCGGCGGCGGTGGTGGCGGTGGAGGCGGGGGTGACCCCTGGGGCGGCGGTGGTGGACGCCGCAAGAAGGAGGACGAGGACGACGGCTTCTGGGGCACGGTCAAGCATGTGGTCACCCAGGGACCGATGGACATCGTGGACATGCTGCTCGAAAGCCCCGAGGCCGCGAAGCAGATCCACCTCGCGCTCGCCGAGCTCGACCCGACCAACTTGCAGCACATCGGGCACTCCGATCCCACGGCGGCGAAACAACTGGCGAAAGGAACAGTGATCGGCTTCAACGAGATGCGCAAGCATCCGCTGCGCCATCCCGGTGACACGCTCGTCAGTATCCTTCCTGTCGTCGGCGGCGGATCGCGCGCCCTCGCGGCTGGCCGCATGGCCGCGAGAGGTGCGACTGTCGGCACCGTCGCCAAGACGCTGGTCAAGCCGCCGATCCCAGACCGCGTGATCAAGGTCGGAGGCGAGGAGGTGCGCGGCCACTACAGCCGCTCGGTCACCGGGCGCACGATCCAGCGCGGTGTCGACAAGGCGATGGTGGCGGCAGCGTCGAAGTCGCGCAGAGCTGAGACGCGGCTGCACGCGCGCGCCGGCAAGTGGAACGACCGAGCTCTGCGCGTCAAGCAGGCCAAGGCCAACGCTCCCGGTATCCATCTGGCCGCTCTCGGCGAGAAGCTCGACCCGGCGGCGCTATGGGCGTTGCGCATGGTCGCCGAGGAGGTGCCGGTCGAGCGCGCGATGACCGCTGCGCAGACACGGCTCGCGAAGGCCTCCTCTAACAAGGCGCTCACGCGCCACGAGAACATCGTGGACCTCACCGAGCGCGCCGCGGAGCTCCTCGATGAGGGGCCGAACGGCGTGCCAGTGATCAAGGCCGAGTTCCCTGGACTGCAGAGCATCTTCGATGACCTCAAAGCTGTCTCCGACACGCGCGGCGAGATCCTCGCCCACCTGCGCCTGATGACCAAGGCCGCGCAGGACGACGCGCGTCTGAAGCAGGCGCAGCTTCGGGCCGGCGGACAGTTCGTCAGCGAGAGTGCGGCTCGAGCTGGCGCGCGCACGATCGCGCGCGAGGCGCGCAGGAACACGGCCAACCTCGACCGGCTCACCAACGCAGAGTTGCGTGACGCAGACAAGCGTGTGCGCGACCTCGACGCGATGCACGAGCGCGCCGCGCGTCGGGCGTTCGCCGTCGGCACGCAGCGCACCGCCGCCGAGCGTGCAGCTATGGGCGAGGCGCAACGCGCCAACCGCGCCGCCGAGCGTGCGTCGAGCAAGCGCTACAAGAATGCGCCGCGTGCGGCGATCGGTGCGCGCGCACACGGGCTCGTGCGTCGCGAGCAGCGGCTCGCGCAGATTGCGTGGGAGCGCTTCCAGCGTGGCGAGATCGGTCCGGGAAAGCTCGACCGTGCGCAGCGCCGTCTCGCTCGTCTCACCGACGAGTACGAGAAGCACGCCGGGTCGCTGCTCGCGATGCGCGAGGCCGAGCGTGCCGGCGAGAAGGCTCTGCCCGAGCAGGAGGCGACGCTCGCCCGTCTGCGCGCCGAGGAGGCACGCCGCGAGCGCGACTACCAGCAAGCGATAGCCGACGAGAAGCTCGCCCGTAACCAGTTGCTCGGGGCCAAGGGCCGGCGCGCCGCGCTCGCGGCTGTCGCGAGAAACAGGCGAGAGGTGCTGCGCGCACGGGCTGCGCTTGCGATGGTCGAGCAGCTCGCACGCGCCAACCGCGTGGTCGGGGCCGAGGACATCCAGGTCAGCGAGGCCGGCGCGCACATCGGCAGCCAGGTGCAACGCACGCGCATCCTCGGCCGGCCTGTCGTCACCTACACGAACACGTTCGGGCGCAACCAGCCGATGGGCTCGCTGCGCACGAGCAAGGGCTACAACATCGCGGAGGCAGCCGAGCGCACCGACACCACCAACATCGTGGCCGAACGGCTGTTCGAGGCGACACGCTTCAACCAGCTCCGCACGCTGGTCAACGGTCTACGCGGCATGGGCACCACGCGCCCGACCCGTCGCAACGACGTCTGGGTCTGGACCGACGAAGCGAAGATCTCGGACCGTCTCGATGACACGGTCAAGGAGTTCCTACAGGGGCCGAAGGATCTGGCCGACGTGCCTGACCACGAGGCCACCTCGATCCTGCACAAGATCCGCAAGGCAATGATGGAGGATCACGACTGGAAGGTCACCGATCCCGACGATCTGGAGGCCTTCGAGCAGGCTGCGGCCGAGGGCAAAGGCTTCTTCATCTCGCGCAAGCTCCTGGGCAACGCCGGCCGACGCTCGTCGTGGAACATCGGCGGCAGTCCGATCGTCAAGGTGTTCGACGCGATCAACAACGCGCAGAAGGTCGCGCTCGTCTACGCGAAGCCCTCCTACCTGGCAGCGCAGGGTCTCTCCAACGCCGCGATGGGTTTCGTCCACCAGGGCTTCGCCTACCCGCTAAACCTCACCCGCGCCTCGAAGCTCTCGGCGACGATCGGCTCGGGCTATGTGGGCGTGATCGATGAGCTGATGGGCCAGGGCGCGGTCGTGCAGGCAGCGCTCTCTGGCAGCGGCAAGATCGCCACCGCCTCCCGCAAGATCGCAGACGTGATGTCGTCCATCGTGGACGTACCGACGCGCCGCTCGGCCTGGATCCACGAGGCGAACAAGCTCGGCTACAAGACGCCCGAGGACATCCGTCGGCTACTCGATGACCCGGACGGCGAGCACCTCAACGATCTGGTCGAGATCACCCAGCGCGCCAAGGAAGGGATCGTGGACTACGGCGAGCTCGGGCCGATCGAGCAGAACGTGATCCGCCGCCTCATCTTCGTCTACCCCTGGCAGAAGGGCGCGATGAAGTGGGCCTACTACTTCTTCCGCGACCACCCGCTGCAGGCGGCGGTGCTCAACGAGTTCTCCAACCTGGGCTTGGAGGAACGCCGCCGAGAGATCGGCCCGGTGCCCTCCTACCTGCGCGGCGTGATCCCGGTCGGCGACGACAGACTGATCAACCCCGCCGCCGCCAACCCGCTGCAGACGCCGGCCCACGCGCTGCAGGCACTCGGCGGCTACCTGACCGGCAACCGTGCTGCGCCGACCGGGGCTGAGTTCTTCTCGCCCCTGCTCGGCATCGGCATCTCGGAGGCGACGCGCCGCGACACGCTCGACCGCCCGCTCGAAGGGAACATCCTGCAGCAGCTACGCCAGTCCGCGATCCAGGGCATCCCGCTACAGCAGGTGCTCTCTACGTTCGCCAAGAACGAGGTCAGCCCCGGGCTCGGAGGATTCCTCGGCGCTCCGCGTGAGAGCCAGACCTTCCCCAACGCGGCGACGACGGATCCGTACTGGCGCTTCCTCTTCTCGGGCATGTACCCGCGCGAGTACGACCCGGGCGCGTTGGAGAAGGCCGTGGGCTACGAGACGCTGAACCGCTAGCGGAACGGGATCTTCGCGAGCAGCTTGAAGATGCCCCAGACGAGCAGTGCCAGCAGGCCCAGCCACAGCACGCCCCAGACACTGGTGGTGAAGGCGAGCGCGAGCCCGACCACGACCACGAGTGTCCCGCCGAGCACCCAGATCATGCTCGTGTAGAAGGCGAGCAGCTCGCCCGTTGTCATCTTTCTCTTCGTCGCCGTCGGGACGTGCGCCCCCGTCAGTGGGTCGTACGTGTAGCCGGTCGGCATTGTTGGACGTTTCATGAGGATCTCCTTCGTAGGATTCTGACCGAGAGAGAAGGTAGCGCATGGTCGCACCCGTGTTCACCCCCGGCCAGCTCACGTTCATCAGCCGCTACGCGCAGCAGACGGGGCTGAACCCGCAGGTGGTCGCCGCTCAGGTCTTCAACGAGATGAACGGCTCCTACGCCGCGCAGCGTCAGGCGACAGGCGACCACGACTGGCTGAACATCGGCCGCACCGACGCAGGTCCACGCGGAGCTGGAGCTCCGGTGTGGAACGACCCGATCTCGGCGGCGGACGCGAGCGCGAACTGGATCAAGGGCACCTACTCGGTGCCGGGGTTCGGGAAGGCCGACCCGCGTATCACCAACATCCTGCAGTCGGTCGGCCAGGGTCCCGCCGCCCAGATCGCGGCGCTACAGCAGAGCCCGTGGGCGTCCAGCCACTACCCGAACCTGCCCGACGTCTACCAGACGGTCTCCGGCACGAAGCTGCCGAACGTTCCTACGGGTGGAGGGGCGGTGCCGGTCTCGGCCGGCGTGCCGCGGTCGGGAGCCGCCCCCTTTCCGGCCCCGGAACCCCCTGCGCTCGTACCCCCGGTAGCACCGACGGCGACGCCCAACTACACGAACGCGCTCTTGAGCACGCTCAACGAGGGACCGGGTGCGCTGCTCAACGCGCTGATCGAGACCAAGTTCGCACCGCAGGCCGCTCCCGTGCAACAGCCACAGCTCCCGTTCGAGACGGCCAGCATGCCGCCGCCGAGCTCGCCGCCAGGTGTTCCTGCTCCTGCTGCTGCTGCCACCCCGCCTGCCGACCCGGACAAGTGGGTGAAGATGAGCTCGGGTGCAGACAGGTCGGGCGTGCCCACGAACCAACCTGTCTTCGACGCTGTCGCCAGGATCGCGCGCCAGTTCGGGAAGCCGCTCACGATCACCACCGGCACCAACCACAACCAGTACGTGGTCAACACGCACCGCGAGTCGCAGCACTGGCAGGGCAACGCCGCTGACATCCTCTACGGCTACGGCACCGGCCCCGACAACGTCGACCCGGCGCTGACACGGCTCGGCCGCGCGGCGCTGATCGCCGCCGGCATGGACCCGAAGGAGGCGGCGAAGCAGGACGGCGGCGTGTTCAACGTGAACGGCTGGAACATCTTGTTCAACACGGGCGAGGGCGGCAACCACTACAACCACTTGCACGTCGGGGTGTGAGCGATGGCGAAGAAGAATCCCTACGGGCCGTACAAGCCGCCGAAGGCTTTGGGAATCGGCAAGGACGAGACGCCCGTTCCCAAGCCTCTTGTCGGCAGCGTTGTAGGCGTTGACGAGGCGAATCGCCGCGGCGACCAGTTTGCTGCTGCGCTCGACCACTTGGCGAACATGCTCTACCCGTACTACATCTCGCCGGAAAAACCGAGCAGCAGAGACACGCTGGTCAATAGCAGGGCCGTGCCTTTCGTCATTCCTCCCGGCACGCACGACCCGGTGCTGAGGCAGTTCTTGCCGCAGGGCACGAAGGGCGGACGAGTGTTCGTCGTGCCGTCGTCCACGGGAGCGCCGCTGCTCTTTACTATGCCGGCGACGACGAGCGGACGGGTGCCGTCGTTCAACGTGCCAAGGTCAACGGGAGTGCCGCGCTCACGGCTGCCGCGTCTGGACATTCGCTGAAGGTCTGGTGCGGGTCTGGTTTGCCCGGACGAAGATGTCCCACGAGGGGTAGTGTGCTCAGCAAGAATGGCTCAACGGAGCGCCTTGGATCATCCTGTCCATCCTCGCCCAGTTCTGTGACAACTGAACAGCGTGCGGCGCAAACCCTGCAGCAGAGCAAAAAGAGAGCCCCGAAGGGCTCTCTAGGTCTGGTGTAGGTCTGGTTTCGAGGCTAGTCGTAGTGCCGGCCCCTCGTGCCGAGCGCCTTCTCGCATGCCGACAGCAGACGATCGGCTGCCCACTGCAGCTCCTCAGCATCGAGCCAGAAGGGGCTGCGCCGCGTCGGCTTGCTCTTCGGGTTGAAGCTGGCGATGAACGTGAGCGTCTTCGCACGGCGCAGCTCGTCGGCGAGCGCTGTCGCTCGGACGTTGACGACGGGGTAGAGGCTCATTGCAGCCGCTCCCCGCTGTCGGTGATCTCCAAGATCTCGCGGCGCATCTTGTCGGCGATCACCTCGACGTAGGAGAGCACCGCGTCCGGGTTGTCGAGGCCGGCGTAGGCGCGCAGCAGCTCCTCGATGCCCTGCTGGATCGCGTAGACCTTCTCGTCGTCGTCGCCGTCGAGCTTGATCACGATCTCGGCCATCAGACTGCCTCCTCCTGCTCGTCGGGAACGATGCCGAAGCCCTGGCGCTCACGCGCCGCGGCGTTCGCCTCCCGCTGCTTCTGGGTGCCGTGATCCTGCACGTAGTACTGCAGCCACGTTTCGAGCGTGTGCCCGGTCTCAGCCGCAGCCTCTTTCCCAGGCATGCCGGCGGCGTGCATGGAGGTGCAGACCGAGCGACGCATGTCACGCGGGTTGACATGGCCGAGGCCGGCCAGCCGCGCCGCGCGCTGCGTCGCCCGCCGGAGCTGCCACGAGCGCATCGGGCTGCCGTCAGCGTTGGTGAAGATGTAGTCGTCGTCGCGGCCCTTGCCCTTGGCCCACTCGATCTGCCGCTGCCGCACGAGCGCCTTGAATGTCTCCGGGTGCATGACCTTCTCCCGTTCGCTGCGATTCTTGGTCATCACGCGCTGGCGCTTGCCGTCCGCGCCGAGCTGGAAGTTCGTCTGGATGATCCGCGTCCCGCCCTCCTCGATCGAGCGCAGGTCGACCTCGTTCCATAGCCGGCCCAGCGTCTCCATGGTGCGGTCGCCCTCCATCGCGTTCACGATCACAGCGTTCGAACGATCCGTCTCGCCGCTCTTCACGAGCGCCTTGAACTCCTCCGACTTCGCCCCCACGAGGAAACACGCCGCCTCGTCGTTGTCGAGCACGCGCTTGCGCTTCTTCTTGTCGCGCTGCGGGAACTGCGAGCTCGGGATGTCGTGGAAGGGATCGTAGCCCTTCGTCATCCAGCCCTCCTCGCGAGCGTGGCGCAGCGGCCGGCGCACCGCGGTCAGCACCTTGAGCTGCGTCGAAGGGTCGAGGCCGGTGTTGCGCAGGTAGCGCAGGAAGCGCAGC
>Ga0126377_10002152_pt1 | contig 13431 bp, 4 predicted proteins | sample PanSoiMetPlot_22_FD_92647 | JGI IMG/M metagenome (GOLD analysis project Ga0126377, IMG submission 92647) | Tropical forest soil microbial communities from Panama - MetaG Plot_22 | ecosystem: Environmental > Terrestrial > Soil > Tropical forest > Bulk soil | place: Panama | collected 2016-02-17
CTTTTGTCTCGCATCACCGGCTTTGCGCGCGACATCGTGCTGGCTGCTGTGCTGGGCGCCGGGCCGATCGCTGACGCCTTCTTCGTGGCACTGCGTCTGCCCAACCATTTCCGAGCAATCTTTGCGGAAGGTGCCTTCAACGCCGCCTTCGTGCCGTCCTATGCGCGCATTCGCGAGCAGCGCGGTCCTGACACGTCGGGGCTGTTCGCGGATCGCGTGTTCACGCTGATGATGCTGACCCAGATCGTGCTGCTTGCAATCGCGCTCGCCTTTACGCCGTGGGTGATCAGGCTGCTGGCGCCAGGCTTTGCGGACGATCCCGGCCGCTACGCGCTTGCAGTCGATCTCACGCGCATCACCTTTCCGTATCTGCTGCTCATTGCGGTGGTGACGCTCTATGGCGGCATTCTCAATGCCATCGGTCGCTTTGCGAGCGCGGCCGCGGCGCCGATTCTGTTCAACCTGTCGATCATGGCGGCACTCGCGCTGACGTGGTTCTTTCCGACCGCCGGTCACGCAGCAGCCTGGGGCGTACTGATCGCCGGATTTCTCGAGGTCCTGCTGCTCGCCGCCGACGTCACGCGGCAGGGCGTGCGCCCGGCGTTGCGCTGGCCGCGCCTTGACGAGGAGCTCATGCTCTTTCTCAAGAGGTTCGGGCCGGCGACACTCGGGTCCGCCGGCACCCAGGTTGCGCTGTTTGCCGACACCATCATCGCGAGCTTTCTCACTACCGGCGCGCTCTCGGCGCTCTATTACGCCGACCGGCTTAATCAGCTGCCGATCGGCGTGATCGGGATCGCGGTTGGAACTGTGCTGCTGCCTGAAATGTCGAAACGGCTCGCAGCCGGCGACGAGGCTGGCGCTCACCATTCGCAAAACCGTGCGGTCGAGCTCACGCTCCTGCTCTCGGTGCCGTGCGTGGTTGCGTTTCTGATGGTGCCGGAGCTGATCATGCGTGCGCTGTTCACACGCGGTGCCTTCACCACCGCGGACGCGCAGGCCGCCGCCGCGACGCTCGCGGCCTATGCGCTCGGGCTGCTCCCGTTCGTGCTCCTGCGCAACGCATCGATCACGTTCCTCGCCCGCGGCGATACGGTGACGCCCGTGAAGGCGCTGGCCGTATCGGTCGCCGTCAATGTCGCGCTCAAGGTCGCCTTGATGGGGCCGCTTGCACAGGTCGGTCTGGCACTGGCAACCGCGGTCGGGGCCTGGGTCAATCTGGGCCTGCTCGTCTGGTTCGCGGCACGGCAGCGCCTGATCGTGCTCGATGACCGGCTCGTGCGTGCGATCTGGCGGCTTGCGGTCGCGGCGATCGTGCTGGCCCTGGTGCTCTGGCTTGCGCAGGCGCCGATCACGGCGCTGTTCTCGCAGTGGACACGGCTGCGCTACGAGGCGATGCTGGCCACGCTGGGCGTGCTGGGTGCTTGCGTCTACATCGGAGCGGTGTTGGCGCTGTTCGGGCGCGAATGGAGCGCACTGTTCCGCCGCCGGGCCGCGACAGATCGCGGCTAGTTGGATCAAGGTCTACGCACACTCCCGGTCGCCGGCCCTTCCACCTGACGGGGCGTTGCGAGCTGCAACGCCGGGCCCGGGTCGATCAAGCCGGAGCCGAACTGGTCATTCGGCCCGAGCTTTTTGGCGCTTGCTGTCAGGATGCGGCGAACGTCGGCTGGCGTGAGGTTCGGATTGCGTTCCAGCATCAGGGCGACGATGCCGCTCACATGCGCGGTCGCGACCGAGGTGCCGGTCGTCATCTGGTAGGTGCCTTCCGGCGCCGGCACCAAGATGTCGACGCCGGGTGCCGCGACCGCGATGTAGGTGCCGCGGTTTGCACCGGTAAACAGCTTGTCGTCGATATCGGTCGCAGTCACCGCGATGACGTGCTTGTCGGCGGCCGGGAACAGCGGCGGCGACTTTGGCCCGGCGTTGCCGGCAGCCGCGATCAGGACCACGCCCCTGTCATAGGCGGCGGCGAGTGCGCGCTCGATAGTCGGATCGCGCGGTCCGGCAAAGCTCATATTGACGATGCGCACGCCGTTGTTCACGGCGTGGTCGAGCCCCTTGAGAATGTTGAAGGTCGTGCTCTGCGAGTTCGATGCCTGACCGGAGAAGGCACGGATTGCAAGCAGCCGCGCACCCGGCGCGGTGCCAAGCAGGCGACGGTGCGAGGCGATGGCGCCCGCCATTCCGGTTCCGTGCGAGTGCGGCTTCTCCTCGACGCCGGTCGCATCGAAACGGTCGATCACGGTGCCTTCGAGATCGGGATGGGTGGCGTCGATCTCGGAATCGATCACGGCCACCGGGATGTTGTTTGCGCGCACCCGCCGAAGGATGTCGCCCATCTTGAGCTTTTGCAGGACATATTGCCCGGCATCGCCCTGCATACGGTCGCCACTCAAGTCCTGCCCGAGCGTGTAGGTGTAGTTCGCCTGACCGGCCACGACGATGCGGTTGTTGGCGAGCGACCGGATGGTGTTGGCAATGCTCTGACCGCCATCAATGTGCAGTCGATGGATCGCAGTGTTGATGCTGGTGAGGCACTGTGAGCTGAGCACCGTCAACTGGAGTCGCGCCATCGCGTCGGTCAGCGTCTGCTGTGGCGTGTTGCAGGGCAGCTGGATCACCACCTCGTTCTGCACGAGGCGGGTCTCCTCGGCCGGCGGCAGATAGAAGTAGCGGTTGGCGCCGACGTCGAGCCGGGTCGGATTGTTGATGTTCGCGACGGCCGGCGCGCCCTGACCCTGCTGCTGTTGTTGTTGCGCCTGCTGGTTCAGGAATTGCGTGTTGAACAGGTCCGGCGGCGGCGCCGGTGGATTGATCGGATTGGTGTTCACCAGCAGCAGCGACGACTGCGGCAGCGGCACCTGCACCGGGTTCGTCGGCGGGTTGTTGTTCGGCGGTGGCTCCGTCGGCGGATTGTTCGTTGGCGGGTCCGTCGGCGGATTGTTTGGCGGCGGGTCCGTCGGCGGATTGTTCGTTGGCGGCGGATCCACCACCGGCGGCTCCGTCGGCGGCAGCACCGGCGGGCCTGGATTGGTGTTTTGCGCGCCGAGGTTTATGAGTTGCGGATAGGAGCCGTGCGACCAGATAGTGGAGTCAAAGCCGGCCGGCAGTCCTCCCGCGAGCACCGCAGTGTCAAGCGCCGTGCCGCCGGCGCTCTTCTCCTGGCCCGTCGTCTGGCGGTCCCAGTAGGAGTTGGTAACGGTGCCGAGCAGCGCCGACGTCGGCGCGCCGGCAGAACCGGGCAAGTTGCCGTTGTTGGCGCCAACGAGGCCGCCGGTCGTGCTGCCGGACCCCGTGGTCACGAGCCCTACCGCATAGGTCTGGTCGATGGTGCCCTGGTTGAGTGCCGCGAACGCAGCGGCGACGACCTCGTTGCCACCGGTTACCGGCCCCTGCGCATAGGACTGTGTGATCGAGCCCGGCAGAGCGTCGGTGCCGCCTCCGATATTGGCGCCGACAAATCCGCCGATGAAGCTGCTGTTGCCGCCAGTGACCGTCCCGCGCGCATAGGTCTGGTTGATGCGGCCGCTGTTGAGACCGACAAAGCCACCTGCGATCACGTTCGTATCGCCGGTCACGTTGCCAGTCGCATAGGCAAGCGAGATCGTTCCGAGATTGCTGCCGCTGAAGCCACCGAGCGCGCTTGTGTTGCCACCGCTCACATTGCCGCTGGCAAAGGTGATGGGAGTGGTGCCGAGCGAGGTGATGGTGCCCTGGTTGATGCCAACAAAGCCGCCGGCCGTGCTCGAGGTGCCAACCGTCACGTTGCCGGCGGCGGATGAATTGACGATGGTGCCGCTACTGTCGGTGCCTGTGCCCGAAGTGTTGCAATCGGCGCAACCGACATTGATGCCGACGAGGCCACCCGCGGTGCCATTGTTGCCGGTCACGACGTTGCCGGTGGCGAACGAGCGCTCGATCCTGCCCATGTTGTCGCCAACCAGGCCGCCAGCGCTCAGCCATGTGACCGCCGCGCCGACACTGCCGGATGCGAATGAATCTCGGATGCTGCCTTGGTTGTCGCCCGCAAGTCCCCCGACAATCGAAAGGCCGTTCCCGTTGTTGCCATTTCCGCTGGTGACGGCGCCGGTCGCGAAGCTCTTCTCGATCGTGCCCTCATTGCTGCCGACGAGCCCGCCCGATGTGCCAGACTTGCCGCCGGTGACCGTGCCGGTGGCGCAGGAGAACGAGGCGCCGGTGGCGCATACCGAGCTCAGGATCGGCGACGTTTTGCTGGTGATGGTTCCGCCGTTGAGGCCGACGAGCCCGCCGGCGAAAGCGAAGTCGTTGGCTTTGCTGGTTACGCTACCGAACGCCTGCGAGTTGCTGATGGTCGAGTCGGGCGCGTTCGAGCCGACGAGACCGCCGGCTGCTGCGTTCGTTCCGGAGGTCGAGACCGCAACGTCCGCGGAGGACCCGGTGATCGATGCCGTGCCGAGACCAAGAATTCCATTCTGGCCGGCAAGCCCGCCCACGAAGCTCGCGCCGCCGCCGCTGACCGTGCCGGTCGCGCGCGAATTGCTGATGGTCGATCCCGCGGCGTTCGAGCCGACCAGGCCGCCCGCGATATTGAGACCGCCTTCGCAGTTGCCCTGGCAGCCGTCGGCGACCGTCACGGTCACCGCGGTTGCGCTCGAATTACTGATCGATCCGGCGACCTGCTGCGGGCCGAACATGCCGTTCTGCCCGACCAGCCCGCCCGTGATCACACCGGTGAGCTTCCCACCATCGACGTTGCTGTTGCTGACATTGACGTTGCTGATGGTGCCGGCATTCTGGCCGGCAAGCACACCGACGAACTGGCCAGGTCCGCCCGCTTTGGGGTTCGCCTTGACCGTAAAATCGGTGAGGTTGAGATTGCGCACCGTGCCAGTTGCGCCAATGGTGCCGAACAGGCCGATATTGTTCACGCCTTCAGCGGTCGGTGAGATCACGGCATTGCTGATGGCGTGGCCTTGGCCGTCGAGCAGACCGGTGAACGGCGACCCGGCGCTTCCGATCGGGTCCATGTTCTTGGTAGCGATGTCCGTGCCGAGCGCGTAGGTGCCGCCGAGCGTTTTTGTGTTGCCCCCGATCAGCTGCAGATCGGCAGATGTATTCACCAGCATGTAGGCGGTGAGCGCGCCACCGCCGGTAACGTTGGAAGCATAGTCGTTCGGGTTCTCGTATTTGTTGCCTTTGTCGCTGCGCGCGATCGGATTGTAGAAGATCGACACTGTACCAGCAGTCGATATTTTGATCCCGGCGCCGAAGCTCACGGTGCCCACACCCGTGCCGGCGCTGTCGGCACGCAGCGTCACCGCGGCGCCGCCGGTGTTGGTGAGGTTGTCCTTGAGCACGATATTGCGAGAGGCGTTCAGCGTCAGCGAACTGCCGCTGCTCCAACTCACCGCGTTGGCGACCGTGATGTCGCCATTGGCCTTGGGGTCGCCGGTGTTGGCCGAGAGCACGACATCGTTCTTCGCCAGCGACTCCTGCAGCTTCGCGACCGTCATGGTGCCGCCGTCAGTGGCAATGACGATGTCATCGGGATCGAGCAGCAGCGTGCCGGCCTGCCCGTTCGGCGCGCGGGTGTCGACGCTGCCGTCGAAGCTAAGCCCGCCCTTGCTCGACACTTCCACAAAGCCGCCGTTGCCGGCGTTGTCGCCGCCGCGCGCGAAAATCGTGCCCGCGAAGGTGGTCTGGGTCTCCGACCAAAGGACGACCTTGCCGCCGTTGCCGCTGCTCTTGGCCGAGGCGTCGATCGTGGTCGCGGCGTCGACTGACAGCCTTGTCGCGTTGCCGATCTTGGTGCTCTCGAGCGCGGCACTCTGATTGTTGACGAGCGCTTTGTTCGGATTGCCGCCACCCCAGTCGCCGCCGAGCATCACCTTGCCGCCACCGGCATCGCCCGACACGTCAATCTTGGCGCCCGTCACCTGGACATTCTCGCCGGTCACTACGACGCTGCCGCCTTTGCTGCCCTTCTGCTTGCCGGCGGCCGAGACCGTTCCGGATACTTTGACGCTCTGCGTGGGCGCGTCCGCGCCCTTGCTGTCAGCAGTCGCGGCGCCGAGCACGATCATGCCATTGCGCGTGCCGACGGAATTGGCCTCGATCACACCCGTGGTGTTGATCACCGAATCGACGACCGCGCGGGCGGCTGCCGCAGTAAGCTCGACCCGGCCGCCATTGGCCGACAGCTTGCCCTCGTTGGTGACGAGCGAGGTGAGGGGCTTGCCGGTCGAGACGTCGAGCACCTGTTGGGCGATCTGATCCGTGGGCGAGAGCTGGATCAGCTTGTCGCCGTAGAGATCGAGCGTGAACGTATTGCCGGAGGAGAGCGCAACAGTGCCGAGCGTCGCCGTGATGGTGCCGGTGTTGCGTACGCTCGGTGCGACCAGCGCGGCGAAGCCGCCGCTCGTTGCGGTGATGTTGCCCTGGTTGATGATCGAGGCGTTGGGCTTCCCCTCGATGTTGAAGTTGTAGCGGCCCGCCATGAAGTTGGCATTGGTGACGTCGGCGGTCGAAGCCAGGAAGCCTGCGGTGTTGATTACGCCGGACGGGCCGACCAGCACGCCGTCGCGGTTGATCACGAACACGGAGCCGTTGGCGTTGAGCGTGCCGTAGATCTGCGAGGGCCCGAGCCCGCCGGTCACGCGGTTGAGCGCGACGGATGACGAGTTCGGCTGCACGAAGGTGGTCGTCTCGCCAGCGCCGATATTGAAGGTGTTCCAGTTGATGATGGCGCGATTGGTGTTCTGGTTGATGACGGTCGAACTGGTGCCGGCGCCTGAAACGGTCGCCGAGCCGCCCACCACCACCGGACCGTCGGGACCAGCGAAGACGGCCCCGGCGCCCAGCGTGAGCAGGGCCGTCGAAGTCAGGAGCACGTTGCGGATGCGCATCGTCTGATCTCCTACAGCCGTCCAGTCACGATGAAAAAGAAACGCCAGTCATCGCGCGGGCCATCGATGCCTTTGGCGACCGACAGGTCGGTCGAGAAGCCGCCATAAGGCGCGAACGGCGGCTGCCAGCCGAAGCGAATGCCGCCGCCAACCGACGCCGCGTCGAGGTTCGCAGGCGTTCCCGTAACAGGAGCGAGATTGTGCAGCCAGCCGCGGTCGGCAAAGCCGTAGACCTGCAACTGCGTGAGCTGCGTGATATTGTGGGGCAGGTCGAGCCGCAGCTCGCCGAGCACGTTGATGCATTCATCAGCGACCAGCTCGGATGGATCGAAGGCGCGTCCGAACGCCCGCCCGCCATAGCCGCACAGTTCGGACGACAGCAGCGGGTTGGCGGCGTATTGGCCGTGAGCGGCGACGAGCAGCGACAGGCGCTCGAACAAGGGCTGCACGCGCGTAAAGGTCGCCTCGACCTTGGTGAAGTCGACGCGGCCGTTGGCGGTCGAGAGGAGTAGGTCACCGTTGCGGCTCGCACCCAGGCCGCTGATGCCCTGGCTCGCCACCACGTTGAGCTGGTTGATGGCGCCCGACGACTCGGCGAGGTCGGCATCGACCTTGAGACGCACGCCGCGCAGCTTGTCATGCGAGTTGAGCGCGCCGAGGATATCGCTCTTGTCGTCGGTGGCGAAGACCAGCCCCGACACGATCAGGTTCTTCTCGCGCAGGCGGATGAACGGGTAGGCGAAGCCGCTCTCGAGGAAATAGCTGTTGGTCCTGTAGTCCAAGAGCCGCAGGTCGGGCGTGCCCGGCCGTCCACGGCTGTTGCTGGCGCTGGTGAAGAAACTCAGGCCCTCGCTGTTGAGCACCTGGCGGTAGCTGGCGGAAAGATATTGCAGCTCGCTCAGATCGAACGCGCCGGCGTAGGTCACCGTGAAGGCTTCGTGGATACGCAGAAGATTATTGACCGTGGTGCTGGTGTTGAACTGATAGGGCCCGCGCGCCTTGGTGCCGCGATTGTCGATGCGGGCAAACGTATCAACCGGCTTCTCCGCTACCTCGACCACCAGCGTCGCTGCGCCATGATTGGTGCTCGAGGCCTTGAGGCTGTTCTTGAACTTCAGCCCAGGCAGATCGCCCGCGAGCAGCAGATAGCGCTCGATGGTGCGCACGTTGGCCGGCCGATCAGCAATGATCTTGGCGGTGTAGTCGGCAAAGAAGTCGCGATACCTCGACAGCGATGCCGGCCATTCCACCCGGTCGACATAGCCCTCGACGATTTGGATCGTGATGGTGGCGCCGTTCGGTGAGAGCTCCTGCGGTGGAATGACCGCGCGCGATAGCACATAGCCATCGGCGCCATATCGCGCCGTGATGCGTGCCGCGATGTCGTAGACAGCAGCGAGCGTGACCGGCTCGCCGACGAGATCCTGGTAAAGCGCTGACAGCTCATCGGAACGGTAGATGGTGCCGCCGATCAGGCGCACGCCGCGCAGCACCAGCGTGATCTTGTCGGCTCCGGGAGGCGCGACCGAGCCCGGTAACGTAATGGCAGGGCCGCCAGGTCGTGCAAGAGGAGGAGCCGGCTGCTCGAAGCGTTCACGCTCGCGACCAGGCAACTCGCTCGAAGGAATCTGGGCAAACGCCGACGATGCAGTCAGCATCGCCGCTGCCAGCGCCAATACGCGACACCCGCCCGGGCTCATGCCCAACGCCCCACACCCACAAACTTGCACGCAACTTGGTGACTTTATGGCCAGGGTGTGTCGGAAAGCAACGTATTACCCGAAGGGCGCGAGGTAGATTTCGACTTGTGTGCCGATTTCAACACACAGATCTGCCGGCAAAAGCAGGGCCTGGACAATGGTTTGATGCTATATTCAAATACCTGTGAGGGGCCAACGAGTGGCCAGTGTGGCTGCGTCAATCAGCGGCGCTGCACCCGTTGGCTGGGCTTAATGGTCACTCGGCGACGCTCTCCCCGCCGGAGCAACTCGAGCGACACGGTCCGCCCAATCTTGTCGCCGTCCAGAACGCGGATGAGGTCGTCGGAACCGCTGATCGCAACGCCATCGAGCGCCAGGATGATGTCGCCTACCAAAATACCGGCAAGCTCGGCCGGGCTGCCGTGCTCGACTCCGACCGCGACCACGCCACTCGCCTGCGTCACGCCAGCGGCGTGCCGCAGCCGGCGGGGAATAACGGTCTGTTGCGCCGAGACGCCGACATAGGCGCGCCGGACATGACCATGACGCACCAGCTCACCGAGCACGAAATTCGCCGTGTTGGACGCCACCGCAAAACAGATGCCCTGCGCACCCATGATGACAGCGGTGTTGATGCCCACAACTTCGCCGTGCGACGACACCAGTGGGCCGCCCGAATTGCCGGGATTGAGCGCGGCATCGGTCTGGATCACGTCATCGATCAGCCGCCCAGACTGCGCGCGCAGCGAGCGGCCGAGCGCCGAGATCACGCCGGTGGTGACCGTAGACTCAAAGCCGAGCGGGTTGCCGATCGCGATCACCAGCTGGCCTCGTTTGAGCCGCTTGGAATCGCCGAGGGTTGCAGCCGGCAGGGTGTCCGGGCTGTCGATGCGCACCAGTGCGAGGTCAGTGTCGGGATCGTCGCCGACCACCCGCGCCGACAGGCTGCGTCCATCGACGGTTGTCACATTGACGCGGTTTGCGCCTCCAACCACATGGCTGTTTGTCAGCACCAGCCCATCCGGCGCCACAATCACGCCGGAGCCGGTTCCGCCCCGGTCACGCTGTCCATCGCCAGCTTTCACGTCGAGCCGCACCACGGTCGAACCGACCCGGTCGACTACATCAATCACGGCGCGGGAATAAGCATCCAGCAGAGCCTGGTCATCGGCAGGAATAGAGTCAGGCTCGGCAACATTTCGCCTGTCCAGCATTGTTTGGTCCCTCGCAGGCCGCAACCGTCCCCCTGCGATGCTGCATGGCAGCATCGCACAACAGCGATCTTGAGCAGTTACAGCGTGACTACCGATATGGTGTCGGGGGTTGCCGTCCGAAAGGGCGAGGTATCGCAAGTGCCGCCGGTTTGAAGTTCCTACGCCACCTGCGGCAATCGCTGTCAGGAACTTCAAACCGAAAAGCGGCCCTTGAATCATGGAGTTGCCAGTGCCCCTTGGTTTCCGAAGTTCGTATTTCCGAAAGTTCGTATCAGAGTGTGCAGAGATGGATTACGAACTTCGGAAACGGGGCACTGGCGCGCGAGCGATCGGGCGCTGGTAATCCTATTCGGGTGGATCGGAAGCGCGCTATATGAGACCAAGCCATCATTCCCGACCGGAAGGGCGTTCAATGCCGGCCTACGCGCGACTGCTGTTGCTGTGCCCGCTGTTAGCTCTCGCCGGCTGCGGTGAGGCGCCGAAACAGTCGGCCGCCCCGCCACCGCCGGCGGTGACAGTCGCCAAGCCGGCGCAGCGGACGATCGTCGACCAGGACGAGTATGTCGGCCGCTTCGTGGCGGTGGACATGGTCGAGGTCCGGGCTCGTCTGTCCGGATACCTGGAAAAGGTGCATTTCAGGGACGGCCAGACCGTCAAGCAGGGCGATCTTCTGTTCTCGATCGACAAGCGGCCGTTCCAGAACGCCCTGGCGCAGGCCAAGGCCAATCTGGCGCTGGCAAAGTCCAACGTCACATTCACCGAGGCCGACTACGCGCGCGCCCAGCAGCTGCTGCGCGATCGCACCATCAGCGAGCAGGTTTTTGATCAGCGCGCGCAGGCCTATCGCAACGCGCAAGCCTCAGTCACCGCCAACGAGGCATTGGTCAAGCAGGCCGAGCTCGATCTCGAATTCACCGAGCTGCGCTCCCCGATCAGCGGCCGCATCGGCGATCGCCGAGTTACCGAAGGCAATCTGGTGACCGGCGGCACCGCCGGCAACACCACGCTGCTGGCCACAGTCGTGTCGATGGATCCGATCCGCCTCGAGTTCACCTTCGATGAGGCGGCTTATCTGCGCTACGAACGGCTCTCGAGCGGCGGCAAGGACGTGACCAGCCGCGAAGCGAGCGTGGTGGTTGGGCTCAAGCTCATCGACGAGCGCGATTTTGGCCACCGCGGCTACATGGATTTCGTCGACAATGTGATCGATCGCGCTTCCGGCACCATCCGCGCCCGTGCGCAGTTTTCCAATCCGAACGGCGTGTTCACGCCCGGCATGTTCGCGCGCGTGCGCGTGCCCGGCTCGCCTGCCTATGCGGCGCTGCTGGTCCCGGATGGCGCCATCCTGAGCGAACAGGCGCGCAAATACGTGCTGGTCGTCGACGGCGAGAGCATCGCGCGCCAGCGCTACGTGACGCTCGGCGAGCTGGTTGACGGTCAGCGCGTGATCAAGGAAGGGCTGGCGTCCGACGATCGCCTCATTGTCAACGGCCTGATGCGGGCGCGGCCGGGAGTGAAGGTGAACGCGCAGGAGCAGGCTTCGCCTGCGACCGCGTCCCAGGCCACGACCCAGTGAGGCTCGGTGATGTCTTGCCGCAATCGCTCCGCTTTCGATCCGTTCGTTCCCGCGAAGGCGGGAACCCAGCGTGCTCAAGTGTTCTTGGCACGAACCCAGCCGTTGTCATCCCTGCGCAGGCGGGGACCCATAACCACCAAGGTTTCGGCTATCACTGACCGTTCCACATCGCCATGCTGCGGCGTATGGGTCCCCGCCTGCGCAGGGATGACATCAGAGAGCCATTGCTCCACATCCTCGAATGCGAACGGCACATTGGGCCGATCCCACTGAAACCAATTCGGTCTTCGTCTGATGCGTTTCTCACACTTCTTCATCGACCGGCCGATCTTTGCCTCGGTGGTCTCGATCGTCTTCGTGATCCTCGGTGCGGTCGCCTTCGCGCGACTGCCGATCGCGCAGTACCCCGAGATCGCGCCGCCGATCATCAATGTCACCGGCCAATATCCGGGCGCGAGCGCCGAGGTGGTGGCCTCGACCGTGGTGGCGCCGATCGAGGAGCAGATCAACGGCGTCGAGAACATGCTGTATCTGTCCTCGAACGCCACCGCCGACGGGCGCTTCACCATCGCGGTCACCTTCGACCTCGGCACCAATCTCGACATCGCGCAGGTGCAGGTGCAGAACCGCCTGAGTGTCGCACAGCCGCGACTGCCGGCCGAGGTCCGCAACATTGGCGTGACCGTCGCCAAGAGTTCGCCCGACCTGATGATGGTCGTGCACCTCTATTCCCCCGACAAGTCGCGCGACACCCTGTTCATCTCCAATTTCGCGACCCTCGAGATCAAGGATCAGCTGACCCGCATCGACGGCGTCGGCTCGATCACGGTGTTCGGCAGCCGCGACTATTCGATGCGGATCTGGCTCGATCCCGAGCGGCTGCAGTCGCTCGGGCTCACCGCCACCGATGTGACGCAGGCGCTGCAGGCGCAGAACGTGCAGGTCGCTTCCGGCAACCTGAACCAGCCGCCGGTCGAGCAGCCCGGCGCCTACCAGGTCGCGGTCAAGACGCTGGGGCGGCTCGCCGACCCGGAGGAGTTCGGCAACATCACGGTCAAGCGCACCGCCACCGCGGTGGTGCGGCTCAAGGACGTGGCCAAGGTCGACCTCGCGGCGCTCGACTATTCGTCGAACTCCTATCTCGATCGCGATCCGGCGGTCGCGCTCGCGGTGTTCCAGCGGCCGGGCTCGAATGCGCTCGCAACCGCCAAGACCATCCGCGCCACCATGGAGACGCTGGCGCCGCGGTTTCCGCCCGGCGTCAAGCAGACGATCGTCTACGACCCGACTCAGTTCATCCAGCAGTCGGTCGACGCGGTGCAGGAGACCATCCTCGAGGCGATCCTGCTGGTGGTCATCGTCATCGTGCTGTTCCTGCAGACTTGGCGCGCTGCGGTCATCCCGCTGGTCGCGATCCCGGTGTCGCTGGTCGGCACCTTCTTTTTCATGGCGCTGTTCGGCTTCTCGCTCAACAATCTGTCGCTGTTCGGCCTGGTGCTGGCGGTCGGCATCGTGGTCGACGATGCGATCGTCGTGGTGGAGAACGTCGAGCGCAATATTGCGGCGGGTCTGTCGCCGCGCGATGCCGCGGTCCGCAGCATGGACGAGGTCGGCTCGGCGCTGATCGCGATCGCGCTCGTTCTGTGCGCCGTGTTCGTGCCCTCCGGCTTCATCACCGGCATTTCGGGGCAGTTCTATCGGCAGTTCGCGCTCACCATCGCGGGCGCGACCGTCATCTCGCTGATCGTGTCGCTGACGTTGTCGCCGGCACTCTGCGCGCTGCTGCTACGGCCGCACGGCGAGCGGCCGCCACGATTCTGGGAGTGGCCGATCAAGAAGTTCTTCGGCCTGTTCAATTGGAGCTTTGATGCGCTGGCGGGCGGCTATCGCTGGCTGGCGGCGCGGGTGGTGCGCTTTGCGGTGGTGATGCTCGTGGTTTATGTCGGCATTCTGGCGTTTGGTCTCAATGAGTTTCGCAAGACGCCGGTCGGCTTCATTCCGGCCCTCGACCGCGGCTTCCTGATCATCGTCACGCAGCTGCCGCCCGGCGC
>Ga0126377_10002153_pt1 | contig 13431 bp, 17 predicted proteins | sample PanSoiMetPlot_22_FD_92647 | JGI IMG/M metagenome (GOLD analysis project Ga0126377, IMG submission 92647) | Tropical forest soil microbial communities from Panama - MetaG Plot_22 | ecosystem: Environmental > Terrestrial > Soil > Tropical forest > Bulk soil | place: Panama | collected 2016-02-17
GAGCGCGGACAGCAACTCAACGTCGGCACATCGCATAAGAGAGCCGCAACGTCGCCAACAAGCGCGATCGGAGCCACCGGCTCCGGTGGTTGAGCCGGTCGATCACACGTTCGCTCTATTGATGATCGTGTTTGCAGCACTCGCGATTGCCGGCCCTGCCCTGCACTTCGTCGAGCGACGCCGCCGGCGCAAGGCCGCCAATTTTCAGCCGCCACCCTGGGCACGCGTGGCTGCTCTGAATGCGCCGACACCGCGAATGCGCGTGATGCCGCGGCAGCGCGCGGCAAGCCCGGCGGCGCCGGCGCCGATTAGACCGCCCGATCAGACCGAAAGGCTGGCGTACGCGTTGCAACAACTGGTGGACCGCTTGCAGACAGTCGACCGCACTGAGCCCAAGGCAGTCCACGTCAGACCTCGCGGACAAGCTTCAATGTGAGAAAGCAAGCTCGGCTGCCGTTCACGACGGCGCCGGGTGCTTCTCACTTAGGTGCCGAGCTCCTTTTCCCTTTTTTCCGAATCCTGCGCGCGCGCCTCCCAGGCCTCGGCAATTTCCAGCAGGGCTTGCCGGTCCTTTCCGCTCATTTGGTTCGCGATGTGGATACAATCCGCCGCGTACTTCCTGAACTTTTCCGCGTCCCGCAAACTGGCCTCCTCAGCCCCCGCAAGGAGAACGCCGGTTTTTGGAACTTTGTTCTTCAAAAATATTGTGATGCGAAATGATACGGAACCAATGGACCCAGGCCGACTTTTACCGCTGGGTGCCGGGGAGGTTTCATTGGCGTTTTTTTCCGCTGTCGATTACCGACGATATGCCGCGGAATGCGTGAGGTTGGCGCAGCAGGTCGCCGATCCCGACGACAAGGCGAGGCTCCTCGATATGGCCGAAACATTCCGCGAACTCGCCGACAAGAACGGTAGCAGGCACGCACGGTTGCCCGAAGGCTGATGGAGCGGCGGCATGACGGGCATGGAACCGACGAAGGGGCAACGGGTTTCCCCTGTCTCGCAGGATGGATACCGTGACGGTATCAATTGCCATACCCGAAAGCCGAAGGTGCAGACAGCGGGCACGCCAATGTCGCAGCGTTGCCGGCCATCTGCGCGTGCAAAATGCGCGTGAGCAGATGTTGAAGGCGGCCGCCGAATATGAGCGCATGGCACGCGACGCCGAGCAACGGGAGATCGCCCAGGGCGTGTCACTCCTGACAGCGCTAATCGTCAGACAGCGTCCCGGACAGCGCGCCGCCTGACGGCAGGCGCAGGCGAATTTCAGGTCCCGAACAGCCAGCTTTAATCATTCGTCAACCATGTGCGCGCACCATTCTACCGTACGCGCAACCGCTGGTGGGACCTTTCCGTGCGGACCAATCGTAGCTGGCTCTGCTTTTTCGGGGCGGCTTTTGTCTGTTCTCTGAGCGCATATGGCCACGCGGAAGACGGCGTATCCAAAGACGCCATTCTTTTCGGACAAGTCGCTGCACTCAACGGCCCGGCGCAAGCGCTCGGTCAGGGAATGCGCGAGGGTATCCTTGCGGCATTCGAGGAAGCCAACCGGACGGGCGGCATCAATGGCCGCAAGCTGGAGCTCAAATCCATTGACGACGGCTACGAACCCGAAAAAACCATCGAAGCGACCAACAAGGCGATCAAGGAAGAGAAGGTTTTCGCCCTCGTCGGAGCGGTGGGAACGCCAACATCGAGGGCCGGTCAACCGATCGCGACGGCGGCCAAGGTCCCGTTCATCGGTCCTTTCACCGGCGCGGAATTTCTCCGCAATCCGTTCAACCGCTACGTCGTCAATATTCGCGCCTCGTATTTCCAGGAAACCGAGGCCTGGATCGAGCACCTGATCAAGGATCTTGGCGTGACCAGGATCGCCATCCTGTATCAGGACGACGCGTTTGGTCTCTCCGGCCTCGCCGGCGTGAAGAAGGCGATGGAGAAGCGAAATCTGTCGCTGGTCGCCGAAGGCACGTTCAAGCGCAACACCACAGCCATCAAATCGGCTCTGCTCGAGATTATGAAGGGGCAACCGCAGGCGGTCGTGACGGTCGGACCGTACAAGCCGATCGCGGCGTTCATCAAGCTCGCGCGTCAACTCAAGATCGACGCGACATTCGTCGCGATTTCATTCGTCGGGTCGGATTCACTCGCCCAGGAGCTTGGAAGCGACGGCGCAGGCGCGGTTGTGAGCCAGGTCGTGCCATTCCCGGGCGACAAGTCGTTGCCCGTCGTGGCGTCGTACCAATCCGCACTCGCAGCGGTGAACGAAAAGTCGAAACCCGGGTTTGTCTCGCTTGAAGGCTACCTCGTCGGCCGCCTTGTGGTCGAAGCGATCAGGCGAATTCCCGGCGAGCCGACGCGCGAGGCGTTCCTGGACGCAATTGAACGCGAACCGGTCGACCTCGGCGGCATGAAACTCACGTTCAGCGCAACACAAAACCAGGGTTCCAACCAAGTCTATTTCACCGTGCTGCAAGCAGACGGCCTTTTCCGGCCGGTCACGAAGCTCGTGAAGAGCGTCGCAAGATGACGACGCCCGTGTAACCGAAATGCTCATGTCCACGATCAAGTCACCGGCAAAAGAAGCCCAAAGCCCCCGCGCTTTCGGGTGGCTTTCCACAATTCGCGCCCGACTTTACCTCGCCTTTGGCTTTGCTGCGGCGCTCACGATCATTGGCGCGTCCATCGCTTTCTACGAATTCACCATCATTGGGTCCACAACGAACGAGATTGTCTCGCGTAGCCTTCCGGCAACCGCCGTTTCGCTTCGCCTTGCAGAACAGGCAAGCAGTCTCGTGTCTTCCGGCCCGCGCCTGATAACCGCTGGAACCGACAAGATCCGCGTGGAAATTCTGGCGGACATCAACAGGCAGGAAAAGAATCTGGAAGACGGCATCAGCGAGCTGAAGGCGCTTGGCATCGGCAATGCCGACGACATCGAGGTGAGCCGCATCGCCCTGGCCGAGCGCCTTCAGACGCTCAATCAGGCAGTCTCGAACCGTATCGCCATGTCGAATGAGCGGTCTTACTTGGCCTCATCGGTTCGTGCTGCGCATGAGGCCCTTCTGATCGGCCTTGCACCGGCAATCGATGACGCAAATTTCGACCTGATGATGAATGCCAAGCAGGACGGCGCTGCCGCGATCGAGACGAGGCTCGAATATCTCCGCCGACTTTTGGAAACTGAATCAGAATCTAACCTGTTGGCCGGCCTTTTGACGGAAGCTTCGCTCGTAAGTGACCCCAGCCGCCTGGAGCCGCTCCGCGATCTCATCGCATCCGCCCAACGGAAAATAACCAAGAACCTGAATGCAATCCCCGATCGTCCGCAACAGGAAAAACTGACCGCCCTTTACAAGCAACTTGGCGCCATCGGTGCGGACGACGGAATCATTGCGGCGCGAGCGTACGAATTGAACCAGCAACACGACGCGCAAGTGGCATTCACTGCTGCCCAAAAGGATGCCTCGAAACTCAAACACGCCGTCGACGCACTGGTCGAACAGCAGGGCAATACAGCCCAGCACATCTCGGGATACGCGAGCGGTCAGATCAGCTCCGGCAAGCTTATTCTCACCATCCTGTCGATTGCGGCGGTCCTCGGCGCAGCTTTGGTGGCTTGGCTCTATGTCGGACGTAGCCTCGCCCGGCGGCTCGGATTCCTCAGCGACGCAATGCGGCGCATTGCCAGTGGGGATCTTACGGTCGACATCAATGACACGCGCCGTGACGAGATCGGAGACATGGGCCGGACGCTCCTGTTCTTCCGTCAGGCAACCGCCGACGTGGCAAGCGCACGCCGCAAGGAAAGTGAGCAGACACGGACGCTGGAATCGCGCCGTCAGCTCGTCGAGACCGCAACGCAGGAATTCGAGCGAGCCGTGTCCAATATCGTTCAGACGCTCGACCGTGCGGCTGGCGCAATGGACAGCTCAGCGCGCGAAATGGCAAACAGCGCTGGTCGTAATCAGGAGCAGGCGCTCGCGACCGCAGCGGCTTCGGAGCAGGCAACGACAAACGTCGGCATCGTTGCAACAGCCGCCGAGGAAATCGCCCAGTCGATCGAGCATATTGCGGCCCGTGTCGCAAATTCAGCCAACGTTGCGACGCAGGCGACCGACGAGGCGAAAGCCATCACCGAGGCGGTCGAAAGTCTGTCGACCTCGGTCGATGAAATCGGCGAAGTCAGCGATCTCATCAGCAGCATTGCCGCGCAGACGAATTTGCTTGCGCTCAACGCGACGATCGAGGCTGCCCGCGCGGGCGAAGCCGGACGCGGCTTCGCCGTGGTTGCACAGGAGGTCAAAGGTCTTGCCGGACAGACCGCCAAGGCGACTGACGAAATCACGCGGCACATCGTTTCGATCGAGCAGACCACGGAGCGGTCCGTCCATGCGATCAAGAAGATCGCGGCCACGATCGAACAGCTCAGCGAGGTCGCCAACGACGTTGCGGTCGGGATGCGTCAACAGGACGCCGTAACGCAGGAAATCGCGCGTAACGCTGGCGCGGCCGCGAAAGGGACGCGCGACGTGTCTCAAAATATCACTGACGTCTCGAACAGCGCAATCAAGACCGGCCAGATCGCTTCGACGGTTCTCACCGCGGCTGCCGAACTGGCCGATCAGTCCCATCTGCTGCGGCGCGAGGTCGAGCGCTATCTCGCCCAGCTGCGCGTGGCGTCGTAGGATCCCGGCTCCGTTCAGAAATTCTCTTCGGAACGTGGCGACAGACCGCCCTTGCGGGCGCATCCGTACTCCTCGCATAGGTGGGAAAGGTCGCCCTCGCAGGCATAGCCGGTGACCGGACACAGTTCGGCCTGGACCTGGCCGCTGTTCGGCGCACCCGCCGCAAAGAACCAAGGGTCCTCCCACAAAGACTTTGCCACCACGGCCTCCATCCGCCGTCACCAACCCGAATATGCGGTCATAGGACCGACGTCGATCGGATGCGTCTCATGGCTTCCAGCGATATTGGCTGCCGCGCCACGGATGATCCGGTGGCAGAAGATGCGCAAATCTTGCGATGACGCGACGGGCTTCCTGGCGACGCGACTTTTTCAACGCATCCATGAAGCGGGGGAGCGGCGCCCTTTGCGTCTCCCGCCGCCCGACCCGGGCGAGTACGGCGGCGGGAGTGCGGACACCTACTGCGGTATTCATCAGGTTCTCCTTTTCAGAAACAGTTTCTGGCTGGCCAGATTCACCGCTTCATGATGACGACTTCCAGATACTCGCTCGGCACGACCATTGTGCCATCGTCCGCCTTGTTCATGCGGGCGATGAGATCGTAGATATCTTTCTCCAGCGCGTTCTGCTTCCGGATATCGAGGGCAGCGAATGCCTTGAGAGTTGGACCATAGAAGGTCCTGAACACATCGACGAAGTGTTCGGGCGACCGATAGCGGAAGTTGAAATGGCGCGACTCAGTCTTGATCCAGGCAGCGGACTGGCCGAACATTTCCGTCAAGCGTGCGCGCGTTCCCCAGAGCAGCGGAGATTTTGCGGCCGCAGGTGGCGCGATGTATTTGCCGAGCGTCTTGAACAACTGGCCGATAAAGCCGTCCGGCGTCCAATTGGTCAGACCGATCTGACCGCCCGACCTGCAGACACGCAGGAGTTCAGAAGCAGCGCGGTCCTGATTGGGGGTGAACATGACACCGAACGTCGACACCACTGTGTCGAACGCACCGTCGTCGAACGGCAGTGCCTCCGCGTCCGCAACCCTGAATTCGATCGGCAAGCCTTCAGCCAGCGCGCGTGCGCGGCCGCGCTCAATAAGGCCTGCCACGTAGTCGGTTGAAATCACGTCGCACCAGCGGCGCGCCGCGGCGAGACTGACCATTCCATTGCCGGCAGCAACATCGAGCACCTTTCGGCCGGAGCGGAGATCGAGTGTCTCGCAAAGTTCCTCGCCGACGATTTGCAGGGTGGTACCTACGACGGCATAGTCGCCTGACGACCACGCTGCGTGCTGCCGGGCCTTTATTGCGGCAAGATCGGCTGAGGTTATGGGTGCTTCCGGACTGGCTGGCTTGGCACCTGTAAGGGTCGCGACGTTCATCGGCATCTCCTGTCCAATTTCCAACACGATTGGGAGGTGAGTACCGGCAACTCGCGGGAAATGCTTTGTCCGGGCCTTGATTTGTCCTTGAGGCGGGCTTGATTATTTCCCGAGATGTGGCTTGCACTGGTGGGGGCGCCAATGCAGTTTCTCTTTTGTGATCATATACTTGACGCCGATCGGCGCGAGCTGCGCCGTGGCGCCGAGCCCGTCGCCGTCGAGCCCCAGGTGTTCGACCTGCTGGTTTATCTGGTCGAGAATCGTGACCGGGTGGTCAGCAAGGACGACCTGATCGCATCCGTTTGGGGCGGCCGCATCGTTTCCGATTCGACGCTGACAAGCCGTATCAATGCCGCACGCAAGGCTGTGGGCGACAGCGGCGGCAGCCAAAAACTGATCCGGACGATCGCGCGCAAAGGCCTTCGCTTCGTGGGAGAGGTGCAAGTCAGCTCCCTGGGTGCCGACCCACCCGACCCGATGTCCCACGCGCAAGGAGATGCTCAGGAGTCCCCACGCCCGTCCTTGCCGATGCCCGACCGGCCTGCCATCGCGGTCCTGCCCTTCATCAATCTCAGCGGCGACCCCGAGCAGGAATATTTTTCGGACGGAATCAGCGAGGACATCATCGCGGCCCTGTCGAAGCTGCGCTGGTTCTTCGTGATCGCCCGCAACTCCTCGTTCACGTTCAAGGGCAAAGCCGTCCACATGAAGCAGATCGCCGAAGAACTCGGTGTCGGCTATGTGGTCGAGGGTAGCGTGCGCAAAAGCGGTGAACGCGTGCGCATCACGGCTCAGCTCAACGACGTCGCGACCGGAACGCATGTCTGGGCCGAGCGATATGACCGCGATATCGCCGATGTGTTCGCGGTGCAGGACGAGATCACCGATGCAATCGTCGCAGCAATCGAGCCGCAGCTCTATGCAGCTGAAAATTTTCGCGCGCAGCGCAAGCCGCCGGACAGCCTGGATGCATGGGATCTGGTGATGCGGGGATTGTCTCACTATTGGCGGCTCACGCGGCAGGACAACATGGTCGCCCAGGCAATGCTGGAAAAGGCGATCGCTATCGACCCCACTTACGGGCAGGCACTCGGTGTGCTTGCTGCTGCCCATACTTTCAGCGCACACATGGGCTGGGAGGAAATGTCGAAGGCGGTGCCAATCGCCGAACGCGCCGCTATGGCGGCACTCCGTGCCGACAGCGAGGATCCCTGGGCGCACTATGCACTGGGGAATGTCTACCTGTTCACACGCCGCTTCGATGACTCGCTGGCCGAATTCGAAACCGCGCTGCGCCTCAATCCGAATTTTTCACTGGCGCAATGCTATTATGGCCTCACACTCTGCTATTGCGGCCGCTGGCAGGACGGCGATCTGGCGGCACGCCGCGCGCTAAGGCTGAGCCCGCGTGATCCGTTCTCCGCGCTCCATTACGGCATCGCGGCGTATTCCCAATACAATGGGCACAATTACGAGGAAGCCATGCGGTTCGCCCGCGAGTCTGTTCGTGAACGTAACGATTTCGTCGGCGGTCACAGGGTGCTCACGGCGTCGGCCGGCATGGCCGGACGCAGCGACATCGCCGCCGCCGCACTGCAGGAACTGCGCCGCGTCCAACCCAATATTTCACTGAGCTGGATCGCGAAGGAAATGCCGTTCAAGCTCGACGAAGACCGCAAGCATTACCTGGAAGGCTTCCGGCGCGCCGGTCTTGAGTAGCGGGCAAGCCTGGATTCAGTCAGTCCTGCAAGGCGCCGAGCCCGTATACGATCCTCAGCACCGGGCTCATCTGAAGCCCGATCCGGCTGAACCACCCTGCAAACACGTTCAGGATCGTGCCACTGCGGAAGACCTGCGCCAGACCCGTGTTCACGGCGAGACGGAACGCCCAATCGCCGCGCGGTAGCCCGATCCCATAGGGCTCCACCGACAGGTCGTCGGGCAGCATTGTAAACGCATCGGGATTCTTGAACTTCGCGCCGACGAGCAGAAGCTTGTCGCTGGCAAAGCCATCGGCGTTTCCGCTTTCCAGCATTGCGATGGCTTCCGGCCCATCCTTGACCGAGACGACCACGGCTTCGATTTTCTGCTGCTTGATCTGCGTAATGATAGCCTGTTCGTTTGTCGTGCCCGCGGCGACGGCGATTTTCTTCCCGGCCATATCGGCAAAGCTCCGGATATTGGATGCCTTGCTGACCACGATGCCGGTGCTTTCGACGAAGATAAAATTGGAGAAGTCCACCTCTTTCATTCGGCCCAAGGTCACGGTGCTTGAGCCGCATTCCATGTCGGCCTTCCCGCTCGCCACTGCCGAGAACCGCGTCTGAAGTGTAACCGGGACCCACTCGATCTTGAGGCTGCCCACGTTGAGTTGATGTTCGAGGGATGTCACCACCAGCTTGCAAAGGTCGATCGTGAAGCCTGCCGGCTGGTCATTGCTCACGAATGAAAATGGCCTGGCGTCGGACCGGTAGGCGATTTTGACGACCTTTGTGCTCGCGATGGTCTTCAATCGGCTATTGGGCGGGACCTGCGTCTGCGCTGAGGCCGCCGTCACGAACACAAGCGCCAAGATTGCGGTGACTACTCGAAACATACCTACCCCCCCGTTGAAGACTGCCGGACCGTAAAGACCCGCCCAATCATAGCCTGTTTTCTTCAGCGATGTTGATCCAGATCAATGCCGCATAACGGGTATACGCGTGGGAGCGCGCCTGAGACCGCGGGCTTTTAACGGCCTGATCTTTCCAATAGGATTTTTGCACGGGGATTTCAGCCGATGGCCGTGCTTTGCGGAACGAACGGGGCGCCGCGAATTCTGCTGGTGGCGCTTATTATTGCTGCGATCCTTCGCGCGGAGGGAGTTGCTCAACCCTGCAATCCGGCCATCGATGGCACTTACTGCGCCGAACAAATGGGCAAAAGGCCGAGTGGTGGCGTGACGGCCTCCAGATCGAATCCAAACCTTGGCGGCGACTTCTTTTCGATCGTACGCGAAAATGACCCGGCGACCTTTGGCGCCATCACCTTCAGCGGCGGATCACGATGCATCGGCCTTTTGCGCCGAAGCAACTGCAATTAAGGGGCCTGCAACAATGAACCAAACGCAAATCGCGGCGCTTCTCGGCGCCGCAGTCCTTCTGGCCGGAACGGTTGCGCCTGCCTCGGCGCAGGACAACAAGGACCGCACCATCGAGCAATATTCATGCAAGGACGTTATGCGTGAGAGCGGCGCCAATCGCGACGTCGCCATCGCCTTTCTGCGTGGGTTCTTGCTCGGAAAATCGGGAAGCACGAAATTCAACCTCGACGTCCTGCATAAGCAAAGCGACGATTTCATCGAGCGCTGTCTGAGCAATCCGGACGAAAAAGCCATGGACGCCATGGCCAAGGTCATCGGCTAGGAGGCATTTGCGGTGAGGCCGCTGATCATTTCGGTAATTACTTTTGCGTTGGTCCTGGGCGGGGCGCTGCTTGGAATGTATTTCCGCAAGGTCGTTTCGGCCGACCATCTGCGTGACGACGTCAGGGATGTGGTGCGGCTCAGCATGGGCCTCATCGGCACCATTGCCGCGCTTGTGCTCGGGCTGCTGATTGCTTCGGCGAAGACGTCCTATGATGCACGCGTGACGCAGTTCAAACAGATCACAACGAACGTCATCCTTTTGGATTTGTTGTTCGAGCAGTATGGAGCTGAAGCGCAAGACATGCGCCGCGCGTTGCGCGCCGGCATTCCCTCCATGGTCGAGCGCATCGCAAACGAAGGCCGCAGCGGAAAGCCGACGCCGTTTGAGACGATTCCGCAAGCACAGCGCTTTATAGACCGGATTCAGGAGCTGAAGCCTGCAACGGAAGCGCAACATGCGTTGCAAACGCGCATTGTTGACGCCGTAGTTCAACTCGCCCAGTCGCGGCTCGCCCTGTTCACGCAGTCGCACGAATCGATTCCGGCACCGTTTCTGACGATTCTTATTTTCTGGCTTGCCGTCATCTTTGCGAGCTTCGGCTTGTTCGTGCGACCGGTACCTATTGTGGTTATCACTTTCGTGGTCGGAGCACTGTCGGTCTCCGGCGCCCTGTTTCTCATCCTGGAAATGGACCAGCCCTTTGCGGGCCTGTTCCAGATCTCGACCGAGACGCTTAGCAACGCGCTCGCCCCGCTTGGCAACTGAACAGACGCGCGGCGTGGCGATCTAGGCGCGAAACCGGGTGACCCCTCGGCGGCGCGTCACCGGCCGCCGTTCAGGCTCGCGGCGGATCGGTTTGACGACCTCGGTTTTGCAATGGACGCATCGGTAGATGATCGAGCCGCCGTCTGTCGGCACGCGCACGAGCGCGACGCCGCAGATCGGGCATGGTTTTGCGGGGGTGCGTAACTCGTTCATGACTGACCTCATTGCGAGCAGCAAGAGAGACGTAACCGGCCGCGATCCGGATGCTCCGGACCGTCGTTCTCGAGTGTGTTGTGGTATTTGTGCGGGCCTAGGCGTGAAGCGCCAAAAAAAGAAGTGTCGCGACCCCGCAAAGTGTGATGCCAAGCAACAGTAGCGACCACTCCGCAGGCTTAAGTGCACACAGCCTTCCGTCACTCACCACGTACGCCATCATTGCCGTTACGCGTTGCATTTTTGCCTCCACGGCAAAGAGATTTTGTTGAAATTGTAACTACGCCGATGCCGTGATCGGTGCTGTGACGCGGATCACGAAAAGCCCGATTCAGGCTGGGTAAATGGCAGACGAATGCCGGCCGTTGTGGAGAACGGTCGGCATTCCTGACGCCGTCGCCGGGCTTAGGGCGGCGGTATCTCGTCGACCGGCAGACGTTGCACCCCCGAATATCGGGTTTGCAGGTCGTAGGTTGATATCGTGGGATGAATCGAGGTGTCTCCGGCGACGACCGTATGTGGCACTCCGACCAGTTTCGCGATGCCGGCAAAGGCCAGGACCGCGATGGCCGCAATTGCGAGTGTTCGGCGCATGAGAGGCTCCTTTTCGGGATGTCCCCAGTCGACCTTGCACCGATGCACCAATCGAATTTGTGAGCCACCTCACACTGGTTGCTGATTTCGGATCCGCTATGGCGATACCAGCCACGAAAGGTCGGGCTGGGTCGACAACTCGTTCTGAACCTGGATCTGCGTCATCTCGACGCCGGCCGCCGTTGCGCTAGGCATCAGAACTTTGACGGCAACGGCGAGAACCAGGGCGACCACAACCGAAACGCCGAATTCACGATCCAAATTACGATCCAAATTACGATCCAAATTACGATCCATGGCAACCTCCTGCATGGGCTTCAGCCCATGCAGGGACCATGGCTCGGTTGGCGAAAAACGTTTGTGAGCTGCCTCACACGTCCAAACGGCGTGTCTGAGATCGCGACAGCGCCGGTCAGCTTCTACTGAGGCTGATGGACGCTTTCACAACCTGCCCAGCGCCATGCGAGTCGATGATGACGCTTTGCCGCTTGTTTTTCGTTATCATAACCATCTCGGCCGCAAAGCCCGCGCTTTCGACGTGAAGTTGCAGCCGGTCGCCGCTCCTATTGCCGATGGCCGTGCCACCCACGCCGCGTGTGCGCTCGGTCCAGCGGCCGGCGACCTGGCTTTGGCCGTCGACCGTAAACTCGCCGAAAAGGTCGAAATTGTAGCTGTCGCTGGCGCAGCGCAACTGAAGATTGATTTCGTTCGGTGCACTTCCCATGCGGTAGTTGGCGTTGCAGCGGATACGTTCGGTCGCACCATTCTCGGGCTTCAGCGTTCCGGCACCGCTCCAGCTGCCCGGAAATTCGGCAAAGGGGCCGTCCGCGCCAGAAGTCGGGACAGGCGAGATGGCGATCGCAGCAACCATGGCGCAAGCGGGAATAGCGGCACGCGCAAGTGCGCGGAAAAATCGAGTTCGCAAGGGACGCTTCCCTTTCAAGGTTGGAGTTTCACCTGCCCAAATGGGCCACCGGCCTTTGGAAAGAATGCCTGTCTGCCGTGCCCGGAGTCCAGCGGCAATTCTGCGGCGAATATGGCACCTCCACGACACCGAAATCCCAAAGGAATTTGCGGCTTTAGGTCGCCTTCGGGCCGCCAGACCGTCCGCCCTACTTCTTTTCGCCTGGCAGAAAGACTCTGAACGGCCGCTTGATAGTGCCGGTGCATGAACGCGAGAACGTCTTGCCGCCGTCCGTCCAGGTTTGCGTTCCTTTGAGGTCGGCATGCCGCCGCACAAAAGCGCCGCCGTACTTCGCTTCATACTGACGGTTGCCCGACTTCCACGAACCTTGCAGTTCAATATCTTGCCCGGTGACGCTGCCCTTTCCCTGTTCAGGTACGGGCTCGGCTGCATCGCGCAGGCGAACAACGTGGCTGTAGCGCACGGTGCCGCCCGCAATCGTTACTTCGATCGCCTCGCGACCTTTCCCGGCGGAAAATGGCAGCTTGTCGCAGACAAGGGTGCCCCGATAAACCGCATCGCGGACCTGCGCCGACCCCGGCATGGCTGTCGTCGCGATCACGGCACCGGCCAGCAAGCCGGCCGCTATTCCTCCCCGCTTCATTGCATCCCCCCTAAAAACCGTCGTTGCGACCGTTTCGGCAGCCGTCTGAACCTTGTCCGATAATACTGTACATTTTCAAGCGGTGGGCAGAGGAAATTCAACTGCGTCTAGCGCGGCGCTGTAGCGGAAAAACCCCGTTGCGCTTCGAGGTGCTGCACTTTGGCCTTGCTATCTTCAAGCGCGTTTTCGAGGCGCGAAATATTTTGCAAGAGACGCTCGCTGGTCAGGCTGAGCAGGTAGTAGCCGAACTCCGGATTCTGGAAATACAACTCGAGCAGCGTTTCGTAGGTGATGCTCAGCACGTCGCCGCTTTCGAGGCACTCGATGGTCTGCGTACGGCGGTTCTTCGGGGCGGCAAAACCCAGCTCGCCCATCAGGCGGCCGGGCGGAAGCTCGATGCCGAGTTCGCTTACCAGGAATTTCCCGGTCACTGTCAGGAACATCTCGTTGGCCACATCACCTTTGCGGAAGAGAATGTCGCCCTTTTTGTATCTCCGCGGCGTCATATAGGGCCGCAGCCAGTCCATCGACAGGTCGCCTTGCGCCGAGCTCCGCGCCTTTCGAACGAGAGTGAGCATCTGACGCAGGCGGATGATGTTGACCGGCAGCGAGAAGAGATAAAGCAATAGAGTCGACACCGCGCCCGCGACGACACCGTAGGCGATGAAAAATGCGATGCTGATGATGCCGATGACGCGCAGCGGAACGATCGTGCGCATCATCAGGGTCGCCACGTAGAAGATGGCGCCGCCGAGCGCGAGCATGTTCGCGGTGTTGATATTCGCCACCGCGATCTCCATCAGATGATGGAAGAAACC
>Ga0126377_10002154_pt1 | contig 13430 bp, 11 predicted proteins | sample PanSoiMetPlot_22_FD_92647 | JGI IMG/M metagenome (GOLD analysis project Ga0126377, IMG submission 92647) | Tropical forest soil microbial communities from Panama - MetaG Plot_22 | ecosystem: Environmental > Terrestrial > Soil > Tropical forest > Bulk soil | place: Panama | collected 2016-02-17
AGGTCTTTGATGACGGGGAATGGCGCGGCCCGCCACGGCTCGATCGTGATCGTGTCGCCGTCCTTGAAAGATCGCATGTGCAACTCGCACACAGTGGTCGCGGGCATCGGCCCATGAGCGACGCCGTTGACCACCAGGCCGCACGACCCGCAAATACCTTCGCGGCAATCGCTGTCGAAAGCGATCGGCTCTTCGCCGCGCCGCGTCAGGTCTTCGTTGACGACGTCGAGCATCTCCAGGAAGGACATGTCGTGGCTGATCTCTCTGGCCTCGTATGTTACGAACTGTCCTGGCGTGGTCGCGTTCCTCTGCCGCCAGATTCGCAATGTCAGATTCAATTCTGCTCCTGAAAAGATCATCCACGAATCTACACGAAGCTCCACGAAGCGCCCTTCGTGATCCTTTGTGTGGCTTTGTGGATGATTTTCAAAAGCAACCAGCGACCGGCCGCCGTCACAAGCAAGTCTAGGGTTCTTCGGCGACCGGCCGATGATTGCTAACTCAATTACTTATAGCTGCGCTGCGTCATTCTCACTTCTTCGTAGACGAGCGGCTCTTTGGTCAGCTCCGGGAATTGATCGACGCCCTTGAATTCCCAGGCCGCCACGTAAGCGAACTTTTCGTCGTTGCGCAGCGCCTCGCCGTCTTCGGTCTGATACTCTTCGCGGAAATGACCGCCGCACGACTCCTCGCGATGCAGCGCGTCGTAGGCCAGCAATTCCGCGAACTCCAGAAAGTCCGCGACCCGGCCCGCGTATTCGAGCGCCTGATTCAGTTCGCCGGCGCTGCCCGGCACGTTGACGTTCCGCCAGAACTCGCGGCGGATTTCGGGGATGCGCTCGATCGCGTGTTTCAGCCCCGCCTCGTTGCGCGCCATCCCTACGTCGTCCCACATCAGCTTGCCCAGTTCGCGGTGGAAATCGAGCGCCGTGCGTCTGCCTTTGATCGAGAGCAATTTGCCGATGCGGGAGCGGATTTCCTCTTCGGCCTTCTTGAATTCCGGATGATCCGTCGGATACTTGCCGTTTTTCTGCGTGGCGAAATACGCGCCGATGGTTTGAGGCAATATGAAGTAACCGTCGGCCAGACCCTGCATCAACGCGCTCGCGCCGAGGCGGTTTGCGCCGTGGTCCGAAAAGTTGGCCTCGCCGATCACGAAGAGTCCCGGAATATTGCTCATCAATTCGTAATCGACCCACAACCCGCCCATCGTGTAATGCACGGCCGGGTAGATGCGCATCGGCTGTTCGTAGGCGTTCTCGGCCGTGATGCGTTCGTACATCTCGAAGAGGTTGCCGTAGCGCTCCTCGATCACGCCCTCGCCGAATCGCTTGATCGCGTCGGAGAAATCGAGGTAAACGCCGCGCCCGCCCGGGCCGACGCCGCGCCCCTCGTCGCAGACCTCTTTGGCCGCGCGCGACGCGATGTCGCGCGGCGCCAGATTGCCGTAGCTCGGGTATTTGCGTTCGAGGTAATAGTCGCGCTCGTTCTCGGGGATCTGGCTCGGGCGGCGATCGTCGCCGGGCTTCGTCGGGACCCAGACGCGGCCGTCGTTGCGGAGCGATTCGGACATCAGCGTCAGCTTCGATTGATAATCGCCGCTGACCGGAATGCAGGTCGGATGAATCTGCGTGTAGCAGGGGTTGGCGAAGAGCGCGCCTTTCTTGAAAGCGCGATAGGTCGCCGTCACGTTGCAGCCCTTCGCGTTGGTCGAGAGGAAGAAGACGTTGCCGTAGCCGCCAGTGGCCAACACGACGGAGTTCGCCGAATGGACCTCGATCTTGCCCGTCACCAGGTCGCGCGTGATGATCCCTTTGGCGTGGCCGTTGATTAACACGATGTCGAGCATCTCGGTTCGCGGATACATCTTCACCGAGCCGGCGTGAATCTGGCGGCTCAACGCCTGGTACGCGCCGAGCAGCAACTGCTGACCGGTTTGCCCCCGCGCGTAAAACGTGCGCGAAACCTGCGCGCCGCCGAAAGAACGATTGTCCAACAACCCGCCGTATTCGCGCGCGAACGGCACGCCCTGGGCCACGCACTGGTCGATGATGTCGACGCTGACCTCGGCCAGGCGGTGGACGTTGGCTTCGCGCGAGCGGAAATCGCCGCCTTTGATCGTGTCGTAAAACAGGCGGTAGATCGAATCGCCGTCGTTGCGGTAATTCTTCGCGGCGTTGATGCCGCCCTGCGCGGCGATGGAGTGCGCGCGGCGCGGGCTGTCCTGAAAACAGAAGGCCTTGACGTTGTAACCGAGCTCGCCCAGCGTCGCCGCCGCCGAAGCCCCGGCCAGTCCAGTCCCGACGACGATGATATCGAATTTGCGCTTATTGGCCGGGTTGACCAGTTTCATCTCCTGCCGGTATTTCGCCCACTTCATGGCGACCGGCCCAGAAGGAATCTTCAAATCGAGTTTAACGCTCATCATCTCACCCAGCCCAACAGAATGGCCAACGGAATCAGACTGTTTCCGACAAAGAGCGCCAGCGCGGAGATCTTCGCCAGCTTGTCGAAAAATCCGAACGTCTTTTTGCTCCGCAGCCCCAGGGATTGAAACAGGCTGCTCACGCCGTGGCTCAGATGCGAGAGCAGCAAGCCCATCGAGATTATGTAGAAGACCGAAACCAGCGGGTTGGAGAATCCAGTGACCATCATTCTAAAGACATCGTGTCGACCCTCGGCGTCTTCCAGGCGAAGGAAGTGCGGGTTGACCCATCCGAAAGTGAAATGCGCGAGGTGAAACAGGATGAACGCCAGGATGATCAGACCGCTGATCCACATCGTGCGGTTGGCGAATGTCGAGGCCACGGGCTTTTTGAATTCGTAACCGATGGGGCGCGCGCGGCGATTGGCGCGAACCAACTGCGTGGCGGACACGACATGCAAAATCCCTATGAAAAGAAGGCCGGCGCGAGCGGACCACAGAAGCGCCGGGGTGGCCTTTAAAAGCGCGGCATATGCGTTGATTTTCTCAGGGCCGAGGAATATTTGCAGATTGCCAAGCATATGAACGATCACGAAGACCCACAAGCCGAACCCGGTGATCGCCATCACGTATTTTTTGCCGAGCGAAGACCGCCAGAGGCGCAAAAGCGCGCCCGCCGGCGCCGCCCGCAAACTTTGAGCGGAAGCAGCCATCTCTCCTCTCCATGGTTTAATATTCGTGTCATAAACGTCCCTTCGTGTAAGTCACGAAAGGTATCAAGGTTCGGGCGATAAGTAAAATTCAAAAGCTTAATATTGAATATAAGCTGGGCTAATATGCACGTTGAAACGCTCAAAACTTTCTGCGATCTGATCGAGACCGGGAGTTTTTCAAAAGCCGCCGCGCTCAACTTCGTTTCGCAATCGGCCGTCAGCCAGCAGGTCAAATCGCTCGAACAGCGATTCGAAGCGCGGTTGATCGAGCGCGGGAGAGCGCAGGGCGTGACGCCCACCGAGGCCGGAAAAATCTTTTACGCCGAATGCAAGGAGATTCTCGAACGGTTCCGAGCGTTGGAAGAGCGGATGAGGGTCAAATCGGCCGCGATCGCCGGCTCGGTCAAGGTGGCCACTGTTTATAGCATCGGCCTGCACGAACTGCCGCCTTACGTCAAACGGTTCATCAGAGCTCATCCACAGGTTAAAGTCCACATCGAATACAGCCGCACGGACAAGGTCTACGAGGCCTGTCTCAACAACACGATCGATTTCGGCATCGTCGCGCTGCCGCTCAGGAGGCCCAACCTAGCCGTCATCCCGTTCCGGGACGACAAACTCGTCATCGTTTGCAACCCTGAACATAAGCTGGCGCGCCGCCGCAGCGCGAGCGTCGGCGCGCTGGCCGGGGAAGATTTCATCGCCTTCGAGCGCGACATCCCGACGCGCAAGACGATTGACCGCATCCTCAAAGAGCGCAAGGTCGAGGTCAATCGCGTCATGGAATTCGACAACATCGAAACAATCAAACGCTCGGTCGAGGTAGGCATCGGCGTTTCAATCCTGCCCGAAACCGCGGTCGCCAACGAGGTCCGCAATAAACAGCTCGTCGCTTTAAACTTCGCCGAAGGCGTATTCACGCGCTCCATCGGCATCATTCACCGCAAGGGCAAAGTCTTCAGCGCGGCGGCGCGTGAATTTGTCAACGTGCTGACCTCGGCATGATTTTTCCCATCCGCGCGAACGTGGGGGGCGATTTGGTTTGAAATTTTCTTTGCCCGGTGATAGCCTGCCGCGCGTTTTCGTCTTCATCGGACTAGTCTCCCTAATATTGAATGTAACTAGCGGGCGCGTCAGTTCGCCCAACGCTCTTATTTTAATGTTGACACGCTGTATCGATCTTTTCTCTCTTATCGCCGATTGCTCGAATTGAAGTGGGTAATCGTTCTCGCCCATGAGAATTCGGACGCAATCGAGTTTCAGCCCCAGGTGACAATTCTTATGGACATCTCTTCGCACGATGTTCTGCTGGTTGGTGGCGGTGGCGCGGGGTTAAGAGCAGCTATCGCCGTTTCCGAATTCAATCCGAATCTGAGCGTCGCCGTAGTCTCAAAGGTCTACCCGATGCGCAGCCACACCGTATCAGCCGAGGGCGGCGCCGCCGGCGTGATCAAGCCGGGCGACACCCTGGACGAGCATGCGTATGACACGATCTCCGGCGGAGATTGGATGTGCGACCAGGACGCGGTCGAACTCTTCGTACAGGAAGCTCCGAGAGAGCTGATGCAGCTCGAGCATTGGGGCTGCCCGTGGAGCCGCGAGCCCGACGGCAGCGTCGCGGTGCGGCCCTTCGGTGGGATGAAGAAGGAGCGGACGTGGTTCGCCGCCGACAAGACCGGCTTCCACATGCTCCACACCCTCTTCCAAACCTCGCTCAAATATCAGGCGGTCACACGCTATGACGAATGGTTCGTCACCAAATTGCTGGTTGAGGACGGCCAGGCGCGCGGCGTGGTCGCCATCGAGCTGATGACGGGTCGCATTCAGGCCATCCTCGCCAAAGCCGTGATCGTCTGCACCGGCGGCTGTGGCAAAGTCTTCCCGTTCACCACCAACGCCAACATCAAATGCGGCGACGGCATGTCGCTCGTTCTCAACGCCGGCGCGCCGCTCAAGGATATGGAGTTCGTCCAGTACCATCCGACTGGACTCCCGTTCACGGGCATCCTGATCACCGAGGCCGCGCGCGCCGAGGGCGGTTATATGCTCAACAAGGACGGATACCGGTACTTGCAGGATTACAACCTCGGGAAGCCGGAGCCGACGCCCGTGCTGCGTTCTATGGAGCTCGGGCCGCGCGACCGCCTGTCGCAGGCCTTCGTCAAAGAGTACGAAAAGGGCCGCACCATCGAAACTCCCTACGGCCACGTCGTCTACCTCGACATCCGACACCTGGGCGAGAAGAAGATCAACGCCAAACTCCCTTTCGTACGCGAGCTGTGCCTGAAGTATCAGAACATCGATCCGGTGAGGGAGATGATCCCGGTGCGCCCGGTGGTGCATTACATTATGGGCGGCGCGCACACCGACATAAACGCCGCCACTACGATCAAGGGGCTGTACGCGGCGGGCGAGGCCGCCTGCGTCAGCATTAACGGCGCGAACCGCCTGGGTTCCAACTCGCTGACCGAGTTGCTGGTCTTCGGCGCGCGCGCGGGGCAGTCCGCCGCCATCTTCGCCTCGGAGTGGAAGGAAGGGAACACCGCGAGCGTTCTGGCGCAGGCGATGGACGAAAAGCGCAGAGTCGAAGAGCGGTTTCTGAACAAGACCGGCGGCCGCGAGCGCATCGCGGAGATCAGAACGGAGATGCAGAAAGCCATGGAGGCCGGCGCGGGCATCTATCGCACGCACGACAGCCTGGCCGACGCCGCCGAGACCATCTCCAAACTGAAAGAGCGGTTCAATGACATCGCCATTAGCGATCACAGCTATACGTTCAACACCGAACTGACCGCCGCCCTGGAGCTGTCGTATATGCTCGATGTCGCCGAGGCGATCATCGCCTGCGCGCTCAATCGAAAAGAGTCGCGCGGCTCGCACCAGCGAACCGATTTCCCGAAGCGGGATGATGAAAATTTCCTGGCGCACTCGCTGGTCTACCGCAACGCCGATGGGACGACGCGAGTCGAATACTTGCCTGTCACGATCACGCGTTGGCCGCCCGCGGAGCGTGTTTATGGGAAATAAAATACAGCCGTTTTCAAATGTATGAAGGCTGTTAGCCACAGAGCTCACAGAGGACACAGAGAAATCATCATGTCCCTCTGTGTCCGCTGTGAGCTCTGTGGTTATTCATCCCCATGAAAACTAGTTTAAAGTGAGGATAGATGGCTAAAACGATCACTTTGGAAGTCGCGCGCTATCGCCCCGAGCAGGACGCCGAACCGGCCTTCGAGAGCTTCGACGTGCCGCTCAACAGTGACTGGGTGGTGCTCGACGCGCTAAATTACATCAAGGATAGCCTGGATGGCTCGCTCTCATTTCGCTGGAGCTGCCGAATGGGCGTCTGCGGCAGTTGCGGGATGATGGTCAATGGCGACCCGAAGCTGACCTGCGCCACATTCCTGACCGCCTACGATCCGGGCCCGATCCGCGTCGAGCCGCTGCGCTATTTTCCCATAGTGCGCGACCTGGTCGTCGAGATCACCGACTTCATGAACAAGCTGAAAGCCGTCAAACCCTGGATCGTCCGCGAAGAGGAAAAGCCGCTCGCGGAGGGCGAATACCTGCAAACGCCGGAGCAGTTGGAGAGCTACAAGCAGTTCAGCATGTGCATCAATTGCCTCTGCTGCTACGCGGCGTGCCCGGTCGTCGGGTTGGATCAGCATTTCATCGGCCCCGCGGCCATCGCGCTGGCGCAGCGCTACAACAAGGATTCTCGCGACCAGGGGGCCGAAGAACGCCTGGATGTCCTTTCACAACACGAGGGCATCTGGGGATGCACGTTCAACGGCGAATGCACGCGGGTCTGCCCGAAGAATGTCGACCCCGCGGGCGCCATCCAGCAATACAAGATCAAGGCGGTGACGGAATGGTACAAGTCGCTGCTTATGCCATGGGGCAGGAAGTGACGGGATTAAATCATGAAACAATCACCGGCTTACACCCTCTATCATCCCAAATGGTATCGCAAGCGCGTCTCGACGTGGTGGTGGACTGAACAGTGGCGTTCTTTCAAGTTCATCTTGCGTGAACTGAGCAGCCTGGCGGTGATCTACTTCGTGGGCTTGCTTCTCTGGCTGTTGTGGAGTCTGGGGCAAGGCGCGGAAAGTTACCGCGATTTTCTGGAATGGATGAAGGAGCCGTGGATGATCGCGTTCAACGTGATCGCTCTCATCTTCGTGCTCTATCATTCGATCACTTGGTTCAATCTGGCGCCGAAGGCCATGCCGGTGCGCGTGGGCGGGAAGCGCCTGCCTGAATGGATGGTCGCCGCGCCCAATTACGTCGTCTGGATAGCGCTTTCGGCGGTCATAGTCTGGTTGATGTTGGGAGGGGACTGAAATGACTAAGAGATCGAATGAGCCGTTTCTGTGGTCGCTCTTCAGCTCCGGCGGGATGATAGCCGCGTTGATGGTTCCGATTCTGCTCTTTCTGTTCGGTCTGGCTTTTCCGTTGGGCTGGATCGAGGCGCCGAGCTACGGGAGCTTGCTCAAGCTCATCGCGCATCCTCTGACGCGGCTGGCGCTCTTCGCGGTCTGCTCGCTGTCGCTCTTTCACGGGGCGCATCGTTTTCGCTTCACGCTCTACGACGGATTGCAGATCAAACACCTCAATGAATTGATCGCCGTCTTCTGTTACGGCGGGGCTTTGGCCGGGACCGCGCTGGCCGCGTATATCCTGTGGAATATCTCGTAGGGTGGTTTGTCATTCATCATTTGGCGCCGGTCATTGGTCGTTAGTAATTGGTCGCCGGTCGTCGGTCACGCGTAAACGAATGAACGGCGTCGAATCCTGGGGGGCTCATGTTCGATCTGAAGAAGATTCACAAAGACGCCATCACGCAAGCCCTCGAGCGGGCGCATTTTTATCGCCTCCTCAATGAGCCGGGCGCGGCCGAGAGCATCTGCCTGGACGTGCTGGAGATCGAGCCGGAAAATCAAGATGCGCTGGTCACACTGCTGGTGGCGATCACCGATCGCTTCAACAAGGGTTATGCCGTCGGCGCCACTCAGGCCAAAGAGTTGTTGCCGCGCATCAAGGACGAATATCAGCGCTCCTATTACGCCGGCATCATCTGCGAGCGGCAGGCCAAAGCCAGGCTGCAGCATGGCGGGCCGGGATCGAGCCACGACGCTTACGAATGGCTGCGCGACGCGATGGAATGGTATGAGAAGGCGGAGGCGATTCGTCCCGCCGGCAACGACGATCCGATACTGAGGTGGAACGCCTGCGCTCGAATCATCATGCGCAACCACCTGGCGCCGAGGCTCGAGGATGCTTCGGAGCCTTACCTTGAATGAAGCCTGCTTGAAAACCGGACTCCGTCTCACTACAATAACCACGCCAACCCCCATATCTCGTCCGGACGATCACGGAGATCCAAGCGATGGATTGCTCGCGGTTCGAAGAATTAATCAGCGATTATCTTGATTGCGGAATGGCGCGCAACGATCGCCGAGATTTTTGCGAGCATCTGCTGGCCTGTCGTCCGTGCCATCTGCTCTTCAACGATGTACGCGCGGCGATTGACGGATGCCGGGAATGGAAAGAATCGCAAATGCGCGAAGTCGCCATGGGCGCGGAAGTCGAACAGCGCATCATCGACGCCACGACCGCCGGCGAGATGCTCAGTTGTCGCACGCTCGACGCGCTGATCTCCGATTATTTCGACGGTTTGATCGAGGGCGAGTACGAAACGATCTTCAGCGAACATTTCGCAGCATGTGAAGGCTGCCGCCGCCTGGTCGAGGGCTTGCGCGAATCGCTTGAAGAACAGGAATCGGTCGAGGCGCCGGAAGAGCTATACGGCCGCATTTTCGCGGCGACGTCGAGGGCGGCGGGCGGCTCAAGACGTTAAATACAGACGGTTCTCATGCTTTATCCAACATACTTATTCACCCTGTCGCCGCGAATCTTCTTGTCAGCTATCCTGCCAGCCCTACTGGCGAGCGTGATCTGTGTCCCTTCGCGGGCGCAGGAGCCGGCGAACCTTGAAAGGAAGGTTGATAATCCCGCCGCGGCGGCGGGTGATGAGAAGAAATCCTTGCTCAATATGGGATGGATAGCGCCTCCGCCCAAAGCGATAATTAGCGCCAAGCCGGACGGCGGCGCTGAGCGCAAGGTTGATATCATCGCCGAAAATCAATGGGATGAGCAGGGAAATGTTCTCATCGCGACGGGTAACGTTCAGGTCTCGGACGGAGAGATTCTGATCATCGCCGACAGGATCACTTACAATAAAAACACCGATGACGTGCTTGCGGAAGGAAATGTCTATTTCGAGCAGAAGGGGCAGCGGCTGACCGGTGAGATCCTCGAATTTAATTACAAGACGCGCCGCGGCGTGATGAGAAATCCGACAGCCTTCACGAACACCACTCCCGACGGCACTACTGTTGTCGTCGAGGCGACTCGGGCGGACAAGACCGGCGAGGACACTTACAATCTGGACAACGCGATATTAACCGCGTGTCAGCAGAAGGTTCCGAAGTGGAGCTTTACCGCGAAACGAGCGCGCATTCGGCTGGATCACCGGGCCAAGGTCTACAACGCGTTCTTCCGCATCAGAAACATCCCCGTGCTCTGGGTGCCTTACGCGTCTATCTCGATCAGCAAGAAGGATCGTTCGTCAGGGTTCTTGACGCCTACCTCCGGGCATTCCAATATCAAGGGGCGCACCCTACATGTGGCCTATTTTCAAACTCTGGGGCGCAGCGCGGACTTGTTGGTCAGAACCGATTTATTCTCGCAGCGCGGCGTGGGACTCGGCTTCGATTTCCGCGCCAGGCCCGATGAAAATTCCCACATTGCGCTCGGCTCGTTCCTCGTCGTCGATCGCCTGCTCGGACCCAAATACCTTCCCAATTGCGACCGCGCGACTCTCGGCGATCAATGCAAACTGCCGAATCAAGGCGGCAGCAGCTTTTATGCCGACGCCGTGCAGGTTCTCAAGAAGGGGTTTGTCGCCGTCGCCGACGTGAATATCACTTCATCATTCGCTTTCCGCAATGTCTTCTCCTCTGACATTTTGAGCGCGATCTCGCCTGAGGAGCGCTCGGTCTTTTATGTCAACAAGAACTATGGAGCGTACAGCTTCAACGCGGAGGCCGGTCAGCAGAGTGTCTTTATCGGAAATTCGATCGTCAAAACGCGCCAGTTGCCGAGCTTAGAGTTTTCGCAGCGGAGCGCTGAGGTTTCCGACAAGCTCCCGGTCTATTTCTCTTTCGGCGCGTCTCTCGATGGCGTGCAGCGGGTCGAGACGACGGGCGATAAGACCGATTTGAGGACCCCGTCAATCATTGAACGCCTCGATCTTTCGCCGCGCCTGACCGTCCCCTTGAAGTCGTTCGCGGGCTTCACTCTGACGCCGAGCGTCGGCGTGCGTTCGACTTTCTACAGCGAGAGCCTCGATCCGGCTCAAAGACAGGTTGTGGGACAGAATCTCTTGCGAAATTACGCCGACCTCGATTTGGATTTGCGCGCGCCCTCCCTGTCCAAAGTCTTCCATCACAGGGACGGGACGTCGTGGTTCAAACACTTGATCGAACCATACGTCGAATATCGCCTCATCAAGGGCATTGATGATTTCAGCCGCACGCCTCAGATCGACGAACGCGACCTGATCGCCGACACGAACGAGGTCGAGTACGGCGTCACGAACCGTTTCTTCGTCAAACGTAAGACTGGCGACGGCTCGGCGCCACAGACTCACGAGTTGCTCAACATTACGGTGTCGCAGAAATATTTCTTCGACCCCACCTTCGGCGGAGCGCTCGAGCCGGGCCAGCGCAACCAGTTCTTCCCCGTCAATACGCTATCGGGGTTCGCGTTCGCGGGGGCCGAGCGCGACGTGTCACCGCTGAACCTCAAGGCGCGGCTCTATCCGACTCAGACTTTGTTTGCCGATCTCCGGCTCAATTACGACACCCGGTTCCATAGCCTCCGCGATTTTATCGTCGGCCTGGGAGTTCAAAAAGGGATCTTTTCGTTCGCCCAGTCGTGGTACTACACGCGCCGCATCGAGGACGACAAATTACGCCAGGATCAGCTTCCATACGATCCGACGACTTTTCCCGGCAACCAGTTCGACTTCTCCACCTTCGTCGGCAATCGGACGCGCGGCCCTTACGGCGCCTTCACCCTCAGCTACGATTTTCGAAACCAAACTTTCGACGGTCAGCCCAGAGATCCTCGTTTCATCTACCTCACAACAACGAGCGGATGGGCATGGGATTGTTGCGGTTTCGAAGTCCAACATACGACATTCAACGCCGGCAGTCGCAACGAATCACGCATCGTTTTCGCTTTCACATTGAAAGGCATAGGCACATTCGGGACTCAATCTTTCGGGCAGCAACGTAGGTGATTAATCTTATCGTGTTATAAAATAGTACGGTGTTTCTAAATGTCTCCTGTACGCTTCTGAGGCGTAAGGAAAATTTGACTCAGTGGGCTGAAAACTGCCTTTTGTGCTATACTATTGCCACCTTTATTGGCGCAATAGGAGAAACAAAGCATTGACATTTAGAGAAGGAAACAAAGTTATCTATCCACGACTTGGTATATGCCGAGTAGCTGGGGTCATCGAGCAGACAATTAGCGGATTGACCGTAAAATTGTATCAATTAAAGCCATTAGATTTTCAGGAAAGCACAACGGTATTAGTTCCAGTCAATAAGGCCGAGGGTGTCGGAGTTCGTAGGTTGATTGATAAGGCCGATATTCCCAAATTATTGCGCTTCCTGGGCAAAGACATCGAAGTTGCCAGCGATCATCGGAAACGCAATGCTAAGAACGCCGAGCGTATGGCTTCTGGTGAAATTTATGAAGTCGCCGATTCGCTCAAGACCATGGCCAAATTGAGCAAAGGCAAGACGCTTTCGCCGGAAGAGCAACAAACTATGGCCAGAGCGCGGCATTTGATCATCAGAGAACTCTCTCACGTCACCAAACTTACTGTGGAAGAGGTCGAAGAGATGATTGATAACGCCCTGGCCGGCAAGCGCTCGCGCACGAGGAAACTGGCTGCTTGAGGTAATGGCTTCCCAACTTGCTGAACACCCCGAACCCAAAGCATCTCTCTCAAGGCAGACCGCTATTTATCGCTCTACCGCCGCGCTTTCGCCTTCGGCGCTTGGCGCGAGCGTGATCCTCTGTAACGAACCCAGAGCTTAAGCCCGAAAAATCTTACCTTGCGGCTATAGCGCCAGGTCTTCTAAGAATTGCATGTTCTCAGCGACACTTTTAACCGAAAATTAGATGGCCTAAGCATCGCTTCCGTATCATTCATAAAACATTTGTTTAATTGAGCGCTTAAGCATCGTAAAGTCCAACTGAACAGCGTCTGCCATATTCACATTCACGTAAAAGATTAGTTCAGAGCAAGATATAAGCCCAATTGAGGCCCGGCTGCTGCTATTTTTAATGAGAATGAAGATGAAAACTGTACCTGAATATTGGTCAAGTAAAGCATCAAGTTGCACCTGTGAAACTGTTGAGAGAAAAGGCTTTACATGGTATTAGTTTAATGGTAAGTTCTTGCCCACTTCAGTTAAGCATTAGGTTGTGGTTATGGGTATCGTATTTGGAACATCAGGATGGCGCGCAATTATTGCGGATGAATTCACACTGGCCAATGTGCGGCTGGTTACGAGCGCAATCGCATCGGTTTTGGATGATGAGGCTGCGGGCGGCAGCGTAATTGTCGGCTATGACACAAGATTCTTGAGCGAGAGGTTTGCCGCCGAATGCGCGACAGAGTTTGCGGAATTGGGGTTCGAATCCTATTTAACGACACGCGATACTCCCACGCCAACGCTCTCTCATGCGATCAGGACGAAAGGGGCGCGAGGCGGTATCAATTTTACTGCGAGCCACAATCCGCCGCAGTACAACGGAATGAAATTTTCGACCGCTGATGGAGCGCCAGCTCTGCCCGAAGTGACGAAAAAGATCGAAGAGCGCATCGCGGAATTTCAATCGGGCAAAGCTGGAAAGCCCGAACTGAAAATCTCGGCCGAAGCCATCGCTCTCGATCCGCGCGAGGATTATTTGAGCGACCTCGCCGCGCGTGTAGATTTCGCGAAGATCGCTTCGGCCGGGTTGAAGCTCGCATATGACCCACTGTGGGGGACCGGCCGCGGCTACCTGGATGAGGTTCTGCGGCGGCATGAGTGCGAAGTGGACCTGGTTCATGATTATCGTGACGTGCTCTTCGGCGGCCACAGTCCCGAACCGTCGGAGAAGAATCTGGGAGAGATGCGCCATCTCGTGCTCGACAAGGGACTCGC
>Ga0126377_10002155_pt1 | contig 13430 bp, 11 predicted proteins | sample PanSoiMetPlot_22_FD_92647 | JGI IMG/M metagenome (GOLD analysis project Ga0126377, IMG submission 92647) | Tropical forest soil microbial communities from Panama - MetaG Plot_22 | ecosystem: Environmental > Terrestrial > Soil > Tropical forest > Bulk soil | place: Panama | collected 2016-02-17
ATGAAGGCCGTCATCGCGAACGCGCTGCGCTTCATGGGCGCGCGCACCACCGCGGACGCGAGCGAATCCGCGCAGCCGTCGCAGCTCTCGGCCGTCAGCTCCGAGACCTGAGTCTCATCGGACAATCGCGCCTGAATTGCAGGACCCGCTCTCCTACCTCTTCGGCCTCGAGCAGTTCGGCATCAAGTTCGGCCTCCACAACATCCAGGCCATCTGCGCGCGGCTCGGGCATCCCGAACGCGCGTTCGGATCGGTTCACGTTGCGGGAACCAACGGCAAGGGATCGGTGACGGCCATGGTCGACGCCGCGCTGCGTGCCGCGGGGCATCGCACCGGACGCTACACGTCGCCGCATCTCGTCAGGCTGAACGAACGATTTGCCGTCGACGGACATCCGATCGAAGATGCCGAGCTCCGCGACACGATTACGTCGGTTCGCCGCGTCGTCGATGCGCTCGTCGACGAGCGCGTGCTGGACACGCAGCCAACGTTTTTCGAGGTGACCACGGCGGCCGCGTTCGAATGGTTCCGACGCGCGTCTGTCGAGCTGGCAGTCATCGAAGTGGGTCTCGGCGGCCGCCTCGACGCCACGAACGTCATAACACCCGAGGTCACGGCGATCACGTCAATCGCGTTCGACCATCAGCTGTACCTCGGTACGTCCCTGGCATCAATCGCGCGCGAGAAGGCCGGCATCATCAAGCGCGGCGTCCCGGTCGTCGTCGGTGATGTCGACCCCGAGGCCCAGGCGGTCATCGATGAGGTCGCCGCTGCCAACGGAGCGCCAGTAGTCAAAGCGAGCGCCGCCGATGTCGAGAATTTCGAAATCGGACTACCCGGCGCGCATCAACGGGGCAACGCAGCCGTCGCGATGAAACTGCTCGCGTGCCTGGAAGATCGCGGCGTCGCGATCGGCCGCGATGCAGTTGTCCAGGCACTGAGCCGCACGCAGTGGGCCGGTCGTCTCGATTTGCGGCGTCTGCCGGACGGTCGCGAAATTCTTATGGACGCCGCGCACAACGCCGCCGGTGCGGAAGCATTGGCAAAGTATCTCGAATCGCTGCCGGGCGGACGTGTTCCGCTGGTTTTCGCCGCGATGCGCGACAAGGACGCGACGACGATGTTCCGCGCGCTGCTGCCGGCTGTCAGCGGGCTGATCCTCACGCGCGCCGAGAATCCACGATCGGCCGATCCCGACGATCTCGCACGCGTCGCGCGCGACGTCGCGCCGTCGCTGTCGATTGACGTCGCACCCGCGCTTCCTGATGCGCTCGAGCTCGGATGGCGGACCTCGACGACCAATCGAATCGTCGTCGCTGGTTCCATCTTCCTGCTGGGCGACGTGCTGCGCCGGCTCGGGCTAAACTGTTGAGCGTGTTTCGCTGGATATCCAGCCTCGCCCTGCTCGTGGTGTTCGCAGACACCGCGGCGGCGCAAGTGCCGACCACGATCCAGTCCCAGGAACAGAAGAGCGAGACGGCGATCGTCATCAATCAGAAGCACTACATCCGGCAGGGGAACGTCGAGATCCACGATCCGGTTCAGAAGTCGGACTTGTACGCGCAGCTGGTGGAGTTCTTCGAAGACGAGGATCGCGCCGTTGCCACGGGGAACGTCCTGCTGTCGCAGGGAACGAACCGGATTTCCGCGGAGCGCGCCGAGTTCAACACGAAGACCTGGCTCGGCACGTTCTACAACGCGAGCGGGATCGTCACAATCCAGCCGCAGGTTCAGCCAGTCCGTCCCGGATCGGTCGCGCCGCCGCAGCTGATCGGCCAGGAGAACGTCGTGTACTTCTTCGGCGAGACCGTCGAGAAGCTCGCGCCGAAGAAATACAAGATCACGAAAGGCGGCTTCTCCACCTGCGTGCAGCCGACGCCCCGCTGGGACATGACGGCGACCACCGTCATCCTGAACCTCGATCACTACACGCTGCTCAAGAACGCGGTGATGACGGTGAAGGGCGTGCCGATGCTCTACCTGCCAGTGATGTATTACCCGACGAAGAAGGGCGACCGCGCCACCGGCTTCCTGATACCGACGTACGGATCGTCCACGCTTCGCGGCCAGTCGCTTCACAACGCCTTCTTCTGGGCGATCGATCGCAGTCAGGATGCGACGGTCGCATACGACTGGTTTTCCAAGGTCGGCCAGGGCGTCGGCAGCGAGTACCGATACAACTACGGCGCCCGCGCGGATGGCAACATCCGGGCGTACTACCTCGACCAGCACGCGACGAGCTATGCGCTCGACGACGGTACGACAAGCGACGTGCCGGCCAGCCAGAGCTACGAAATTCACGGCAACGCCAACCAGCTGCTCCCGGGCGGACTGCGCGCACGTGCCCGCGTTGATTACTTCTCGAGCATCGTGACGTCACAGACCTTCAACACGAACATTTACGACCTGAGTCGCAACCAGCGGTCGTACGGCGGGAACATCGTCGGCGCGTGGCCGACGTATTCGCTGAACGCGACGCTCGATCACAGCGAGTATTTCTATCCATCGGCGCCCGACACACCGCCGCAGTCGGTGCTGTCAGGCAGCTGGCCGCGCGTCTCGTTGTCGCGCAACGAACGGCCGTTGTTCGGAACGCAGTTCTATTTCACCGTGCAGGGAGAGTACGCGCACCTGCTCTCGGAACGGCCCGGCGTCGACTTTGATACCCAACTGCCGACCACACTCGACCAGAGCCTGAACCGCATCGACTTCTGGCCGCAGATCCGCTACCCCTTCAAGAAGTGGGGCTGGCTGACCGCGAATTCGACGGTCTCGTGGCGGGACACGTTCTACAGCCGCATCCTCACACCGCCGGATCCGGCCGGCGTCATTCCGCAACGGATCACAGACCAGTCCTACAACCGTCAGTTCTTCAACTTCCAGACCCAGATCGTCGGGCCGGTCTTCATGCGGATCTGGGATACGCCGGAGAACGGATACGCAGAGAAGTTCAAGCACTCCATCGAGCCGTCATTCAATCTGCAGGAGACGACGGACATCCCGGATCCGTACCGCCTGGTGCGCTTCGACGGCACCGACAGCTTCGTCGGAGGCGGGCAAGTCACGTACGCGTTGACCAACAGGTTCTACGCGAAGCGAAAAATCGCGCCCGACCGGCCCGCGCAGGCGAGTGAAATCATCAGCGTCGACATCCGCCAGACTTATTACAACAACCCGGCCGGCGCCCAGTTCGATCCGACGTATCAATCCTCGCTCGTCGGGGGCGGCACGCCGAGCAACTACTCGCCCATCCTGCTCGCGATCAGGGGTACTCCGACGAACCAGCTCAATGGCACGCTCTCGATGGATTTCGACAGCCACTATCATGCGCTGCGCACGATCTCGGTGCAGGCGAGGTACGCGTGGCAGCAGCGGGTCGATACCACGATCGGCTGGAGCAAGAAGTCGCTCATCCCAGGCCTGGCCGGCTTCGACACCCAGGACCAACTGGATCACTACATCAACGCGTCGACCACGATTCGGACACGGGACAACCGCTACGGCGGCACGTACTCCAACAACTACGACATCCTGCGCGGCACGATGATGACCCAGCGCCTGACCGGCTACTACAACGCGCAGTGCTGCGGCCTGGCGATGGAGTACCAGACCTACAACAATCCGTACTCGGCCATCCCGTCGGATCACCGGTTCTTCCTGTCGTTTACGCTTGCCGGCCTCGGCAACTTCTCGCCGTTCAACGGCGCGATGAGCGGCGTGCCGCACTGACGAATCGATGAGTCCGACCACGCTCGTCACCGGCGCCGCCGGCTTCGCGGGCAGCCATCTCCTCGACCTGCTCGTCGGCGACGGAGCCGTGCCGACTTCCGAGGCGGTCGTCGCGTGGCATCGCCCGAACACCAACGGCTCGAGCGGCCGCCACGCCGACGCCGGCGTGCAATGGGAAGCCGTCGATCTCCTGGACCGTGACGCTGTGCGCGCGGCCGTCGCGCGCATCAAACCGACCGCCGTCTATCACTGCGGCGGCGCGGCGCACGTGGGCAAGGCCTGGGATCAAGCCGGAACGACCTTCGCGATCAACGTCCGCGGCACGCATCATCTGCTCGACGCGATCGCGCGTACCGGCGTCGAATGCCGCGTGCTGATTCCGAGCTCCGCACTCGTCTATGCGTCGGCCGATCGCGCGCTCCGCGAAAACGATCCGCTCCTGCCATCGAGCCCGTACGGGCTGAGCAAGCTCGCGCAGGAAATGCTGGGCCCGCATGCCGGCCGTGGCGTCAGGGTCGTAGTCGCCCGCGCGTTCAACCACTTCGGCCCTCGCCAGGATCCGTTCTTCGCTGCGGCCGGCTTCGCCCGGCGTATCGCGGACATCGAGCGAGGCAGGTGGGAGCCGGAGATTGCGGTCGGCAATCTCGACGCGCGCCGCGACCTCACCGACGTGCGCGACACCGTGCGCGCGTACCGGCTGATGCTGGAACGAGGCACACACGGCGACATCTTCAATGTCTGTTCGGGCGTGGCGATCCAGATACGCGAGCTGCTCGACCGGCTCATCGCACGCGCGCGCGTCGCCGTGCGCATCCGGATCGATCCGTCCCGCTACCGCCCGAACGACACGCCGCTGCTCGTCGGCGACCCGGGCCGGATCCGATCGCAGCTCGGGTGGACGCCGCGAATCGGCATCGATCAATCCGTGGACGATCTGCTGGCGTACTGGAGAGAGTAGAGCGTGCGCGTACTTCTGACCGGCGGCACGGGCTACCTCGGACGCGCCGTCGCGCAGGCGCTCGCCTCGCGCGGTCACGACGTCGTCGTGTTTTCGCGCCACGCGACTGCCAGCGGGCTGCCCGGGACGCCCTTCGATGGCGACGTTCGAAATGCCGACGACCTCCGGCGGGCGGCGAAGGGCTGCGAAGGACTGGTCCACACCGCCGCGCTCGTCAGCATCTGGCAGCGTCGACGCGAAGACTTCGACGACGTCAACGTCGGCGGGCTGCGCAACGCGATCGCAGCGGCACGGGACGCCGGCATCACGCGATTCGTCTACACATCGTCGTTTCTCGCGCGGGCGCCGCACGGGGAATCCGCGCCGGTCTCGGCCAACGACTATCAGCGCACGAAGATCGCCGCCGACGCTGTCGCGGACGAAGCCGTGCGCGCCGGATGCCCGCTCGTCCGGGTGTACCCGGGAGTGGTTTATGGACCAGGATCGAAAACCGAAGGCAACATGCTCGGCCGCCTGATCAACGATCACCTGAAGGGACGGCTTCCCGCGCTCGTCGGAGCGGACATGCCGTGGTCCTTCTCGTACGTGGACGACGTAGCGGCAGGCCACTGCGAGGCGCTGGTTCGCGCGCGGCCGGGTGCGCGGTACGCGCTGGGCGGTGAAAATGCGACGCCCGCCCGCGCATTCGAGATCGTGTCGAAGCTGACCGGCCGACGGGCGCCCGGGCGCATGCCGTACGGTGTCGCCGACGCGCTCGGCCTCGCCGAGGAATGTCGCGTCGCGCTGTTCGGAGGAACGCCACTCGTCACGCGTGGCGCGGTTGAGATCTTCCGGCACGACTGGTCCCTCGACAGCAGTGACGCCATTCGCGATCTGCAGTACACGATCACACCGCTCGACGAGGGCATCCGCCGAACGCTCGAGTCTTTTTCCGTCACGTCACGCCGAAGCCCCGCGGGCGAATGACAAACTCGCACTCGGAAACCGCGCGTCAGCTCGTCCACATGGGATCCGGCTGCTTTGCACTGCTGCTCCGGTACCTCACGTGGTGGCAGGCCGCAGGACTTGCGTGCGCCGCCATCGCATTCAACGCCGCCGTCCTGCCGCTCGTGGGCGGGCGCAGGCTCTATCGGCCCTCCGACCACGCACGAGGATTTCCAGTTGGTATCCTGATTTATCCAGCAGCCGTGCTGCTGCTGATTCTCGCGTTTCCGACCAGGCCGGATATCGCCGCCGCGGCGTGGGGCATCCTCGCGTTTGGCGACGGCGCCGCGACGCTCGTCGGCCGCCGCTTCCCATCAGCGTCGCTGGCATGGAACCGCGAAAAGAGCGTCGGCGGGACGGTCGCGTTCGTGATCTGTGGCAGTGCCGCTGGCGTCGTGCTCGCCACGTGGACGCGCGGCGCAGTCTCACCACTTCCGCCGTTGATGTTCGCGCTGCTCGCTCCCGCCGTCGCGGCCGTGGTGGCGGGCTTCGTCGAGACGATTCCAGTCCGCCTGGACGACAACATCTCGGTCCCGATCGTCGCGGCCGCCACGCTCTGGTTCGGCAGCGTCACGTCGTCGATGGCGTTCGCGTCCACGCGCGACGAATTCTTCGCGCTGGTCCCGCGTGCCATTGCCGTCAACGCGGTGGTGTCGTGGCTCGGGTATCGCGCGCGGACGGTCACCGTTGCCGGCATGCTCGCCGGCGCATTCGTCGGCATGGTCATCTACGCGTGCGCGGGCGGCGCGGCCTGGCTCTTCCTGTTTTCGGCGTTTTTCATCGCGACGGCGGCGTCGAGGCTGGGCCTCAAGCGCAAGAACCTTCTCGGCATCGCCGAGGAGCATGGCGGACGACGCGGCGCCGGTAACGCATTCGCAAATTGCGGCGTCGCGACGATCGCGGCGGCGGCCGTGGTATTCACGCCCCATGCGGCGCCGGCGATGCTTGCGTTCGTCGCCGCGCTCACGGCGGGCGGCAGCGACACGGTCGCCAGCGAAATCGGGAAGGCGTGGGGACGGGCGACGTTTCTCGTGACCACCCTGGGCCGCGTCAAGCCGGGAACACCGGGCGCGATGTCCCTCGAAGGCACCGCCGCGGGAATCGTGGCAGCGTTCGGGCTCGCTGCGCTGGCGGCTGAACTGGGACTGGTGCCGTCGTGGACCGTCGTGCCGATCGTCGTTGCGGCCACTGCGGGCTCGCTCGTCGAGAGCGCGCTCGGCGCAACACTCGAAGGACCGGGTATTCTCAACAACGACATGTTGAATTTCATCAACACTGCCGTCGCAGCAGGTGTGGCGCTGGCGCTCTACTTCCGCCTGTGAGCTCGACGGCTCGGGCCTACCTCGATCTCGGACGGCCGTTCACGCTCGTCGCACCGGCGCTGGGCTTCATTTCGGGCGCCCTGACGGCGGTTGGTGCGGCGCCGCGCGAACACTGGACCGCCGGGCTTCTCGTTCCGCCGATTCTCGGATCGGTCATGGCGGCGACGCTGAACGCCGGCAACAACGCGCTCAACCAGATCTACGACCTCGAGATCGATCGCGTGAACAAGCCGAAGCGCCCGCTGCCAAGCGGGCGGCTGTCGATCGCGCAGGCCTGGCAGTTCACCGTCATCACGTATTTGGCGTCCCTGGTGCTCGCGTGGCTCGTCGCTCCGGGTGGTCGTCAGGAGTGCTTCTGGCTCGTCGCGATCGCCGTCGTCTGCACCTTCTTGTACTCCGTGCCGCCGTTTCGCACGAAGCGGCTCGGCATCTGGGCGAACGTGACGATCGCGATTCCGCGAGGGACGCTGCTGAAGGTGGCCGGCTGGTCCTCGGTCAAAACGATCGTCGGCGTCGAGCCGTGGTACATCGGCGCCATCTTCGGCCTGTTTCTCCTCGGCGCGACGACGACGAAGGATTTTGCGGATATGGAGGGCGACCGTCTGGGCGGCTGCCGCACGCTGCCGATTCAGTTCGGCGTCCGCCGCGCCGCGTGGATGATCTCGCCGTCCTTCGTCATCCCGTTCGCGATGATTCCCGCGGGCGCCTGGCTGGGCATCCTCACGGGAAATTTCTGGCTGCTGCAGCTGCTCGGCGTGGTGATGACGGCGTACGGCATCTACGTCTGCTATCTGATGCTGCGGCGGCCAGAAGACCTCGCAGTCGAAGAGAACCACGTGTCCTGGGCGCACATGTACCGCATGATGTTCGTCGCACAGATCGGCTTCGCGCTGGCGTACTTGCTCTAGCGGGCTTCTACCGCGGCATTGTCGACTCAGTCGAGCGACCAGAAGTCGCCGATTAGTCCGACGCTCCCGAAAATCGCGCGGGCTTCATCGTTCGTCGGCCGCCGAAAGTCGGGGTCGAGACGCGTGCCGTACCACTTCTTGGACAGCTCCCACGCCTGCTCGATCGTCATCGTCGCACCGCGACCGATGTGTCGCCTCTCGCACCAGCGGTTGATGTCCTCTTCCGACCGGAAGAGCAGGATGTTCGCTCAGGTATAGAAGATGTCGTCCCAGAAGTGCTTCGCGGGCACCTCGAGGTGGATGATGCCGTCGCCGAAGGCATGACCGCCGCGGACGCCTGACGGCAGCGGCGCACCGGATTCGGCGCAACTCGCGTCAATCGTCACATCGTGCTTCAGGACGGCGGGAATGCCGAACGCATCCCACGCGCACGGCGCGAACCACGATTTCCGCGGAGTCGAGGCGTCGTCTGACGCAACGACGACTCGAAAGAGTGTAGGCACCGCAGAAAACGGCGGCGCGGACCACACGGCCGAGCCGTCGCGTTCGAGGACGATCACGTGCGCGTCAGCGAGCGAGCGATACGCAGCTTCGACAGTGGCGGCCGTCAGACCGCGCGCGGCTGCCAGCCGTTCCGCCGAAGGCAAGTGCCCATCGCTGACCGTCATCTCGTAGATGGCGAGCCTGACCTGCTGGATGAAATCCATCAGCTGAATCCGAGCATCTGCGCGGCGACAAGGGCGTAGATCTTCGCGCACTCCACCATGCGGCTGATCCTGACGAATTCGCTCGGGCCATGTGAAACCGACAGCAAGCCCGGACCGTACGCGTACGCCGGCACGCCGGCGGATGCGTAGAATCGCGTTTCGAGCAGACCGGGGCACATCTCGGCGTCTGGCGTCTCGCCGGTCACTGCGGCAACGGCATCCGTCAGCGTCCTGGCCAGCGGTTCCTCCATGCTGGACGCGGACGACTGGCCTTCCTGGATGATCGTCAGCGACGCCTGCGTACGGTCGGACACCGAACCCTCGATCAGCTCGACCAGCCGGCGCTTTTCGACGGCGAAATCCTCGTCCGGATTCGTGCGTCGATCGATCGTGAACCGGCAGACGTCCGGAACGACGTTGAAGTTCGATCCCGCGTCCACCCGGCCGCCGACGAGCAGGATCGATCCGCGGGCATCGAGTTCCCGCTTCAGCGTGAAGAGCCGATCCAAAATCGGCAGCGCGCGCTCCACGGCGTTCACGCCATGATGCTGCATGCCCACGTGCGCTGCTCGGCCCCGGACGGTCACTTCCGCGGTGAACGCTCCGCGGCTCGAGTGCCAGATGCGACCGCTCGTCGGCTCCGGCAGCAGCATGCCGATGCCGTCGCGGCCCAGCTGACCGGAGCGGGCGAGCGCCCCCGACCCGCACGCCCCGCCCGTTTCTTCATCCGGGACAAAGACAACGGCGAGTCGTCCGCGGGACGGCTGCGCGATCGCCATCAACGCGCGAGCGGCAAACAGGATCGCAACCAGCCCGCTCTTCATGTCCGAGCTGCCGCGCCCGAACAGCGTGTCCCCTTCCACGCGAGGTACGAACTGATCCCGGGAAAACGCCGGGACCACGTCGTAGTGGCCGTGGAAGTACAGGGTCGGGCCGGAGTCGCCGATGTAGGCCCGCAGCGCTTCGCGCGGCTCGGGCGCGTCGATGCCCACGCGCTCGGGCGTCAGGTCAACGGCCCGCATCGCGTCCGACAGCGCGTCGAGGCATCGCTCGTACAGAACGCCTGGCGGATTTTCAGTCGCGATGCTCACCAGCGCGGCGAGCATCGTCGTCATGGCTTCCTGCTGGTCGTCGATCGCGGCGAAGAGGCTTCGCGTCGGGAGGTCGGTCATCGCGTGACAGTGATGGTACGATGTCAGCCATGATGCAGCGAACCTCCGGCACTCTCGTCGCCCTGCTTTGCGCGCTGTTCCTTGCGGCGCCCGCGATGGCCGCCCAGACGTCCGACCAGTCGACGTCGACGCCCAAGAAGAGCACCACGCATCACACCAAGCACAAATCGACCAGCTCCTCTTCATCGAAGAAGTCGACACACAAGAAGAGCGGCACGCACAAGAAGAGCAGCACCGACTCGTCGTCCGGCCAGAAGCCAACGACAAAGCCGAAGTAAGTCCGGCGTCGCCCGCCCAGGGAATCGCCGGGCTTGACAGGTCGCGCTCTGAGCGCCGATGATGTGGCGAACAAAAGGCGAATGTCGCCATGTCGTCTCACCCGGTCCTGTTCGAGCTCGGCAAACGCAGGCCGACGACGCGCGAAATCGCGGACGCGGTCAGGCAGGGCGGCTCTGACGCGCTGAACGAAGCGCAGCTTCGCGCTGATCTCGCCCGGTACCAGGAAGTGCGGTGCCGGTCCGCCCTCAATCCCGTCAAGGGCATGCCCTTCAAGTGGACGCTGAACCCGTACCGTGGGTGCACGCACGGCTGCCACTACTGCTTCGCGCGCCGCTATCACACGCAGTTCGAGATGAACAGCGACGACGAATTCGCGAGCGTCATCCTCGTCAAGCACAACCTCGTGGAAGTCCTCGCGCGCGAACTCGACCGCCCGTCCTGGGCTCGCGAGTTCGTGGCGTTCGGCACGGCGACCGACCCCTATCAGCCCATCGAAGGCCACTACAAGCTGTCGCGCCGCGCCATTGAGGCGCTGACGCGCGGCCGCACGCCGTTCGGGTTGATCACGAAGGGACCGATGGTCGTCCGCGACGTCGACGTGCTCGGCGCTCACACAGCCGCAGTCGGCTGCACGGTGTACATGAGCGTTCCGACCGTGGACGAGGACGCCTGGCGCACGCTCGAGCCGGGCACGGCGCATCCGCTGCAGCGTCTGCGCGCAGTACGCGAGCTTTCTGACGCGGGCATCAACGCCGGCGTGTTGATGGCGCCGATCGTCCCGGGGTTCTCGTCGTCGAAGAGCAAGCTCGAACGCACGATCAGGGCGATCGCCGATGCCGGCGCGCGATTCGTCGGCTGCAACGTGATGCACCTCGAGGCGGGGACGCGCGATCATTTCCTCCGCTTCATCGCCCGCGATTTTCCGTCGATGCTGCCGCGCTTCGAACGGCTGTACGTGAAGAAGTACGCGCCCGAAGCCTACCGCGACGAAGTGAAGGCGATGGTCAGCGCGCTGCAGAACAGGTACGGAATCAGGAAGCGCGACGAAGCGGAAACGCCGCGCGAAGGACCGGAGGAGCCTTCAACGGAAGGCGAGCAGGTTGCCTTCGCCTGGTAAGTGCCGGATTCAGGCGCCCAGCGCGAACGCGTCGTGCGAAGACGGGAGCCGCGCCGGCGCCGGCTCCACTTTCAGCTGGCCGTCACACACCGTGACGTCGAAGTGGTTGCCGTCCTTCCAGCTGGCGCTCATCGGGACCTTCACGTGATCGTCGATGTAGCGCTTGAGGAAGCGGGCACCGAACGCCATGTTGTAGCCGTTGGCGACGATGACCTCGAGCGCTTCGTCCGAGAGATGCATCGTCTTTCCGGCCTTCGCGAGGGCTTCAGCGACTTTCGCGAGGTAGTTCCGCGCGATTTCGCGCACCTCGTCGTGCGTCAGGGGCGAGAACAACACGACTTCGTCGATGCGATTGCGGAACTCCGGCGGGAATCGACGTTCGAGCTCGCGCATCACCTCGCCGCGGATCTGCTCGACGCCAACGGTCCGGTTGAGAAACCCGAGCGGGCTCGTCAGCTTTCGGAAGCTCTCTGATCCCAGGTTCGACGTCATGACGACGATAGCATCGCTCAGGTACACGCGCTTGCCGCGGCCGTCGGTCAGCCAGCCTTCGTCGAATGCCTGCAGGAAGAGATTGAGCAGACTGGGACTGGCTTTCTCCACTTCGTCGAGCAGGACCACCGTGTACGGATTGTCTTTCAGCTGATTGGTCAGGATGCCGCCGCGCTCGCTTCCCACGATGCCGCGCGGCATGCCGATCAACTTGTCCACCGAGACCGCGCCGTCCTGATACTCGGACATGTCGACGCGGACCATTTTCTTTTCGTCGCCGAACAGGAACTCCGCGACCGCTTTCGCGAGCTCCGTCTTGCCGACGCCCGTCGGACCGAGGAACAACAGCACGCCGTCGGGACGATCGAAGCCGTCCTTCAGTGGGCCCTTGTTCAACACGAGCCGGCGCGCGACCGCGCGGACCGCGTCCTGCTGCCCGATGATGCGCGTCTGAAGCCGGACCTCGATGTCCTTGAAGCGGTCCGTGACGTCGCGGTAGACCATGTCCTCGGGAATCTGCGCCGTGTGCGCGATGACGTCCACGACGTCCTCGGTGCGCACTTCCCAGCGTCGATCGATTTCCGCGCGCACGGCGGCCGTGTCGAGCCAGCCGATGACCTTGTCCGGCAAGTGCAGGTGGCGCATGTAGCGTGGCGACAACTCCAGCGCCGTCTCGATCGCATCGTCGAGCACGCGCACCGAGTAGTTGCGCTCGAGACGCGGACGAAGGTTGTAGAGAATGCGGCGTGTTTCGTCGATGGAAGGCTCGCAGACGTTGACGCAGCGGAACCGCCGCGCAAGCGCCTCATCTTCCTGGATGTATTCCTTGTATTCGCTGAGGGTCGTCGCCGCGATCATGCGGACGTCGCCGCGGGCGAGCACGGACTTGAGCACGTTTGCCGCGTCCGATGGCGCACCGAGCGCCGAACCGGCGCCGACGATGGTGTGCGCTTCGTCCACGAACAGGATGAGGCCGGGCCGCTCTTTCAGCTCGCGTATGACGTTCTGCATGCGGTCTTCGAACATCCCGCGCAGCATCGTGCCGGCGACCATCGTGTTCATCTGCAGGTTGACGATCTGGCAGTCGCGCAGGCGGACCGGAACGGTGTCGGGCTCGAACTCGATTCGCCGGGCCAGGCCTTCGACGATTGCCGTCTTTCCCACGCCCGGTTCGCCGACGAGCATCACGGAGTTTGCCCGTTCGCGATGACAGAGGACTTCCAGAACCTGCTGGATTTCCTTGTCGCGCCCGAATACCGGCGGCACGCGGTCCTGGCGGGCGAGCAGGTTCAGGTTGGTCGCGAAATGCTTGAGAAAAGGCGGCAGTTCGAAGCGCTTCTTCAGCCGTTCTTCACGCAACTCGAGGTCGCGCATGCGCGCGTTCAGCCTGTTGACGAGCACTTCGGGTTCGACGCCGTGACGCCGCAGTATCAACACCGGCACGCCCTGGGTTTCCTCGAACACTGCCGAAAAGAGATCCGCCGCTTCAATCGTCTGGCGGCCGGCGCGGCTCGCGTGGTGCAGTCCGAGCTTCACGACGAGCTTGGTGGACGGCGAGACGCGAAGCTCGCGGCCCGGGACGGCAGGCATCAGGTGGAGGTGTTCTTCGATTGCCTGAACGATGGCGTGCGGGTTCTGATCAATGTCGCGCATCACCTGCGCGAACATGTCCCATTCCACCTGAGCGAACGCGAGAAACACATGTTCGTTGGTCAGGAGGCTGTGCTCGCGTCGCCGGGCTTCCTCGGCGGCGCGATCGACG
>Ga0126377_10002156_pt1 | contig 13429 bp, 20 predicted proteins | sample PanSoiMetPlot_22_FD_92647 | JGI IMG/M metagenome (GOLD analysis project Ga0126377, IMG submission 92647) | Tropical forest soil microbial communities from Panama - MetaG Plot_22 | ecosystem: Environmental > Terrestrial > Soil > Tropical forest > Bulk soil | place: Panama | collected 2016-02-17
CGGTTCAACGAGGCGGAGCGCCGCCGGGAGCGTGGGCTATGCCCATCCAAGTAACCGTACCCACCCCTGAGGGCTCGATCGAGGTTATAGGGCGCCGGGTGCCGGTCAGGACACGGGGCGAGCTGGATTACCTGGCTACCCTGCCGGCGTTCTTGGCGGGGTTCGCCGATGAACGCGGGCTCGGGCTCGCGGTGTTCCCCGAGGGGCGAGCCTTTGAGGAAGCCGAGGAAGCGCTACGCGACTTCCGCGCGGGCACGTCGGGCGACACGTTCCGCGTCGAGCGGGATTGTTGCACCAGCGGCAACTGCATCACCTGCCGTCGCAAGACTCCCTACGGCAAGCCGCTACGAGTGGTACAGGGGCGCGGCCTCACCAAGCAACAGGCCGCGCGGTATATGGACGGGTGGCAACTTTATCACCCCAAGCTGATACCCGAGTCAGGGCGCCCGAAACCCTGAGCCGTGCCGCAGTTCAGGCCGTGCTAAAGCGGGTACCGCCGGGCTCATCCCCGGCGGTTTTCTTTTGGTCGCCCAAAAGTCATGCTTGCTTTTCCGAGTGGGATTTCCTAGCGTAGCGCGTTCGCAGTTCAACCACACCCCAACGGGAGCGTTACCCGATGGATGTTTACTGCAAGTTCTGCGGCGAACCGTGGGACAACGACACGTTGCACGGCGTCGCACAATCAGAGGGGACCAGCTACGCCGTCGTCGCGAAGCGGTTCCGCAAGACTGGTTGTCAGGCAATCGAACAGAACAGCCACGCCTGTTTTCACCACGGCGCGAACCCGCACCGCTGGCACGGGGCGAAGGCCTGCCCCGAGTGCGCCAAGGTTGCCGACGTCGCAAGCGCGGCCCTCGGCACGCTGTCGCGAGCTGAGGCGGCAGCTATCGCCTACGAGGTGTGCGGCGGGGACATGGACGGCGCGGCCAGCATCATGGGGGGCCTATGACCGTGATGTCACGCGGCGGGGTGGAATCCCTCAAGGGCGCGGCGTTGCTGGCGTTCCTGGTCGATGTGGCGCGGCGGCTGAACGAAGCGCACGCGCCCACCAATTACGCGGGCCACGGCGCAAGCTGGTCGGCCTCGGTCGAGGAACAGTACGACTGGCACGGGCGCCTAACGCTGACCGGGGACGCGCTGCCCGAACCGCTCACCCTCTGGTGCGGGGAGTACAACACCAAGTACTCGGACCGGGGACAGCGTCGTATCGAGGTGAGCGCGGAAACCGGCAAGCTGCGCGACCACATGGAATGGGAGGACCGGAAGCAAGAGACGCCAAAGGCAACCGTAGCCCTCGACCGGGGCGTTAACGCGGTCGCTCAGGCAGCGGCACGCACGGCCACGGAATGGAAGCCGATCTTCCTGCGGGCCATCGAGAACCGGCGGAAGTCGAACGAACGGGAAGCCAACCGGGTGCGGGTGTTCGAAGCGGTCGCCCTGGCTCTTGGCGTGTTCCCTGACAGGTGGGACCGGGAGCGCTTGCAGATTCGTGAACACGACATCACGGTGAACCACGACGGCGGGCTCCATTTCAAGCTCGATCTGTCGGAGGCGCGCGGCCTAGAGCTTGTGGCCTTGCTGCGACGGTGGGCGGAAGCGGCGGACTAGTAGCTGGGGCTACGTACCAGAGCGTACACAGGGGGCCGGGAGCTAATCCCGGCCCTTTTATTTTGGTAACCACTTGGTCACCCTGTCCTAGGCACGCTTGCATTTCTGAGTCGCAGGGCTAAGCTATCCGACGAAAGCCCTACACGACTCCCGCCGTTAGGAGGCTCCCCGGTGCGCATCTTCGACCCTGTCCCGCAGTTCTCTTCCACGGTAGAAGCACGCAAGGCGGAACGGCTCGCCTTACAAGTGAGCGGCGCCCGCGACCACGTGTCCGACGTGGTCAACGACCAGATCGAAACCCTGCGGGCGCTGGCATCGAGTGCGCGCGAACTCAGCGTGAACGGCTGGCCCGCCCTGGTGGATGTGATTGTGGCGCGGGATGCGTGGACGCAGGCGTTACAGGCGTTCTTGGCCCACCTTGGCACATTGGTGCCCGGTGTCCCTGAGCACGTGCCGCAGGCGCACCCGTGGGAACCCTGTACCGGCTGCGTCCTGCCGCACAACGGGCGGTTGGTCCTGGCGCATCGACTGGCACAGCCCAAGCTGGGCGCGGTGGGTGGGTGGTGGGTGTTGTGCTTCGTCGATCAGAAAACCGCCGAACCGTTCGCCACGTGGCACGTCACCGCCGACAGCGGGAACGTGACGCATGGGCACTACTTCGCCGCCCTGACCGATGCGCTGACCGACTGGAAGGCGCGCGGGTTCTAGCTTCCGCCTAACGCGTTGACAGTGGTTGACCGCCCGGTGAGATCGCCGGGCGGTTTTGCATTTGGTCGCCCTATTGCACTCCCTCGCCCCGTTTGCAATATTCGCGTTTCCGAATCGGAAACCTGACCCCTCATTGCGGAGCGTTACCGCCATGACCCCACGTAGCAGAATGCCCAAGGCTCCCGCTTGGCTGCGGGTAGTCCGCGAGGCCTCAGCCTTGCCCGCCGAATCGTCGCAGATCAGCAATGCCAAGGACGTGTTCCGCCTGATGCGGGACCGTGCCGCCGCTGAACCGGTAGAGTGCTTCTGGGTTCTCACCCTCAACGCCCAGAACTACGTCACCGCCGTGCAAGAGGTGACGCGCGGCATTCTGAATAGCTCGCTGGTCCATCCCCGGGAGGTGTTCTGGATCGCGATTAACCAACGCGCGGCCTCGATCATCGTTGCGCACAATCACCCCTCCGGCGTCGTGCTCCCCTCGGCTGACGATCGCGCCGTGACCGCTCAGCTAGTCGAAGCGGGGCGGATTCTCGACATCCCCGTCTATGACCATCTGATTTTGGCGGCGGATCACTTTTTCTCGTTCGCGGAAGCTGGCCTCCTGTGAACGGTGAGAGCAGGCAGAACTACGCCCGCGCTCACGCTATCCCCTGCCCGGCCTGTGGTGCCGGGCCGGGGCGTTTTTGCAAGCGGCCTAGCGGGCACTCGGGGCCAGCGGTGACCCCGCACGCGGCACGGCGGAACGCGGCGGGGGTGGAACTCGGGCCGGTGGAGTGTCACGACTGCCTAACAGCCTGGGCCGTTGATCCGGTGTTTACGGTCGGCTGCCCGCACTGCCACGCGAGCGCCGGTGAGCCGTGCAACGGCACGCCCTGGCACCCTGCGCGGGACCTTGCGGCAGATGACGCGGGGGCGTACGCGCACCACTGCACGCCAGCAGCGGAGGCACGGCGCGAGGACGCACGGCGCAAGCGGGCCGCCACGGTCCCGCACTTGGGTGACGGTGGCACGCTGTGGGACGCTCCCGCCACCAAGGCGCCGAACGATACCCGCGACGCTGACGGGCTGGCGGAGCTTGGGCAAGGCTCACTCTTCGCGGTCGGCACCCTGCCGCCGCGCATCGACTCCAAAACCCAACAGACGAGGCTAGAGCTATGACGTGGGACCGCTTCGACATTTGCGAGGCGTACGCGTGCCTCGCGCACGACTTCGGGCTGTACGGCATCGCGGCCCGCCTGGACGGAATGCAATTTCGCGCCCGGCCTTCCCTGCACACCTCGACCATGACGGACAACGCGCGGGAGATTTACGACGGCGCCGCCGACCGGGCGCTAGGTACGGGCGCACGGGATCAGCGCCTTGCCCGGCCCACGGCGGAGGCCTCGTAAAAGCGACTCGGAGCGCCTAGGACGCACGAAACGACAAAGGGCCGGGGATTCACTCCCGGCCCTTTTTGCGTGTCCCTGCGGGGCTGCTAGATGGCAAGGCGCGGTAACAGCACCTTGTCGGGCTGGCGGGCTTCCCACCAATGGGCCAGCCCCTTGGCGCCATCGCGCGGGCTGCCGTGGCCGCCGTCGTAGTCGGCCCATGACTCGACGATTTTGCCAGACTCGGACAGCGCCGCGAACTGACGCAGGGAAAGCTGACCGAGGTAGCAGTAGTGCCGGTTGTAGGCCTCAATAACCGGCGTGGCGTCGGGGCCGATGGTGCCGACGCTGACAATCTTGGTCAGGTACACCGTCTCAAGGCTCAACAGGCCTCGGCTGGAATAGGCGCGGGCAATCATTCGGCGCCCTCCGCCCGGATCAGGTAAACGACCTCGGGGTGTTTGGTGCCTTCGTAGTCGGTCGAGCGTTCCACCACGGCCACGGATGCGGTGTAGGTGGTGGGAAGTGCCCGCAGGCTTTCGTAGTCGTTCTGGGCGGCCATCAGCGCGTTTTCGAGCCCGCCGTAATCGGCGGAGCGGTACGCCGCGAACCCGTCAACGTGCGTGTCTTTCTGGACCGTGGTCCAGACCAGCAGGACATCGGCCATGCTAGTGGGCCTCCGTTCCGGCGGCGATCTGGTCGTGGTTGGCGGCGCGGAAGTCGGCGAGGGCCTGCTCAAACTCCGCCAGCAGCGCTTCGCCGGTCGCCCTGGTGCCGAGCAATGCGCGGGCAATGCTTGAAGCACTGCGGCCCCGGCTCACTCGGAGCTTGGTCTTGGTCTCGATTTTGAGCGCGCCACGGATGGCGCATAGGCGGTAGTACTCGATGGCGTGCGGGGTGCTGAGGACGAACCCGCCACCGGCTTGGGCGGGTGCTGGCGCGGGCTGCGCGCCGGGGCTGAACTCGATCATGGGTAACGCTCCCAGTCTCGGGTTAGTGGTGGCCTGCGGTTGACGGCGGGCAACTTGGGAAATGCGAGTCGGAAATGCAAGCGCGTCCGATGGAAGGGACAGGAAAGAGGGGGGACTACAGGGGGGTGATAGGTCAGGGATGGCAGAACCAACCAACCAACCAAGTGCAGTGATGCTACCGGCAAGGCGGGCAGTGGTTGTGTCTGGGCTGTTGTGTCACCTGAGCAAGCGAGGGAAAGGCGGGCTCGGCTCGATCAAGCCAGCGACGGCGACGCATGTGCGACCACGGTGCGGCCTGCTTGCCCACTTATTGCCCACTTGCCCGCCCTGTCCCATGCTCAAGCAGTGCAGCGGCACACAGTTGCGTGACCGGCAGCGTGAGAGTGCAGATCACACCCCCATCGTACCCCCATCGCAACCCCCGTCACCGCCCGCACTTACCCCCATTCACACCCCCATGAATTCTTTTTGACCCCCCCCTGTGGGGCCCCCATGCCCCCCATCCCGGCGGGCCGGAGGTACCCCCCTCGCCCCCAAAATTTTTCGTACCAACCACTTACGCCCAAAAAATTTTTGGGCCGGCCAGGATGAGGGCTTGCTCAGATTTCCGAGTCGCTTTACCTTCGGCCCTGTTTCACGTGAAACTTTATCGGTTCTCTGAATTTTCCCGGTGAGGTCACCGTGACCGACGAGCAAGCCTGGAATCTCAGTGTCCCACCGCAAGATCCGGCGGATTCCCGTTCGCAGCTTGAGCGTTTTGCCCGTGCTGTCTATAGCGCCGAGGTCCCCCAGCCATTGGCTGATGAGCTGATTGCCTGGGCGACCGATGCGTTGAAGCTGGTGCGTGGCGGCGAGATGGTGACGCTGGTCGCCCGTGGGGAGTCGGATGCCGAGCGCGGGGTGTTTCGCTGGAGTTTTGGGTTCGGCGTTGAGCCCGAGCCTATTCCTGAGCCCGTGGATGTGGGCGAGGGGGGCGCGTTGGAGGGGGATGAGATCACCCACGACGCGTTTGAGAGCGAGCCGGGGCACGTGAAGTCTCACCGTCGCAGGGGGCGTAAATGACCGCACCGACCGCGTTGGATGACCTGCCTGAGGCCAAGGAGGAAGCACCGGCCCCGCTGCCCATCGCCTCGATTCCGCCAGGGCAGGTGACGTGGAATGTGGTGGTGAACTACGACGCGACGCCCGGCGTGAAGTCGCTGACGGAACGGTTCGCGGACCGGATGCGCGCGGCGGGGGTCATGCCGAGCGTGGGCGAGCGGATGCAGCGCTGGCTCGTGGACCAGCAGACCACGATTCGCCCTGACCTGCGGATCAAGAAGGTGACCTGCGCGGGCACCGCTGACTACGGGACCCGCATCGGCAGCTATAGCATGGCGATCGACATCGAGGCCATTCCTGGGACCGTGTCCCCTGAGCTGGGCGCCGATTACGCGCGGAGTGCCATTCTCTGATGCCGCTGAAAAAGGGGAGTTCCCGCAGCACGGTGAGCCAGAATATTCGGACGGAAATCGCCGCCGGGAAACCGCAGAAACAGGCCGTCGCGATCGCGCTGTCGGTCGCGGGCCGGTCGAAGAAAAAGCGCCCCGCCAACCCCAAGGCCCGCGGGCTGATGGACTACTGATGGACACGACCCCTGAGTTTCAGTGGAAGGACGGCATCTACTTCCGCCGCGAACTAAACGGCGACGTGACCATGCGCCGCGAAGCGACCGCCACCGATTTCCCGCCGCTGCTGCAGGTGACCATTCCCGCCGCCGAGTGGGCCTCGATCGTGGTCCACTGCTCCGCCGCCGGGAAGAAGGATGCGGCGGGTGCCTACGTGCTGTTTGATCGCTTTCATAACGGACCGGTCGGCGAGATCGCCAACACCGGCGAAATCTGGCCCCGCGAAACCGCCGGGGCCGCCTCGGTCGATTTCAAGAGTGTGAAGGATGCCTAAGGTCGACGTCGTCAGCACCATCACGATCCTGTTAGGCGAAGTCGACCATTCGGTGACCGTCGCCGGTCGCCGCTCGGCCTCGACCGACACGGACGGGGACCCGGTGCCCGCCCAGGCGTTCAGCTTCGCCCTGGACATCACCCACCCGACCGATCCGAACTATCCCGTCGACATGAAGAAGTTCATCGACGAAACCATCGCCTTGTACGCCGCACAGGTGCGCGTGGACACTTTGCCCACGACACCGGAGCTAAAGCCCGCCCCGCAGGCCTAGTCGCCGTGGCAGGGCAAAAACGCTACCGGGAATTCGTCCGCAAGCTGGAAGCGGCGGCCCTGGACGCGGGCTACGACGACGCGATCCACTACATCATCGAGCGGATCGCCAACGGCGAATCCCTGGTGAAGATCGCCAAGGACGTCGGCCAGATGTCCCGCTGGACCCTCTACATCTGGCTCAAGGATGATCCCGAGCGCTGGCGGCTCTACCAGCAGGCGCGCGAAGTCGGCGCCGACGCGCTGGTCGATGAAGCGCAGGAAATCTTGGACACCGCGGATCACAAGGACTCGGCCTCGGTCGCCAGTGCCCGCAACCGCGCCCAGTTCCGCCAGTGGCAGGCCGAGATGCGGAATCCGCGCACCTTTGGTCGCCCAACGGCCAAGACCGAAGTGAATCTCAACGTCGGCCTGCTGCACTTGGACACCCTGCGGAAACTGGGTGGTCCCGAATCACTCCCCCAAGGCAACAACGGCAGTCACGGCACCATTCGGGTCCCGCCCGATGCGCTGCACGGCAATGGCGGCCACCGCGTGCTGCCCACGCCGACGTTCGACGCGCCGCCGGACCCTGACACATGACCGCCGTGGCGGAGGTCAAGGCTCCGGCCCAGCCCCATGCCGTCCTTGAAGAGTTTCAGCGCCTCTATGGCCCGCCCGCAGGTGAGGACGGGCCGGTTCGCATGGTGCGCGAAGTATTCGCCCAGGAACCGGACCCGTGGCAGATCGAGGTGTTGCGGGCGTTCGGACGGTGCGAGCGGCGGATTTCGATTCGGAGCTGTCCCGGCGTCGGCAAGACCACCGTCGCCGCGTGGTGCGTGTGGAATCAGTTGCTCTGCCGCTTCCCGCAGAAAACCGCGATGACGGCCCCGACCGCCCCGCAGATGTTCGACGCACTCTACGCCGAAATCAAAATGTGGGGACGGCGCCTGCCTGCCCCGCTCCAGTCCCTCTTTGACTTAAAAAGCGACCGGATCGAGTACCGCCCGTCGCCGGAAGAATCCTTCGTCACCGCGAAAACCGCACGCCAGGAACAGCCCGAGGCGATCCAAGGGATTCACTCGGTCTGGGTGCTGTTGATCGTGGACGAAGCGAGCGGGGTCCCTGAGGCGATTTTCGAGGCGGGCATCGGCTCCATGAGCGGCCCCCATGCGACAACGCTCCTCCTCTCCAACCCCGTTCGCACCACCGGCTACTTCAAGAACACCCAGGAGTCGGATCGCTGGCTCTCGTTTCACATTCACGGATTACCGGGCTACCCGCGCGGCATCTACAGCGATCGCGTCACCGCCGACTACGTCCGGCAGGTCATCGACGACTATGGCGAGGATTCCAACCAGTATCGCGTTCGCGTCCTGGGGGAATTTCCCCGCGCCGACTACGACGGGATCATTCCCTACGAACTCGTCGAATCCTCGCTCACCCGTGACGTCAAAGCGTCGCCCACCGCTCCGTGGGTCTGGGGCCTCGACGTCGCCCGCATGGGCGACGACTGCACCGCCCTCTGCAAACGGCACGGGAATGTCGTCAGCGAACCCATTCGCATCTGGCATGAACTCGACCTGATGCAGGTGGTCGGCATGGTGAAGGCCGAGTGGGACATGTGCCCACCGACCGACAAGCCAGCCGAAATCATGGTGGACGCGATCGGCCTGGGCGCGGGTGTCGCCGACCGCCTGCGGGAACTCCAGCTCCCGGCCCGCGCGATCAACGTCGCGGAACTCCCCGCCCTCTCGGGCGACACCTACGTCAACCTCCGCACCGAACTCTGGTTCCAGGCGAAAGACTGGTTCGCCAAGCGGGACGTGTGGATGCCCCGTGACGCCAAGCTGGAGAAGGAACTCACCGCGCAGAAGTACAAGGCGGTCGAGTCCTCGGGCAAGATCGTCGCGATTCCCAAGATCGAGATGAAAAAGTTTCTCCGCCGCTCGCCTGACCGCGCGGATGCGCTCTGTCTCACCTTCGCTGCGACCGCCAGCACGGCCCTCTATGGTGGCAACATCAACTGGAGTGCCCCGATCAAGCGGCGCGTGAAAGGCCTCGTCTGATGGCCTACGACACTCCCGACACCGTGGCAACCGCGCCGGGCGCCCTGGGTGACCAAGATCCCAAAAACCTCGAGGTCGCCCAAAACCTTGACCCCGATTTCGAGGACCTGAGCCCCGAGGACATCGAGGGGACCGTGGGCGCCATGATCGACGACGCCCGCAACTTCATCGGCGAAGAACTCGACGGGATTCGCGGCAAGGCGACCGACTACTACATGGGCCGCCCCTTTGGCAACGAAGAGGAAGGCCGCTCGCAGGTGGTCAGCACCGACGTGCGCGACACGGTGCGCAAGGTGCTGCCGTCCTTGATCCGCGTGTTCTTCGCCCCCGAGCACATCGTCGAATTCCGCGCGCGGAAGCCGGACGGTGAGCCCGAGGCGGTGCAAGCAACCGAGTACATCAACTACGTCATCATGGAGGACAACGACGGGTTCGAAACCATCCACGCCGCCCTGAAGGACGCCCTGGTCCGCAAGACCGGGATCGTCAAGTGGTGGTGGGACGATGCGATCGAAACCGAAGGGGCCGAGTACACCGGGCTCTCGCAGGACAACCTGCTGCGGCTGATGCTCGATCCCGAACTGCGGGTGCAGGTCACCGCCGTGGAGCAGGCGGCCCCCGAGGCCCCGCCCACCTACGCCGCCACCACGCAGCGGGTCATCTCCACGGGCCGGGCCCGCCTGGGGGCGGTGCCGCCCGAGTGTATCGCGTGGAATCGCAACGCGCGGAACTTCGATGACGCGGTGATCGTCGTTCACACCGACGACGTGCCGTTCTACCAGCTCCTCGCGATGGGCTACAAGCGGGAGGACCTAGAGGAGGCGGCAGGCCTGAATGAGAGCACCACGCTCTCGGGGAACTCGCTGGAAACCGCCCGGCGCTTCGATCGGGCCAACGCAGGCTTCCGCGAGCAAGACTACCAGGGCGACACCCGCTTGGTGCGCTACGACGAAGCCTATGTCCGCATCAAGCTCACCAACGGCGAGCCCGCCTGCCTCTACAAAATCTGTTTCGTCGGCACCGGGCACAAAATGGTGGGCGAGCCCAAGAAGATTCGGCGCCGGCCATTCGCGCTGTTCGTCGCCGACCCCGAGCCCCACACGGTCGTCGGCCTCGATTACGCCGACTATACGATGGACATCCAGCGCATTAAGTCGAACATCTGGCGCGGGTCGCTGGATTCCCTCTCGCTCACGCTGATTCCGCGCGTCGAAGCCGTCGAAGGCATGGTGAACATGGCCGACCTGCTGAACACCGAGGTCGGTGGGGTGATCCGCGTGCGTCAGCCAGGGATGCTCCGCGAGGTCACCCATTCGTTCGTTGGGGAAGCAGCCCTACCGATGCTGCAATACGCCGATGACGTGAAAGAGCAGCGTACGGGCCAGTCGAAGGCCTCGGTAGGGCTCGACCCCGACGCCTTGCAGTCCACCACGAAATCCGCCGTCGCCATGACTCGCGACGCGGCCCAGCAGCAACTGGAACTCCTCGCCCGCACCTTCGCGGAGATGGGGTTCCGCCAGCTCTATCGCGGGCTCTTGGAACTGATCTGCGAGCATCAGGACCGGACGCGGACGATTCGACTCCGCGGTGAGTACGTCGAGATCGACCCGCGCGGCTGGGACGCGACGATGGACGTCTCGGTGAACGTCGGCCTCGGCAACGGGCTGATCGAGGACCGGATCACCACGCTGGCCGCGATCGCGGAGAAGCAGGAAATGGTGCTCCAGTCGTTAGGCCCGGCCAATCCCCTGGTCAGCCTCCGCCAGTACCGCAACACGCTGGCCCGCATGGTCGAACTCGCGGGCTACAAGAACGCGCAGGACTTCTTCAAGGAAATCACGCCGGAGATGGAAGCCCAGATGGATGCGGCGGCGGCCAACGCGCCGAAGCAGCCACAGGGTGACCCGGCGGCGATGGCCCTGGCCGAAGTCGAGAAGCAGAAGGTGCAGATACAGGCGATGAAGGCCGCTGCCGACATCGAGGCCCAGCAGCAAGCCAACCAGTTGAAGGCCCGCGAAATCGAACTCGCCGACGACCGCGAACGCGATCGGCATGCCGCTGACATCGCGATGCAGCTCCGCCAGCAGGAGATGGAGCACGAACACGCGATGGCGAAGGCCGAGGTACAGGCCCGCGTGGACATCGAGCGTGCCCGAATCGACGCCGAGGTCGCCCGCGAGAAAATGCGGATCGAGCACACCACCAAGCTGGAAGTCGCTGACATCAACGCCGAGGCCAAGGTCGAGGGCGCCCAGATCACCGCCGACGCCAAACCGAAGGAGACGTCTACGAATGCCTGACCCGCAAAAAGCGGCGGACCTCGCCCACCGGATGGAGAAGGGCCAGCGCGCCCAGGCCCTGCTCGATGACGAGACGTTCAAGGCCGCGATCATGAAAACCGAGGAACGCTACGTCACCGGATGGAAGAGTGGGACCTCGGTCGAACAGCGTGAGGACATGTGGGCCAAGTACCACGCCCTGGCCGATGTGGTGCGCGAAGTCCGCGCGATGATCGGCGACGGCGTGATCGCAGCGGAAGAGAAGCGCCAACAGGACAAACGCGAGGCCCGGCAGTTAGTCGGGTCTTGACCTACTACAACGAGGTGTGATAGCGATGGCCGAGACTGCAACACCCACGCGAACCGACCCACCGGGCACGAACCCGCCACCGGCGGCAGGGCTCACGGTCGAAGCGGGGGCCGACGAACTGCTGAAGCTGCTGGGGGACGACGAGCCCGCAGCGGCCACCGCGCCAGAACCGGAAACGGACGACGAGCCTACCAAGGCCGACGAGGACACCGAGGACGACGCGGAGCAGGATGACGAGGGCGACGACGACGAACCACAGGACAAAGGACCCCAGACTTACCCCGTCACCGTAGACGGTCACGAAGTTCGGGTAACCCTCGATGACCTGACCCGTTCCTACTCCTCGACCCGCCACACCGCCGACAAGGCGGCGAAGCTCGCCGACGATCGCAAGGCACTCGATCAGGACCGCGCGCAATACCAGAGCGCTCGCGGTGCGTATGCCAAGGCCCTGGAAAAGCTCGATGCGTATCTCGCCGAGAACGCGATCAACGAGCCCGACTGGTCGAAGCTGCGTGCCGAGAAATCGCCCGAGGAATTCGCCGCGATCCACGCCGAATGGCAGATCGAGGACCGCCGCCGCGCGAAGGTGCAGGAGGAGCGCGATCGCATCGCCCAGGAAGAAGCGGGCGAGCGTCGGACCGCTCACACCGAACACCTCGCCCGCGAGCGGGCCAAGCTGGAGGCGGCCATCCCTGAATGGCGGGATGCTACCAAACGCGCGGCGCTGAGCGAGAAGCTGTACGCCTACGGCGAGACGCTGGGCTACACGGCTGACCAGATCGCCGAGGTACATGACTCCCGCGCCCTGATAATGCTCCGCAAGGCGATGCTGTATGACGATCTGGTCGCCCGAGCAGAAAAGGCGCGGTCAAAGGCGGGACCGCCGACCCTGGCGCCGGGGAGCAGCAAGCCGACACGCGACAAAGCAGGCGTCCGTGTGGCACGCGAGAACTTCAAGAAGAACCCCGATCTGCACGCTGGAGCGGCGTTGATCGAGAAACTGAACCTCTGAAATTTTTTTGCTTCCGAATCTGGGACATCCGATTCGGATAAGCGAGGACCCATATGACGCTCCAGGCCACTGCGTTTACCACGTACGACGCCAAGGGTATTCGCGAGGACCTTGCTGATGTCATCTACAACATCAGCCCCGAGGAAACCCCGCTGGTGTCGATGCTGTCGCGCAAGACGGCGACCGCAACGCTCCATGAGTGGCAGACCGATACACTCGCCGCCGCCGTCACCAACAACGCGCAGTTGGAAGGTGACGCCATCACCTCGGTCACCGCCGCGACCGCCACGGTCCGCGTCGGGAACTACATGCAGATCATGCGCAAGACGTTCGGCATCACCGGTACCGAAGAGAGGGTGAAGAAGGCCGGTCGCGGGTCCGAAGTCAGCTACCAGACCGCGAAGAAGGGCGCCGAACTCAAGCTCGACCAGGAAGCCACGATCTTCGCCAACATCGGCGGGAACGCGGGCAACACCACCACCGCACGCGCAATGGCAACCCTCGGCGCGTGGCTCAAGACCAACACCAATATCGGTACGGGTGCTGCCGCTGACCCGGTGTGGACCTCGGGCGTTCCGTCCGCTGGTCGCGTCGATGGGACGCAGCGCGCCTTCACCGAGACGATTCACAAGGACGTGCTGTCCCAGATGTTCACGGCGGGTGCCAGACTCCGCTTCATGTTCACCGGCCCGGTGAACAAGGCGAATGCCTCGGCCTTCGCTGGTGTCGCCACCAAGAACTACGACCTGTCAGGCAAGCCGCGTCCGACCGCCATCATCGGGGCCGCCGACGTCTACGTCTCGGAGTTCGGCTACCTGAGCATCATCCCAACCCGCAGCCAGCGTGAACGGGACGTGTGGTATCTCGATCCCGATATGCTCTCGATCCCGGTGCTTCGCCCGATGGATC
>Ga0126377_10002157_pt1 | contig 13424 bp, 14 predicted proteins | sample PanSoiMetPlot_22_FD_92647 | JGI IMG/M metagenome (GOLD analysis project Ga0126377, IMG submission 92647) | Tropical forest soil microbial communities from Panama - MetaG Plot_22 | ecosystem: Environmental > Terrestrial > Soil > Tropical forest > Bulk soil | place: Panama | collected 2016-02-17
CAGTCTGGCATCTCAGGCCGGGGAGCGAGCCCCGGCGGCGCTGTCCCAGCGGCGCACCTGCTCGTCGCGGAGGATCGTTTGCGCACGCTAGGAAGCCCGCTAGCCGCCCTGCTGCTGCAGGCGCCCGCTGGAGTTGCGTCCGAAGGCTCTGCCACGTCCATTCTCAACTTGATCACCCGGTCGTACTTGACGCTGGGTGTGCTGTTCATCCTGGGAATGATCTCCATCGTGTCCTGGGGGATCATCCTCTACAAACTCTGGTCGTTCCGACGATCGAGGCAACAGACAACGCAATTCCTGGAAGTCTTCCGGCGCAGCAATAAGTTCTCCGAAGTCCAGGCGGTCTGCCGATCGCTCGCCGCGAGCCCGCTCGTTGGTCTCTTCCAGTCGGGTTATGCCGAACTCACCGCACAGCTGCGTCAGTCGAGCCCGGAAGTCTCCAACGGACCCAATCCCAAGCCGGCTGGCAGTCGTCCAACTCTAAAGAGCCTCCCGGCGGTGGACCGGGCATTGCTGCGCGCCTCGGTGATGGAGATCAACAAGCTGGAGAAGCACGTCGCGTTTCTCGCGACGGCCGCGAGCGTGTCACCGTTCATCGGATTGTTCGGCACGGTGTGGGGAATCATGACCTCGTTCGAAGGCATCGGACAAACCGGATCGACCAATCTAGGCGTCGTCGCACCGGGCATCGCCGAAGCGCTCGTCGCGACGGCGGCAGGTCTTGGCGCAGCGATCCCCGCCGTCTGGTTTTACAACCTGCTCACTCAGCGCGTGAAAGTGTTCGGGTCCGACATGGACGACTTCTCGATGGAGTTCCTCAACATCAGCGAGAGGAACTTCACGTAGATGCCCAAGGTTCAGCCCGGCGGCGGAGACGCCGGACCGTCACGCGGCGGCCGCGGCAGGCGCGTGTCGACGTCGCTCGCGGAAATCAACGTCGTGCCGCTCGTGGACGTGATGCTCGTGCTCCTCATCATCTTCATGGTGACGGCGCCGATGATCCAGCGCGGCGTCGATGTGAAGCTGCCGGTTGCCCGGCGCGCAGCGCAGCAGATTCAGGGCGAACGCGTCTACGTCTCGATCCCGTCTTCGTACCGTCAGGATCATCTCGTTTTTCTGGGCGCGGAGGCGCTGCGCCTGGACGTGTTGCAGGAACGCGTACGGCAGAAGGTCGAGAACATGAGCGACAAGCAGGTCTATCTCCGCGGTGACGCGAACGTCACCTACCAGGAGTTGATGGAGGTCTTCGATCGCCTGAAAGCAGCAGGCGTGATCAACGTCGGTCTCGTCACGCGTCTGGAGAACGAACGGTAGCGATGGACGTCACCGATGTGCTTCGCGACCGCGCGCAGTCTCCCGACGGACTCCAGCGCATGGTGCTGTTGTCCTTCGGCGTGCACGTTGTGTTCTTCGTCGCGATTCTCCTGTCGCCCGGCTCGATCATGGGCCGGCACACCGACGAACCCCGCCACGTGATGACGATCTCGCTGAGCGGCGCCGGCGAGGGCCCGCGCAATGGCGGTTTCACGGCCGCCGCGACGCAGCCAGTGCAGGTCCAGACGCCGCCGGATCCAGCCAAGCGCGAAGCACCGCGGCCGCCGGCGGCGCGTACTCCCGAGATGGTCATGCCGACCAACGCCACGAAACTGTCGAAGACGCCGCCCGTCGTCGTCAAGAACGCACCGGACGACGCCAAAGGACGTATACCGACGCAGGGCAACCAGACGAGCAAGGGGCAGGCAACTGCGTTCACGGGTGCGCGTGGCCAGGGCTTTGGCGGGTTGTCGACCGGCGGCGGTCCCGGCACAGGCTCGACGCTCGACGTCGCCGATTTCTGCTGTCCGGATTATCTCGTCACGATGATCGATCGCGTGCGCAGCGCGTGGCAGAACAACCAGGGCGCCACGGGATTGTGCACGATCAAGTTTACGATTCAGCGCGACGGGCAGATCGCCGATGCGTCGGTGGAAAAATCGAGCGGCTCATCGATTCTCGACATTGCGGCGCTTCGCGCGGTCGTCGCGACCAAGACGCTGAATCCCTTGCCAACGGCATACACCAATTCCACACTGGGCGTGCACCTGACCTTCGAATACAGATGACCAAAATTATTCTTACGATCGCAGCGGCACTGGTCTTCACTCAACAGCCGCCAGCCTCACAGCAGCCGCCACCACAGCAGCCGAGCGACATCGCTGTCCCCATCACCGGCGACGGCGGACAACCGCCGCGCCTGGCCGTGCCGGAGTTCATCGCGTTGAGCAACGACGCGGAGACGGTCGCCATCGCCCGGATCATCAGCCAGGTGCTGTGGGACGACCTCAACTACGAGCGCGAGTTTCTCTTCATCCCGCGCGACGTCTACTCCACCATCCCGAAGGCCTCATCGCTCGCCGAGATCCCCTTCGATCGCTGGCGCGAGTTAAATGCCGACGGCCTCGTGACGGGCACCGTACAGAAGACGGGAAATCTGCTGCGCGTCGAGGTCCGGCTGTTCAACGTGCGGAGCCGGCAGTCGGTGTTCGGCAAGGTGTACTCGGGATCGCCGGCCAATCCGAGATCGTACGCGCACATGTCGGCCGACGAGATCTACCAGACGCAGCGCGCGCTGAAGGGTGTCGCGCAGACCAAGCTGACGTTCGTTTCCGACCGTGACGGCGAACTGATGGGCGGCACGGTGGAGAGACGCGACGTCAAGGAGGTCTACATCTCCGACTACGATGGCGAGCGCCAGCAGCGCGTCACCGTCGGCAAGACGCTGAACGTCTTCCCCCGCTGGTCGCCGAACGGCCGTTCGATCGCGTACACGTCCTATCGCCGCGGCACCCCGAACATTTTCGTGTCGAACATCTACGAAGCGACGATGGAGGAAGTGACGAAGGGGACGGCGGAGAACTGGCTGCCGGCGTGGTCGCCTGATGGGACGAAGTTCTGCTTCGCGTCGCCGCGCGAGGGCAAGGGCTACACCAACCTCTATATCGTGAACCGGGACGGCTCGGGCCTGCTGAAGCTCACGGATCATCCGAGCATCAACACGTCTCCGACGTGGTCGCCGTCGGGCACCCAAATCGCGTTCGCCTCCGACAGAACCGGGAATCCGCAGATTTACGTGATCAGCGCGGATGGCGTCGGCCAGGCGCAGCGCATCACCACGTCGGAGGGCTATGCAGACAAGCCGACCTGGTCGTCGCTGCCCTACAACGAGATCGCGTATACCGCGCGCACGGGTCCCGGCAACGACATCAAGATCGTCGACATGGCGACGCGCACGGTGAAGCAGCTGACGTTCGGCGAAGGGACGAACGAGAGCCCGGTGTTCTCCCCGAACGGCCGTCACATCGCCTTCACGTCGACACGGTCGGGCAAGAAGCAGATCTTCACGATCACGCGCGACGGACGCGACGTCCGGCAATTGACGAAGACCGGGAACAACGAACAGCCCGACTGGGCCAGATGAATTAGGAATTAGGAATTAGGAATTAGGAATCACGAATTAGGAATTGTCTCGTGAGAGGAGAAACGATCATGAACCGGACGCTGATGGCCGCGGCCGTCGCGTGTACGGCGGTCCTGGTGGCGTGTCACAAGAACGTTCCTCCGGTCACGCGGCAAGTACCGCCGCCGCCGGGTTCGACTGCATCGGGCGGCGCGAATACGCCTTCCCCGCCGCGGCCGGCCGAGGAGCCGATTATGGTTCCACCCGAACCGGTCAGCAGCGACGCCATCTCGTCCGCGTCACTTGATGATCTGAACCGGAACTCGCCGCTGAAGCCCGTGTTCTTCGAGCTCGACAGCAGCGACATCACGCCTGAAGGCAAGAAAGTGCTCGACGATAACGCGGGACTGCTGAAGCGGTACACGACGTGGAGCGTCACGATCGAAGGCCACTGCGATGATCGCGGTACGGCCGAGTACAATCTGGCATTGGGCGAGCGTCGGGCATCCGCGGCGCGCGCGTACCTGGTCTCGCTGGGCATTCCGGCCGACCGGCTGCGCATGGTCAGCTACGGCAAGGAGTTTCCGTTCGACCCGGGGCACGACGAAGCGGCGTGGGCGAAGAACCGCCGCGCACACTTCGTCATTACCGCAAAGTGAAGATCATGAGACTGACACTGTTCGCCGTCACCTTTCTCGTCATCCTGGCCGCGAGCGCGGCCGCACCCGAGGCGGCAGCCAACAAAGAACACCAGCAGCTGATGGCCGACATCCGCATGCTGCAGGAACAATCGCAGCAGCTCCAGAACCTGCTTGCGGCCCTGAACGAGTCGCTGAAAGCAGTCAATACACGGCTCGACCAGCAGACGGAAACCAATCGCAAGGCCTTCGCCGATCAGAAGCTCGTCGTCGACAACCTGTCGAACGATGTTCGCGTGATCCGAGAGAAGCTCGACGACAACAACGTCAGGGTCGGCTCGCTCACGCAGGAGGTCGAGGCCCTGCGTCAGGGACTGCAGCAGTCCACGCGCCCGCCGGTCACAACAAACGATCTGGCTGATCCGTCTGCGACACCCGGCACGGCTCCGGCGTCACAGACGCCTTCGGCAGGCGTCGGGCAGTCACCCCTGAAGATGTACGACTCCGCCAATTCTGACTACATGGCCGGTCAATACGAACTGGCGATCATCGGCTTCCAGGAATTCATCAAGGCGTTCCCGAAATCCGAGATGGCCGACGACGCGCAGGTCGCCATCTGCAACGCGTACATCCAGGATCACAAGGACCAGCAGGCGGTCGACGCGTGCGATCTCGCGATACGGAACTACCCGAGCGGGAACGCGATTCCCACCGCGTACTACCGAAAAGGTCTCGCGCTGAGCAACCTGAAGAACGTCGCCGGCGCCCGCGAAGCCTGGGAAACCGTCGTGAAGATGTTTCCCGACAGCGCCGAGGCCGGCCTGGCACGCCAGGGGCTGGAGCGGGTGAAACGGCCGTAGCCGTCACGTGCGCGGGACGATGTACAATGCGCGCTCGGTGCGCGTGACATCGAGTTCTTCGCGTCCACCTTTCTGATTTCTAACTTCCGATTTCTGACTTCTACAGCGAAGGTTCCCCATGGGATCTGTCAACAAGGTCATTCTGGTCGGCAACCTCGGACGTGACGCCGAGTTGCGCTACACACCCGGCGGCGCGGCGGTCGCGACGATCAACATGGCGACGACCGAGGTCTGGAACGACAAGTCCGGTCAGCGCCAGGAAAAAACGGAGTGGCACCGCGTCGTGCTCTGGGGCAAGTCTGCCGAATCGCTCGCCGAATACCTGACGAAGGGCAAGCAGATCTACGTCGAGGGGCGGCTCCAGACCCGCCAGTGGGACGACAAGGACGGCAACAAGCGGTACACCACTGAAATCCGTGGCGATCGGATTGTGCTGCTCGGCGGCGGGGGTGGCGGCGGCCGCGGAGCCGGCGCCGGCTCGCGAAGCAGCGTGGGCGAGGACATGGGCGGCGGCGCCCATGGACCCGAGGCACCGTCCGAGCCGCTGACCGACGACGATATACCGTTCTAGTGATCTAGTGATCTGGTGATCTGGTGATCTAGTGATTGGCGGTTGTTGGTTGCCGATTGATTGCTGAATTGGCCGCTCTCGATCAAACAATCGATCCGCAACTAACAACTAACCATTCACCAGATCACCAGATCACCAGATCACCAGATTCACGATCACTTCTTGTCCTCTCGCCCGTACCTGTCTTCGAGCCGTACCACGTCGTGAAGTTCGGGCGTCGATACCTCGAAGATGTCGCTGTCCTCGATCGCCGTCATGCGATGGACGGTCTTCGGCGTGATGTGCACGCGTTCGCCCGGCAGCATCTCCCGCCGGGTGAGCTTTCCGTCGACTTCCATTTCGAACAGCAACTTTCCTGAGTGCAGATAGATCGTCTCGTCCTTGAGGTTGTGAAACTGAAGGCTCAGGGCATGTCCGCGATCGACGTGAATGAGCTTGCCGACGTAACGATCGGTCTTTGCCCAATGGAGCTCGTAGCCCCACGGCTTATCCACACGCGGTATGTCGCTCATGATGAAGTCACTCCTCCGCTGATTCGGCCCACGCGGCCGAGTGCGCCAGCCGCGGCCGCGGCCGCAAGCTCGCGTTCGATCTCGTCGACGGTCGCGAGGCGGAGCACGCGGCGCGCGAGCGCCCGCATGTCCTTGAGCCTGACGTCCCGCAAGACCTGCTTGGCGACAGGGATGGCTCCCGCTGCCATGCTGAACTCGGAGAGCCCCAGGCCGACGAGGAGCGTCAGCAGCGCAGGGTCGGAGGCCATCTCGCCGCACAGGGAAACGGGAATCCGGCGGCGCTGAGCGGCTCGACGCACCATGACGATCATCCGCAGGATCGCCGGGTGCAGCGGCTCGTACAGCGTGGACACGCGCTCGTCGGCGCGATCGACGGCCAGGCAGTACTGAATCAGATCGTTCGTCCCGATGGTGAAGAAATCCACCTCGGGCGCGAGCAGATCGGCCGTGTACGCCGCAGCCGGGATCTCGATCATCACGCCGATCGGCACGCGCGCCACGGTCTCCCCGCGCGCGGCTAGGTCCGCCGCCGCGGCCGCGACCATCGCCTTGGCCCCGCGCAGCTGCTCGACGCTCGACACGAACGGGAACATGATCCGGAGCTGCCCGTGCTTTGCCGCACGCAGGAGCGCGCGGAGCTGGACGCGAAACACGTCCGGCCGCGTCAGGCTCAAGCGGAGGCCTCGCAGGCCCTGACGGCTGCCACGATCGCGGCTCGGCAGCCAGCCCGCGCGCAGCGGATCGTGGACCAGTTTCGCCGCGAGCTGATCCTCGTCCACGTCGAACGTGCGGACCGTCACAGTTCCTGGCGCCATGCCCTCGAGCATGCCCTTGTAGATGTCGTACTGCCGATCCTCGTTCTCGATGTCGGCGATTCCGCTCGCGAGCTGAAACTCCGTCCGGTAGAGTCCGATGCCCTCCGCGCCTGCGTAGCGCGCTGCCGCGAGGTCGTGCAGGAACTCGATGTTCGCGTCGAGCCGAATCCGCACGCCATCGGCCGTCGTGGCCGGGACGGCGCGGTCTCGTTCGCCGCTGACCGCGGGGCGCCGATCTTCCCCGGCCGTTGCGGCACGGGCAATCTCTTCTGGAGTGGGATCGAGGATCACCTGGCTCGCCGAGCCGTCGATGACGACCATCTGTCCAGCCTGGACGAGGGTGCTCGCGTTGTGGAGGCCGACGATGGCCGGAACTTCGAGCGAGCGTGCCAGGATAGCCGTGTGGTACGTGCGGCTCCCCGCATCCGTCGCGAACCCCCGGACGCGGCTCCAGTCGACCTGCGCCGCCATCGACGGCGTGAGCTCGTCGGCAATCAGGACGGACGACTCGTCGAGGTCGCGGAGGAGCTCGCGCGGCGTCGCGCCGTGACGGAGATTCATGCGGAGACGGCCGACGAGGTCCGCCACGTCGCCTTTGCGCTCGCGGAGATACGGATCCGCGACTTCGTCGAAGACGGCCGCGAACTCGCGGAGAACTTCCTGTACCGCCCACTCGGCGTTGACGCGTTGCTCCTTCACCATCGCGCCCGCGCGCGGAATGATCATGGGGTCGTCGAGCATCAGCAGCTGCGCGTCGAAGAGCGACGCGAGCTCGGGCCTCCGCTCCGCCACGTGCGAGCGAATCTCGGTCAGCTGTTCGCGGGTGCGCGCGCGGCTGCCCTCGAGGCGCTCCAGCTCGTGAGTCACGCGCGACTCGGCAATCTGGTAGCGAAGAACCTGCGACCGCTGAATCAGGATCACCGCGCGGCCCGCGACGACCCCCGGCGACACGCCGATGCCGGTCAGACGCTGCATACGTCCTCCCCGAAGCCGGCTTGAACGAGCGCCACGAGCGCGCGGACGGCATCGTTCTCGTCCGCGCCGTCGGCGCTGATCGTGATCGTGGATCCGCGCGCCGCGGCGAGCAGCAGGATGCCCATGATGCTCTTGCCGTCCATCTCGCGTGCGTCGCGGGCGACGCGGACGCGCGCCTGGTAGCGCGTCGCAAGGTGAACGAACTTCGCGGCCGCGCGCGCGTGCATCCCGAGCTGGTTCACGACCACAACGGACTGCGACGTCATGACGCCTGTTCCCTACGTACCGGTCTTCTCGCCGCGCAGAAACTCCGAGGCTACCCAGATTGCGTTGCGGCCGTGCTCGCGCATGGCCTGGGCTACGCCCGTCAGGTCGGTCGATGACCGCGACCCGGCGAGCTTGATCAGCATCGGAAGGTTGACGCCGGTGATGACCTCGAGGCGATCTTTCTCGAGAAACGTCATCCCCAGGTTCGACGGCGTCCCGCCGAACATGTCGGTCAGCAGCAGCACACCGTCGTCGCCGCGGACGCGCTCGATCGCGCGCGCGATGTCTTCGCGGGCGTCGTTGACCTCGTCGTGCCAGCCGATGGAGACGGCAGTGAACTGCGGGAGATCGCCGACGATCATTTCAGCGGCGTTCACCAGCTCCGTGGCGAGCTGTCCGTGTGTGACGACTACGACTCCAATCACTGGTCCCTATCCTATGGCAGGAGGGGCGGGATGGGCAGGAAGACGGCCTGTCCCGCCTTTCCTGCCCTTCCAGCCCTTCCCGGATTCCCGGCCCTACGCATGCCCGATGTCCCGGTGCCTCACGCGGACGCGCGCGTCTTCCCCGCTCGCAAACGCGCGCTTCAGGCGCTCGGCAATCATCACGGACCGGTGGCGGCCGCCGGTGCAGCCGATCGCCACCGTCAGGTAGCTCTTGCCCTCCGAAACGTAGTACGGGAGCACGAAGCGGATGTATTCCTCCATCTTGTCCATGAACGACCGGGTCGAGGGGTCGCGTTCCATGAACGTCACGACCGCGCGGTCGCGGCCCGTGCGGCGCCTGAGCGTCGGGACGAAGTGCGGGTTGGGCAGGCAGCGCACGTCGAACACCAGGTCGGCGTCGAGCGGCACGCCAAACTTGTAGCCGAAGCTGAGCATCGTCATGACGAGGCGGGCGCGACGGCGCCGGTCACGCGACAGCCCCATGAAGAACTGTCGCAGCTCGTGCACGGTCATGTCCGACGTGTCCACGATCTCGTCGGCCATCTCGCGGATGACGTTCAGCCGCGCGCGCTCGTCGCGGATGCCCTCGCTGACGGGCCGGTTCTGGGCGAGCGGATGAGGCCGACGCGTTTCGCTGAAGCGCCTGACGAGCGCCGCGTGACTGGCCTCGAGGAAGATCAGGACCGGATTCAGCTTCGGCAGCGTCCGGAGCTTGCGGAAGACGCCGGGAAACGACGACAGGAAACCCTTCTCGCGGACGTCGATGACGATGGCGACTTTTTCGATGTCTCCGCCGGCGCGCATCGAGAGCCTGGCCAGCGTCGAGATCAGTGTGGTTGGAAGATTGTCGACGCAGAAATACCCGAGATCCTCCAGCGCGCGAATCGCCTGCGACTTTCCGGAGCCCGACAATCCCGTCAGGATGATGAACGGCTGCCCGCCCTTGCGTCCTGTGCGTTTCGATCGACGAGTCGAACGCGAAGTCTTCGGCCGGCGGCTGCGCTTCAACGACCGCCCCCGGGTTCCATTTCCTCGTCCTCGTCCTCGGCTGACACGGGCAGGACGCCCTGTCGAAGCGTCTCCTCCAGGCGCTGGGCGAGCTCGCGCGCGGCGTGGTGCCCCCGCGCCTTGAGCAATTGATTGCGGGCCGCGACCTCCACGAGGATCGCGATGTTGCGGCCGGGAGCGACCGGCATGCGGATGAGCGGAATCCGCAAGCCAAGCACCTCGTAGGAATCGTCGTCGAGCCCGAGGCGCTCGTATTCACGCCCCGGATCCCAGCGCTCGAGCTGTACGACGAACTCCACGCGCTTCGAGGATCGCGTGGACGCGATGCCGAAGAGCTCCTTGATGTTGATGACGCCGAGCCCGCGCAGCTCCATGTGATGACGCGTCAGCTCGGGACATGTGCCGATGAGAATCGTCTCCTGCCGTCGCCGGATTTCGACCGTGTCGTCGGCGACGAGACGGTGGCCCCGCACGATCAGGTCCAGCGCGCATTCGCTCTTGCCGATGCCGCTTTCGCCGACGATCAGCACACCCAGCCCGAGAATGTCCAACAGGACGGCGTGGACGATCGTCCGCTCCGCGAGCGAATCCTCGAGCATCGAGGTGAGCTTCGCAATCGCGGTCGGCGTCGGCACCGGCGTCTTCAGCAAAGGCAGGCGCGCCCGTTCAGCCTCCACCATCACTTCGGCGGGAGGCGTGAAGCCGCCGGTTATCAGGATGCAGGGAAAGTCGAGCGCCAGTGCGAGCCGCAGCGACCGAATGCGTTCGGTCGGCGCCAGCCCCTCGAGGTAACGAATCTCGCTCTCACCGAAAATGAGAACGCGTCCGGGCTTCAGGTATTCGTGGAAACCGGCCAGGGCGAGGCCAGTCTTCTGGATGTGCGGGCTGGTGATGACGCGCGCGAGGCCGTCGAAACCCGCCATCAGCTCGAGGGGGAGGCCAAACACCTCAGGCCGGCTGCCGAGCAGGGCGCCAACGCTGACGCTGGGCGTGTGAGCCATCGTGGCTGATTAGGCTTCGGTCTGCACCAGCGTCAGCTCGCCGTTCCGGCGTCGGAACAGGACGCTGACGCTGGCAGTCTCCATGTCCCTGAACACGACGACGCCATCGCCGCCGGCGTCGACCTCGCGCGCCGCATCGGCAACGGTCATCGGTTTTATCGGCTGACGCATCGCGCGGAGAATCTTCGGCATCCGCGCGGACTCCCGGGCACCCCGGCCGTCGATCGCACCCGCGATCGCTTCGGCGGCAACCGCCAGCGACTCGTCACCGGCGCGCAGTCGGCCCTTGGGTTGCCACTTCCCTTTCACGCGCTTGAACTGCTGCGAGATCTTGTCCACGGCCTGCGCGATCGAGGTCGTCCACGATCCCGTATCGCCGACGCCGTGCAGGAACTTCTCGCCGCGCGCGTGCAGCGTGACGTCGGTCCGGTGCCGGTGTTTTTCGCGGGTCAGGACGGCATGGGCCGAGACGGCGCGGTCGTTTACGACGCGTTCGAGCTTGGACAACCTTCCTTCGACGAGACGCCGTAATGCAGGGGTGATTTCAACGTGGCGACCTGTGAGTTCAAGACGCATGACTCTCAGCCTCGAGGATATCCGGCCGGCTCTCGGCTTCAGTACAGGACCTTCCGCTGGTTGGACGTCGGGATCTTCAGCTCTTCCCGGTACTTGGCAATCGTGCGCCGGGCCAGTTCGAGCCCTTCGCGCTGCAGGATGTTCACGATCTTCGAATCGCTCAACGGCTTGCGTGGATCCTCGTTCTCGATGATCTTCCGAATCCGCTGCTTGATGGTCACCGACGACACGCTGTCGCCGTACATGCTGCTGATGCCGCTGTGGAAGAAGTACTTCATCTCGAACACGCCCTGGGGCGTGTGCATGTACTTGTTCGTCACGACGCGGCTGACCGTTGACTCGTGCATCCCGATGTCGTTGGCCACGTCGCGGAGCACCAGCGGCCGAAGATGTTCGATCCCGTGATCGAGAAAGTCCCGCTGGAAGTTGACGATGCTCTTGGCGACCTTGAAGATGGTCTTCTGCCGCTGCTCCACCGACTTGATGAGCCAGAGCGCCGATCGGAACTTGTCTTTCACGTACGCGCGCGTCTCGTCCGTGTTGTCCGCCGCACTCTTGTCGAGCAGGCGCCGGTAGACCGGGCTGATCCGCATCTGCGGCAGCCCATCCTCGTTGAGAACGACCACGTACTCGTCCTCGACCTTCATGACATACACGTCGGGAATGACGTACTGGGATTGGGTCGGGTTGTAGCGGCTGCCCGGCTTGGGATCCAGGTGCCGGATGATCTCGATATGTTCCTTGAGATCGTCGATGGACATCCCCAGCTTGCGGGCGATCTCAGGGACCTGGTGGTTCTGTAGGAGCCGCAGGTGTTCGAGAACCACTCGCTCGGTCGGCGTGTTCTCGAGGCCCAGGTGACGCAGCTGCAGGAGCAGGCACTCCTGGAGGTCGCGGGCCGCGACGCCGGTCGGGTCGAAACCCTGGACCAGTTTCAGCGCGCGTTCGACTTCCTTGACCGGCCATGGCCCCATGCCGGCCAGCTCGTCGAACGATGCCACGAGATACCCATCGTCATCGAGGTTCCCGACGATGGCCGACCCGATCTCGCGCATCAGCGCGTCGTCGGTCTGCATCGACAACTGCCACATCAAGTGATCGGCCAGCGAGCTGCTCGTCGAGAGCGTGTTTTCGATCGGCGGCAGTTCCTTTATTTCCTGCGGCGCGCGCGGGCGGTAGCCGTCGTCGAGATAGTCGCCGAAGAAATACTCGTAGTCCTGGTCGTCCCAGGTGTCGGTTTTGTTGACCTTCTGCTCGGGATCGGCCTTTTCCTGCGCGGCGGGCGCTTCAGCGGGCTGCAGTTCCTCTGTGGGGACCTCTTCCAGCATCGGATTCTCGACCATCTCCTGGTTGAGGAGGTCGGAGAGTTCCAGCGTCGACATCGGGAGCAGTTTGATCGCCTGCTGCAGCGATGGCGTGAGAATCAGTTTTTGGACGAGCTTCGTGTGAAGTTTCTGCTGGATACCCATGGGGACGCGAGTCAGCTAAGTCTTTGTCGTCTCGATGTTTGCATTCGTGATAACGCCGTGGGACCGCAGTGAGACCGCCCGCGGCCGCCTCAGCTGATGCAATTCCCACGCCTATTTTAATCCAATCGGAACTCAGCCCCCAGATAAATCCGCCGGACTTCTTCGTCTGCTGCCAGCGTATCGGGTGTTCCGCTTTTGAAGATGACGCCGCCGTGGACGATGTATGCACGATCGGTAATCCGGAGCGTCTCGCGGACGTTGTGGTCGGTGATGAGGACGCCGATGCCGCGATCGCGAAGATGAAAAATGATCTTCTGGATGTCGGTGACCGCGATGGGATCGATGCCGGCAAACGGCTCGTCGAGCAGGATGAATTTCGGTGAAATCACGAGCGCGCGTGTGATTTCCGCACGGCGCCGTTCACCCCCCGAGAGCGTGTACGCGCGGGACTGGGCCAGCGGCGTGAGATTGAGCTCGGCGAGCAGTTCGCGCAAACGCGTGCGCCGTTCTGCCGGCGCGATCGACATGGTTTCCAGGATTGCCAGGATGTTCTGCTCGACGGTGAGCCCTCGAAAGATCGACGGCTCCTGCGGCAGGTACCCGATGCCTTTCCGTGCACGGATGTACATCGGGTCGTCGGTAACGTCCTGGCCGTCGAGTTCGACGCGCCCCGAATCGGGGCTCGTGAGACCCACGGTCATGTAAAACGTCGTCGTCTTCCCGGCGCCGTTCGGACCCAGGAGCCCGACGATCTCGCCCGAACTGATATCGAGACTGACGCCCTTGACGACGGTGCGGCCGCTGTAGGACTTGGTGAGGTCGTGCGTGCGAAGCGTCGACATCGTCAAAG
>Ga0126377_10002159_pt1 | contig 13416 bp, 13 predicted proteins | sample PanSoiMetPlot_22_FD_92647 | JGI IMG/M metagenome (GOLD analysis project Ga0126377, IMG submission 92647) | Tropical forest soil microbial communities from Panama - MetaG Plot_22 | ecosystem: Environmental > Terrestrial > Soil > Tropical forest > Bulk soil | place: Panama | collected 2016-02-17
AAGGAAAACAACGCCATGGCCGTGCCACGGAAAAAGACCTCGCCGTCGCGGCGGGGCATGCGACGCTCCGCGGACGCCCTCAAGGCCCCGACCTATGTCGAAGACAAGGATTCGGGCGAGCTGCGCCGTCCGCACCACATCGATCTCAAGACCGGCATGTATCGTGGCCGGCAGGTGCTGAAGCCGAAAACCGACGTCTGACGGGCGAGGTCTGCCGATCCAGGCCCGATCGCCGAGGTTCCAGGGGGGCCCCTGGCTGGACATCCGTCGTGCGCGACGAACGCGTAAATCCCGATTGCCGGAACGCGATGTGCTCTGACAGATTAGTATCCCGGAGCGTTGCCGGTTCGCTGACGGGCGGACGGGCGAGGCCGCCTCGATAAGCACGTCTCGTCACTGCAGGGAGGCTCCCCGTGTTCCTGATCGGTTTTCCGCTGCTCATCATTCCGTTCGCGATCTACAACATGGTCGCGTTCCTACTGCCGGGCGTCTCCTGGACGCACGACATCACGACGGTCCACATGGTGTCGGGGGCCGAATGGTCGCTCACCCCAGGCGAGCTCGTCATCGCGGTCGGGGTCGTCGTGCTGTTCTTCGAGATGCTCAAGGCGACGCGGCTCAGCACCCGCACGATCGTCGATCACGTGCTCTCGACGTTGCTGTTCATCGGCATGATCGTCGAGTTCCTGCTGGTCAAGCAGGCCGCCACTGGCACCTTCTTCCTGCTCCTGGTCATCAGCTTCGTCGATGTCGCGGGCGGCTTCACGATCACGATTCGCACGGCGCAGCGCGACATCTCGGTCGAAAGCGCCGGCGAGGGGGTGCACGCCACGTGAGCGGCGCCTCGCTGGTCGCATGACGCGGGATTTCCATCTCCCCGGCCGCTCGCCGGTTTTCGCGACCGAAGGGATGGTGGCGACGTCCCATCCGCTCGCGAGCGTGGCCGCGCTCGAGACACTGCGCGCCGGCGGCACTGCGGCCGACGCCGCGGTCACGGCGGTGGCGGCCCTCGGCGTGCTCGAGCCGCAGATGACCGGGATCGGCGGCGATTGCTTCTGCCTCATCGCCAAGCCCGGTGCGCCGCTCTGGGGTTACAACGGTTCGGGGCGTGCCGGCGCCGCGGCGCGGCCCGAGGCGCTGCTCGCGCAGGGCCTGACGGCGATCGACGACGACTCGGTCCATGCCGTCACGGTGCCGGGCGCGGTCGAAGCCTGGGGTGTCATCCTCCGCTCGCACGGCCGCTTCGGCCTCGACCGCGCGCTCGCGCCGGCCATCCGCTTCGCCGAGACCGGCGCCCCGGTCGCGCCGCGCGTCGCCCTCGACTGGGCGCTCACGACCGACCGGCTCAAGCGCGATCCCGGGGCCGCGCGTCACTTCCTGGTCGACGGCCGCGCGCCCGCCGCCGGCGATGTCATGAAACTGCCGGCGCTCGCGCCCGTGCTGCGCGCGATCGCGGCGGACGGGCCGAAGGCGTTCTATGAGGGTGCGGCCGCCGAGGACATCGTCGCGACGCTCGCGCCGCGCGGATCGTTCCTCACGGGCGAGGACTTCGCGCGCCACAGCGGCGAAGTCGTGACGCCGATTTCCTCGAATTATCGCGGGCTCGACGTGGTCGAGCTGCCGCCGAATGGGCAAGGGCTCGCGGCGCTCGTCCTGCTCAACATCCTCGAGCGCTTCGATCTCGCAGCGCTCGATCCGAGCGGGGCCGAGCGGCTGCATGTCCAGCTCGAGGCCGCGCGGCTTGCTTATGCGGTGCGCGATACCCACATCGCCGATCCGGCCTTCATGCGCATGTCGGTGCCGGCGCTGCTCGACAAGGCATTCGCGCGCGGCCTGGCGGATCGCATCGACCGCAGCAAGCGCGTGCCGCTGCCGGAGGCGCCGACGCCCGGCAGCCACACCGTGCTGGTGACCGTGGTCGACCGCGACCGCACGGCCGTCACCATGATCAACTCGCTGTTCTCCACCTTCGGCACCGCCATCGCGTCGGAGCGTGCCGGCATCATGCTGCACAATCGCGGCTCCGGCTTCGTGCTCGATCCGGCCCACCCGAACGCCATCGGTCCGTCGAAACGGCCCATGCACACGCTCATTCCGGCGCTGGGCATGCGCGGGGACCGCTGCGAGCTTGCCTTCGGGGTGATGGGCGGCAGCTATCAGGCGATGGGGCACGCCCATGTGGTCGTTAACATGATCGACTACGGAATGGACCCGCAGGCGGCGATCTCGCATCCGCGCGCCTTCTTCGCCGGCGAGGTCACCGAGGTCGAGCGCGGCGTCGCGCAGTCGGCGATCGATGGTCTCACGGCGCGCGGCCACGATGTCAGGCCGCGGGCGCTGCCGTTCGGCGGCGGCCAGGCGATCCGCATCGACTGGGAGCGCGGCGTGCTGATCGGCGCCTCCGATCATCGCAAGGACGGCTGCGCGCTCGGCTATTAGCGTCGCAAGCCGCGTGCCGGACATGTGGCCCGATTCGAGACGCGGCCGGGCTGAAGTCCAATCGACGCACGCAGCCGGAGGCGAGCGAGGGAAGGCGACGGCAATCGAGATCGACCGCTCATCGCAGGAAGTGACGGAACGGGAAGACAGACCCTTACGCGGCAGCTTGCGGTCGAACGGGCGGTGCGATCCGCCGGATCACGTCTCCGGCTTCTCCGGCTTGCTCTTGTCGCTCAGGCGGTCGAGCCGCCTCTGCATGTCTTCCATCTGCTTCTTGAGATCGTCGATCTCGGCGGGCGCGCGCGGCGGCTTCTCGGGCTCCCCGGCTGCTGGCGTGTCCGGCTGGCCCTCGCGCCGGGCGAACGGCGCAGAGAACATCGCGAAGGCGTTCTCGAACATCTCCATATTCCGCCGCGCCATATCCTCGAGCGGACCGAAGCCGCGCACGCCGAAGGCCTGTGCCATCTGGTCGCGGAACTTGCCCTGCTCGCGCGCCAGATTGTCGATCGACACCTCGAGATAGCGCGGAACCAGCATCTGCATGCTGTCGCCGTAGAAGCGGATGAGCTGGCGCAGGACGGTGATCGGCAGCAGGTTCTGCCCTTCCTTGTTCTCCTGCTCGAAGATGATCTGGGTCAGCACCGAGCGGGTGATGTCCTCGCTGGATTTCGCGTCGTAGACGACGAAATCCTCACCCGCCTTGACCATCGAGGCGAGATCCTCAAGCGTGACGTAGGTACTGGTGCCCGTGTTGTAGAGCCGCCTGTTCGCATACTTCTTGATGATGACCGGTTCGTCGGGCTTAGCCATGGAGTGCACGCTTGCGGATGATCTGCTTGAGGATCGTAGGCGTCACGTCTTCGCCGGTCGCGGCCTCGCGAACGGTGAAATCCTCTTCATCCTCCACCATCGCGGCGAGGTCGTCGAGGGTCAGGTAGGATCCGGCGCCCGGACGGTAAAGCCGGCAGCCGGCATACCGCTTGATAAGGACCGGTCCTGGGGATGGGGCCATATAGGGGGTCACCCGTCATGGGGGCCGCGGCGGCGGTCTCGGCCTACGAGATGGGAAAATAGGCGGTTTCTATTCCCCGGGCTATCGTTTTGTGACGTGCCTGCCGTGTGCCGGTTGACATGGATCATGGGCATGCGAATGCACATATGAGTTAGGTCGGGGCTCCCATTGACAATGGCGGGGTGGTGCGGGCTATCGAGGGTGCCAGGAAAAAGACCGTCGGAAACGCCAGAAACGCCCGAATCCACAGGCCGAATGGCCGTTGGCTGCGAAGTTCCGGGCCGGTGCGGCCGATCTCTAACGCAGGAGCTTGGAAATGCAGGACGACATCGTCATCGTCTCGGCGGCGCGTACCCCGGTGGGCGCCTTCAATGGAGCATTCGCCAACTTGCCGGCGCATGAGCTCGGCAGGACCGCGATCAAAGCCGCGCTCGAGCGTGCCGGCGTCGACGGGCGGCAGGTTTCCGAGGTCATCATGGGGCAGATCCTGTCTGCCGGTCAGGGGCAGAACCCGGCCCGCCAGGCGTCGATCGCGGCCGGCATTCCGGTGGAGAGCCCGGCCTGGGGCGTCAACCAGCTGTGCGGTTCCGGGTTGCGCACGGTTGCGCTCGGCTATCAGGCGATCCTCAACGGCGATTCCGACATCGTGGTGGCGGGCGGCCAGGAGTCCATGAGCATGGCGCCGCATTGCGCCCATCTGCGCAACGGCGTGAAGATGGGCAACTACGAGATGATCGACACGATGATCAAGGACGGGCTGTGGGACGCCTTCAACGGCTATCACATGGGAAACACGGCCGAGAACGTCGCCAGGCAGTGGCAGATCACGCGCGCTCAGCAGGACGAGTTCGCGGTCAAGTCACAGAACAAGGCCGAGGCGGCGATGAAGTCGGGCCGGTTCAAGGATGAGATAACCCCGGTGACCATCAAGACGCGCAAAGGAGACGTCGTGGTGGACACCGACGAGTATCCGAAGGCCGGCGTGACGATGGAGTCGATCGCGAAGCTGCGGCCCGCTTTCGACAAGGAAGGCACCGTCACGGCCGCCAATGCGTCGGGGATCAATGACGGCGCGGCCGCCGTGGTGCTGATGAAGGCGAGCGAGGCGAAGAAACTCGGCAAGACGCCGCTTGCGCGCATCGTGTCTTGGGCGCACGCAGGCGTCGACCCGGCGATCATGGGAACCGGGCCGATCCCGGCGTCGCGCGCGGCGCTCAAGAAGGCAGGCTGGAAGATCGAAGATCTCGACCTGATCGAGGCGAACGAAGCCTTCGCGGCCCAGGCCTGCGCGGTCAACAAGGATCTCGGCTGGGACACCGACAAGGTCAACGTCAACGGCGGCGCGATCGCGCTCGGCCATCCGATCGGCGCGTCGGGCGCCCGCGTGCTGGTCACGCTGCTCCATGAGATGCAGAAGCGCAATTCGAAAAAAGGATTGGCCACGTTGTGCATCGGCGGCGGAATGGGCATCGCGATGTGCGTGGAACGATAACGGACGAAGGATCGACATCGGACGGCGGGAGTTGAGCCTAGCTTTCGTCGTCTGTTCTTTAGTTTTGCAGTTTTGCTCTCGTCCGGAAGGGAGGAAGTCATGGCCCGCGTGGCGGTGGTCACTGGCGGAACGCGCGGCATCGGCGCGGCAATCTCGAAGGCCCTCAAGGCTGCCGGTTGCACGGTCGCCGCCAATTACGGCGGCAATGACGCGGCGGCCCAGAAGTTCAAGGACGAGACCGGCATCGCGGTCTACAAGTGGGACGTCTCGTCCTATGAGGCCTGCGTGGCCGGCCTCAAGCAGGTCGAGACCGATCTCGGCCCGGTCGACATCCTCGTCAACAACGCCGGCATCACGCGCGATACCATGTTCCACAAGATGGATCGCGAGCAGTGGGCTGCGGTGATCAACACCAATCTCAGCTCGCTGTTCAACATGTGCCGCCCGGTGATCGAGGGCATGCGGGCGCGCAAGTTCGGCCGCATCATCAATATCTCGTCGATCAACGGCCAGAAGGGCCAGATCGGGCAGTCGAACTATTCGGCCGCCAAGGCGGGTGAGATCGGATTCACCAAGGCGCTGGCGCAGGAGAATGCGCGTGCCGGCGTGACCGTCAACGTCATCTGTCCGGGCTACATCAATACCGAGATGGTGCAGGCGGTGCCGATCGCCGTGCTCGAGAAAGCGGTCCTTCCGCTCATTCCGGTCGGGCGCCTCGGCGAGCCGGAGGAAATTGCGCGCTGCGTGGTCTTTCTCGCCTCCGATGACTCCAACTTCATCACGGGCTCGACGCTGTCGACGAACGGCGGCCAGCTGATGGTGTGAGGATCGAGAGCCGAAAGGATAAAGCGCGAGCGGCGGGGCGCAGGCCCGCCGCTCGCGCTTCGCTATAGGCTACGCTTCTCTATTCTCAATCGAACCGCTCGAGTTGCGCAATATCGCCGCTGCGCGGGTCGATCTGCATCTCGACACGCCGTCCGGCGACGTCGCGGCCCTCGACCTTCCATTTGCCCTCGTCGAACTCGAGCTTGCGAATATAGAGCACGCCGTTCGCCACGGCGATGTCGCGCGCGTCGCTCACCGTGACCCTCGGGCTGGCGACGCCGACGGTCTGAGCCGAGGCAGGCGCCGCCGCGAGACACATCAGCGACAGCGTGGCGATTGCGATCGAGTTCCGCATGACGTTCTCCTTCCATTGCAGCATGACAACGCCGCCCAATTGCAGCATGACAACGCCGCGGGGCCGTGAGGGTTGCGCGAAAATCCCTATCCCGGGTTCCACGTTTTCGGCGCCAGTTCGAACTGTGAAAATTCGAACCCGGGTGCCACCGTGCAGCCGACGAGCGTCCAGTCGCCCAGGCTTTCCGCCGCCTGCCAGGCGCGCGCCGGAACGATCGCCTGCGGACGCGCACCGGCCGCGACATCGGGTCCGAGCATCGCGCGTGTGACCGGACCGGCATCGCGTTCCGCGATCTCGAGGGTGAGCGGCGCGCCCGCGTGCCAGTGCCAGATTTCGACCGCATCGACACGGTGCCAGTGCGAGCGCTCGCCGCGCGCGAGCAGAAAGTAGATCGCGGTCGACGCCGCGCGAGCGCCGTCGACGCGGCGCTCATCGCGGAAGGTTTCGCGAAAATGCCCGCCTTCGGGATGCGGCTTGAGATCGAGCAGGCGGATGACATCGGCGGCGGCGAGCACGGCCGCTCAGAACCGGTTCTTGCGCGCCCGCACTTCCGCGAAAACCTGCGCGGCCGGTTGGCCCGCGAGGCCGACGGCGGCTGCGACCGCCGGCACGTCGGCACGCAAAAAGACGTTCGCCTTCTTCTCGGCGCCGAGCGCGGTCGGAATCGTGTCCTGGCCGGCCGCGACCTGCCGGCGGGCCTCCTCGGCGCGTACGCGCAGGTCCTTGTTGTCCGGCTCGATCGTAAGCGCGAAACGGATATTGGCCTCGGTGTATTCGTGGCCGCAATAGATCTGCGTGTCGTCCGGCAGTGCACGCAACTTGAGCAGCGAGGCCCACATCATCTCGGGCGTGCCCTCGATCACCCGGCCGCAACCGATCGAGAACAGCGTATCGCCGACGAAGGCGAGCCGGTCGGCGTCGAACACGTACGAGATATGACCGGCCGTGTGGCCCGGCGTCTCGAGCACACGCGCCGTCAGCCCGCCGACCTTGACGGTATCGCCTTCGGCAACCGTTGCGTCGACGGCCGGAATGCGCGTCGCCTCGTTGCGCGGCGCGGTGACGCGGCAGCGGTGACGTGTCTTGAGCGGAACGATACCATCGGTGTGGTCGGCATGGTGATGCGTCACCAGGATGTCGGTCAGGCGCCAGCCGGTGGCCTGCAGGGCGGCTTCGACCGGCGCCGCTTCGGGCGCGTCGATCGCGGCGGTCGCGCCGGTCCCGGGATCGTGGAGCAGCACCCCGAAATTGTCCTTGAGGCAGCGGAAAAGACGGGTCTGGGCAGGCATTTTGTGTGGTTCCGGTTGTCGGGGCGCGGATCATCGGCCTTCGCCGAAGGTGACGCAACAAGACGACGGGTTCGTGATAAATTGAGGTCCATGTCCTACGACGTCGTCGATCTCCGCGATTTCTATGCGCAGCGGCTCGGAACGGTCGCGCGCCGCTTCGTCGGCCGCGGCATCCGCCAGCGCTGGAGCGACAGCCGCGGCTAGCGCGTGCTCGGCATCGGCTATCCGACGCCCTATCTCGGTCTGTTTCGCGAGGAGGCGGAGCGCTGCCTCGCCTTCATGCCGGCCGTGCAGGGCGTGGTGAAATGGCCGTCAGCAAATCCGACGCTGGCGGCGCTGGTCGACGAGTTCGACCTGCCGCTGGCCGATTCCTCGGTCGATCGCGTGCTGCTCGTTCACGCACTCGAGATGTCGCACGACGCGCCCAGCCTGTTGCGCGAGGTGTGGCGCGTGCTCGCCGCGGGCGGGCGGCTGATGGCGGTGGTTCCCAACCGGCGCGGCCTGTGGGCACGCATCGACACCACGCCATTCGGGCACGGTCGGCCCTATTCGCGCTCGCAGATCACCCAGCTCCTGCGCGAGACCTGGTTCACGCCGACCTCGTGGGGTGAGGCGCTGTACGTGCCGCCGATCTCGCGAGGCTGGTTCCTGCGCTCGGCAGTGGCCTGGGAGCGCACCGGTGCCACCATCTCGGCGCCGTTCGCGGGCGTGCACATCGTCGAGGCGACCAAGCAGGTCTATCGCGCGATCCCGGCGCGCCGCGAGAGGCGCCAGCTCGTTCCCGGTCTCGCTCCGGTGCTGGAGCCCGTGCTCACGCCGTCGACCGGGCGTGCCGGGTAGGCAGCGTCCGGTCGAGCGCGTGCCGATGATCCTTATTCGCCGTGCGGCCCCTGCGTGTCGTCGGCGCCCTCCGGCATGCCGCGCGGCGCGTCGCCGCGCGGGCCGCCACGGTGGCGGCGGCGGCGGCGGTGCATGGGAAAACGATCGCCCTGATTGTCGAAGCCGTTCTGACCGTGCGCCTGCGGGCCTTGATTGCCCGGCGTCGGTGACGGCTGCGGCTGGCCCCCGGTGATGAAGGACGGCAGCCGGTCGACATTGGCATCGTCACTGCCGCGGGAGTGACGCTCGCCCTGCTGCTGGGGACGGCCGGCGTATTGCTGGTCGCGCGGCGAGAAGAACTGGGCGTCGCGCGGCAGATAAGGTTGCGGATCGCGGATGCCGAACTGCGGCTGCTCGCCCGCCTGCATCGGCTGGCCGGCAGACTCGTCCTCGCCCTCCTCGTACCCCTCGTCCTGCATGTCGCTGCTCGAATGGGTGTCGTTTCCGCTGCTTTCGGGCCGATAGAAATTCGGCTGGTTCTGCCGGAACTGCTCCTGCACCGCCGCAATCATGCGGAAATAGTGCTCAGCGTGCTGATAGTAGTTTTCCGCCGCGACGGGGTCGCCGGAAGCCTGGGCGTCACGCGCGAGCTGGACGTACTTCTCGGCGACATGCGACGCCGTTCCGCGAATTTTGATGTCCGGGCCGTTCGACTCGTAGACCCGCGTCAATGGATTGTGGCTCTTGCGGTTACGCCCCCGCATGCGCTTGTTCTGACCGTTTCTCATGGCTTGCTTGTTCGCCAACCCCTGCTTTGCGACGGCGTCAGGCCGTCAATACGCTCTCCACACCACTCAACCGAACAGCGGACCGCGCGGATGCCCGCATGACATGCAATGGGCTCCGAACCAGTCTCGCGTCCTTGTCGGCCCGATCACGAGCCGCAAGCCTCCGAGGCACTTGTTCATCGAACTGCCAACCGTGGGTTTCGCGATGTCCAAATTTTTCCCAGCAAAAGTTCCCACGCGCCCGCGGTCGTGCGTGTACTTTTCCACCCCGACACGCACAGTTCCGCAGGGTTGCCGCGGCGTCGCCTGCCTTTCATCTCGCGCAATGCGAAAATCCCTGCGGACCCGCGCTCGCGCTCAACCGATGAAGCCCTCGACCTCGAGTCGACGAACCGTTCACCCCTGATCCGGCTTTCGGTGCTCGCCTCGCTCGCCGCCTGCCTCGCCGAGCAATGCTCGGGGCAATGAGAACGGCGCGCCCATGAACTCAGGTCGATTCCGTAATCGGAACCTAGTCGGTCTCGCAACATAATCCAAGGGGTTTTTTGGCCATTTTTTACGACGACCCGGGAATGCCGTTAGGTCATGGATCTGGGGGCGCGCAATGCTCGTGTCGGCCGGCCGTCTATTCACAGGTTGCATGCGCGACGACCACTCGCGGGCGGCCTGCCAAGTCGCGCCGCGGTTCGCCGCAGACCGTCAAGCCGCGCGCCGCAAACAGCGCCGCCACCGTGTTCGCCTGATCGGCTCCGGTCTCGACCACGATCGTGCCGCCGGGTGCGAGCAGTCGCGCGGCATCGTCCGCGATCGCGCGATAGGCCGCAAGGCCGTCGCGACCGCCGTCGAGCGCGGCGCGCGGATCGAAGTCACGCACCTCGGGATCGAGCGTCGCGATGTCGGCGCTCGGAATGTAGGGCGGGTTCGACACCACGAGATCGCAGCCTCCGCCAAGCGCCGCACCGAAGTCGCACGCCACGAAAGCGGCTCGCGCGCCGAAGCCGAGACGCTGCGCGTTGCCGCGGGCAACCGCGAGCGCCTGCGTCGCTTGGTCGGTGCCGACGCCGAGAGCGTTCGGCAGCTCGGACAGGAGCGCGAGCAGGATCGCGCCCGAACCGGTGCCGAGATCGGCAATGCGCGGCGGATCGCCCGGCGCGAGCGCCGCAAGCGCAGCCTCCACCACGGTCTCGGTCTCGGGTCGCGGCACCAGCACGTCCGGCGTGATCGCCAGCGGCAGGCTCCAGAATTCCTTGGCGCCGAGGATGCGCGCGACCGGCTCGCGCGCGAGCCGGCGGGCCGCCGCGTCGGCGAGGCGCGCGGTCTCGGCGCGCGTGAGCGCGCGCGTCGCTTGCGCCGCGAATCCGGCGTGATCGAGGCCGAGCACATGGCCCACGATCAGCCGTGCGTCGAGATCGGGCGTGTCGAGACCGTGCGCGCGGAACCGGGCGGCGGCTGCCCGGCGCGCCTGCGCGATGCTCATCGCGGGCGTCAGGTCCGCCGCGTCGAGGAGGGCGTCACTCATGCGTTGCCGCCGTTCTCCGCCGCGAGCTGCGCCGCCTGATGCTCGGTGACCAGCGCATCGATGATCTCGCCCAGCGCCGGGCCCTCCATCACCTGCGGCAGCTTGTAGAGGGTGAGGTTGATGCGATGATCGGTGACGCGCCCTTGCGGGAAATTGTAGGTGCGGATGCGCTCGGAGCGGTCGCCGGTGCCGACCTGGCCGCGGCGCTCGGCGGCGCGTTCGGTGTCGCGTTTTTGCCGCTCGGCGTCGTAGAGGCGCGCTCGCAGCGCCGCCATGGCCTTGGCCCGGTTTCGATGCTGCGAGCGCTCCTCCTGCACCACGATCGCGATTCCGGTCGGAATGTGAGTCACGCGCACGGCCGACTCGGTCTTGTTGACGTGCTGGCCACCCGCACCGCCCGACCGCATGGTGTCGATCTTGAGATCCGCCTCGTTGATCGCGATGTCGACCTCCTCGACCTCGGGCAACACCGCGACGGTCGCGGCCGAGGTATGGATGCGGCCTGAGCCTTCGGTCGCCGGCACGCGCTGCACGCGGTGCACGCCGGACTCGAACTTGAGCTTGGCGAAGACGCCGCGTCCGCTGATTTCGGCGATCACCTCCTTGTAGCCGCCCATCGGGCCGTCGCTCGCCGAGATCAGCTCGGTCTTCCAGCCCAGGGCGGCGGCGTAGCGCTCATACATGCGCAGGAGGTCGCCGGCGAACAAGGCGGCCTCGTCGCCGCCGGTGCCGGCGCGGATTTCCAGGATCGCGTTGCGCCCGTCCATCGCGTCCTTGGGGAGGAGGGCGAGCCGGATCTCCTGCGCGAGCGCGTCGCGCCGCGCTTCCAGGTCCGGCTTCTCGGCCGCCGCGATCGCGCGCATCTCGGGATCGGGGTCGGCAATCATGGCGTCGAGGCCGGCGAGCTCGGCCCCGGCCGCGCGATAGGCCTTCACGCGATCGACGACGGGCGTGATCTCGGCGAGCTCGCGCGAGAGCCTGACATAGGTCTCGGGCGCAAGCTGCTGGGCGAGCTCGGCCTCCACCATGGCGTGGCGGGCGAGCAGGGCGTCGAGCTTGGCTTCGGGCAGCGTCGTCACGGTCCGTGGTTCTCGCAGAATTATCGGGTCCAGTGGATAGCGGTTTGCCGCGGAAAATGCGACTGCGCCAGGAATCCGGACGGGGCCCTAGATCGGAAGCCCTTCGGCCTCCGCGAAGGCAGCGAGCTTGGCGCGGATCGAGGCTGATCCATCGGGCTTGTCGAGTAGCGAGCCGACGAGCGCCGTGATCTTCGTCGAATCGAGCTCGAGCATCATCGCCTTCACGGGACCGATCGCCGACGGTACGACTGACAGCGAGCGATAGCCGAGACCGACCAGCGCGAGCGCGCCGAGCGGGGCTGAGGCGAGTTCGCCGCACAGCGTCACGGGCTTGCCGTGCGCCTTGGCGCGATCGACGATCTGCTTGAGCGCCCGCAGCACCGGCGGCGAAAGCTGGTCGAAGCGCGACGACACCCGCGGGTTGCCGCGGTCGACGGCGTAGAAGAACTGGACGAGATCGTTCGAGCCGACCGAAAGGAAATCGACGCGGTCGAGGAGCTCGTCGAGCTGGAACAGGAGCGAGGGGACCTCGATCATGGTGCCGATGTCGACGCTTTCAGGCAGCTTGTGGCCGTGCCGGCGCAGATGGGTGAGTTCGCGCTCGACGAGCGCCTTGGCCTCGTCGAATTCGTGCACCGCCGCGATCATCGGGAACATGACGCGCAGCGCGCGCCCGGAGGCAGCGCGCAGCATTGCGCGCACCTGGCTGCGCAGCAGCCCGGGACGGTCGAGGCCGAGGCGGATCGCCCGCCAGCCGAGCGCCGGATTCTCCTCCTCGAAGTTGCGCATGTAGGGCAGCACCTTGTCGCCGCCGATATCGAGTGTGCGGAAGGTGACGGGTCGTCCGTCCGCCGCGTCGAGCACCGAGCGGTAGAATTGTTGCTGCTCGCTCGCGCGCGGGAATTGCGAGGCGACCATGAACTGCATCTCGGTGCGAAAGAGCCCGATGCCGGCCGCGCCCGTCTCGGCGATCTGCGGCAGGTCGACGACGAGGCCGGCGTTGACGAGAAGCGTGACCTCCTCGCCGTCCTTGGTAATGCACGGTCTGTCGCGCAGCGCGAGATACTGCAACTGCCGCCGCGCACGCAGTCGCACGCGTTCCGCATAGGCGAGCTGCACGTCGGACGACGGGCGGACATGGACGTCGCCCCCGCCGCCGTCGACGATGATGGCATCACCCGGATCGACCAAGCCGGTGGCGTTCGCGACCTCGCCCACCGCTGCGATGCCGAGCGCGCGCGCCACGATCGCGACATGCGAGTTCGGCCCGCCCTCCTCCAGCACCAGGCCGCGCAGGCGCTTGCGGTCGTAGTCGAGCAGCGCCGCCGGCCCCATCATGCGGGCGACCAGTACCGCGTTTTCCGGCAGGCTTTCGCGCGCCGGCGCGTGGTCGTGCCCGAGAAGCTGGCGCAACAGCCGGTTGGCGAGGTCCTCGAGATCGTGCAGGCGCTCGCGCAGATAGGGATCGGTCTGGCGCAGCATGCGGGCGCGGACGTCGGAATGGACGCGCTCGACGGCCGCCTCGGCGGTCAGGCCGGTCATGACGGCTTCCTCGAGCTTGTGCACCCAGCCGCGATCATTGGCGAACATGCGATAGGCCTCGAGCACGTCGCGGTGTTCGCCGGCCGCCGCGACGTCGCCATGCTCCAGCATGCGGTCGATATCCGCGCGCAGCGTCTCGATCGCGCTCTCGAGGCGCTTGCGCTCGCGCGTGAGGTCGTCGGCGATGAAATTGGTGATCACGACGCGCGGCTCGTGCAGCACCACGTGGCCGAGCGCGATGCCCTCGTTGAGCGCGG
>Ga0126377_10002160_pt1 | contig 13414 bp, 11 predicted proteins | sample PanSoiMetPlot_22_FD_92647 | JGI IMG/M metagenome (GOLD analysis project Ga0126377, IMG submission 92647) | Tropical forest soil microbial communities from Panama - MetaG Plot_22 | ecosystem: Environmental > Terrestrial > Soil > Tropical forest > Bulk soil | place: Panama | collected 2016-02-17
CGTGGACGCCCGGCGACCAGATCGAAGCGCCCACCTCCGACGCCCTCGGCGAGAGCTTCATCGTGGCCGACGGCCGGCTCTACGCGCAGGCGTTCGAAGAGCTGCAGGCCTTCGAGATCAGCTCGCGCATCGACGTCTTCGAGCGCAGCGGCAGCGACTGGACCCTCGTGCAGGAGATCGCCAACCCGCTGCCGACCTTCGAGCCGTTCGGGGGCCATCTCGCCGTGAGCGGCGACTGGCTGGTCACGGGCGGCCTGCGCTGGCAGTTCGGTCCGCCGTCCAACGGCGCGCTGTCGCACGTGTTCCATCGCGTGGGATCCGCATGGACGCTCACGCACACGCTCATGGCCCCGGACCAGTCGGTGCGCGACGGCTTCGGCTTCGGCGTGGCCGTGGACGGCACGCGCCTGCTCTTCGGCGCGCCGGGCGGCCCCTACGACGACGACGACCCGGCGGTGGAGGGCGCGGTGTACGTGCTGGACCTCGACGCGCCCAACGGCTGGACCGCGATCGACAGCGGCGCCTCCGACTTCAAGCTGGCCGGCTGGGGCACGCTCGACGGCGCGCACGCGATCACGGTGCGCACCTACGACAGCTTCTCCTTCTCGACGCCGGCGATCTTCGTGCTCGGCTTCTCGCTCGCCGACGTGCCCTTCCACGGGTACCAGCTCATCCCGACGCCCAGCGTGCTCGTGCCGATCGTGCTCGGCCCCAACGGCGACCTCTCGCTCAGCGCGCACTGGCCGCCGGGCGTGCCGGCCGGCGTCTCGGCCTGGTTCCAGACCTGGATGAAGTTCGGCCCCTTCTGGTTGGCGTCGAACGGCCTGCGCGTCACGCAGCCGGCGCCCTGACGCGCGGGCCCTCAATTCTCTCGACGTTCGTCGCGAAGCCGCGTCTAGTCGCGCCCGCGCAATGCGCTCCGGTGCGATCGACCGGAGGCGGAGTGCTCCGCGTCGGCCGCGTCAAATCGAGCCCGCGCAAGGCGCGGTGGTGGGCTCGACCGGAGGCGGCCCGTCAGGGCCGTTGAGGATCGAGCCCGCCGCCGCAACGCAGCCCGGGCCGATTTGCCGCGTGCCGCCACTTGACCTGCGTCAAGGCCCGGCGCCGCGTTCCGATCGATAGTTCGCAGCGTTGCGGCGCCGCGGGCGCCGCGTCCCGCCTCGCGATCGATCGGAAAGCCATGTCCACGCTCCGGAGGTCCTTCACCGTCGGGCGACTGCTGGTCGTCACCATCCTGCTCGGCTTCACCGTCCTGCTGCTGGGCGGCTGGAGCATCTGGCGCAGCCGCGCGCCCATCCCCGCCGCCGTGATGACCGAGGACGGCGCCACGCTGTTCACCGCGGAGCAGATCCGCGGCGGCCAGGCCGTTTACCAGAAGTACGGCCTCATGGACTGGGGCTCGGTGCTCGGGCACGGCACGTACTACGGGCCCGACTTCACCGCGGAGGTGCTGCACCGGCGCGTGGAGCTGCTGCGCGAGCAGCAGGCGCGCGAGGCCGGCACGAGCTGGGCGGCGCTGGACGACGCCGGCCGCGCGGCCGTGGCCGAGGGCGTGCGCGCGCAGGTCAAGCGCAACCGCTACGACGCGGCGCGCGACGTGCTCACCGTGAGCGCGGCCGACGTGGCGGCGTTCGAGGCGATCGCCGGCGAGGTGCGCCACCGCTTCGTGGACGGCGAGCCCGCGCGCGGCATGCCCGCCGGCGCGATCGACGAGCTCGACGGCGACGCCGGCCACGACTGGGTCGCGCCGGGCGACGCGCCGCGCCAGCTCGCGGCCTTCTTCTGGTGGACCGCGTGGCTCGCGGGCGCCGAGCGGCCCGAGGGGGGCATCACGTACACGAACAACTGGCCCTACGATCCCGCCGCCGGCAACCAGCCGAGCAGCGCCGCGATGCTGTGGAGCGGCATCTCCGTGGCCGCGCTGCTGCTGCTGCTGCCGGTGGTGCTGCTGGCCTGGTGGCGCGGCCGCTACGTGATGGAGGACGCGACCGGCGGCGGTCCGCTGGCCGCGCAGGACCCGGGCTGGATGCCCGTGTACCCGAGCCAGCGCAAGACGCTGAAGTTCTTCGTGACCGCGGGCGCGCTGTTCCTCGTGCAGACGCTGCTGGGCGGCTACCTCGCCCACCACTACGTCGAGGGCAGCGGCTTCTACGGCGTCGACCTCTCGCAGTGGCTGCCGTTCACGGTGGCCAAGACCTGGCACCTGCAGCTCGCGATCTTCTGGATCGCGACGGCGTGGATGGGCCTCGGCATCTACGTGGCGCCGCTGATCGGCGGGCGCGAGCCGAAGCGGCAGGGGCTGCTCGTGGACCTGCTCTTCGGCGCGCTGCTGCTCGTGGCCGTGGGCTCGCTCGCGGGCGAGTGGCTGGGCGTGCGCGACCGGCTCGGGAGCTGGTGGTGGTGGCTCGGGCACTCGGGCTGGGAGATCGTCGAGCTCGGCAAGCTGTGGCAGGTGCTGCTGGCCGTGGGCTTCGTGCTGTGGCTGGCGATCGTCTACCGCGGCGTGCGCGACGCGCTGAAGAGCGAGACCGAGCGCGGCGGGCTCGTGCACCTCTTCCTCGTCTCCGCGGTCGCGATCCCGCTCATGTTCTGCGCCACGTTCCTGATGACGCCGGGCACGCACCTGACCATGGCCGACTACTGGCGCTGGTGGATCGTGCACCTGTGGGTCGAGGGCATGTTCGAGGTCTTCGCGGTGGTCGTGCTCGGCCTGCTGCTGGTGGGCATGGGCCTGGTCACGCGCGGCTCGGCGGCGCGCGCGCTGAAGTTCCAGCTCCTGATCCTGCTGGGCAGCGGCATCGTCGGCATCGGGCACCACTACTACTGGATCGGCGCCAACGAGCTGTGGATCGGGCTGGGCAGCGTGTTCTCGGCGCTGGAGGTCGTGCCGCTGACGCTGCTGGCCGTGGAGGCCTTCGACCACTGGCAGGTCGTGCGGCGCGGCGGGCAGGCCTTCGCCTACCGCATCCCGTTCCTGTTCCTGATCGCGGTGGCCTTCTGGAACCTGGTGGGCGCGGGCGTGCTCGGCTTCCTGATCAACCTGCCGGTGGTCAGCTACTACGAGCACGGCTCGTTCCTGACCGCGAACCACGGGCACGCGGCGCTGATGGGCGTGTTCGGGATGCTGGCCATCGGCCTCGCGCTCTACTGCGTGCGCAACGTGGTGGTCGAGGCGGCCTGGCCGCGGCGGCTGTTCACGCTCTCGTTCTGGGGCCTGAACGCGGGCCTGCTCGGCATGGTGGCGCTGACGCTGACGCCGGTGGGCGTGCTGCAGCTCCAGTACGCCGCGCGCGAGGGCTTCTTCGCGGCGCGCAGCCTCGAGTTCTACGGCCAGCCCACGGTGCAGGCGCTGCTCTGGCTGCGCATCCTGCCCGACGCGGTCTTCATCGGGCTGGGCGTGGTGCCGCTGGTGCTGGGGCTGGTCGCGGCGGCGCGGCACGCGCGGCCGGCGGTGCCCCTCGAGCTGCCCGCCGGGGCGCCGGCGCGGCGGGCGGCCTTCCGGCTCGATGCGGACGCGGAGCCGAGGCCGGCGGAGATTCCCGCGTCGCGGCCGGTTTGAAGCCATGGAATGCACCTCGACCAGTGGGAGTAAAGGAGGCCCCGATGCCAGCCCGCGCCGACAAGCCACCTCCCGGAAGGAAAGCCGCCGCGCCGCAGGCACCCCGCTTGGCGGACGTGCGCGCGCGCGACCTGATGCAGACGTCGGTGCTGACGCTCTCGCCGGAGACGCCGATCCGCGAGGCGGTGGAGGACCTGCACGACGCGGACGTGCAGGCGGCGCCGGTGGTGGACGCCGGCGGCCGCCTCGTCGGGATGCTCTCGGTCAGCGACGTCGCGCGCCCCGAGCACGTGCAGGACTCCGCCGTGAACGCGGAGCCCGGCGCGCGCGACTTGCCCGACCTCTCCAGCGACGACGAGGAGCACGCGGGCGAGATCGAGGCGCGCGAGAACTACAGCGCCGAGCTGCTGGGCGCGCAGACCGTGGGCGACTGGATGACGCCGCGCGTCGTGTCGGTCCGGCCGGACAGCACGCTGCGCGAGGTCTGCCAGGTCCTGGTGGCCGAGGGCATCCACCGCGTGCCGGTGCTGGAGGGCGGCGAGCTCCGCGGCATCCTCTCCACGATGGACATCGTGCGCCACCTGGCGGGCTGAGCCGCCGGCGCGCGCGGCCGGCGCGCGCCGGCATCGAAGCACGAACGATGGAGCGTTAGACTCGGCGCCTGTCGCGGAGATCGCAGGTGGCGGAAGCGGGAAAGGACGACGGCGGGCAGCCGGCTCCGGTGCGCGGCAGCGGGACGCGCCTCGCGTCACCGCGGAGCATCGCGCTCGGCGGCCTCGTGCTGGCGGCGCTGATCGGCGTGCTGGTCGGCGCGGGCGGGTACACCTTCGTGTACGCCAAGGGCGGCAGCTACCTGACGGACGACCCGCGCGCCTGCGCCAACTGCCACATCATGCAGGGCCAGTACGACGGCTGGATGCAGAGCAGCCACCACCACGTGGCCACCTGCAACGACTGCCACACGCCGGAGCACATCATCGCCAAGTACTTCACCAAGGCCAACAACGGGCTGCACCACTCGATCGCGTTCACGAGCGGCAACTTCCACGAGCCCATCCACATCAAGAAGCGCAACCTCGCGATCACCGAGGAGCGCTGCCGCGACTGCCACGCCGCGGTCGTGGAGGCGATGGTGGCCGGCGCGCCCGGCGAGGAGCCGGTCTCGTGCGTGCGCTGCCACGCCGACGTCGGACACCGGCATTGAGCATGGCACCGTCTCGCCTCGCCGCCGCCCCCATGACCTCGGCTTCCCCATCCTGCGGAGTCCCACGCGATGTCACCGGAACCTGCTGAGCGCCGCTCGGGCGTGCGCGGCCCGCGCCTCTACTTCCTCGTCGGGTTCATCGCCGCCGCGGCCTCCGCCGCCGTGCTGGCGCTGCTGACCAACATCTTCGAGCGGCAGCAGGAGGCGCGGCTGCCCTACGTGAAGGTGGTCGAGCTCGACGAGACCACGCAGGACCCCGCGATCTGGGGCCGCAACTTCCCCAACGAGTACGACGAGTACCTGCGCACCGTGGACCAGGTGCGCACGCGCTACGGCGGCAGCGAGGCCGTGCCGCGCGCGCCGACGCAGGCCGACCCGCGCTCGGTGGTCGCGCAGTCGCGCATCGAGGAGGACCCGCGCCTCAAGACCATGTGGGCCGGCTACGCCTTCGCCAAGGACTTCCGCGAGGAGCGCGGCCACGCCTACATGCTGCTGGACCAGGAGTACACCGAGCGCCAGCAGTTCGCGAAGCAGCCGGGCGCGTGCGTGAACTGCCACGCGTCCATGGTCGTGCCCTACGCCAAGGCCGGCGACGGCGACGCGCAGAAGGGCTTCGACGCGATCAACAAGCTGCCCTACCCCGAGGCGCGGGCGCTCGTCCAGCACCCGGTGAGCTGCATCGACTGCCACGACCCGCAGACGATGGACCTGCGCGTGACGCGCCCGGCGTTCATCCGCGGCATCGCGGCGGCCAAGGCCGCGGCGGGCGTGCCGGACTTCGACGTCAACCGCGACGCGACGCGGCAGCAGATGCGCTCCTTCGTCTGCGGGCAGTGCCACGTCGAGTACTACTTCAAGGGGCCGGACAAGACGCTGACCTACCCGTGGGACAAGGGCCTCAAGGTGGACCAGATCTACCAGTACTACGCGGACAGCGGCTTCAAGGACTGGGTGCACGAGAAGTCCGGCGCGCCGGTGCTCAAGGCGCAGCACCCGGAGTTCGAGATGTGGAACCAGGGGGTGCACGCGCGCTCCGGCGTGGCCTGCGCGGACTGCCACATGGCCTACGAGCGCGTCGGCGCGCTGAAGGTCTCCAGCCACCACGTGCGCAGCCCGCTGCTGAACATCAACCACGCCTGCCAGAGCTGCCACCCCATCCCCGAGGACGAGCTCAAGGCGCGCGCCGAGGCCATCCAGTACAACACGCTGCGCCTGCGCGGCGAGGCGCTCGACGCCCTGGTCGCGCTGATCGCCGACATCGAGAAGGCCAGGGCCGGCGGCGCCACCGACGAGGCGCTCGCCACGCCGCGCGAGATGCAGCGGCGCGCGCAGTTCTACCTCGACTTCGTGGAGGCCGAGAACAGCTCGGGCTTCCACGCGCCGCAGGAGGCCGCGCGCATCCTCGGCGAGGCCATGAGCTACGCGCGGCAGGGCCAGATCGCGGTGCGCGACCCGACGTTCAAGCCCCAGATCGCGCCGATCCCCGATCCGACGGCGCCGCCGGTGACCGCGGCGCACTAGCGCTCGCGGGCGTCACTCGTGCCCGGAGCTGTCGCCGTCGGCGCGCACGAGCGGCGCGTCCACGAGGTGCTCGGCCAGGAACCACACCTGCATCTCGCCGTGGCGGATCACGTCGCTGACGATCAGGTCGTTCGTGCCGTCGTCGCCGGCGTCGGCGGCGTCCCGCGCCATCGTGCGCGCCTCCTTGAGCACGATCTCGTGCGCGTGCAGCAGGCGCGAGAGCATCACCGGCACCTCCTCGCGCCCCTTCGGCGGCCGCGGGATCAGCGTCGCCTCCGCGACGTCGGCGGCCATGGCCAGGCTCAGCCCGCCGAGCATCATGATCCGCTCCGCGAGCTCGTCGACCAGCTCGACCTGCTCCTCGTAGTGCTTGTCGAAGAGCAGGTGGAGCTGGTGGAAGGTCGCGCCCGAGACCTGCCAGTGGTGCTTCTTGTAGAGGTCGCGCAGCGTCATCGTGTCGGCGAGGAGCTGGTTCAGGTTGGCGACGCTCTCGCGCCGCTCCGGCTCGCCGAGGGCGATGGGCATGGGCGTCACCGTGCCGAAGGCCTGGATCTCGTGGGCGCGCTGGTGCGTCAGGGGCGTCGCGCTGCGCGGCGCGGGCGCCGTTCTCGTCCTGGTCATGGTCTGCTCCTCTTTCTGCTGATGCTGGTGGTGTGGTGCGAGGCGTCTGGGGGTGTCGGATACCGGGAAGCGGACCTGCGTTTCGGACGGCTCGCGGCGATCTTGCGCAGGACTGAGCGGGCGGGAGTGGACAGGCGAGCGGCGCGACGGGCCCGAGGCCCGCGGGCGGCACGCCTCCCCTTCCCAACCGGCGGCCGGCCGGGTGGGTCCGACAGCCCAATGCCCGTGGACCATCGCGAAGCCCCCCTGAAGTCCCGAGTCCGCAGCGGTCCGCGGCCGGCGCGACACCGGCCCCGGGCCGCACGCATCCCGGGTGGATCGGCGGCCGCAGGCGTTGGGCGCGCGGCTCGCCACGCGGTACACACGCGTTCGGAAAACCCGCATCACGGAGCAAAGCGATGAGTACGACGACAGGACATTCTGGACGGCGACTGGCAGGCAAGGTGGCGCTGGTGACCGGCGGCTCGCGCGGGATCGGCGCGGCCATCGCGCGGCGGCTGGCCCGCGAGGGCGCGGCCGTCGCGATCAGCTACGCGGCCTCGGCCGACAAGGCGCACGCCGTCGTGCACGACCTGGAAGGGGAGGGCTCGCGCGCCGCGGCCTTCCGGGCCGACCAGGCGCGCGCCGCCGAGGTCGAGGGCCTGGTCAAGACCGTGATCAAGGAGTTCGGCAGCCTCGACATCCTCGTGAACAGCGCCGGCGTCTTCCGGCTCGGCAAGGTGGACGACCCTGCCTCCGACCGCGCGGAGCTCGAGCGGCTCTACGCGGTGAACGTCGGCGGCGTGGCGGCCGCGGTGCGCGCGGCGGCACCGCTCATGCGCGACGGCGGCCGCATCATCACCATTGGCTCGGTCGCGGGCGATCACGTGTCCTTCGCCGGCGCCGCGGACTACGCGGCCTCCAAGGCGGCGGTCGCCGGCTACACGCGCGGCTGGGCGCGCGACCTCGGCCCGCGCGGCATCACCGTGAACACGGTCCAGCCCGGCCCCATCGCCACCGAGATGAACCCGGACAGCGGCGACTTCGCCGCGGCGCTGCGGTCGGCCACGGCGCTCGGCCGCTACGGCCAGCCCGAGGAGGTCGCCAGCGCGGTGGCCTTCCTCGCCAGCCCCGAGGCCTCCTACATCACGGGCACCACGCTCGACGTCGACGGCGGCCTCAGTGCGTGAAGCGGGCATGAGCCTCGCGCCCGAGCCACCGCGCCCGCGTCCCGCTGCCGATTTCCCGCAGCCCTCGACGGCGACACGCGCTGACCACGGTTAGCAAGGCAGGAGCACAAGGAGTTCCTCCCATGGCGAACCGTCCCCTCGCCGCGGGCACGCAGGCCCCCGAGTTCTGCCTGCACTCGACGCCCGACCAGAAGGTGAGCCTCTCGGAGTTCGGCGGGCGGCCCGTGATCCTGGCCTTCTATCCGGCCGACTGGAGCCCGGTCTGCGGCGACCAGATGAGCCTGTACAACGAGATCCTCCCGGAGTTCCGGCGCTTCGGCGCGCAGCTCGTCGGCATCTCGGTGGACGGCGCGTGGTGTCACCGCGCGTACGCCGAGGCTCGCAAGCTGCGCTTCCCGCTGCTCTCCGACTTCGAGCCCAAGGGCGAGGTCGCGCGCGCCTACGGCGTCTACCGCGAGGGCGACGGCACCACCGAGCGCGCCCTCTTCGTCGTCGACGCCGAGCGCACGATCCACTGGTCCTACCTCTCGCCGGTGGGCGTGAACCCCGGCGCGGACGGGATCCTCGAAGCGCTCGAGAGCCTGACCGCCGCAAGGAGCGCCCGATGAACCACCTCAAGCCGCCCATCGCCCCGTCCGACCATCGCGCCGGCGCCGACGACGCGCCCGTCACGCTCGTCGAGTTCGGCGACTACGAGTGCCCGCACTGCGCCGCCGCGCAGCCGGCCGTGCGCGCGGTCCTGCTCCAGCTCGGCCCGCGCGTGCTCTTCGCCTTCCGGCACTTCCCGCTCGCCGAAGCGCACCCCCACGCGGAGCACGCCGCGGAGGCGGCCGAGGCCGCGGGCAGCCAGGGCAGCTTCTGGGAGATGCACGAGGCGCTCTTCGAGGACCAGGCCGACCTCGAGGACGAGGACCTCGTGAGCCGCGCGGCGCAGCTCGGCCTCGACGTCGCGCACTTCGAGCAGGAGCTCGCCGAGGGAGCGTGGGTGGAGCGCGTGCGGCGCGACTTCACGTCGGGCGTGCGCAGCGGCGTGAACGGCACGCCGACCTTCTTCATCAACGGCGTGCGCCACGACGGGCCGTGGGACGCCGAGTCGCTCCTGGCCGCCCTCGCGGCGGCGGCCGCCACGACCTGAGGGACCCCGCGCCCGCGGTGACGCGGCGCTTCCCCGGCGGCCCGGCGGACCTTTTGTGAGCATGCTCATTTCCCCCGCTTGACGCGACGGCGGCCGCCGCCTAATGTGAGCGTGCTCACTTTGAGGGACTGCCCGTGCGGGTCAGCGCCGAGGTCAAGCGACAGACGCGCAGCCGGCTGCTCGGCATTGCGCACAAGCTGCTGGCGCGGCACGGGCTGCAGGGCGTCACGACGCGCGACGTCGCGGACGAGGCCGGCCTCGCGCACGGCACGCTCTTCAACTACTTCCCGACCAAGGAGGCGCTCGCTCTGGCGCTCTGCCGCCGGCTGCTCGCCGAGGCCGAGGCGGAGTTCGCCGCGCGCCCCGCCGGCGGCGAGTCGCTGGAGGAGGCGCTCTTCGCGCACGTGGCGGCCGGCCTGCGCGCGCTGCGCCCGTTCCGCCCGTGGGCCGGCAGCCTGCTCGGCGTGACCTTCCGGCCCCCCACCGAGGGCGGCCCGTTCGGCGGCGCGGACGCGCCGGTCGCCGAGGCAGCCGACGACGACGAGCCCGACGATCCCTACGAGCTGCAGGCGCGTCACCTGGCCATCGTGCGCGACCTCATCACGCGCCACCGCGGCCGGGCCTCGGCGAGCCCCGTTGCGCTGCACCTCTACTGGTCGCTGTACCTCGGCGTGCTCTCGTGGTGGTCGGCCGACGCCTCGCCGCGCCAGGAGGACACGCTCGTCGTGCTTGATCAGTCCATGCGCATGCTCACGCGCGCGCTGGGCAGCGAGGAGCAGCGCGAGGCCCGGCGCGCGCGACAGGCGAGCGGAGGACCCGGGCACCGCAGCGGCGCCAGCACCGTGTCCAGCTTCACGAAGCCGGCCCGCGCCCGGCGCGCCAGGGCCGCCCACGCCACGCGCAGCCACCGCAATATCACGCGCCGCAAGGAGACCTGACCATGAACCGCGTGGCCGCCGAAGCCCTCTCCGCCCTTCCCCCCGAGCTGGCCATCGACGAGGCCGAGCCCGCGGCCGGGACCGCGGCCGCGCTCAGCGCCCTGAGCGCGGACCTCTCGCGCCGCCCGCTGCCGGTGGGCCGGCTCACGCGCGGCTGGATCCTGGGTTCGCTGCAGGCGCGCATCGCGGCCGGGTACGTCGCGGCGTGGCTGCGCGGCAGCTTCGCGTCGGAGGACGAGCAGCGCCGGCTGCGCAACGAGGCGCACCTCTCGGCGGCGCTGCGGCTGCTGGGCGGCATGAGCTACCTGCGCGGCGCGGTGATGAAGGCCGGGCAGGCGCTCGCGAACTACCCGACGCTCGTGCCGGAGGAGTTCATCGAGACGCTCGGCGCGCTGCACTTCGAGGCGCCGCCGATGCACTTCGCGCTGCTGCAGGAGCTGCTGCGCGACGAGCTCGGCGGCGAGCCGGAGGCGCTGTTCGCGGAGTTCGACCGGCGGCCGTTCGCGGCGGCCTCGCTCGGGCAGGTGCACCGCGCGCGGCTGCGCGACGGGCGGCTCGTGGCGGTCAAGGTGCAGTACCCCGGCATCCGCCGCGCGATCCGCGACGACTTCGCCAACCTCAATGCGCTGCTGCTGCCCATGCGCCTGCGCCGCGACGCCGCGCAGCTCCGCGTCCAGATCGAGGACATCCGCGAGATGGTCGAGCGCGAGACCGACTACGAGAGTGAGGCGCGCTTCACGCGCCGCGCCGCCGAGGTGCTCGCCGGGCTGGAGGGCGTGGTCGTGCCCGCCGTGCACGAGCGCTTCTCGACCGGGCGCGTGCTGACCACGGACCTGCTCTTCGGCAGCCACGTCGACGGCTTCCTCGCGCAGCGCCCGTCGCAGGAACGCCGCGACCGCGCCGGAGCGCTGCTGATGCACGCGGGCCTGCGCCTCTACTACGCCGGCCGCTTCTGCTGGGCCGATCCGCACCCGGGCAACGTGCTCTTCCTCGACGACGGCCGCCTCGGCCTGATCGACTTCGGCTCGTGCCGCACGTTCGATGACGACGAGTGGGCCTTCCTGCGCGCGATGGAGGTCGCGTTCCACGAGGGCGGCGAGGCGCTGGAGCACGGCCTGCGCATCGCGACGGCGACCGAGCCCGGCGCGACGCTGGATCCCGAGCAGGCGCGGCTCTTTCGAGCCGTGACCGAGTGGCTGTGGGAGCCGCTGCGGCGGCCGGGGCCGTTCGACTTCGGCAGCCGGGATTACTTCAGCAGGGGCATGTCGCTCCTGTCCGAGGCGCTGGTGCGCCGCCACACGCGCGCGGCGCCGGTGAACCTGTGGCTCCAGCGCAGCTTCCTCGGGCTCCGCGCGCTCGCCTACCGGCTCGGCGCGCGCGTGGACTTGGCCGCGCTGCACGTGGAGGAGTCCGGCAAGGCCTGGCCGGAGCTGCGCGACCGGCGCGGCGGCTCTCAGGGCCTGTGACCGCCGCCGTCCGCCGCGCGGCGCGGCGGGGCTGGCTCATGTGAGCCGCGGGCGGAGCCCCCACGAGAACTCCGCTTCCGGTCAACGGCGCGTGAAGACCGGCGACGTCCCGGATGAAGGCCGCGTCGTGATGCTGCGCATTTTGCGCTGACCGCCGGCCCGATGAAGGCCCCGCGTCTCGGGCCGCAGCGCGTGGTTAGGATGCGTGATCCCCACGCCGACCCACGAGGTAACGACCATGGCCCCAGCAACGAAGAAGCCACCCACGAAGAACCCGGCAACGAAGAAGAAGGCGGCGCCCGGCGCGCAGCCGTCGAAGGCGCCGGCCTCGAAGGCCCCGCCCTCGAAGACCTACACGGCCAAGGCCTGGGGCGCGGGCAGCGCGACATCGAAGCTCGCGCCCCTGACCATCCAGCGCCGCGAGCCGGGCCCGAAGGACGTGCAGATCGAGATCCTCTGGTGCGGCATCTGCCACTCGGACCTGCACCAGGTGCGCGACGAGTGGAAGGAGGCCATGCCGACGGTCTACCCGTGCGTGCCGGGCCACGAGATCGTCGGCCGCGTCACGAAGGTCGGGCGCGACGTGAAGAAGGTGAAGGAAGGCGACACCGCCGCCGTCGGCTGCATGGTGGATTCCGACCGCACGTGCCCGAGCTGCCGCGACGGGCTCGAGCAGTTCTGCGAGCAGATGGCGACGTTCACGTACAACGGCCCCGACAAGCACCTCGGCGGCGTGACCTACGGCGGCTACTCGGACAGCATCGTCGTGGACGAGCACTTCGTGCTGCGCGTGCCGAAGAAGCTGGATCCCGCGAGCGCCGCGCCGCTGCTCTGCGCCGGCATCACCACGTACTCGCCGCTGCGGCACTGGAAGGTCGGGAAGGGGCAGAAGGTCGGTATCGTGGGCCTCGGCGGCCTCGGGCACATGGGCGTCAAGATCGCGAACGCGCTCGGCGCGCGGGTGGTCCTGTTCACCACGTCGCCCGGCAAGTCGGCCGACGCCAGGCGCCTCGGCGCGCACGAGGTCGTGGTCTCGAAGGACGCCGGCGCGATGCTGAAGCAGGCCGCGAGCTTCGACTTCATCCTCGACACCGTCTCGGCGCTGCACGACCTCAACGCCTACCTCGCGCTGCTCAAGCGTGACGGGACGCTGGTGCAGGTGGGCGCGCCGCCGCAGCCGGTGCCCATCTCCGTCTTCAACCTCATCTTCGGGCGGCGCAGCCTCGCCGGCTCGGCCATCGGCGGCATCCGCGAGACGCAGGAGATGCTCGACTTCTGCGCCGACCACGGCTTCGGCGCCGACGTCGAGGTGATCCCGGTCCAGAAGGTCAACGAGGCCTACGACCGCCTGAAGAAGGGCGACGTGAAGTACCGCTTCGTGATCGACATGGCGTCGATGAAGTAGACGGCGCGGCGACGCGCTCAGCTCGTGCGCGGCGCGGCGGGCCCGGTGACGTCAGGCGCGGCGGCGCCGCCTCGCGCGTAGGCCCGCGGATCCAGGCCGTATCGAAACGCGAGGCTGATGCGCGGGCCGGCCTGCGGCACCTTGGGCACGGCGTGCTCCCAGTCGCGGTTCGCGCGGCCACCCGCCACGAGCAGGTCGCCGCGGCCGAGCCGGAAAGCGCGCGACGCGCCGCCGCCCTTCGGCCGCAGCAGGAACTTCCTCCGCTCACCCAGCGACACGAGCGCGATGATCGGCTCGCGGATCTCCCGTACGATGTGGTCGCTGTGCCACGCCACGCTGTCCTGTCCGTCGCGGTAGAGGTTGAAGCCGACGGAGTCGAAGGGCACGCCGTAGCGC
>Ga0126377_10002161_pt1 | contig 13412 bp, 8 predicted proteins | sample PanSoiMetPlot_22_FD_92647 | JGI IMG/M metagenome (GOLD analysis project Ga0126377, IMG submission 92647) | Tropical forest soil microbial communities from Panama - MetaG Plot_22 | ecosystem: Environmental > Terrestrial > Soil > Tropical forest > Bulk soil | place: Panama | collected 2016-02-17
CGCCGAGCGCGGCTACCTGGCCGCGGTCGAGGAAGATCCATCGCAGGCCGACGCCCACCACGGCCTCGGCCTGGTGTACGAGCGGCGCGGCGATCGCGAGGCCATGATCCGCGCGTGGACCGACACCCGGCGCCTCGACGAGCTGGCGCCGCCGCCCCCCTGGCACCTGTCGCTCGACGAGTTCGAGAAGGTGGCCGAGGCGGCGATGGCCGAGCTGCCGCCGGAGGTGCTATCGAGGCTGGAGAACGTGCCGGTGCTGATCGCCGACCTCCCCGACGAGCACCTGGTCGAGGAGGGCTACGACCCCCGGCTGCTCGGCCTCTTCTCCGGCGTCCCGCTGCCCGGCAAGTCGCACGCGACCAACCAGGTCGCGGTCATCGACGCCGTGCACCTCTACCAGAAGAACCTCGAGCGCGAGAGCGCCGACCGCGAGCAGCTGGTCGAGGAGATCCGCGTCACCGTGCTGCACGAGACCGCCCACTTCTTCGGCCTCGAGGACGACGACCTCGACAGCCTCGGCCTCGGGTAGGGTCGATCGCGCCAGGGCCGCGGCGGCTGCGCCCGGGTCCGGGCGGCCGTGCCGGGTGGAGACGGCCGATCCGGGGATTCCGTCGACGCGGCGGAAAGGGCAACTTTTGGGTTGCTCGTCTGACCGGGCGGTGATAGACAGGCAACCAGGAGGTTGCCCCTCATGTCGAGCACCGATCGAATCGAGAAGCAGGTGGAGCTGCGGGCGCCGCGGGCGCGTGTGTGGCGGGCCATCGCCAATGCGGAGGAGTTCGGGGCCTGGTTGCGGGTGGAGCTGGAGGGCCCGTTCGTCGAGGGATCAACCACGCGGGGACGGGTCACGTATCCCGGCCACGAACACCTCGCCTTCGAGGTGCGGGTGGAGCGGATCGAGCCGGAGAAGTACTTTGCATATCGCTGGCACCCTGCCGCGATCGACCCGGCGGTCGACTACGCGTCGGAGCCGACCACGCTGGTGGAGTTCTTTCTGGAGGACGCCGGCGGCGGGACCAGGCTCACCATCGTCGAGTCCGGCTTCGACGCGCTCTCGCCCGGGCGCCGTCACGAGGCGTTTCGGCTCAACGACGCGGGATGGGACGAGCAGGTGGAGAACATCCACGGCCACGTGTCGCCGTAGACCGCCGCGGCCGCTCCGCGCGCCCTACTCGGGGGCGCCGCAGGCCAGCCACTCGCCGAGCAGGACGCGGGTGTCGTCGCTCGGGCCGCCGACCGGCGGCATGATCGAGTAGCCGTCGGCCGCGCGCTGGTAGATGGTGTCGGCGCGGGCGCGGATGTCGTCCAGGGTCTCGAAGTCGACCCCGGGCGGCGCGTCCTGGCGCATCGCGGCCGGCAGCTGGCTGCTGTGGCACCCGGTGCAGTACTCGGAGAAGAACGGCCCGCCGAAGTTGCCGTAGGTGAGGAAGCTGTCGGCGGGACAGGCGCGGTCCGCCAGCAGCCCGCCCGGCTCATAGGGCATCCCGTCGTCGCCGTCACCGACGTCGTCGCCGCCGCCATCGCCGCCGCCGGCGACTCCGCACGCGGCGGCGCCGGCGAGCGCGATGGCCAGCGCCGCCTCAGCTCGCCAGGCCACGCAGCGGCTCCACGCCGGGCAGGTACGCGTTCGGCTCCACCCCGACCAGCTCGAGCAGGCCGGCGATGACGTTCTCGGTCTGCAGCGTGGTCCCGCCGTCCACGACCTGCCCGGTGGCGAGATCGACCGGCGCGGCCTCGACCGAGTCGGTGGTGCCGCCGAGCGCGCGGCTCCCGCGCACCCCGGCGCCCATCACCAGCATGCTGGTCACCGGCCAGTGGTCCTTGCCGCCCTGGGCGTTGAGCCTCGGCGTGCGGCTCATCTCGGAGATGGCGACCACCACGGTCTCGTCCAGCAGCGACGCGCCGGTCCCCGCGCCCGGCCGCGCCGCCAGGTCGTCCAGCAGCCCGTGCAGCGAGGCGAACAGCGCGTCGTGGAAGCCGCTCTGGTCCTCGTTCTGCGTGTGCGTGTCCCACTGCAGGCGCGAGTCCAGCATGACCGCGCGCGAGATGCCCTGCTCCACCACCTGGGCGGCGAGCGCGGCCTGGTCCTCGAGCTTGAGGTTGCGCCCGCGGCCGCCGAACCCGCCGGCGTACGGGCGCAGGCGGTCCGATCGCTCCAGCGAGTCGAGGAAGTCGTCGATGCGCGCGCGGTTGTAGCCCAGCGCGCCGCGCACCGCCTTCTCGCGCTCGGCGCGGGCCGACACGAACGAGCGGATGGCGGCCTCGTCGTCGGCCGACGGCACGAAGGCCGGCTGCGCGTAGGGCGCGCCGCTCGGGGCCGGGTAGGCCTGGGCCGGGTCCAGCAGCGCGGTGATCTGGTTGGTGAGCCCCACGCGGCCGGCGCTGGCCGCGAGCGGGCCGGTGAACGCCTCGTCGCCCAGGATGAGGTACGGCAGCGGGAGGTCGCGCCCGAGCTCGTGGGCGCAGATGGCGCCCAGGTCCGGTCTGGCCGACGACGCGGTGCCGGTCAGCATCCGCTTCTTGCACTCCGGGTGCGCGATCGACCGGATCGAGATGCCGCGCACCACCGCGGTCATCGCCGCGTAGGCGTCGAAGAACGCGGTCACCGCCGGGCGCGAGGCGTCGGTCCACAGGTCGAGGTCGCCGTAGGCGGTGACCGCACCGGCCGGGACGTCGACCCCGTCGATGCCGGGCTTGGGGTCGAGCGCGTAGGTGGTGTCCCAGCCGCCCGCCGCCAGCACGATGAGCAGGTTGCGCGCCGGGCGCGGCTCGTCCGCGCGCGGGACGCGCAGGCGGGGCAGAGACAGGGCGGCGGCGCCGGCCAGGCCGCCGAGGACAACGTCGCGTCGCGTGAACATCGCCATGGCCATTCCTCGTCGAGTCGGCAGCTGGGTCAGTAGGTCGCGATGCGCAGGTCCTGCAGCATCGCGGTGAGCGTTGTCTTCCACGCGTGGGCGACGTCGCCGGTGCGGTCCAGGGTGTCGCGGAAGACCGCGTACGCCTCGCCCACCGCCTCCGACTCCGGCGGCGAGAAGTCGGCGTAGAAGCGGGCGTACAGGTCGGCCAGCTGCGCCCGCACCGCGGCCTCGTCGCGCGTGTCCGGCTCGACCCGGGTGAGCAGCGCGCGCTCGGCCGCGCCCCTGTCGAAGTCGGCCTCCACCGCGTAGCCGGCGGCGGCCGCGGCCAGCGCGCGCAGCACCAGGACCGACGTGGCGTTGAAGGTGTGCGACGGCTCGACCACGAAGTAGGAGTCGATGCCGCCGGCCAGCACGCGGAAGCCGACCGCGTCGTCGCCGAGGAGGTCGACCGGGCCGACCCGACCGCCGCGAAAGCGCAGATCGGAGTCGGTGCGCCAGCGGAACCCGGTCAGGTCCTCGACCAGGCGGGCCAGCTCCGACGGCCGCGCCTTCTTCATGCCGACCAGGCCCTCGGCAGCGCCCTCGCTGGTGGCGTGCGAGGCGGCGAACTCGTCGGACAGGACCACCGCGCGGGCCAGCGCCTTGGCCGAGTATCCGCTGGTCACGAACGTCTCCTGTAGCCGAGCGGCCAGCTCGAGCGGCACCGCGTCGAGATCGACCTGGGCCAGGTAGGCATAGAACCGCTTCGCGGCGCACAGCGAGAAGCGCGGGTCGTCGGCGATGAGCTGCCCGAGGTCGCCCAGGCCGGCTCCGGTCAGGCCGAAGAAGGCGGGCGGACGGCGCGAGGTGCGGCGCCACCGGCCGGTCTGCGCGGCGTCGAACAGGCCCGGCAGCGGGTAGCCGGATTGCTGGACCTTCATCATGAGCAGGTTGGGCTCGAAGCCCCAGAAGAAGCTGGCCAGCGGATCGAGCGTCTGGTGGCAGCTGGCGCACGCTGGATTCTCGACCACCGCGCTGGCCACGGCGTCCGGATCGCTGAGATCGATCGCGCCATCGACCACGACGTCGCGCGAGAGGAAGTCGCTGCACAGGAGCGCCTTCGACACGGCGTTGGCCCGGCCGCGGTGCCAGTTGGCGCCGGCCGAGCGGTGGCGCAGGTAGAAGGCGTTGGTCGACAGCACGCCGGCGGCCGGCCGGCCGTCCTGGTAGCGCGCCACCTGCCACTCCGGCCCATCGGCGTCGCGGGAGAGCCCGTAGGCGGCGGCCACCACCGGGTCGGCCATCGTGTAGTCCGCCGTGACGATCTCGGTGTAGGGCCGGTCGCCCATGACGACGTGCTCGACCAGGCGCAGCGGCTCCTCGCCGATCGAGGCCTGCAGGCGTGCGGTCGGCGTGTCGGCCAGATCGCCGATCGGCGGCAGCGTGGCGTAGCGGGTGAGCAGCGTCTCGTCGTGCATGTCGCGCACGGTCTCGCCGAATCCATCGCTGGCGAGATACGAGTCGACCAGGTCCGCGAGCTCGTCCGGGTCGGCCTTCACCCGCTCCAGCTCGTCGAGCGGCGGCCGCACCCCGCGCAGCGCCACCGAGGCACGAACCAGGCGCTCGGCCGGCGGCAGGAGCACGACCTCGCCCACTTGCTCGCCTCCACCGGTCCCCGCCGCGCCCCCTCCGCCGCCGTCGTCCCCACACGCCGCGATGAGCAGGCAAAGCGTCGCCACGGGTCCTGACCAGGAGCGCATGTCCCCGCGGGGAGCAATCGCCCGGCCATGGCCGTCCCGGCGCGATTCCAGGCTTCTGCGCCGCCGGTGATCTCCGTTGGTCCCAGGCCGGTGATCCCTGCCGGTACCAGCCAGGCCGCTCATGTCCGTCACCGCGGCGGCGCGCGCACCGTCGACTCGTCGCCGGTGCCCGGTCGCCGCGCGCGCCTCGGGCGCGAACCGCGCGGCGGTCAGCGCGGAGCAGCCTACGACAGGCTGGCCACGCGGGCCCCGAACAGGCGCTCCAGCCGGAGCAGCAGCTCGTCGGTGGGCGCCACATTATATGTGTCGCCCAGCGGGATGATGGTCTCGGAGCGCTGCGGGATGCGCAGGCGGAGGACCGTGCGGCAGGAGCCGCGCGCGCCCTCGAGGATGCCGCGCAGGTCGCTGATCTGGGCGGGCGTGACGCTGTCGGCGTCGAGGTGGATGTCGACCCGGCTGGTGCGCGTCTTGCGCAGCTCGGCCAGGGGCACCGCGTCCTCGAGGAGCATGCGCCAGGCGTGCTGCTCGCCCTCGCCCTCGTCGACCACCTTGCCGGAGCAGAGCAGCGGCTCGTCGCCGACCAGGATCGAGCGCACCTTCTCGAACGTCTTGGGGAAGACGACCACCTCGAGCTGGCCGAACTGGTCCTCGAGCTGGAAGAAGGCCAGCTTGCCGTCGCCGCGCTTGGTCGGGCGCTCGCGGTAAGCCGACACCACGCCGCCCACCGCGGTCTCGCCCGGAGCGCGCCGCCCCTCGGCGAAATCGACCGTCACCGCGCCGGCGTAGCGCGACAGGTCGGCCCGGTAGCGGTCGAGCGGATGCCCGCTGATGTAGAAGCCGAGCGCCTCCTTCTCGAAGCCCAGGAGCTGCTTGGGCGTCCACGCCTCGACCTCGGGGTAGCGCTCGCCCGGATCGGCCGCCCCCGCCTCCGCCGCCGGCACGGCAGGCTCGAGCAGCCCGAAAAGCGAGGTCTGCCCGCTGCGCCGGTCGCGCTGGGCCTGCGCGCCGCGCTCGATGGCGCCCTCGAGCGCCGCGAACACCCGCGCCCGCGCGAGGCCCGCCGCGCCCACCCCGTGCCCGCCCGCGCCGCGCCCGCCGGCCGCGCGCCCGTTCGCCCCGCGCCCGTTCGCCGCGCCGCCGTTCGCGCCGTTCGTCCCGCCGGCCGCGCTGCCCGCAGCGCCGTCGAAGCCGCCGCTCTTGACCAGCGCCTCGACCACGCGCCGGTTGACCCGCTGCGAGTCGACTCGCTGGCAGAAGTCGAACACCGACCGGAACGGCTCGCCCTCGGCCCGCGCCTCCAGGATCGCCTCGACCGCCCCCTGCCCCACGCCCTTGACCGCGCCGAGGCCGAAGCGGATGACCTTGCCTCCGCCCTTGGCGCTGTCGTCGGGCACCACGGTGAAGTCGGCCGCCGACTGATTGACGTCCGGACGCTCCACCTCGAGGCCCATGGCCCGCGCCTCGGCGATGAACTTGACGATGTTGTCGGTGTTGTCGCGGTCGCACGACATCAGGCCGGCCATGAACTCGTGCGGGTGGTGGTGCTTGAGCCACGCCGTCTGGTACGAGATCCAGCCGTAGGCGGCCGAGTGCGACCGGTTGAAGCCGTAGCCGGCGAAGAAGGCCATGAGGTCGAACACCTCGCTGGCCACCCGCCTCTCCACGCCGCGCGCCACCGCCCCGGTCACGAACCCCTCCTTCTCCTGGTCCATGACCGACTTGTCCTTCTTGCCCATCGCGCGCCGGAGCAGGTCGGCTCGCCCCAGGCTGTAGCCGGCCAGCACCTGGGCGATCTGCATCACCTGCTCCTGGTAGACGATGACCCCGTAGGTGTCCTTGAGGATCGTCTCCAGCTCCGGGTGGATGTACTGCACCGCCTTCTTGCCGTGCTTGCGGTCGATGAAGTCGTCGACCATGCCGCCCTCGAGCGGCCCCGGCCGGTAGAGCGCCACCGCCGCCACGATGTCCTCGAGCTGGTCCGGCCGCAGCTTCTTCAAGATCTCGCGGAAGCCCGACGACTCGGCCTGGAACACTCCCGTGGTGTCGCCGCGCGAGATCATCTCGTAGACGCCCGCGTCGTCGACCGGGATGCGGCCGATGTCGAACGGGGGCTCGCCGGCCGCCGCGCGCTGCTGGTTGATGAGCCCGACCGCGGTGTGGATGACCGTCAGCGTCTTGAGCCCGAGGAAGTCGAACTTGACCAGCCCCGCCTTCTCCACCTCCTTCATGGCGAACTGGGTGACGATCTCGCCGTTCTGCCCGCGGAAGCAGGGCACCAGGTCCCACAGCGGCTCGTCGGAGATGACCACGCCGGCCGCGTGGGTGCCGGCGTGGCGGTTCAGCCCCTCGAGCGCGGCCGCGATGTCGAGCAGCTCGCGGATCTTGCCGTCCGACTGGTAGAGGCGCTTGAGCTCCGGCTCCTGCTCGATCGCGTCGCGCACCGGCGGCGACTTGCCCTGCACCGGCTCGGGCACCAGCTTGGCCAGCTTGTCCGCCTCGGCGTAGGGCATCTCCATGACCCGCGCGATGTCGCGGATGACGCCGCGCGCCTTGAGCTGGTGGAACGTCGCGATCTGGCCCACCCGGTCGGTCCCGTACTTGTCCTGCACGTAGCGGATGACCTCGTCGCGCCGGTTCATGCAGAAGTCGACGTCGATGTCCGGCATGCTGATGCGCTCGGGGTTGAGGAAGCGCTCGAACAGCAGCTTGAACGGGATCGGGTCGATGTCGGTGATGCCGAGCGAGAACGCGACCAGCGAGCCCGCCCCCGAGCCGCGCCCCGGCCCCACCGGCACGCCGGCCTGCTTGGCCCAGCGGATGAAGTCCCACACGATGAGGAAGTAGCCCGAGTACTGCATCTTCTCGATGACATCGAGCTCGCTGCGGCAGCGGGCGCGGTAGAGGTCCGGGTCGAACGCCTGCCCGCGCGCGGCCAGCTCGCGGAAGCGCCCCTCGAGCCCCTCGGCCACCACCGCCTCCAGGTAGCTGTCGAGCGTGTGCCCCTCGGGCACCGAGAAGCGCGGCAGCTTCGGGTTGTCGAGCGCGAGCGACACGTTGCAGCGCTTCGCGATGGCGACCGCGTTCTCCATCACCTCCGGCAGGTCGCGGAACGCCGCCTCCATCTCGGCCGCGCTCTTGATGAAGTAGGCGTCGGTGTTGTGGCGCAGGCGCTTCTCGTCGGCGATGGTCTTGCCCGACTGGATTGCCATCAGCACCTCGTGCGCCTTGGCGTCGTTCCGGTGCACGTAGTGGCAGTCGTTGGTGGCCACCAGCGGGATGCCGAGCTTGGGCCCCATGCGCGCGAGCTCGCCGTTCAGCTGGTCCTGCTCGGGCAGGCCGTTGGGCATGAGCTCGAGGTAGAAGTCGCCCGGGGCGAACAGGCTCTTGTACTCGAGCGCCACCTTCTCCGCCTCGGCGACGCCCTGCTTGAGCAGCGTCTGGGCCACCTCGCCGCCCAGGCAGGCCGACAGCCCGATGAGCCCCTCGGAGCGGTCGCGCAGGATCTCCTTGTCGATGCGCGGGTGGTAGTAGAAGCCCTCCAGGTACCCCATCGAGTTGAGGTAGGACAGGTTGCGGTAGCCGACGTCGTCCTTGGCCAGGAGGATGAGGTGGAAGTTGCGCCGGTTCTGGCGATCGGCGCGATCGGTGGCGGCGACGTAGGTCTCGCAGCCGAAGATGAGCTTGACGCCGTGCTTCCTGGCCGCGCTGTAGAGGTCGACCGCGCCGAACATGTTGCCGTGGTCGGTGACCGCCACGGTGTCCATGCCGAGCTCGAGGACGCGCGGGAACAGGTCCTTCACCCGGATGGCGCCGTCGAGCAGGCTGTACTGGGTGTGCAGATGCAGATGAGTGAATTCCGCCATGGCGACCGTCGGACGAATGTGTACCGGATCGAGAGTTTCCGCGGTACCCTCGGCGCAGCCTAGCTCGACCGTCCGACGTGATCTCCCGTCCAGCTCTCGCTCGAGCCGTCGCGTCCACCGCAGCGGTACGCGCCGCGCTCGCCGCAGCGCTCGCCCTGAGCGGCGCATGTGGCGGGGATGACGGCACCGGCCCCGACGGCGGGAGTGACCTCAGCTCGCTCGAGGTGCTGAGCCCGCCGGGCGACGAGATCGGATTGCCGTTCTACGGCCAGGTCACCCTGCGGGTCAGGTACCGGGACCCGGGCGGTGCGCCGGTGCCGGCCGCGCCGCTCACCTTCGATCTGGTCACCAGCGCGAGCGAGTCGACCGGCGGCTCGACCCTGTCGGCCACCGGCGCCACCACCGACGGGAGCGGCGTCGCCACGGTCACCCTGGCGGCAGGCGCCGAGCGGGTCAACTTCCGCGTCCAGGTCAGCGCCGCCCGCGCCCAGCCCGCCCTCTTCTACATCGCCGTCTCCGAGGAGGGCTTCGCGGACCTGATCGCCACGCCCGAGCACGAGGGCTTCCGCGCGACCGGTGACTTCGGCGCCGTCGAGGCGCGGCTCTACCGCGCCGCCGATCTGCGCTGCGCCGAGCTCGACCCCGACGCGCCGCCCGAGTCGCTGTTTCCCGGCCGCGCGCTGGCCGGCTTCGGCGGCGAGGCGCGCTACCGGAACGTCGGCGCCGGCGAGCCGTACGCGGTGCTCGCGTGGGGCCAGCTGGAGCCGGAGGGCGTGCGCGTGGCGGTGGGCTGCGTCGAGCTCGACGCGGACCAGGTGCGCGCCGGCGCCGAGGTTCGCCTGCCGCTGCCGGTGGCGGACCGGGCGCCGGGGCTGGCGGCCGCGCTCGACGTCGAGTCGACGTTCAACGCCACGCCGCTGGCCGCCGCCGTCGCCGCCGCCGGACCCGACGTGTGGGCGGCGCTCGACTGCCCGCTGGGCCGCGCGCAGCTGCTCATCGACTGCGCGCTCGACGCCCAGGTGAGCGACGGCGCGCTCGACTGCGCGGTGGGCGGCGCGAGCCCGCTGCTCGGCGACGTGGCCGCGCAGCGCGGCGCGGTCGACGCGGCCGGCTGCCGCCCGCCCGAGGTCGCCGGCGGCCCCTCGCTCGACGCGCTGGTCGACCAGCAGCTGGCCGCGCCCTGGCCCGGCGGAGACGCGCTGGCCGCGATGCTGGCCGCGCGGCGCGCGCCGCTGATCTCCTTCCGCCTGGACTCGCGGTTCGGTCCGGGCGGCGCGGAGGGCTCGCTGGTGCACCGCCTGTCCCGCCTCGCGGTCAGCGCCGGCGGCGCGACCGCCGAGCTCGACCTGGTGGCCAGCGATCGGCCGATCATCCGACAGACCGCGGCGGCGTCGATCGATCCGGCAAGCGGCCGGCTCGCGATCGGCGCCCACTCGTTCACGGTCGACTACGGCCGCTTCGCGATCGCCGCGTTCACCCAGCTCGGCCTGGAGCCGGCGGGCCTGACCGACCGCGCCACCTCCCTCGGCAGCGCGCTCTACGAGTCGGTGGCCGACGGCGGCCAGGCCGGCTGCCCGGCCCTGAGCCGCATCGCGTGCCTCGCCATCGCGCGGCAGGCGAACTGCCTGCTGGCCGCGTGCGGCGCGGCGGCCGGCCAGCTCGACGTCCTCCTCGACGGATGGTGGCGGGCGCTCGAGGGAGCCGGGCTCGACCTCGCGCTGACCGGCTCGGCGCCGCCGCTCGACGGCGACGGCGACCTCGCGCTCGACGGGCTCGGCCTGGGCGCCGGCGGGCGCGGCGCGTGGTCGGCCGAGATGCGCGTCGCCAGCGGCGAGGTCGCCGCGCTGACCGGCCTCTTCTCCGCCGCGCTCAGCTCGCGGGCGGCCCCACCGGCTCGCACTCCGGCGGCACGTCCTCGGGCCGCACCGGCCGGGGAGCGCGGCACAGGACCTTGAGGCGGTCGGCCTGGACGACGCCGTGGTCGTCGACCCAGCCCTCGACCCGGATCTCGGCGCCGGGCGCGGGATAGCCGTCGTCGATGCGCGTACCGGACGAGAGCTCGATGGCCACGATGTCGCCGTACGGCGCCGGTACCAGCAGGCGGTTGCGATCGCGGTCGAAGAAGTAGACCGTGCCGCGGTCGAGCCTGGCCTCGCCGCGGTCGACCTCGTACCGGAAGTCGCCGTGCTCGCCGGGGCCGCGGTCGCACGTGCTGCAGCGCAGCGGGTCGTCGAGGCCGCCGCCGTGGTCGTCGGGGTCGAGGAAGTCGGGCATGCGGTCGCCGTCGTGATCGCCGTCCACGCACGCCGACGGGTAGAAGTCATCCACCCGCACGCGCGCGGCGTCGTCGGTCACCGGGCCGCACTCGATGGCGCTGTCGGTGAAGAAGCAGGCCGAGACCTGCCTCTCGGCCTCGCCTGGGGGCGCGGCGCCGCCGGCGGCACCCTGGCCGTCGGGATCGCCGCTGCACCCGGCCAGGGGGATGAGCAGGACGAGGGCGGGGAATCTGGCAGGGGACCAGGTCATGAGGGCGCCAGACTGCGAGTCTCGTGCCCGTGAAAGCGCGCGGAAGGGCGAGCCCGGGCCGGAAGTGTCCGTACGTCGACTGCACAGCCGCGCAAGCCCCGTACTGCCCGCGTTCAGAACTTGTAGGCGAAGCCGAAGCGGGCGTAGGAGCGGGCGTCCTCCTCGAACATGGAGCCGTGGAAGAGATCGGTGAAGGCGGCGCGCTCGTCCTGGCGCGGCGCGCCCTCGATGAGCAGCCACCCGCTCCACCGCTCGCTCAGGGCCACCTCGACCGCGAGCGAGACCATGGCGCGCACGCCGCTGTCGCGCGCGAACAGGTGGCCGCGCCCCACCAGATCGTCGACCCGCGCGCGCGTCTCGGCGTCGAGCGTGCCGTCGCGGTAGCCCTGGCACAGGTCGGTCGGGTTCCCCTCGTCCGCCTTGCCGGGACAGTGGCGATCGGTCCACGCGTCGAGGTAGGCGCGGCCGGTGATGGTGACCGCGCCGAGCCCGGTCAAGGACGCCGCCACGCCGGCGTCGGCGAACCAGTCGTTGCGCTTCGAGTCGTCGAAGTAGGTCGACCCACCGCCGGCGTCGGCGAAGCCGCCGAACGAGAACGGATCGACATCGACGAAGGTGACGCGCGTGGTGGCGCCCAGCTCCCAGCGCACGCCGTAGGTGCGGAACAGCACGCCGGCGTCGAGGGCGAACGGACCGCCGCGCGGCAGGGCCCCGACCTGCACGCGCGAGTCGAACAGGTACGGGTAGCCGGCGCCGAACGCGATGGTCGAGCGGCCGCGCGGCAGCGCCCTGGCGCCGAACGAGCTCAGCCCGCGCCGCTCGAGCAGGAGCTCCTGCTTGCTGGGCGGCGCACCGTCGGCGACCTCGCCGACCTCGCCGCCTGGGCCCTGGTCGCCGGGCGGCCCCGCGCCGGGCGCGCCGCCGCCGCCGCCGGCCGCCGCATGCGCTCCGCCGGCGCCGCGTCCGCGGCCGCGCTGGTCGACCGGATCGACCTGGCCGACACCCGGCTGGCCGCCGTCCTCCAGATCGAGGGTGAGGACCGCGGTGGAGCCGGCCTCGACGGTGACGTGGTCCTCGCGCTTGCCATGGCCGTCGGCGCGCACCGCCACCACGTGATCGCCCGGCCGCACCTGCTTGATCTCGAGCGGCGTCACGCCCACGTCGGTGCCGTCGAGCGAGACGGTCGCGCCGTCCACGTTGGTCAGCACGCGGATGCTGCCGCCGCGCGCCGCCTGGGCGGCGGCGTCGGGGCTCGCCAGGTGCAGGGCGAACAGGCCGGCCACGAGAGGTGCGAGGCGCATGCGGGGCTCCTGCGACTCAGGGTATGCGAGCCTCGCGCGTGCGGCAAATCGCCGACCATCCGGCGCGCAGGCCGGCGCCGGTGCGCGAGTGAACCTTGCCCGCCGCCGTGCGCGCGGTCACCGCGCCGACCAGCCGGTGACCTCGTGAATGACCGGCACCAGCGCGTCGGCCATCTTCTGCTGCGTCACCGGGCCGGGATGGAAGTCGCAGCCGAGGCCGTCGTCCGGGTCCTGCTCGGCGATGTCGACCAGCCGGACTCCGTCGCCGGCGGCGTCGATCACCGCCTGCAGATGGGCGCGATGCTGCGCGTGCGCGTCGCCGCCGAGCATGGGGCTGGTGGCCAGGAGGATCGGCGCGCCGGGATAGCGGCCGCGGATGTCCTCCACGAACGCGAGCAGGCCGTCCTCGAAGGCGGCGCCCGGGTCGCCGACGGAGAAGTCGTTGGTGCCGAGGTCGACGACCACGACGTCGGGCGCGAACGAGAAGTCCCACACGCTGGCCGCGTCGTCGGCGAAGGTGCGCCCGAACAGGACCGGCATGGTCGCGCTGGTGTCGCCGCCGAAGTTGCGCACAACGCCCTTGCCCGAGTAGGCGATCGCAGTGTGCGCCGCGCCGAGCGCGCGGGCGGTCAGCGCGCCCCACGCGTCGGTCTCGCTCTCGGTGTCGGCCGAGAACGAGCAGCCGGGGCCCTGACCGAGGACGCCGTAGCCGCATGTGATCGAGTCGCCGATGAACTCGATGAGGCGATCGGGCGGCTCGCCGGGGACCAGCGCCGCGCCCGACAGCCCGAGGAAGCGCGACGGGCCGAAGAAGGACTCGGTGCGGCGGGTGAGCAGCAGCTCGTGCTCGCCGTCGGACAGATCGCCGGCCAGCAGGTAGTCGTTCTCGCCGGCCGCGGTCTGGAGCGGCGGGCGCGCCTGGCCGTCGATCTCGATCGAGAACCAGTCCTGGCCGCCGTCGTCGAGCCGCACGCTTACCGCGGTGCCCGAGAAGCGGGCCGCGATCGCGCTGCCGGGCCAGGCGAAGCGGTCGTCGGCGTCGAACCGGCCGATGCGGTGGACCTCCTCGAGCGCGGCGGGCGCGCCGTCGGCGGACTCGGCGTCGCCCTGCACGACGGCCGGCTC
>Ga0126377_10002163_pt1 | contig 13409 bp, 12 predicted proteins | sample PanSoiMetPlot_22_FD_92647 | JGI IMG/M metagenome (GOLD analysis project Ga0126377, IMG submission 92647) | Tropical forest soil microbial communities from Panama - MetaG Plot_22 | ecosystem: Environmental > Terrestrial > Soil > Tropical forest > Bulk soil | place: Panama | collected 2016-02-17
CTCCATACCGAGGTGCGCCCGGTCGTGGGCGTCCGCCGGCGTCGACGTGGGAAGGCGTTCCACGACGTGGGAGCTCGGGTGAGAGCGGCATCACCGGCTCAGCGCCACGGCGATCGATCCGGGGAGAGGACGAGAGGGATCCATGTCCAATCAGGCTGCAGTCCGCCCCTTCCGCGTGAGCGTTCCGGAGGAGGACCTGGCCTCGGTTCCGGCTGCCGTGAGCGTCTTGCCTCGAGAGCTCCATCAGGCGCCGCGGAGCTGGGCCGAGCGGGAACGCGAACCCATGTGGCGCCTACGAGGACCACAAGGCAGGCCCAGCTGGGCGAAACTCGATCCGCCGAACGCCACGGCGCCCAATGCCGGCATTTCACCTGGTCCACGGCGGGGAGCTCCCAGGTCGGCCGCCGTCCTGCGGGCAGGTGGGAGCGCGGAGGGGAGCCTCTGGTCGGCTAGAGTTCGTCCTTCGTAGGGTTGCAGTGGTAGCTGCCGACCCACTTGCCGGTCGACTCGTCGTACCTGATGATCAGGTCGTAGATGTACCCGTCCTCCTTCGAGGTCTTCGGCGGGGCGTAGGGCATCGTCGTGGTCACCAGCTTCTGAGCCACGGCCTCCTGCACGGTCGCCTTGACCACCGGCGCTGTGGTCTGGCGATGCCACTCCAGGCCCTTGCCGGGCGCGAACATCGAGCCTTTCCCGCCCTCGTACGACGGGAACTGCGGGATCTTGTCCCTCTGGTGCTTCTGCTGGTGGTGGTCGATCAGTACGACCACGTTCTCCTCGTCGAGCAGCTCGATGTTCGTGGTCTCGTTGAACTGCACCTTGGTTCGTGCGAACTTCCCGCCGGTCTTGTGGATCGCGTCGACTACGTCGTTGTCCACATCCTCGAGATACGCGCCCATCTCGATCATCCGCTGTTTGAGCTCGGCGGCGTTCCACAGCGGCCCGCTCTTTTCCAGCGCTGAGTAGACGGACTTCGCGATGTGCAGCAGCGACTCCTCGCGGTACTTGTCCTTGACCGTCCGGATCGACTTCAGTACCTCGTCGGCGCCGAGCCCTTCGAACGTGTAGTAGTCCCTGAGCAGGTCCGCCACGAGGTCGCGCCACTCCTGGAGGCTGTTCGCCGTCCCGTGCCTCATGAACAGCGCCCGAGGCCCGTCAAGCTTCTCCTCGAGGAGCGACTCAACCGCCTCGTCCAACTGCTGCTGCGTATTGATCGTTCGGCGCTCGATCCCCGAGCCGCTGTAGGTGAACTCCGGGTCACCCACCCGCTGCAACACGCGGCCACTCGCTGCGAGCATCCGCTGCACGGCCCGATTGCCGGCCTGCTGCTGCATTCGTAGGACCAGGGCCTGCCGCATCGGCACCACCGGCTCCTTGGCCCCCTCCGGGTGCGGCTCGAGCCGCTCGGCGACCTTACGATCCATCAACCGTCGAGCGTGTCGAGTAGCCACGCTTTCCTCCTCATCGGCAGGGAGGCACCCGCCGTAGAGCCACGTGGTGACGCCCTCCACAGGGCGAGCATGACTCACGCCCTCCCTGCCTACCAGCCGCCGGGCCGCCCGAAGGGCGGCACCAGGGACCCGGTCACGCTCGATCGATCATCTGCCTCGTCGGCGGGTCTCACAGAGGGCGGGGACGAAGCCTGAGGCCGAGTCCGGGTGGACAGTCATCGAGTCGGCACCGGCGGCTTTGGGCACCGGTGGCGGTGTGCGAAGCGGCGGCCAGCCGGGGGCGGCCGTCAAGCCCGTCCCGCCATCCCTGCAGACCCAGGCGCAGGAGGTGCTGACCACCGAGCGGTCGCCGTTGCAGCAGGCGTCGTTGGATGGCCTGCGCAAGACCGCCTTCGGCGGCGCCAGCCTGGGCCTGCTGACCCTTCTTCTCCACCAGCTTGGCTATCTCGCGGTCGGTGGGGTGACGTACCTGCCCGGCAGTCGCCCGCCCTGGGCGCCCGCCACCCCGACGCAGAGCTGACCCGCCGGGTCCCGCAGCTGGTCTGGGCACCAGACCGCTCGCCTGGCCACGATGACCCCACCCGGCTGGACCGGCCGACAGGCCGGCTTGAAACCGTAGCGAACGCCACTTGCCGCTCAGGTGGACGCTGCCCTGTCCCGGTGATGCCCGACACGTTGGGTTCCCATCACTTCCTCCCACATCGGCGCAAACCGCCGCTGGCGTGAGCCCTCCCCGCGAGCTGTCACACCTCGTTTGCCCAGGTCAACGGCCGTACTGTGACAGGTGTGGTAGTGACAGGCGACCGGCACGCCCAGGAGCGCGTCACGCGAACCACGCGAACCGGCCCCTGCAACCCCGGCGGGTCACAGGTTCGTTATCGCCGTCTCATGCCGTTCACAACGTGCTCACAACCAGCCGGGGCAGATTGCCATCTCCCCCGCCCCCGCGGTCCGAATCCCCCTCGGCCGCCACCGGCAGCCAGCTGCCGGACCACCCCAGGAGGACCCTATGGTCCCGGTGCCTTCAGCATCCCGTCCGCTGCCCCCCGCGGACCCGCCCGAACGCAGCCTGCGCCGGCGCCTGCTCACGTTCACCCTCGCCCTCTCACTGGCCCTGACCGGCGGTGTCACCACGGTGCTGGTCGCCCACCCCGCGGCCGTCCACGCCGACGGCGACAGCGACGACGCCAACGACACCGATGACACCGACGAAGCTGACCAGACCGACGACCAGACCGAAGCGGAGGACGACAACGACGTCGCGGAGGCAGAGAACGACGTCACGCAGGAAGAGAACGACGTCACGCAGGACCTCCAGGACGGGATGATGGACTTCTCCATCAGCGCAGGTCCCCCCGCCTCACCCGACCAGCCCGACGTCGACCAACCCGACGTCGACCAGCCGGGTGGCCCCGGCCCGACCGACGGACCCACGCTGGCCGGACTCGATCGTGCGCCCTTCACCGGCAAAGACGCAGGCGCCGCGTACGCCGCGCAGCAGGCGCAGCTCGCCACCCAGAACGCCCCGAGCGGAGGCCCGGGCGCGCCGAGCCTCGCCACTGCCGCCCAGATCGCGGCCAGGGCCGCCAGGAACGCCCTGGGCGCGGTCAGCAACTTCACCACCGCCAACACCGCGGGGCTGCCCGGAGCATCGAAGGCCGCTGACTGGGCGCTCGACGTGGCCAGGATGGCCTCCCACGCCGCCGATGCCGCAGGCGTGGGCGTGCAGTCCTCGGTCAACGGCGGGAGCCTCACCTCCTCCGCCCAGACCTTCGGCCTTCACACCATCGACGCCGGCCAGTTCGCAGTCGAGGCCCTCGGCCACGTCAGCGGCCTGGGGACCCATGCCGGAACCATCGGCTACGCCGCCGCCGGCGCCGCCGCCCAGGGCCTGGCCGAGGTCACCCAGGCGCTGGCCAACGCCGCCACCACCGCCGCCCAGGCCGCCGCCCAGGCCGCCGCCGCCAGCGGGCTGGCCGCCGACTTCCAGGCCGCCCAGCACGCCCAGGCCTATGCCAACCAGACCCAGACATTCGCCACCCAGGTGGCACAGGCCGTCGCCGACAACTTCGGACTCGACTCCGGAGGAGGCCAGTAATGCGCCTCATGCGCCGCCGGCAGGGCGACGAGCGCCACCCGCCTGCCTCGACCCTTGGAATCACACCCGGATGAAAACGACATCACGCCAGAACGCCGGAGCCCTGCCCAGGCCGGGACGGCGACGGGCCAGGTGTTGATCTGAGCCTGAATCCACGTGCGCCGTGAGATGCTGACGATTCGGGTGGGTGAGAGACCCACTACAGAGTGCTCCCGCCGGGCGGGGGTGATCAAGGGGCTGCCCAAGCGCGTGTGCCCGGAGAACCAGGTCAGGTCACCCCTGAGCTAGCCGGCCGCAAGCAGCTTGGGCTGCATCCGCTGGTGCTGGCGATCGATGAGTGCCAGGAGCTGTTCAGCCACCCGGAGTTCGGCAAGGAAGCCGGCGAGCTGGCCGAGAAGGTCATCAAGCTCGGCCGCGCGCTCGGCATCGTGCTGCTGCTGGCCACGCAACGGCCCGACGCCAAGAGTCTGCCCACCGGCGTGTCGGCCAACGTGACGTTCTACGTCGACAACCCCACCGCCGAGCGGGTGATCGTCCGCGCCCGCGCGGCACGGGAGGCCGTCGGGACCCTGACCGGGTACGCGATCGGCGAGGCGCCTGAACCGACCGCGCGGCGGCTGGACACGCTGCTAGACGACATCCTCACCGTCGTCCCCCCAGCGAGGACAAGGTGTGGTCAGGGACGATCCTGGCCCGCCTGGCCGAGCTGCACCCGAGACCTATGGGGAGTTGACCCGGGATCAGCTGACCGCGGCGCTGAAGCCGTACGGGATCTTGACCGGGCAGGTATGGGGCACCACCGAGGACGGCCACGGCGCCAACCGGCGCGGCATCGACCCGCCAAGACGTCGCCGATGCGGTCACCGAGCGTGACCGGCGCCGCCGCGGCGGCTCGTGACCCTGCCCGCATCCCTCGGCAACCTCACCCTGGCCGCGCTCGTTCTAGTCACGCTGGGTGGCGGCTACGTGCTGGTGTGCGCGGGCTGGCCGTTCGCGCGCTGCCGCCGCTGCCACGGCACCGGCAGCCTGCGCGCCCCCCTCGGCCGCGGCCGGCGCCTGTGCCCCCGCTGCGACACCACCGGGCTGCGGCTGCGCCTGGGCCGCCGGGTGTGGAACCACCTGCGCCGCCTGCGCCGGGAGGGCACCCGATGACCGACGTCTTGGTCTCCCTACTGACGCTGCTGGGGGTGCCGGCCGCGCTGGTCACGCTGATCGTGCTCGCCGCGCTGACCGCCGCCCGCCACTGCACCAGCCACCAGGCGCCCGGCTGGACCGGCCAGCACGACGACGCGGCAGCACGGCAGTCGTGGGCTGCCACCTACACCGCCCACATCCGCCTCGCGCGGCTGGAGGAGCGGGTTCGCGACCTGGAGCACGCGCGCCGCTCGCCTGTGGCAGGTGAGTGGCCGTGACCGCCGCTGACGTCCGCTTCTACCTGGGCACCCACCAGCCAGCGTGGCTCGCGCGCCTGGACGTGCCGCTGTTCGTCAGCCACCGCCGCCTGCGCGACCGCCACCGGCTCCCGCGCACCCGCGCCGGATGGGCGCTGGACTCCGGCGGGTTCACCGCACTGGCCCTGCACGGGGGCTGGCGGACCACGCCGGCCGCCTACGCCGCCGCGGTCGCCCGCTACGCCAACGAGGTTGGCCAGCTGGAGTGGGCCGCACCGCAGGACTGGATGGTCGAGCCGAGCATTATCTGGGGTCTGCTAAAGGGGCGACCGGACGACCAGCGCCGATGCGTCGTGGTCAGTGTCCATGACTGGGGTGTCGGCGAGGAGCTGGAGCAGCGCGCACGGCACTGCGGTGGGCCGCCGTTGTTGCGCAACGGTGACGTTGGCGTTTGGCGGCTACCTCATCTCGACGCCTGCGGCGCGCCAGTCAAACCCCTGCGGCCAACGGGTGGATCCGTCGGCTAGCGCGCCGCGGAGGTCCGCGTCGCTGAGGTCTGGGTCGAAGCCCAGATCCGGAGAGGAGGCGTCGACGGCCTCGAGGTCCGCGCCGCGAAGGTCCGCGCCCTCGAACCTGGTGCTGCCGCTGCCGCTGGCGGGTATCGTGCCGCCCTCCGCGAACCTCACGGCCACGAACGTCGCGCCACGAAGGTCCGCGCCGCGGAAGCGAGCACCCTCAAGGTCCACACCGAAGACCGACGCGCCGCGAAGGTCGGTGCCGCTAAGGTCCGCATCGCTGAGGTTTGCGGCCTTGTACTCCGACCGTCCTGTGGGATCGACGACGGTGTCCCCTTGGGTGATGGTTGCGCCCCTGAGGTCAAGGTTGCTCAGGTCCAGCGGCGGATCGGCGCTGGACCCAGGCAAGCGGCGTCCGAGGACGGTGAGTGCGGCCTGCACCTCGGGGGCTCGGACGCGCAGCGGCTGCGCCGGTTGTGCTGTGGCGTTGGCGGGGTGTGGGCTGCGACGGTGCAGGTAGGCGACCAGCACCTGGGTCACGGCCACGCGGTTGTCGGGGGTCTGTTGGGCGATCTGCTCCAGCCCGTAGATGCCGCCCAGCTGCACCTCGACCCGGTTGTTGCCGAGCTGGTCGATCGCGCGGGTGAACCGCTCGCTGGCCTGGCCTTGCACCGCCAACTCCCGGGCCGCGGTGGCCTGCCGGTGATCCTCGCTGAGCTGCTGGAAGCCAAGGAACGCGCCGGCCAGGACAGCCAGCCCGGCCACGGCCTGCAAGGCGGTGGTGCGCAGATCGTTCTGGAGCTTGAGGCGCGCGTCGGTCAGCTCCTGCCGGTCCCGGTCGCTGAGGCGCTCCAGCGTCTCGGTGGGCAGGGGCGGGGCGAGCCGGCGTGGGAGCACCACGACCCACGCGGCCAGCAGCCCGAGGACGGCTGCAAGCGCCAAGACCAGCAGCGACTGAAGCGGCCCGAGAGCAGTGGCCAGGCCGCCCAGCACGACAACGACGATCGACCCAAGCATGAGGGAGCGGATCGGCGTCCGCCACCGGTCGCGGACAAGCGGGCCAGTCACCACCGTGATCGCGACGACGGCCGCCAGGGGCCAGACCCAGGCAGTCGTCAAGAGCCGCCGGCCGACAGCAGAGAGCGCGGAATCTATGGCCTCCGAGTCTTCGACGACGACGCCGGCGACCAAGTAGGCGCCCAGCAGCGCGATCACCCACAGCGCGCCAAGCCCGACGCGACGCGCCCGATGGGACTGTCGGTTCTGGGGAGGCGTTTGCACCATCGAGCCTTCCGTCCGCGGACCGTCCGGGCGAGTGATGGAGCCCACAAGATAACCGCTCCACCACGCGCCCGAAGGCCCGATCCCAGCTCATGCTGGACGCCCTGGAATCGTTCTCTCCGGCCCCAGATAACGGCCATGCTCACGCGCACGGGCCTGCACGTCGCTGAGCATCAGGCGCGCACGGTCGGCAACTTCCTGGAGCTGCGCGCGCTCGCCCCAGAGCTGCCGTTCATCCCCGTCCTGCAAGGCTGGACCCTGGCCGACTACGAGGCGTGCGCGGCCAGGTACGACCGCGCTGGGGTGGGCCGAGCACCCAGGCGCCAACATCGGCCTGGCGACCGGCAAGGTCATGGACGTCCTGGGCGTCGACGGCAACGACGGCGCGGCGGCCCTGCGCGCGCTCGCCGGCGAGCACCATCTGGCCAGCTCGGGGCCGCTGGTGCGCACCGGGTCGGGCGGCTGGCATTACTACATGCAGCCCACGGGCTTGGGCAACGTCGCCCCGCGCGACCTGGCGCATGTGGACTGGCGCGGCCGCGGCGGGTACGTGGTCGCCCCACCCTCTCGGCACGCCTCGGGCGGCACCTACCGGTTCGTCCGCGGCCTGGAGCATCCGATCCCGCCCGTGCCGGAGGTGCTCCGTGCCCGCCTGGACCCGCCCGTGCGGCAGACGCCGACGCCGGCGGCGCTGCAGCTGCCCACGGTCGGTCACCCGTACGTGACCACGGCGCTGGCACGCGAGTGCGAACAGCTCGCGGCGACCCCGCCGGATTCCAAGCGGCGCAACCACACCCTGTACACCGCTGGGCTGCGGCTGCACTCCCTGGCCGCCGGCGGCGCCCTCGACCCAGGTGAGGTCGACACCCGCCTGCTCGCCGCGGCCCGTACCTGCGGGCTGGGTGAGCGGGAGGCGCAGGCGACGCTGGCCAGCGCCCGCCGGGTCGCCGAGCAGCATCCGCGTGGCATCCCCGACCGCCAGCCTACTGCGCGCCAGGACCGCCGGTCGCGCGTGAACCAAGCGGCAGCCGAACGGGAACGCTGACCGCGACGACCGCGACCGCGTGTGCTGCCGGACCGCCCCGGGTGTGGCGACGATCGTGCCCCATCCTGCTGGCCTGTCGGCTTCTGGTGCCCGACGCGAACGCGACGCGGCAGCCTGGGCACCGGCTGATCGCGGTGGGTGGATGGCGTCACTTGCGGCGGCGTGCTCAGGCGCTCAGTGACCCGCTGGAGCCCGGGGTGTCGTTGTCCAGGACGCTCGCGTCGAGGTCGAGGTTGGCGAAGCTGTCCGCATCGGCCGTATCCGAGCCGAGGCTGTCGACCCCGGTTTGGCCGCGCACGTCGGTCACCAGGACGTCGTTGCGCAGCGGCGAGCTCACGGGACTGCCAGGGGAGACCGACGGGCGGGGGCTCGCGCCGTGATCCGCGGGCAGGGTCGTGGAAGCGGCCTGCTCCAGCGGCGTCTGGACAAGGCCGCCGTCCCACGCGGCCGGTGCATGATCCGTGGCCGCTCCACCCGAGGCAGGCAGGGTCGGCTCGGTCGCAGCATCGGCGAGCCGGGTCGCCGCCTCGGGGGCCTCCTGGGGCGATTGGGGGGCGGGCACCGAGCCCTGCATGGTCTTCCGGGATGGCGGCTGGTGCTGCGGAAGGATCGGCTCGGTGCTCCTGAGCATCTCGGGCCTGAGGGCCACCGGCGCTGGCGCATAACGGTCGTCGAGCTCCCGGCGCAGGTCAGCGGCGTCGTTCCACGTCTCGATGCTCAGCTCTCGGAGCGGTCGGACGTTGCCGTCCCAAGCGGACTCGGCAACCTTGCCGACGTAGGCGGCGAGCTCGTTGACACGATCGATGGCCAGGTTGATGGCCTCCTTGCGCTCCGGCGCGCCCATCGCACGCATGGCCTGCGCGACCGCATCGGGGCGGTCCACCAGCAAGACAGGCTCCTTGCCGGTGGTCCACAGAGCAGAGCGGGGTCCACCAGCAAGACAGGCTCCTTGCCGGTGGTCCACAGAGCAGAGCGGGGTCCACCAGCAAGAGCGACTCCTGGCCGGTGATCCCCAGGGCGGCGTCCACGGCGGCCAGCTTCTGGTCCAGGTCAGGGGCGAGTGGGCCGGCGACCCGCTGCGCCTGGAACTGGAGCGTTCGGGCGAGCGTGCTGACGTTCTTCGCGGTCAGCGTGTCATTCTGTATGGGAGACAGGGGTGGATTGCTCAGCCAGTGCCAGGTGCCGATGTCAGCCCGCCAGTACTCGGTGGGCGTGCCAGCCAACTGGGTGAGCATCTTGGCGTCCTTGGCCAGGACGCTGGCCGCCAGATCCGACCACGCGGCGAGGTCGCTGAGGCTGGTCGCGGCCCCGATCAACGCAGCACTGGCAATGTGGGGGTTGCGGGTCGCCTGGACCCAGGCCTGCACCGCCAGCTTTTTGGCGGGCTCGACCAGCTGCCTGGTCGCCAGCTCCGGCGCAGGCCTGAGCTCGTCATCGAGGTCGCGTTTGATGGCCGTGAGCATTTGGGTCCGCTGCGCCAGCGTGTCGGCAGCCTGGTAGGTCTGGCGGGCGCCGGCCTGGAGGTCACGGACCTGGCCCGGCGGCTGGGTGTGCGCCGCCAGCGTCATCGTCCCGGGCGGGAGCACGGGGCCGTCGTCGCCGCCAGCACGCTCGCCACCCTCCAAAGCGGCGACGACCTGGAACTTGGTGGTGGGCAAGGGGACCTGCCCCCACGCGGGCGGCGGCACCCCGGGCGGGGCTCCTGGAGTGTCCGGCGCCCGCGAACCCGCCGCGTGCCCGGTCACGTCCGCGGACTGCGGCATCTGCGCCGCGGTGACCACCCGCTGCGCCTGCACCAGCCTGGCCGTGACATCACCAGCACCGGTCAGGGGCCCGGGAACCGGCCCGCTCAGGTCGCCGACCGACCCCCGGCCCCACCCTGCAGCGGGCGCAGGGGCCGGGATCCTGGCGTCCGCCGGGACCAGCTCCTGGGCGACGGCCATCGCCTGCCCGACCAGCGCCACGATCAGCAGGACGCTGCCGATCAGCACCACCGCGGCCAGCAGCCGCACAACCGCGACAAGCCCCGCACGGACGCCGCCAGGGCGACCACTCCAGGCCGCAAGCCACGGCTGCATCGCTGGTCCTCCTTGGGTTGGCGCGAGCAGGGCTCGTCGCCGGCCGGCGTGCGCGAACCTGCCCGGTGGCTGGGACCGGGCGCCGCGCCACCGGGGGACCGAGCGGCGGCACCAGCAACGCCGTGGACGCTACCAGCAGACCGACCAAGAACCGGTCACGCGCGCGCAACAAGACCGCCACGATCCAAACCCTGTGGCGATCCCTACCTCACCAGCAGCACCGGATCCACTGGCACGGCGATCGTGGCCACACCAGCGCACCCGCGTGACGGCCCCAACTCGCGGTCCTGGCTGAAGCGCGACTCTTGGCGTGTTCGCGCTGCTGCTGGCAGGGTCGCTCCGCTGCCTGGCGTGACCTGGCTGGCGCGACTCCCGCCCCGCCGCTGGCCCGGTCAGCGGCCGTCGGCTCGGACCTGGTGCCGTCCGCCACCAGAAGGTGCCTGAGGTCAGGCTGTCACAGGCCGCCCGGACAATCCGATTCGACCCGATTGGGGGAGGTGAGGCCGGTGGCCTGGACCCGACACGCCGCGCCCGCGGCCGGCGCCCGGATGACCCGGCCGCGGCTGCAGGTCGAGCTGATGCCCGAGAGCTGCTGGACGCTCTTCTAGATGTCAAACGGTCAAGGTCGGTCCGTGGTGCCACTTCCTGTCCGGCTCAGCTGTGAGGGCTCCGCGGCCACTACTTCAGCCGGTGTTGGCGAAGGTGGTGTCGGTGGCCAGCTCGGTGAGCAGGACGCCGTTGTCGAACGGGGACGAGGCCTCGTCCTCGCCAGCGACCGCATCGGGGTTGGTGGCCGCGGCAGCCGCAAGGTTCTCGCGCACGGGCGCAGTCGTGGCAGCGACCGTGCCTGGGGTGCTGCTGGCGGGGTCGGGGTGGCCAACCTCGGCGAGGTCCGTCGTTCCCTGGACGCTGGCTGGAACCTGCTCGGCCTGCTCGGCGATGTGGCGTTGGGCGCGGCGGGGTGGCCGTCGCCCTCGACCCCCGCGACCGCGGTCCTGGGATCGGGGCTGGGGTCGAGCCCGGCGTCCATGACCGGGGTGTCAGGATCCGGTCCGGGCGTTGGCAGCTCCGTCCCCTGCCAGCGCGGTCGCCCGGGTTCATCACGTGGGGTGGTCGGCTGGGCGACGCCGAACACCTGGGCGTTGATCCTGTCGGCTTGGGCGGCCGTGCTCTCGGCAAGGTCCCGCATTGCCTTGCCTCTTGAGTCCAAGTCGTCAGCGACCTGCAGCGCGAAGTCGGCCAGCAGCCGCAGGCTGTCCGCTGCCGGCTTCACCGCGTTGAGGGCCTGACGGGGTGCGGCCGCGTTCCTCCCGAGCCACCTGGCATCGGCCGCGTGGCCCTCCTCGTCCTTCACGAGCCGAGCGGCCTCGCGCTCCACGTCTTCGATCCAAGCCGTTTGGTTCCCCCACCTCTTTGCCAAGGTCGTGGTGTGTTCAGCGAGGGAGATGGCCTCCCTGGAGACCGGATGCAGGATGGCAGGGGCGGTCCGCGGGTAGTCGGGGTTGGGTTCCTCTAGCGTGGCAAGCCGGTGCTCAGCGGTATCTGCGGTCCTTCCTGCGCTTTGGGCGCGCGTGCGGAGCGAATAGGTGCCGTTGCCTGCCTCATCCACCTCCATGTACTTGGCTACGTACTTCGCGTCCGTGCTGAGGTTGCGGAGCTCGCGGGTGGCCACCTTGGCTTGGTCCAGCGCAAGCGGGGGCGCATCGGCAACCGTGACGCCTGCCTCGATGCTGGTCGCGCCGGCAACCTCCCACGCGGACGCGATCTGCTTGGTGATCGAGGCCGCCCGGTCGGCGAAGGACCTCACCATCCACAAGGTCTGGGTCCCTAGATCCTTCTCTTTCCGGTCGCCGACGACGACGCCGCGCAGGTCCTCGGCCTGCTGCAGGATGCCGTTGGTGAACAGGTAGAAGGGAAGGCTGTGGAATGTGGAGGGCGGCGAGGGGTCGGAGGAGGACCGCGGCTGCGCTTCGGCCGCTGCTGCAACGGTCACGCCAGCAACCGGCTGCCTGGGCGACGACAGCAGGCCATCCGGCGTGGCGTCGTCCGTCCCGCTTCCGGTGTTCTCGCGCATGATGGTCAGTCCCGCCAGGCGTGGCGCCTGCGCGACGGTCACGGTCCCGGCCGGGACCACCCCGGATGTCGACGCCCTGCCGCCGGGCGCGCCGTCGCCGTCGGTGATGGGCAGGTCCGCGACCCGCAGCTCGTCCGGCTGCTTGGCGTACCCCCAGTTGGCGTTGGCCGCCAGCACGGCGCTTCCCCGACCAGGCGTCCCGGGCGCGTTCGAACCCGCCGGCGACCGGGTGGCGGCCGCCGGGGATGGCAGCGCCTGCCGGGTGAGCAGATCGGTCGCGGCGTCCAGGGACCGTTCGAGGTCGGCCCGCGCACCTGGACCAGCACCTGCACCAGCCGCGTGGGGGGCGGGCACCGCCGTGCTGCCGGCCGGTGGCAACACGCCCTCAGTCTGACCCGCGGCGCGTAGGGCGGCGCCCTCACCACACGCCGGTCTCGACGAAGCCGCGGAGATCCAGGAGCCAACCGCCGAACAGGCCATGCGTTCACGGCTGAAGAACCTTCAGTCATGCTGAACCCGCGGCGGAACCGGTGCTCGGGTCCGTGTCACCAGGGGCAAGGTAGGGTCGTGCTCCGGCGGGCCCGCCGGAGCGCAGGGCTGGACCACAGGATCCTGACATCTCCGCGATCAGGCCGTGATCTGCCACCGATACCGTCATCCTCCAACAGCAACCCAGGAGGATCGACCAGATGCGCGCGCACAGCCGACCGGCCGCCAGGCCAGCCCGCAGGCGCGGCGTGCGGGCGACCCGCGGGGCCGGCAGCGCCGTGTGCGAGCGAGTCGACGCGCTCCTCAGCGGCGAGATCTCGCTGCCGTGGAACCGTCGCCGCCGGACGTCCGCTCCGGTGACGACGACGCTGGCAGGCCTGCTGGCCCTGGCGGTGGTGAGCCTGTTCAACGGCAGCCAGGTGGCCATGGGCCTGTGGGACTACGCGGAGTTCGGGGGACAGCTGGCGGATCTGTGCTGGGTGGCCTTCTGGGCGCTGATGAGCGTGGTGCCGCTGGTCCTGAGCGTCATGGCGATCCGGCGGACCCGGCACCTGTCGACCGGCGGCCGGGTGGAGGCGGTCGCGACCGTCCTGGTCGTGAGCGGTGTCGCGACGGCGATCCTCTGGTCCGTCATCCTGGCGGTGCTCAGGTTGTACACCCTCGCCCTGTTGTCGGGCATTTTGTAGGGTCGTGCGAGGCTCGGGGGCACTGACCTGGTTGGACGCTGAGTCCGCATGGCCTCCTCCAGCAGCGGTTGGCCCACTTGGCGCCTCACGGCACACCACCACCCGAGTACCCGCGGTCGGATCAGCTGCGCGAGAGGGCCTGAGCAGCGCGTAGACCTCCCGGGCGACGTAGCGTTTCAGACACCGGATGCTCTCCTGCTTGGACCTGCCCTCGGCACGCCGACGCGCCAGGTAGTCCGTGCTCGGCTGGTGCCAGCGCAGCCGCACCACCACGATCCGGTGCAACGCCGCGTTGGCCTGC
>Ga0126377_10002164_pt1 | contig 13405 bp, 15 predicted proteins | sample PanSoiMetPlot_22_FD_92647 | JGI IMG/M metagenome (GOLD analysis project Ga0126377, IMG submission 92647) | Tropical forest soil microbial communities from Panama - MetaG Plot_22 | ecosystem: Environmental > Terrestrial > Soil > Tropical forest > Bulk soil | place: Panama | collected 2016-02-17
ATGGCGGCAGCGGACGAGGGCCTGGTCAACAATGTGAAGGCGTTGTTGCAGGCTGGCGCAGACCTGGACGCCAGGGATAAGAAAGGCAAGAACGCGTTGAGCTACGCCAAGGAGAACGATAGTGCGGCAGTGGTTCGCCTGTTGAAATCATACGGCGCTGTGGAAGTGGATCTTCCGACAGACAAGTAGTGGGCGGGAATGTACCAATAGCGTGACAAAAGGCGCCGCCAGCAGGCGACTTGTGCTAATCTAGGCCGCAAAGCAACAGACATCTTCAGGAGGATCTCGATGGCAGACGAAAAGGATCAGTGTCAAAACCCTGTGTGTACCTGCAAACCCCAGCCGGGCGGCAAATACTGCAGTGCTTCTTGCGAAGGCGCCGGTAAGACAATCGAACTCGATTGCGACTGCGGCCATGAGGAGTGTGCGGGCAACTTCTAACGCGTTAACAATCTAAACAGGTTTGTGAAGAGGCGCTGGCGCGCCTCTTTTCTATTCTGCGGCGAGCCCGAGAAACTTAGCAGCGAGTTTTGGTCCCGTTCCTTCGTCCTCGTGCTTGAAGAAGACAAACGTGGTTTTCCAGACTTGCGCTCGCATCTTTTCGAGCCATTCAGCCAGATCATCATCCGTATAGCTGACGCGGCGTAGACGCATGTAGCCCCAGTCTGCGGTCTTGTCGATGTGATTCGCCGGCAGGTCGTCGGTGTCGGAAACAACCAGGGCGCGATTATGACGGCGCAATAGGTCCAACACGTCGTCGTCAAACCAGGTTGGATGGCGAAATTCAAAGGCGGCCGGCGCTGTGGTGGGGAGTTGGCCTAGAAAAGCTTCCAGGCGCTCAAGATCCTTTTTCATGTTGGGTGGTAGCTGGAATAGCACGACACCCAGCCGATCTTCGAGTGCTGACACCGTCTCCAACATATACTTCGTCTCACCACCCGCCTCTTTCAATCTCTTAAAGTGAGTGATCCGTTGCGAGGCCTTGACCGAGAAACGAAAGCTGTCGGGCACCTGACTTTTCCAACTCTCCACCATTGCCGCCTGCGGCATGCGATAGAAAGTGTTGTTGAGTTCCACAGCGGGCAGGCGAGTACCGTAGTATTGCAGCATATCCTTAGCCGCAAGTTTTTCCGGATAGAAGTTTCCCTTCCATTCTTTATAACTGTAGCCGCTGGTGCCAACGTAGAGAGTCATCTTTGGAGTGTGGCGACTCGTCGCCGCTTTGGGATCGGAATGTTATTGAAGTCTTAGTTCTTAAGCGGCGACGAGTCGCCGCACTCCAAAATTAAGGCGTCATCTTGATCAGAATGTTGGTCTTGTCATTTTCAACCACCAACGTGGCGGTCGTGTTCTGATTCTTCAGCACCACACTGCCAGTCGTGAGCCGGATAACCTTTGACGGCTTCAAGTTTGCTTGATACCAACCCTCAACCTGGCTCAACGAATCCGCCGTTTCCAAAGTCATCGCGCGAGCGCCATCGTCGTATTTCATATCAACCAGTGTTTTTGACCCGGGGTAAACCAGGGCGGCGCTCGAACGGATTCGGCTGTTGCTTCTAAAGTTAATGATCAAAGTAGCGCAAAGAATGCAGGCCACCGCAATCACGGTGATCAGACCGGCGACTATCGCACGCCGGTGCGACTTCGCTGCCACCACCGGCTGTGACCTAACGTCCAAACCTCGATCACCGGTAGGCCGAGGATCCAATCGTTGCGTGGTCACCGAGTCGTTACCAGCAAGCAGTGTGGTTTGTGCCTCAGACTCGTCTTCGCTAGCGTGATTGATCGGCGCACCACACTGCCGGCAGAAGCTCGTTCCGGGCGTCAGTTCGGCACTACAAGTTCGACATTTAGGATTCATTATGGTGTACCAGGAAACAATGGCTAGCAATCCTGCTGCTAACCTGTTGTCGCGTCAAGCAATTCTGTGGTACACAGGCACGCAACGCAAGGCTTATCAATCCTGTTAGTCTAATCGGTGAGGACTCGTGTCAAGTGGTGTAACGAATATTGAATCTGTTCTAAGTGAAGATCGCGTTTTTGCTCCACCGGCAGCATTGTCGCAAAACGCCGCGGTGAAATCGCTGGCCGAGCTACAGCAACTGAGTGCTGAAGCTGCCGCCGATCCGGAGAGCTTTTGGGCCAACCGGGCCGAAGAGGAACTCCATTGGTTTGCGAAATGGAATACAGTGCTCAAATGGACCGCTCCGCACGCGGAATGGTTCGTTGGTGGCAAGATCAACCTTGCCTATAACTGCTTAGACCGGCACCTGACTACCTGGCGGCGAAATAAAGCAGCGCTAATCTGGGAAGGCGAACCCGGTGACTCACGTACGCTCACTTATCAACAACTCCATACCGAAGTCTGCAAATTTGCCAACGTACTGAAGTACGCGGGAGTAGAGCGGGGGGACCGAGTGGCGCTCTACATGCCACTCATCCCCGAACTAGCGATCTCGATGCTCGCCTGTGCCCGGATCGGCGCCACACACTCAGTCGTGTTTGGCGGTTTCTCCAGTACGGCACTGATTGACCGCATCAACGACGCGGCGTGCAAACTGGTAGTTACCGCGGATGGTGGTTGGCGTCGTGGTAGTGAAGTAAAGCTTAAGCCGGCGGTCGACGAAGCGTTGAAACAGACGCCATCAGTTAAGGCTTGTATCGTGGTCCGTCGCACCGGTTCGCCGCAGCACATGGAGCCGGGTCGTGATTTTTGGTGGCACGAATTGATGGAAACTGTGGACGCCGAGTGCACGGCCGAAGAACTCGACAGCGAGCACCCTCTGTTCATTCTGTACACCTCGGGAACAACGGGAAAACCCAAAGGCATTCTCCACACCACCGCGGGATATCTCTTACAGGCGCATCTAACCACCAAGTGGGTCTTTGATATCAAGGATGAAGACCTCTACTGGTGTACTGCCGACATTGGCTGGGTGACCGGACATAGTTATGTCGTTTATGGTCCACTCTCTAACGGGGCTACGGCCTTGATGTACGAAGGGGCTCCCAATTTCCCGGAACCGGATCGTTTCTGGAGCATCATTGAGCGACACCGGGTCAACATTCTCTACACGGCCCCGACCGCCATCAGGGCCTTCATCAAATGGGGCGAACGTTGGCCCTTGAAACATGATCTGTCCAGTTTGCGTTTACTCGGCACCGTAGGTGAGCCAATTAATCCTGAGGCTTGGATGTGGTATCGCGAAGTAATTGGCAAAGGTCGGTGCCCGATTGTCGACACGTGGTGGCAAACTGAGACCGGCGCGATCATGATCACACCGCTTCCCGGCGCCACTCCCACTAAGCCAGGCTCTGGTACTTTTCCTTTCCCCGGGATCGAGGCGGATATTATGACCCGGGACGGAAAGTCAGTTGGACCAAACCAGGGCGGCTACCTGGTTATCAAGCGGCCGTGGCCCTCAATGTTGCGGACCATCTGGGGCGATGACGACCGTTATCGGGAACAGTACTGGTCGCAGATCGAGGGGATCTATTTCGCCGGAGACGGGGCGCGACGAGATAAAGACGGTTACTTCTGGATCATGGGTAGGATCGACGACGTGATAAACGTCAGTGGTCATCGCCTAGGTACTGCGGAAGTGGAGAGCGCGCTTGTTTCTCATGAAGCGGTGGCGGAAGCGGCGGTGGTCGCGAGACCTGATGATTTGAAGGGCTCAGCAATTGTCGCCTTTGTCACCCTCGAGGGTTCGCATAGTCCCTCAGATAAGTTGAACCAGGAACTACGGGCGCATGTGGCCAAGGAAATTGGAGCGCTGGCCCGTCCTGACGAGATCAGATTTACCGATGCATTGCCGAAGACAAGGTCGGGAAAAATTATGCGACGGCTCTTACGTGAGATAGCCACCAGTGGTTCAGTGGTAGGAGACGTTACCACGCTCGAAGACTTCTCAGTACTGGAGAAGTTAAGGGCAGATGAGGAATGACACTTTATCGGTTGGAGGTTTTGCTATGACGCGCCACATGGAAATCGAACACAGATCAGGGCCGCGTTACCTTGCCAGCCTGGAAGTAAAAGCTGAATGGGATGAGCCGAGTGGCACACACATTGTCGCTGAGGGTATTACTGAGAATGTTGGCCCCGAAGGAACGCTGGTTCATTTGCCCCGAAATTTGCCGGACGTAGGAAGTCGCGTCCGCCTCGAAGTCCTGGGAGAATCGGGCGAGCGCTTGCAAGTGGTCGCCGAAGTATTGCGTATTGAACGAAACCCTGGACACCCGTTGGCAGCCTTGCAACTGCTGGGTGAGACAGACGAATGGAAAGGGTTGATTTGGGAACCTGCCGCACCCCGGATAGCTCCACCACCCCCCGCTCCGGACGAAGAAGCAAGCGCGGGAGAAATTGAGGAGGATGACGACGTAAGTCATTGAGATCTTTTCCATGACCACCCCCGACACTAACGAACCGCTTCATCACGAAAGGCGGCGTTATCCAAGGTACTACGTCCAGGCACGCCTGACCTTGGCGATTGAAGATGAAGGCCAAAATGAATCGATTGGCCTGGGAGAACCGGGAGACATAAGTTTAGGCGGGTTGCGAGTCAGAAACCTTCCCGGATGTTCGAATGTAAAAGTTGGCGATAAGCTTGGTTTGCTTCTGCTTGATCCCGATGACGCCTTGTCTTTAAGGGCCGAAGTCGTTCACCATGGAACAGCCGACACCTTTGGAGTCGAGTTCCGCGAACTTACCATCAATGACCAACAAGCAGTGGGAAGTTTGATCGGTAGGCTGCACTCGCGACTTTAACCCGAGCGGTGATCTAAGATCTGACTGACGGACGCGATGCCAAGCAAAGAGGAAGAAGCCAGAGAGGTTGCTGCGGCAGCCACCAAGGTCGCCGTCGAGGTGGCCGGACCGCCTAACCGCGTCGTTCTGCGGATCATCTTCATCATCCTGCTCGTCCTGGCCCTCTTGTGGGTGCTCGCCAAACTCACGGGGATCATCCTCCTGTTAGTGCTTTCCATCTTTTTTGCTTACCTGGTTTCGCCACTGGTTGAGTTTCTTAGAAGACCTTTCCGCCTGGGTAAAAGAGATTGGATCATGCCGCGGCCACTGGCGATCTCAGTGGCTTACCTGATCATTCTGGCCGCCATCTTCGTCGCTATTTATGTGGTGTTGCCCAGCCTCGGTAGCCAGTTCCCGGAATTCGCTGAACAGGCCAAGGGCTATTGGAAAACGCTGGGCGAGAAGACGCATCAGTTCAATGAGTATATTCGCGGGCACCGCATACCAGATCCAATCGTCAACGCGGTGGACAATGCAGTGCCACGGCTGGTGGAAAATGTCAGTGGCACTGTCAGCGCTCTTGTTTCTGCAGCGCTTGCTTACGTCATTTACATTCCCTGGCTCATTCTGATTCCCATCCTGGCATTCTTCCTGCTCAAAGATGCGGAGAGTTTTCGTCGTTCAGCACTGCAGATGCTGCCCCGTGGTCGTTGGCGCTGGCGTGGTGACGAATTTTTCCAGGATGTGAATAGCACGTTGGCCGCCTATGTGCGGGCCCAGTTGACTGCCTGTCTCTTTGTCGGCGTGGTTTGTGCCCTGGGATTCACACTGCTGGGCCTGCCGGGACCACTGGTGATGGGGTTCCTCGCTGGTGTGTTTGAGTTTGTTCCCCTGATAGGGCCACTTACTGTAGCGCTGGTCGCCGCCCTGTTGGCCCTACTGCACACTGGTCCATTTAACGCATTCTTTGTGTTGGTTTTTCTGGGAGTGCTGCGAATTGCGCAAGACTATGTGATCTACCCCCGCTTGATTGGCCAGGGTATTCATTTGCATCCCCTGGCGGTGATCTTCGCAATTCTCGCCGGTGCCGAGGTCGCTGGAGTAGCAGGAATTTTTCTGGCGATACCCGTGGTTGCAATCCTGACAGTAAGTTATCGCCACTGGATGGAGCATCGTGGTAGCGAAGGCATCGCTGATTTGCTGGAACCGGCCCCGGGGAGTAGTGAAACGGTGGTGCACGTTACCGCAAAGGACCAAAAACACCCGCTCAAGAACACCACGCCTGAAGACATGGCCCGAGTCCGGCCCGATCTCACCACCGGAGAATTGAAGCTGCCGATCGAAGAATGAAACTTTGGAGTGCGGGGACCTGTCACCGCTTTGGGATCGCGCTACCGCGAAATCTTGATCACAAAGCGGTGACAGGTCCCCGCACTCCAAAGTTATCCCCGCTCCATCAATTCTACAAAACGTCGAAAATGATGCTCCGCGTCGTGTGGACCAGGCGCAGCCTCCGGGTGGTACTGCACGGAGATTATCGGCAGTGTCCGGTGACGCATTCCTTCAACACACTTGTCGTTTAAGTTCACGTGCGTCACTTCAACTTCCGGCGGCAGACTCTCCGCGCGCACGGCAAACCCATGATTGTGCGAGGTGATTTCCACTCCTCTGCCAGAGACTTCCTTGACCGGTTGATTGCCACCGCGATGTCCAAATACCAATTTGAAGGTGTCGCCACCAAAAGCTCGGCCCAGGAGTTGATGACCGAAACAGATGCCAAAGATCGGTATGCCTGTTTTGATTAACGCGCGAATCTCTTCTACTTCTTTATTCATCGACGCCGGATCACCTGGCCCATTCGAGAGAAAAATCCCGTCCGGGTTTAAAGCCAACACATCCGCGGCAGGCGTAGCGGCCGGAACCACCGTGGTGCGGCAGCCGAGTTGGGCCAAAGACCGCAAAGAATTGGTCTTCACGCCAAAGTCGTAACAGACAACGTGGAAACGTTCCTTGCCGACAGCGGGGAAGTCGTATTGAGTTTTCGTGGTGACCGCGCTGGCCAACTCTCGATTTTCCATTGCCGGAGATTGGCGTGCCTTTTCCACTAAGCTCTTTTCAACCAGGTCGACTGTCGAGATGCAGGAGCGCATTGCGCCCTTGTCGCGTATGTGACGCACGAGGGCGCGTGTATCGATACCTTCGATCGCCACAATTTGCCAACGCTTCAGGTAGTCGCTGAGACTCTCCTCGGCGCGCCAGTTGGAAACAATCCGGCTGGCTTCGCGAACCACGAACCCTTCGACCCACGGCCGGCTGGATTCACTGTCTTCGCTGTTGATTCCGTAGTTGCCGATTAGAGGATAGGTCATGCAAACGATCTGACCGGCGTAGGAGGGATCGGTAAGTACTTCCTGGTAGCCGGTCATTGAAGTGTTGAAGACCATTTCGCCGCAAGCTTCGCCTTCCGCGGCCCAGGCGCGACCACGGAACGTACGACCATCTTCGAGGGCTAAAAGAGCCGGTAGTTGAGTAGACATTTTTGATTTTTGATTTTTGACCTTGGTGCTTTGTTCTTTGCAGTCACAAACAAAGAACAAAGCACCAAGCACAAAGTACAACCCTAAGACGCTTGCGACCGCAGGAATTGCTGGGCCTCGTTCAACCAACGCTTGCCTAAACGATATTTGTAGGCCGGCGCCGTCTTCACCGCCTCAATACAAGCTTGCATCGAACTGGCAGCTTCGCGTCTATGGCCCAACCCGGCGTGAGCCCGACCCATCAAATACAGTCCTTCAGGATCGGATGGCCGTTGCTCAAGAAACTGCTCTAACGCGGTGCGAGCATCTTCAAATTGCTCCGCCGCAACGTAGGTGGCCGCAACCTCCCGCCAAACCTCGTGCAGCGAATGTGCGGGGTTACGCGTTACCACTTGTTCAAAGTTTCCAATCGCGTCCTGATATCTCTTCTGGGAGCGCGCGATACGACCGAGTTGATAATAGGCGTCGATCTCCTCGTGATCGATGGCTATTGCTTTTTCGAATCGCTCACGAGCGGCATCCAGTTCCCCGCGCTGTTGATAGATAAGTCCCAGGTTGTAGTGCGCGGAAGCATCAGCTGGATTCAGCGTAGCCGCCTCAAGATTCTGTTTGAACGCTGCCTTCGCCCGTTGTTGGCCAACGATCTCGGTGAAATACCCGCGTAAGAACAGGAACAACATGAAAATGAGGAAAGGAGAGGCCAGCAATCGCACACTGTTCAAGAGCGAAGAAACCAGGATGGCGGCGAAAGAGGCAATCAACGTTACCGCTATGGCCCGCAGGAAGGAGAAACGAAACGCCTCCTTCACGCCTACTATGGTGCCGATACTAAACAGGATGAGTTTCAATGCGCCCAGGAGGCCCATCGAGAGCGTCACCGGATTCGCCAGTTGTTCCGCCATGGCGGCTTCCAGTTGCGGCGATCCGGCATACATCGCTCGAATCTGTTCCGCCTGTTGCATGGTACTGGTTACGTAAGCTGCCTGGATGCCCGTGAAGTGCAAGAATGCGGCGATCAGAATTGACGCCAGATTGACAGCAGTAAGAACGTACAGAAGAGTGGCGGCGACCGGGGCATACTCTTGGGTAATCACGACTCGGAAGCTGCCTCTGCGTTCGAAGGTGTTGGCAACAAGAGTAAGCAGCGGCACCAGGACCAGCGAGACCTTCACCAACGTACCGGCGCTCTGGTAGAGAAATGAGAACAAAGCCGGCAGCAGACCTTGTGCGCCGGCAAACTTTGCGACGGACAAGCTCCAGGCAACCTGGGTGAGAAACGCCATCAGGGCCATTGGAGCCATCGAGCCCTGGTCGCGCACTTCGCGGATGCCGCGCACCGGCGCGTAAAAAACCATCGATAACAGACGAAACCATCCAATCATAAAAGGAGCAGGAGCCGGGACACTACGGGTTTTCATTCGGAGGCACGTCTTGCAGATCGGGGCTGTAGTTTGGCGCAGGTGGGCCAAGCGTCACGATGTTCTCGTGATGGATCACACTGGCGGCCGACAACGGCCAGTAGCGAAACAGCGCCTTCCCATAAATGTATTTCTTAGGCACCAGGCCCCAAATACGGGAGTCGCTTGAGTTGTCCCGATTGTCGCCCATCACAAAATAGTAGTTTGGTCGCACGTAAGTCGGTGCCTGGCTGCGGTGTGAAACGTTCAGCCGCGGATCGAGATAGTCCTCCTCGAGGTCCCTTCCGTTCACGCGCACAATTCCTTCGTGAACTTCCACCGTATCCCCGGGCAAACCAATTACCCTTTTGATGTAACTCTTTGATGGATCATCGGGAAACCAGAAAACGACAATATCACCGCGATCCAGCTTGGGTGCCCAGCCATACTCGTCGTAGTAGATCAGCTTGTTGACAAAGATCCGCTCGCCATCGTGCAAGCGAGGCAACATCGAGGTTCCTTCCACCTTCACTGGCTGCACGATGAAGACTACGACCAGCGCCGCGATCATCAAGGCAAAAACCAAATCCCGTAGCAGCAGGCGGGCTTCCGACCACAGGTCGTCGCGCGACGCAACCTCAGGCCGTTGGACCTGGATATCCTTGTCGTCGTCGATATGAACTCCGCCAAACGGCGGGGGGTGGCGCTTTCTGATTCCAAGCATAGGGGTCGATCAATTCCCGGAGGCCGCTACCGCAAAATACTACAACTCAGGTCACTACCGCTCAATTTTTGCAGGTTAGCGTTCACAGTAACGGTTGTCAAACACCCATTTGATGCCCGTTACGAGGCGTAGCGTTCGTCTGGTCTTGTGAGGCATTCCGCCATCTTTCAAAGGATGATGGGGCGATGGGTGATGCGGAGACGTGGCGAGTGGGTGACGGGGCGAGGGGGTGATGCGGGGGCGCTCCCCTTCACCCCGTCCGCCCGTCTCCCCTTCACTCCCACTCGCCCTGTCACCCCGAAATCTGCGCCAACTTGTTCATAGAGACTAAATTGCAGTTCTTCAATTCCTTGACAGCCTTTGCCGGGCCTCTCTATCATCCTGACCTGCATTTTGCAGCCCAGATAACGTCCCCCAGACGGACCAGAAAAGAGAGGCCTCTAACCGTGATTAAGTTAGACATTATCAATCGCGTCGCCGACAAGACCGGTGTTCCGAAGATGAAAGCCGAGCAGGCGGTCGAGGCGCTCTTCCATTCAATGAAAGAGGCGCTGACTCGAGGGGAACGCATTGAGCTGCGTGGTTTTGGCGTCTTTGTAGTAAAGCCTCGAAAACGAGGCGTCGGTCGAAATCCCCGGACCGGCGAAGAAGTCGCCATCCCTTCAGGTAAAACCATCCGCTTCAAGCCAGGTAAATAGTTAAACGCGCGTGAAGATGGAGATACAGGCGATTCAAATTCTGAGTCTGAGTTCTAATTCTTGATAGTAAATGCGATCTTGTAGGGCTAGAGGTTGGAACAATCGCATCCAAACTCTAGCCCTTGTTCTTGTATCTAAGCAGGTGTTATGGCAGAGCCTCTAAGAACTATTTCTCCGCGCCTAAATATTTTTCCGGAAGTTGAAAGTCTTAATCCGTCCGCGCGAGAGTGGAGACTTCACGGAGCGCTATTTTTACTAACAGTAGTGACGACGATTCTCGCGGGAATCATGTTGGTGGCGCCCGAACCAGATATCAACTACCCGCCCCTGGCGACGCCGCTGGATTATCTCCTGTACGTGCCAACGGTTTATCTTCTTTCAGCCATTGCAATTTTTCGTTACGTGCTACTTCATCCAGGCCTCTTCACTCAAGGAATCGCTTTCTCCGCTTCGTTGCTGTCAATTCTCTTCTCCCATGAGATGGGGCACTACCTGGCGTGTCGCTACTACAAGGTAAACGCCACGCTTCCCTACTTCATTCCTGCGCCGCCGTTCTTTATCGCCGGAACACTCGGCGCGTTTATCAAGATTCGGTCGCCTATTCCCTCGCGTCGGGCGTTGTTCGACATTGGCCTGGCTGGACCACTGGCAGGGTTCGCCGTTGCTTTACCGCTGGCCGTGGTGGGCATCCTCAACATGCAACCGGCACCGCCGGTTGCAGGCTACGGCATTGTCTTCAACGACCCCCTGTTGTTCCGATTGTTAGCGCGCACCATGGGGGTGAAACTGGATCCGTATTCGCCGATTAATCCTTACTACATGGCAGCGTGGATCGGGTTGTTGGTGACGAGTCTGAACTTGATGCCGGTGGGCCAACTCGATGGTGGACACGGAGTCTTTGCGGTCTTCGGTCAGGAGACGCACCGAATTATTGGCCGCGTGGCATTTGTCACGATGGGTGTACTGGCGATACTCGGGTTCTGGTGGCACCACAGTCCCAGCGGGTTTCTCTATGCAGTTTTACTGGGAGTTATGCTGCGGATGCAGCATCCGCAACCGCGTATCATGGAGCCCTTGGGTGGAAAAAGGGTTTTGGTCGCTATCCTGACCTTGATCGTGTTCGCGCTCTGCTTCTGGCCGTTCCCGATTACGATCTCCTAGAACCCAAGTCCAATGTCCAACGTCCAATGTCAAAAGCCTGTTTCGTTTCACAGACTTCAGACATTGGACGTTGGACTTTGGACTTCTTTACGAGACGCTAGCCGGCAGTAGCCCCTTTATCTCCTTCACCACGCGAGCCACTTCAGCCTGATCAGCCAGGGCGATCATGAAAAACTTATAGCCCTGGTGGAAGCAGATCACGCCATTCGCAAACAACCAAACACCGTCTAAAAACGGGTTCCCACCGAGTAGCCAGCTGATCGGCGCACCGGTAATTGCACCCGGCTGAAAAATCTGGGCCCACATAGCCGCGCCAGCCGCACAACTAAATGCACCCAGGAGTGGCGCACCGACATATTTCGTAATGTTGCGCTCAAATTCGACCCGCTGTTGCTCGGCTTCACTTAGTTCACCTTTACTAATGAGCTCTTCCTGCTTCTTCAGATAGCTATCGAACTTCTGACTGGCCTTTTGCAGACCATAGACCGGCAAAGCAGAATGGGTCAGCCAATGCGGATGCGCGCCAAGTAGAACTGAATCGAGGCCCGGGAACGACGCACCGGCTCTGATTCCCAGCACCAACGAAAAGGAGACCAGCGCTGCCTTGCCAGGATTCTCTTTCACCCAATCTCGAGCCTTAAAGAATCCCGAGGTTGCAGCTGTAGAAGCACGAGTAAACTTAGCTCCCGTGTCATACATTTGCGACGCGCGATCGTAGTAGTTTTTCGCGTCGCCAAACACTTCGCCAGCTCTTTTTCCTGCCTCGTCAGCAACATTCCGCACGGCTTCGCCCGCTTTCTTAACGCCGCGCACTGTATCGCTGGCTGCTCGCTTGGCTGCGTCACCCACTTCATCTTCATCGCCCAGCTTCTCGGCTTCCGTGCGCAATCGGTCAGCGCCGTTGGCGACCGTTTCGGCGCCTCGTCGAGCAGCCTCACCAGCCACTCGTGCTCCCTCATCAATCAGGTCCGAAATCGAAAACTTTTCGTCCAGCTCTCGCGCCTTCCGGCGGGCAGCCTGCTGCCATTCCTCAAACTTTTCTTTGTAATCTGCCATTCGTCAACCTCGGGGGAGAGAAACGTTTCTATTCCGCGCTGATTTGTACGTCTGCCGCGCGTCCTGAGTTCGATTCCCAGACGATCTGACCGACCACCCGGTCTTTCCCGTTCCGCTTGGCCTCATAAAGAGCAGCGTCAGCGCAACTCAACAAATCAGCAGCAGTTTGCGCGTTCAACGGGCATTCCGCAACACCAAAACTGGCAGTTATTTGACCCGCCAGGGGAATCGATAACCCGGCAATAGCGAGGCGAAGGCGTTCGGCCACTTCCAACCCGGCCCGATGACTCGTTTCCACCAGAATCACAGCGAACTCCTCACCACCAATGCGGGCTGCTAGATCGATGCCTCTGGTACCTTCGCGCAAGGCCTTACCAATTCGCCGCATTGCTTCGTCGCCAGCATTGTGACCAAAATTGTCATTAAGATTCTTGAAGTTATCGAGGTCGAGCATCAGCAAGGTCAGGGGATGTCCGTACCGCTGTGTGCGACTGACTTCCCGATCTAGCTGGCGTTCAAATCGCCGTCGGTTAGCGAGCCCTGTCAAGTGATCCGTAAACGCTGCTTCCTCGCAAACATCAAGATAGGCCTTGAAGTCGAGTAGCGTCCTGGTGCGCGCAAGCAAAAGATTAAGGTCTGTAGGATCAGTGATATACCCCAGGGCGCCGGCTTCAGACGCCCGGCGCAAATCTTCAACTCGATGTCCCGCGGCGGTTTGCATGATGACTGGGATAAACTTGGTAAGTGGATTGGCGCGGATCCGTTCCGCCAGTTCAAAGCCATTCATTCGCGGCATCATTACGTCAGTTATCACCAAATCTGGCTGGTAGGCTTCGATGGCCGCAATCGCTTCCTCCCCGTCAGAGGCAGTGCGGACGTGGTAACCGGCCATCGACAAGGCAGTCTGCAAAAGACCCAGTTTATCGGGGTTGTCGTCGACTACGAGAATGTTGGATTTTGATTCAATAGGACCAGAAATTTGGGCCATTGTTCTTGCACCCCTATTTGCCTTCATGCTACAGTTCGCCAATTCAATCAGTGTTCGTTCAGATCCAACCCCGTTTTTGAGTCCGTGCAGACAGACA
>Ga0126377_10002165_pt1 | contig 13404 bp, 10 predicted proteins | sample PanSoiMetPlot_22_FD_92647 | JGI IMG/M metagenome (GOLD analysis project Ga0126377, IMG submission 92647) | Tropical forest soil microbial communities from Panama - MetaG Plot_22 | ecosystem: Environmental > Terrestrial > Soil > Tropical forest > Bulk soil | place: Panama | collected 2016-02-17
CTCCGCAAATCGGGGGACATCTCGCCAATGCAAACCCTCCGCCCGAATGTCTTGCACATGCGAACCCAGTGCGATGCCAGTGAGGGTGGCACCACCGTACAGCATTGCGCTCCCATACAGCTGGGGCGCATTCAGATAGAGGTAGGTACCGACTGCCCGTGTTGATTGGCCGATGCCCCCGCCCAGAAGTCCGCCACCACTCAAAGCTCCCCCCGTTGCAAGCCCTCCACCAGGAGCCAGCATGGTCCCTAGAAACGCACCTCCAGTCAGCGCGCTTGCGCCGACTACAAATGTTCCGACACCGAGATACAGCCCGTACTTTGACTCAACAACCCCGCGACGTACTGCTTCTATCTGAAAATCGCGCGTCTTCGGCCCGTGCAACATCACGTCGCCGAACTCGGCGATGAACTTTCCGCTCACGACCATCGTGAATTCCTTGTCCACATCCGTCGCCTCGAACTCCTGTTGCCAAGTGGGCAAGTCGCCACCAGTGGGCGGCGCCCACCACTTACTGAGGTCGATCTGCGAAACGGCCCAGGCGACTTCGTCCATCGACGAGCGATTCTGTATGGTCGCCATAAGGGAAAAGGCGATTTGCTGCTGCCCTTCCAGTGTCTTGAACGTCATTCCCTTCGTCTTGCGGAAAGTAACTTTCTCCGCGTCGCGACGCGGTTCGGGTCGCTCCGCCTTCTGGGCTTTCTCTTTTTCTGCGGCTTTCCGTTTGCCCAATTGCGCCGCTGCGCGCGGCGATTTGGCGGCGATTTTCCATTCCGCAATGTTTGAGGACGTAAACGGATCGATGGAATCAAGGCTTTCCGCGCTGTCTTCGGTCCACGGAGTTTGGGTCTCTTTCAACATGTCTGTGTAGACAAGTGCTCCTTGCGGATTGCGCTTCGCCCGGCCTTCGAATTCCTGGAGTTGCTTGCGCACCTTTAGCAGGCCTTGCGCAAGGTAATGGCGTCGCTCATCTCTCGTCGCTGGGTCTTCGAACTTGACTGCCTGCTCGCGCGCCCACGCGATCAGTACCGGAGCATTGTCATCCATAACGATCGGCGGATAGGCTGCGAGCCAATCGAGTTCGGGAAAATCTTCAGCTTTATCACCGCGCTGGCGAAGGATCGGCAGCGTTCGGCTCGACGCTGTCCTTTCTGGATGCCGTGGCATCTGTGCTACATGCGCTAACTCGTGCGCAAGCAATGTGCGGCCAGCCGTACTTCTCGGTTCGAACTTACCTTGCCCGAAAACGATGTGGCTTCCCACGGTGTACGCATGAGCGTTTATGGTGCGAGCGGACTCGGAGGCGCCGGGATCAGTGTGGATTCTCACCGCGCTGAAATCGAAGAGGCGTGACGACTCTGCCTGTGCTCGTTCATCCGTTCGCAGTGCGGCAGATGCGAAGCGATCAGCCTGCTGCTCGAAACTGTCACCCGGTCGGCTGATGTATCGTCCGCGGCTCCGCGAGTCAGGCGCTGTTGAAACGACGCCAACGCGACCGAAATGATGCCCGAAGCGCGGCTCCATAAACTCGCGCGTAGCCGCATCGAGCGGCTGCCCCGGCGAATTCAACACGTCGTCGACGATTGCCGGAACCGAGAAATTATCGCGGATTGCCTTTGGTTGCCGTGCCCTGCGGCACTTCGGGCACTCGCCGGTTGGCCCTGCCGTTCCGCCGCACGCGCACTTGCGCTGCAACAATCCGCGATGAAGTGACGTGGGCGACACTGCGTTTTGACGCGGAGCCTTTTCTTGCATTGTGGCAGAGTGCGGCATCAGATTTTATTTGGTGAATTCCACTTCGACATTGGTGTACGCGCCAGGTGCGCCTTCCGCTTTTGTGACGTTCACGTTGTTGAACCCGGCGGCCCTGGACCATTCGCCAGTCTTTGTTTTTCGAGCGGCTTCGATCATCGCCTCATCGTGTGAAAAGCCCTTGTTTCTCGCCACCTGATAACGTGTGTTAAACGTGTCGAGGTTGTCGCCGCCACCCCATTTTCCGTAAGCACCCTTGACCGAACCGGCACCGTTTTGCTGTTCGAAGTGCTGTTTTGCCTGCAGGAATTCGTCCTTGCCGAAAAGTGAGCCCGAACGTTTGCCGCCTTCGCGCAGGACGAAATCCGAGTCCATCATGCCCTTCTTGTCGAGCTGGACGTTCACGGTATAGCGCGGCTGTTGCTCGCCCGCCAGATTTACGTCGCCCAAGTATTCCCGTTTCACGTATTCGCGAGGCCCAGTCTCGATTTCAATCAAGCCGGGGCTCTCCGCGACGGCCTTCGGCGGCGGCCGAAATCCAAGCACGCGCGGGCTGGGCGTCGCTGGCGCTCCTTCTCCTTCCGCTTCAAAAGCCGGTTTCACGCTCCCGTAAGTCGGCTGATTGCCTTGAACGGCCCGTGCACGCGGCATCTGGGTCGTGACGTACGGGTTAGGCGCGGGAACCGGCTGCGGCGCGGGCTCTATGTCTCGAGCGAAGCCGGCGACAGGTCTGCTAGGCGTGATTACGTCAGTCGTTGCTTCTGCCGCTTCGCCCTCCGCGAATGCTGTCGCCGTTGCGCGCGGCCCCCCGCCGAGGCCGTACGACTCCGGCGCACCCACACCTGCGACGAACGGTCCGGCCTCGCGAATGGGCGCGTCGAGCTTATCCTTCAGGAGCGCCCATTCGTTAATTTCTTTGAGCGTTAGGTTCTTCCCCAGTTGGTCTGCTGTCCAAAGGTACTCCATCACCGAAACTGACTGACGGAACATGGCTCGAGCGGTTTCTTCTTCGTCCCAGGCATCGGCAAATTCCGATCCCATGGCGTTACGCTCGCCCCCGTGATAGTGCGCAACCTTGTCGAGATACTTGTCTAGATCGGCGTCGAACTCTCTCCTTGCGATCCTGATTCGGGTTGATTCGCCGTGCTTGAATTTGTCGTCCCAGTTCCGTAGCCAGATCTGATGAAGCTGCTCTGCCTTGAGCGTGTGAAGGGGAGACGACGCGACCGCAACGAAATCCGTCTTACCGGATTCCCATTGCGAATAGATTTCCTTAGGAGTCATGTGCCAGACCTGCTCGCGGGTTGCCGCGTGCACCGCACCGGCGGACTCGAGTTGGCTTTGTCGCGTAGAAAGGTAATAGGCGCGCATACCAGCCTCTTCAGTCTCTTGTTGAGTGTGCTCTGGTTCCGCTTCGTATTCCTCTTGAAGCTTGGTGAGTTCAGCTCCGTATTCGCGAGCTCCTGCGTACTCGGGACCCGTTTTTTTCGCTTCTTCCTCCTGTCGCTTGGCTTCCGTAATCGGCTTATCAAGCTCCTCGTCCGAAATTTGCCGGGGGTCCGGTTGTACCAGAGACCACGCGATCGTCGGCGACGGCACCTTCTTCCCGACGTACTCTGCCGGCATTTCAATTGGGACCGTCGCTCGAAGAATCGGCCGAACTTCGCGGATGTATGTTTCTTTCGCGTCACCTTCGAAGTACGCAAGCTCCTGATTAATCTTGGCCCGAGCTTCCTTTGAGAGCAGGCCATGTTTCCTGATCCGGTTTGCCATGATTTGCCCCCGATACCGCGCCGCCTGGACACTATTTTTCCAGCGAGGATCAGTGTCCGGAGAACGCTGGATTTGCAGGCCGCATCCCGGCAACTTTTCCGAAACGTTGCTGCCGTTCGCGATACTTCGCGCTGCCGCGTTAGCACTTACTTCAAAAACGTCGCTTCGGTCTGTACAAACAGATGCTCCTCCGCCAGTGCGTTGCTGGATCGTATGTGCAAGCTCATGCGCGAGCAGCTCGCGCCCGGCATGGCTGGTCGGTACGTATTTGCTTTCACCGAACACGACATTTTGACCGACTGTGTAGGCCAAAGCATTCACCGCACGCGCGGATTCAACTGCTCTTGCGTCGGTGTGCACCCGAACGTCGCCAAAATCATGACCGAAACGCGGCTCCATGAATGCACGCGTCGCTGAATCGAGGGGCTGACCAGGCGAGCGAATGGTGTCGTGCACGATGGGAGGAACCGACAGATCATTGCGGATTGGAGATTGCGGCTTGCATTTGCGCTGCAAGAAATTGGTGCGCCGCGGGTGAGCGGATGTTGCCTTTGGATTTGGTTGCGCCGCAACGTGCGTGTTCATTGGCCGAATGCTTGATAAACTGCGGTTGCAATTTGTCGGCCGAGTGCCGGCGGCTTCGCATCATGCGTTGCGTTGAAAGTTGCGCCGCGAACTTCGTCGGTTGCATTCTCAAATCGGAGTGAGTTTGGAATGTTCTGTTCGCGCAACAGTAGCGCTAACTCGCGCTCAATCGCTTCGCCAATAACGTAAGGATTGCCGGAAGCGAATCCATCCAACACCAGTTCCTCGATGTGCAGCTCGACGGAGTGCGCTGATCTCTGAGGTGCGGCATCTGCCTTCTGGATTTTCACATCCATCCTCCGATCTCCGCTTCGGTCAGCGGCTTTTCTATTTTCCGGTACTCGTTACGCGCCGCGTGCAACACGTGATTCATCCGCACCGGCTCGTTCGCATCGGCAGCCAGGAAAGCTGCGTTCATCGCAATGTTGCGGATGTTGCCGCCGCTTCCGTGCAGCTTCGGCAACTTTGCCATGTCCAATCCCTCCACGGGCGTTGGGACCTGAACCATCTGTCTCTGGATCTCGAGACGTTCTGATGTATCCGGGAACGGAAACTGAACCACGAACCGGATTCGCCGCAGGAACGCCGGGTCCAGCGCGTCTTTCATGTTGGTCGTGAGAATTGCCAGACCGTGATATTCCTCCATTCGCTGCAGCAAATAACTGATTTCGATGTTGGCGAAGCGATCGAGGCTATCTTTCACCTCGGCGCGTTTGCCGAACAGCGCGTCGGCTTCATCGAAAAGCAAAATTGCGCCGCCTTCTTCCGCGGCTTCGAAAACACGCCGCAGATTTTTTTCAGTTTCACCAATGTATTTGCTGACAACCTGGCTCAGGTCGATTCGATACAGATCCAGACGTAATTCGTTGGCGAGGACTTCGGCCGCCATGGTTTTTCCAGTTCCGCTCACGCCTGAAAAAAGAGCGCTGATGCCGAGGCCGCGTGCGCACTTCCGCGCAAAACCCCATGTTTGATAGACTTTGCTCCGCTGCCGGACGTGCACGGCAATTTCTCGTAGCATCGCCAACTGCGGCGCCGGCAACACAATCTCTTCCCACGTCGCACGAACATCGATGCGTTGCGCCAGATTATCGAGACGGGGTCGAGCCTGGGCAAGACACGCCGTCCACAGTTCCTCGGGAGACTTGGATTGCGCCGCCGCCGCGCGAATGCTCGCTGTACTTAAATCGAATTGTGTGGCAAGCGTTTCGACCTGACCGTTAACACCGGCGTTTCGCCAAAGCGCTTGTTGCTCTTCCGAGGTCGGCTTCGCAACATCGAAGCTTATCGATGCGCGCTGCCGCAGCGAAAGGCGTTCACACGAGGCGACAAACAAAACGCCGCCGGCACGTTCGATGAAGCGCAGCGGCGCGGACTGGTTTTCGGCGTCGGCGCATTCCACGAGCAGCGCACTGGTCGCAAGCGCCGCTTCGCGTTCCCAGAGACGAACCAGCGATTCCAACTCGCGCGCGTCATTCGGCAAGACTTCCGCCGACACTGTGTGCAAATTCATACTCGCTGCCGTGCAAGCCGCCATAGCCACCGCGCGTTTGGCGACCGCATCGCTCCCGCACAACTGTATGACCGGCCACGGAGGTCCGGTGCGAAAGGCAGCCACGATCCGTTCAGCGACTGCGCGCTGCGAAGCCACCAGATCTGTTTTACCCGCCAATGGTTCGACGAAGCCCACAAGTCGCTCGTCTAACTGCGCGACACCCGTCAAAAAGTGCAGAATGCGCTCGTCAATGCGGAGCCTGCTATTCGTAAGATCAGGACCAGATTGTAATTCTATTAATCGCCATCGTCGCAGCGGCGCATCCGGCGAGAGCGCGCTCCAATGTGAATCCGCCAAAGTACCCAACGCGAGACTGAAAGTCGGGTAATCGCGCCGTGGATCACCGCTGGCTTTGGCACAGACACTTGCAAATTTGGAATCCAACTCAATTCCAGCGCACATCAACAGAATCGCGCGCTCGAATGATGAAAGCCGAAACAGTTTGCAAAGTGTTTCCAATGCGGGCGGCGGAGACATTTCTTCAGCACCAAACCGTTCGGCCGCCGTGCTGCTGTCCAACGCACCGCGCACGGCATCGAGCGCCGCCATCAGATGTCGTTGGTTCGCTTCAGTCCAGTTCATGTGACGGTTAACTTCGGGCCTTTGAATTCGAGTGTGTTGGTGTCCACTTCGAGCGCGCTTTCCGCGCCATCCACGCGGACACGCAGCAGATAGTCACCGAGCTCGACCGAGGCAGGGATTTCGAAGCTAAACGAGTTCGCGGTCGGTGGATCGGTGACTGGCCGGCTCGGCAGCGGAATGACGTAATTGTTGCTGTCGCTGTTTAACAGCAAAGCGACCGATTGCTCGCGACCGATTGGCGGCGCAAAATCGAGCGCCAACGTTCCTCCATGCGCTGCTGTGAACGGAGGAACCGTCGTGATGCGCGGTTGCAAAATGAATGGCGCAACATTCGACTCAAAGCCGCGATGCGGTTCGTTAGGCGTGCCGAAATCAAAATCGTGGATCACCTGCACCGTGCGTACGCCAGGTTGCAGCGTTGCGGGAAGTGCCACCGTTATTTTATCACCGCTTACTGTGGCGGGCGTAGCGATGGCCGTGCCAAATTTTAATTTCGTAACGTCGCCTCGCAGGTTTTGTCCTGAGATTGTCAGCGTTGCCCCGGTGGCAACGATTTCTGGCTCGACGTCTCCGATGAACGGTTGTTGAAACGGCACAACGAACACCTGCCGCTCACGCACAGGTAGCGGTGTCACCGGCGTCACTTCTTCTTCGATAAACACGAGCGAGGCGCGATACGCCGCGGACAGCACATAGGTCGTTTGAAAAAAAACGGACCATAACTTCGAGAGCTCTTCTAACGAGAGCGACAGCGGCGAAAAGCGAACGAAATCAACAGCCCCCGCCAGGTCGGATCTTGCAAGAAATGAATGCGCCTGGACAGCATCCTGAATCATTTTTCGAGTGAGCAGGGGCTGAGTATGCAAATGACGCACTACGCTGCCGAGGACGCGCTGTGCGCCGAGATCGTCGTCGCCGTAAAAACTCATCAGGTAATGCAAATCCAGCGCGACCGCAGGACGCTGAACGACCGCTTGCCCATTGCCGCTGCGAGTCGGCAGATCCCTGTTTCGCACCGCTGCATTCGGCGCGATTTCGTAAAGAAAAATGTTCACACCGACATCAGGTACGCCATGTCCCGGCGCGTCGGGACGGACGGTCGTTGCTGTCGCGCCGGCAACGTCTATGCCAATGGCTGATTGCAATTCCCGCTGCAGCGTGGCGGTCACTGTAGCGACAGCGAGATAATTGCTCATCGCGAACCTCTGGTGCGCTTGCGCAAATAATCTTCGAGCGAAAGCTTCGGCGTCCGGGACTTCGCCTGCTTTGGCGCCGGTGCGGGCGACTGAACTGCGCGGACTTCAACACGACCGATCGTCACGCGAATTATTGGCGGGGATTTTGAAGATCCTTGATCGACACGCGGAAAGTCTCTTCGACGCAATAACTGCGAAGCCGGCGTTTTTGGAAGATTTTCGAAGACCTTGCCGGTGCTGGTTGAACGACCCTCTTCGCCGCGTGACGAAGCGAGTGGAACGACGAGGTGCGTTGTCTTTGGCGCAGCTTCCGCTGGTGCGCCTTTACGTTTGGATGCCGCCGATTTAGGCAGGTGTTCTTCCATCTGATCGGGCACCGATGTGCTGAACTGCGCGGTGCCGGTCTCTTGCATCGAGAGTTCCGATACCGGCGCAGACGTGGACGATTGCTGCTCGTCAAAAATTTCGACGGACCTGGGTTCAAACAACGACGGCACGCGCGGCCGAATCACCGGCGCATCGGTGAAACTGCGCTCAATCAGATTCGAAAGAAAATCGCTCATCCGGTGGCCATCTCCAGATAAGCGCGGCGGCGCGCCGGACTAAGCGACAGAATTTCCGATTCCCTCCAGCCATAGGCGGAGGCGAGTGTGTGAATTTCGCGTAGCAGCCGCCGGGCGGCTGCCGTGATTTCGCGCCACAAGAATGCAACAACATCGAATGCCGCATCCCACTCGTGCGCGCAATTCGGGCAATTCAGCGCAAGATGAATGTCTGCCATCGGGTCGGCGCTCGACATTTTTTTGAGGATTACGGGAACGAAATCTTGATGGTTGCCGCGATTCAATAAGCAGCGTTCAAGCAGTTGCGCGGACGTGTTCACCGCAAGCAAGTCGGCGCTGGTAGGTAACCGAAACCGCACCTCGCGACCATTCGACTGAACAGAAAGTTCAGTAGGCGCCTCAGTTCCCGGCTGCGAAAGAATGTCCGAGCAATGGAAACTCAGTTCGACTTTTTCTCCGCACTCGGGACAATCGGTGATGCCGGTCAGTTCCGGTCCAAACATCCTCTCTCGCAGTGCCAGCAACCGAGCGTCACGCTGACCGATTGTCAAACAAGCAAGCGACTCTGATGAAGCTTCCGGACAGGCTGCGGCGAGTATGGTAAGTGCCCGTAGCAGTGGTGTCTGATTGCTCCCAGACTCCCACACGCTCAACACTTCCGTAGCCGAGAGCGCGTGCATGGCAGCTCAACTCAGTTTGACGGATTGGTGAAACTGGGTTCGCTCGGCTCGGGCACGGTTTGATCGCGTTCCCAGCCTTCGTTTTCCAATTTGATATGCTGGATGGCGACGGCATTCGCGTTGGCATCGAGGTCGGGCAACGATTGAAATTCTGAGACCCAACACCGGTAAATCTTGTACGCGATCGCGAGCTGACCGGCTTCGTTATACATCTCAAGGATGATGTTCTTGCGAAAATCCTTGAGCGACACCTCCGCGCCGAGTCCGGCGCCAAAGTTCCACACCTTGTTGGCCCACTGCTCGAATTCCTTATCATGCGTGACGCCACGTTCGAGTGTGATTGGATCGTATTCGGTTCGGCCGGGTGATTTGCGACTAGTGCTGGGATCGCCGCCTTCGCGATGTTTAATGACTTCGGTCTTCCGATTAAGTCCGCTCACTTTGCAGATGCCTGCGACGTAGCGGCCATCCCATTTGACGCGGAATTGGAAGTTGGGATACGGATCGAACCGGGTGGGATTAACAGTGAATTGAGCCATGGGTTATTGAGAGTTGAGGTTGAAGATTGAGACCTACGTGCCGAGTTGCCCGGCAATTTGTTGAATCTTGATGATGACGAACTCCGCGGGTTTCAGCGGTGCGAAGCCAACGAGAATGTTGACGATGCCGTGATCGATATCGCTTTGAGTGGTGGTCTCGTTGTCGCATTTAACGAAGTACGCTTCCTGCGGCGTCTTGCCTTGAAACGCGCCCTGGCGAAACAAGTCCTGCATGAACGCTCCAAGATTTAGTCGGATTTGCGACCAGAGCGGCTCGTCGTTCGGCTCGAATACCACCCATTTTGTACCGCGATACAAACTCTCCTCCAAGAACAACGCCATGCGGCGCACGGGAATGTATTTCCATTCGGAGGTCTGTTGATCGTTGCCATTGAGCGTTCGCGCGCCCCACGAGACGATGCCGAAAACTGGAAAATTGCGGATGCAATTAATCGCCTGGGGATTTAACACGCCATTCTGATTGTCGGTAAGAGGCACATCGACAGCAGACGCGCCAGTGACGCTTGCTTCTGTTCCAGCAGGCGCTTTCCACACTCCGCGGGTCGCGTCGATGCGTGCATAGATTCCCGCGATAAACCCGCATGGCGGAAATGTGCGTGGGCGATTTCCAAGCAGCGGATCCGGCGCATCGAGCCATGGAAAGTAAAACGCGGCGTTGATTCCGTCCGCACCCGTTAATGTCGTTGGCGGCCCGTTTTGAAGCGAAGTCAGCGTCGCGTCTACAGGACAATCCACTAGCAGCATCGCCCGGTGGTCCCGGCAGTACTTTTCAAGCGCAGGCAGAACGTCCTTGTTTGTCTCACCCGGGATGCAAAGGATGTTGAACAGGTCAACGTGGTCGAGCAGGTCGATCCCGCTGCCATTGCCTGGGACCAGGGCAGCCTCGAAATCTCCACCGTCATTGGGTCCAAGGACGTCGCCGTCAAGGCCACCAGCCAGCGGAGTATCGCCATCGGCTGGCTGGCTGGCACCCGTAACGCTCGCTTCAATGATCGCCGAACTTTCGGTCACAACCGAGCCGACGAATCGGCTGTCGGAAGAACTCATCGAAAGATTTTCAAACGACTCCGGTATGGCTTCGTCCGGTGTGCCGGCTTTGTAAACAACGGCTAGTCCGAATCGGTCGTTGTCCGGTGCGGGTCGAGCTTTTATTCGGATGGTGTAGTCGTTCGCCCATCCGCCCGGGTTCTTTGCCTTCAAGAAGAGATCATTCAATGTCACCTTGGCGGTGTCCGCATTACTCGCAACGAGGCGGATAGCGTAACATTGTTGACCGCCGTTGAGGAAAAAGTGGTACACGGCGTATCCGAGCAGACTGCGCGAATCCAAGCCCGCAAACTCACGCTCATAATCGGAAAAGCTAAGAATCAGTGCCGCTTCGTCGGTCGCGCCTCTTGGCGCCCAACCGATAAACGCCGCGATGGAAGTTGCGACGCCTGTAATCGTGTGAACGCCGCTTGGAATTTCTTCGATGTAAACGCCGGGATAAGTAGTTACGACAGGCATAATGAGGAGAGTATGGGTTTGATCTTGCAATCATTCGGTAACGGACCGCAGCTCGACGGGAGCAGCGGTTTCGAAAAAGTGTGAAGCCCGAAAGAAATCCTGAAGCGAGCCTGTCCGGCCAGATGGACACCCTCAGCCGCCCCGATCTCTTTAGTCGTCATCGGATCGTCGCCGGGGGGAATTGACGTTTATGCACGCGGGGCAAACCCGTCAAGCCCTAAGTAAAAAAATAATCAACCCCTAAAGAGAATTGGATTCAGTTCCTAGGTTAGCCTACGCGTAAGACTGACGGTTCGAGTTGCTCCCTCGAAGCTCGGCTGTTGCGGTTCGCGGCTTCAACCGGCGTCGCGTGCGTACCAATCCACTTTGCGAGTGACGTACATGACGATTGCAAGGACAACAAAAAGCGCGATTGCGCCCATCAGTAACGCATAATCCTGCTGCCGCAGAGTGATGTAGAGAAACAGATAAACGCCAGCCAGCCCTGCGCCGATCATGAATGTGCGCACGCCGCCTCCGAGGAAAAACCGGCAATACCACGTGATCAACAGCGTCGATGCTGCTGCCGCGATCAGGTAAGCCCAACTGAATCCGATAAATTCCGAGATCGACAACAGCAGCAGATAAAATAAACAAAGCGCCGCGCCCACCATCAGATATTGGAACGGATGGATTTTTTGGCGCGCCGTGACTTCGAACAGAAAGAACGCTGTGAACACGAGCACGAGAAAAAGTACGCCGTATTTAATCGAACGTTCGACGTAACGATACGCGTCGAGAATCGACAGGAATTGCGCACCGAAAAGCGAATTCGAAACCGACTGCGTCGTAAAACGCTCGTTGCCGGTGCGGCTCGTCCAAGATTGTGGGTAATCCCGACCATAGTATGAAACTTTCCATTTTGCCTCGAAGCCGTCCGGGCGAACTGATCGTTCCGCCGGAAGAAATGCGCCGCGAAATCCCGGGTCAGGCCAGTTCGACGTCAATGTGGCTTCGTTTTGCACGCCGAACGGCGCGAAGAAAATTCCCTCGCTGCCATTAAAATCCAGCGGGATCGAGAATTGAACCTCCGTCCCAATTGGCTGATCGGTGCCGAGCAATGCTGTCGCGCCTGTTGTATATCCGGGGACTTGTGAGCCGGGTAACATTGGACGTTTTGTCCCGCCCCAATCGAGCACGATCGCCTCACGCGTGCCGCGCAGATCATTGATCGCAATCGTGACAAACGCGTCCTTCCATTGCACATCCTTCAGCTCGATCTTTAGCGGCCCAAAATCCGGCGGTGCGAATTTTCCTGAAAGGACGGTCTGCGCGCGATAGACCACCGCTTCATAAATCCCGCGATGCAACTTCTGTGTCTGCACCGTTCCAGAAATGCTCAGCGCTTCTGGCAGAAAATAAGCGTTTGCGGTGGCAGTCTCTTCCACTTCACGCCGTTCTACTTTTCCGTCCGGCGCCGGAATTTCTTTCACCGTTTTAAACTTGTATTGATACGGAATTCCGAGCACTGGCCCGATTACATTTTGTTCCTTGCCCCATGACGACGTGATATCAGCCACGGCTTCATTCCGACGTTGTAACCGCTCATTTAGCACACCCGTGATCATCGCGAGCGGAATGAGCAGCACCAGAACTAGCGCGCCGACTCCCAGCAATTTGAGAATCGTGCTATGACGTCTTCCAAACCACGGCTGCGACTTTGGCAAGGGGGGCGGCGCTTGAACTTCGGGCATGCCGCGATGTTCAATCAAAGAAGAGTCGCTCGGTCAATGTTTATCATCGGCTTAGCCGGCGCTGTAGCCACGACCCTGTTTGCCGTCTCACCGATGGAAAATGCAGTTAGGAAGAACCGGCCGCAGGCCGGTGGCTACAACATTTCTCAATCGCTAGGCGTGCTTTGACCACTGTCGGCGAATTCGGGACGCCTCGCGCATGAAGTTCGGGTTCCGGATTATTTTCGTAGGGCTCTCATGCGCTGAATCACTTCGCACAAACCTCGAAAGGCAATCGATCAAGCGTCTCCCCCGCCAGTTCACCAACTCCTGACTGATGCAATGCAAGCCATTCTGTTCGCACAGCGCGCGAAATATTTTAGCGGTCATCGTGGGATTTCGATGATGCGCCCAGTCGAGAATCTTCGCCTTGATCAACGGCTTCGAGAGCGCCTCCGGAAGCCGTTCTCGCGGCGAATTAACGTATTCGCCAAAGTTCGAATGATGAATGAAACCTTTGCCGCCGATTTTCAGCTTCGCTCCAAGTTGGCGCAGGTATTCTTCGACGATTTCCCGGTCCGGGTGCACAAACGAATCGAAACTGAAAACGAAATCCACTGACACGTCGGGAATCATGGATAATGAGCGACCGTCATTCAGGACGCAGCGGACATGCGAAACACTCGCAAACCGCTGCCGGCACGCTTCGATGCAATCGTTCGATTTATCAACCGCCCACAGTTCGTTGCAATAATCCTTCAGGTAGTGCGTCCACCGCCCGAACCCTGGCGCGATTTCCAAAATCGTGTCCGCGGGTAGACACTCGCGAATCCGCGGAAAAATTGTGCCAGCCCATTGCGCAGCAGAGCTGCCCCAGGGTTGTGACCATTCCTCGCCCGCCTCTTTCCAATCGTACTTCATTCTTAGAATGGCTGGGGCC
>Ga0126377_10002167_pt1 | contig 13398 bp, 13 predicted proteins | sample PanSoiMetPlot_22_FD_92647 | JGI IMG/M metagenome (GOLD analysis project Ga0126377, IMG submission 92647) | Tropical forest soil microbial communities from Panama - MetaG Plot_22 | ecosystem: Environmental > Terrestrial > Soil > Tropical forest > Bulk soil | place: Panama | collected 2016-02-17
GCTCAACAAGACCTCAGACACAGAATTTCAAGCCGTTGCAACGACAAAGATTGGTCCGGTAAAGGCCCGGTTTAAAGGCAGGGTACAGTTGAGCGATCTCAACCCCCCCAACGGCTACAAGATTTCTGGCGAAGGTGATGGCGGCGTCGCCGGATTTGCAAAGGGCGGTGCAACTGTCGCGCTCACCGAGAAGGACGGTGGCACTTTGCTGACATACAACGTGGAGGCGCAAATCGGGGGGAAGCTTGCCCAGCTTGGGCAGCGCCTGGTCAACGGCGCGGCCAAGAAACTCGCCGACGATTTCTTCCAGAAATTCGCAACGTCCGTCTCAAATTCCTGACAAAGGCAACGATCACCGCAGTTTGAAGCGGTTTTCCTGCCCTCAATCCCTTGACCCGGCCCGCACTCGGGGTTCAGACTTATTCCTGTTCCAAGCTGTGATCGGGCTGAAATCGGCACGATTCCGCGATTGAACCGCCGCCGCTTGCATATTTGGGGGCGAAAAGAGGGCCTTTGGCCCCAAAATGGGAGGAGGGTTCATGGCTTCCGTGTCCATGACGGTGAATGGCAAAGCCGTCGCCGGTGACGTCGAAGCGCGCACGCTTCTGGTGCAATTTCTGCGCGAGAATTTGCGGCTGACCGGCACGCATGTCGGCTGCGACACATCGCAGTGCGGTGCCTGCGTGGTCCACATCGACGGGATCGCCGTCAAGTCATGTACGACGCTCGCCTTGCAGTGTGAGGGTGCCAAGGTCACGACCATCGAGGGATTGGCAGAACCGAACGGCCCGCTGCATCCAATGCAGGAGGCGTTTCGCGAGCACCATGGTCTCCAGTGCGGGTTCTGCACGCCCGGAATGATAATGGCTGCGCTCGATATCGTGCGGCGGCACGGCAATGAACTCGACGAACGCACCATTCGAGAACAGCTCGACGGAAACATCTGCCGCTGTACCGGCTACCACAACATCGTCAAGGCGATTGCTGCTGGAGCAAAGGCCATGGCCAAGGGCGGTGCTCGTCAAGCCGCCGAATAACGTCATTCCAACGGGAGGAGACCGCCATGAGCGCGACCGGTATCGGCGCGGCGGTGCGCCGGAAGGAAGATCTCCGCTTCATTACGGGCAGAGGCCAATACACTGACGACGTGATCCGGCCACGCGAAACGCGGGCGGTATTTGTGCGCTCGCCGCACGCCCACGCGAAGATAAAAGGCATCGACACGAGCGCAGCCAAAACGATGCCCGGCGTGATCGCCGTGCTCACGGGCGCTGAACTTGCAAACGACAAGATCGGAAATCTTATTTGCGGGTGGATGATTCACTCCAAGGACGGCACGCCGATGAAAATGGCGCCGCATCCGGCGCTGGCTGTCGGCAAGGTCAATCACCAGGGAGACGCAGTCGCTGTCGTCATAGCTGAAACGCAGGTGCAAGGCCGTGACGCCGCCGAAAAAATCAAGATCGATTACGAACCGCTTCCAGCGGTGACTGACCCTGGAAAAGCCAAGTCCGGTCCGCCAATTCACGAGCTTGCGCCTAAGAACACGATCTATGAATGGTCGCTCGGCGACGCGAAAGCGGTCGATGCAGCCTTCGCCTCCGCCAAGCACGTGACCAAGCTTGATATCGTCAACAACAGGTTGGTGCCCAATGCGATCGAGCCGCGTGCGGCGCTTGCCGAGTACGACGCCGGCACCGATCAGCTGACGCTTTGGAATACGACCCAGAATCCGCATGTGTCTCGCTTGGTGATTGCCGCTTTTGTCGGCATGGCGCCGGAGCACAAGCTGCGCGTTATCGCTCCGGACGTCGGCGGGGGCTTCGGCTCCAAGATTTTCATCTACCCGGAAGAGGTCGTCTGTCTATGGGCCGCCCGCAAGGTAGGCCGGCCGGTCAGGTGGACAGCGGATCGGTCGGAGTCGTTCGTGACCGATGCGCATGGCCGCGATCACGTGACACATGCCGAGCTTGCGCTCGATGCGAACGGAAAAATTCTGGCGATGCGCGTCAAAACGATCGCTAATCTTGGCGCCTATATGTCCACTTTCTCTTCGTCAGTGCCGACCTATCTCTACGCGACATTGCTGTCAGGTCAGTACGACATTCCGCAAATCTATTGCGAAGTTGACGCGGTCTACACAAACACCGTTCCGGTCGATGCCTATCGTGGTGCTGGCAGACCCGAGGCGACATTTGTCGTTGAACGCCTGGTCGAGGTGGCGGCGCGACAGATGGGAATTGATCCGGCCGATCTGCGTAAGCGCAACTTCGTCAAATCTTTCCCGCATCAAACGCCGGTCATCATGGCCTACGACGCCGGCGACTATAACGCTTCACTTAGAAAGGCCCTCGATCTTGCTGACGTCAAAGGTTTCAACAAACGCAAGCGCGAAGCGGCCCGCCACAACAAGCTGCGTGGTCTGGGCTATTCGACCTATATCGAAGCCTGCGGGATTGCGCCCTCGCAGGCAGTTGGCTCGCTGGGATGCGGCGTTGGCCTGTGGGAGAGCGCCGAGGTGCGCGTTAATCCGACCGGTAGCGTGGAAGTTCTGACGGGCACGCACGCGCATGGGCAGGGCCATGAGACCACCTTCGCCCAGCTCGTATCGGAGCGGCTCGGCATCCCGTTCGAGAACGTTTCGATCGTGCATGGCGACACCGACAAGGTGCAGTTCGGAATGGGCACCTACGGATCGCGCTCTGGCGCGGTCGGCATGTCTGCGGTCGTCAAGGCCCTCGACAAGATCGAAGCCAAGGCGAAGAAAGTGGCCGCGCACATGTTGGAGGCGGCGGAAGGCGACATCGTCTTCAAGGATGGAAAATTCACCGTCGCTGGCACCGACAAGTCGGCGGCTTGGGGCGATGTCGCGCTCAATGCCTACATCGCGCACAAATTTGCCGGGCAGGAGCTCGAGCCCGGATTAAAGGAAACGAGCTTCTACGATCCGACCAATTTCACGTTTCCCGCAGGTTGTCATATTTGCGAGGTCGAAATCGATCGAGAGACCGGCAAGACCGAGATCGTCAATTGGACCGCTGTCGACGATTTCGGGACAGTCGTCAATCCGATGATCGTCGAGGGACAGGTACACGGCGGCATCGCGCAGGGCATCGGTCAGGCATTGCTGGAGGGCGCCATCTACGACCAGGATGGCCAGCTCGTAACCGGATCTTTGATGGACTACTGCATGCCGCATGCGCACGATCTACCCTCATTTCAGGTCGGCCTCACCGAAACAAAGGCGCCTTCGAATCCGCTTGGCATCAAAGGCTGCGGCGAGGCAGGAGCGATCGCCGCGCCCGCCGCGGTGATCAACGCCATCACCGATGCGATTGGCTCAGAGGACATCACAATGCCCGCGACTGCGCAGGCGGTCTGGGCTGCACTCAAACATGCGCAACCGCGTCAGGCCGCGTAGGGAGACCTTATATGTACAATTTTACATTCCATCGTCCGACCACTGTCCGCCAAGCGGCCGGTCTGCTGGGCCGCAACCCCGACGCCAAGCTGTTGGCGGGCGGGCATTCGCTCCTGCCGGTGATGAAACAGCGCCTCGCGCAACCTTCGGCGCTCATCGACCTGTCTTTGGTCGAAGGAATGAGCGGCGTCGAGCAAAAGGGCCGGTCCATAGTGATCGGCGCCATGACGCGCCATGCCGATGCAGCCAATTCGCCGGTGCTTCAGCAATTGCTTCCCGGTCTTGCTTCGGTGCCGGCCTCCGTCGGAGATCCGCAGGTGCGCAACCGCGGCACGATTGGCGGCTCGATCGCGAACAATGATCCGAACGCCGACTACCCGGCGGCGTGCCTTGGTCTCGGCGCGACGATCATTACCAACAAGCGCCGCATTGCGGCCGATGATTTCTTCACCGGCATGTTCTCAACAGCACTCGAGGATGGTGAGATCATCACCAAAGTAAGTTTCCCGATTGCCAAGAAGGCGGCCTACGAAAAGTTCAAGCATCCGGCTTCGGGCTTCGCTCTCGTTGGCGTGTTCGTCTCGAAGCGTGGCGCCGATATCCGCGTGGCAGTGACCGGGGCCGGAGCAAACGGCGTATTCCGCGTGAAGTCTTTTGAAGAGGCGCTCAAGAAGCGCTTCGCCGCCAAGTCAATTGAAGGCATGACGATACCCGCCAACGGTATGAACAGCGACATACACGCTAGTCCCGAATACCGCGCGCACTTGGTTGGCGTTCTGGCACGGCGCGCGCTCGCCAAGGCAACGGCGTGAACAAACATTCATAGTCGGCTGCCCGACATAACACGTCCACATTTCATCCTGAGCATCGACCGCTCAGGAACCGATGCGCGAGCGCCGCGTTGGAGCGACGGGCGCGCAACAGTGCAGGTCAATGTGGTCGAGATCTTTCCAATCTTTGTCGTGATGCTAACCGCTGCAGCCATGGCGCTCGTTCGCCTGAGCGTTTAGCGCGCCAAAAAAATCGAAGGCTCATTTGTCTGGCCGGTCGAGCTCCGCAAGCAGATCGTGGAGATCGAGTGGGTTCGTGTACATCTGCAACGAGCCGTCCGGCTTTTTCGGCCATTTGTCTTTTGGGCGATCCCAATAGAGCTCGACGCCGTTGTCGTCGGGATCGCGCAGATAGAGCGCTTCGCTCACGCCATGGTCGCTGGCGCCTTCGAGCGGAATCTTCGCAACGATAAGCCGGCGTAGAGCGTCGGCGAGGAGCTTGCGAGTCGGGTAAAGAATGGCCGTATGGTAAAGGCCAGTGGTGCCGGGCGCGGGCGGCGACCCGCCGCGGCTCTCCCAGGTATTGAGGCCGAGGTGATGATGATAGCCGCCGGCCGATATGAAGGCCGCACCTGGCCGACTTGTGGTGAGCGTAAATCCCAGCACCCCGCAGTAGAAATCGAGTGCCCTTTGCAGATCGGCAACCTTCAGATGGACATGGCCAATCCGCACCCCGGGGTCGATCGTGGGGAATTGAAGGGCCTCTTTCTCAAGGATTATGGGCTTGCTCATAGGTAAATCCTGGCTGTCGGGGCCTTCGTTCCCTACATGTAAGACACGAGCGTGGTAGGATAAAGTCCCCGCATGACCGACAAGACCCTCCCGAACTCCATCGATTCAACTCTCGATCTGCTGGCGAAGGCCGACTACATCGCCGACCGTTCGCTGGCGACTGTGCTTTATCTTGCGCTCAAAATGGGGCGGCCGCTGTTCGTGGAGGGCGAGGCAGGCGTCGGCAAAACTGAAATCGCCAAGGTACTGGCCACGACGCTCGGGCGCCGGCTTATTCGACTGCAGTGCTATGAGGGACTGGATGTTGCTGCCGCCGTCTACGAGTGGAATTACGGCGCGCAGATGATAGCCATCCGTCTTGCCGAAGCGGAAGGCGAGGGCGACAGGGCTCGCATCGAGCACGACGTCTTTTCCGAGCGTTTCCTTATCAAGCGCCCGTTACTTCAGGCCCTGGAGCCAGATCCCGCAGGCGCACCCGTGCTCCTGATCGACGAAATCGACCGGACTGATGAAGCCTTCGAAGCCTTTCTTCTGGAAGTGCTCGCCGACTTCCAGGTGACCGTGCCTGAACTCGGCACTGTGAAAGCAGCAAATCCGCCGATCGTCGTTGTGACGTCGAACCGCACGCGCGAGGTGCACGACGCGCTCAAGCGCCGGTGCCTTTACCACTGGGTCGGTTATCCAGATGCCGCGCGCGAGTTGAAGATTCTCCGTGCGAAAGTCCCCGGCATCGCAAAAAAATTGTCGGAGCAAGTGGTCGCCTTCGTGCAGGCCCTGCGCAAGGAGGACTTGTTCAAGTCGCCGGGCGTCGCCGAGACACTGGATTGGGCCGGCGCGCTGACCGAGCTCGATGTTGTGGCGCTCGATCCCGCGACTGTATCCGACACGCTCGGCGTGCTCCTGAAATATCAGGACGACATCGCCCGCCTCGACGGCACAAAGGTGAAGGCCTTGCTCGACGAGGTGAAATCGGAGCTAAGGGCTGCGGAGTAACGTCATGGCCGCGCCCGAAGGACGTCTTGCGGAAAACATAGTCTACTTTGCACGAGCCTTGCGCGCGGCCGGGATGCCGGTCGGACCAGGCTCCGTGCTGGACGCCCTCGAGGCGCTGAGCGTCGCACGCGTTGGCGCGCGCGCCGACTTTTACTGGACACTGCATGCCGTGTTCGTGAAACGGCATGAACATACAATTCTCTTCGATCAGGCATTTAGAATCTTCTTCCGGAAACGCGGGTACATCGAGAAACTTATCGCATCGATGATTCCGCAAACCATCGAGCCGACGGCGAAATCGCCCGCCCCCGGCGCGCAACGCATTCAGGAAGCGCTGTTTTCCGGACTCAACGAGCGTGCGCAGGATCAATCGGAAATTGAGGTCGATGCACGGCTGACAGTCTCCGATCGGGAAGTTCTGCAGAAGAAAGACTTTGCGCAAATGACGGCAGCGGAAATCGCGGTGGCCAAGGACGCGATCGCGCGCCTGAGGCTGCCCCTTGATGAGGTCCGCACAAGGCGGCTTACGCAACATCGGCGTGGCCACCTCATCGACATCCGGCGCACCCTGCGCGCCAGCATGAAGGCGGGCGGCGCAGTCATAGACTTGAAATATCTCGGACCGCGAGTGAAGGAGCCGCCGATCGTCGCGTTGCTCGATATCTCCGGCTCAATGAGCGAGTACACGCGGCTGTTTCTGCATTTCCTGCATGCGGTCACTGACGCCCGCAAGCGCGTCACGACATTTCTCTTTGGTACGCGGCTGACCAATGTTACTCGCGCGATCCAGCAGCGCGATCCCGATGAAGCGCTCGCAGCGTGCTCGGCCAACGTGGCCGACTGGTCGGGCGGCACGCGCATTGCCTCGTCGCTTCACATATTCAACAAGCAGTGGGCGCGCCGGGTGCTGGGGCAGGGCGCCGTGGTGCTGCTGATTACCGACGGGCTTGAGCGCGATGCCGACGATACGCTCGCCTTCGAAATCGATAGGCTTCATCGATCGTGCCGGCGGTTGATATGGCTGAATCCGCTGCTTCGTTTTCACGCCTTCGAAGCCCGCGCCAAAGGTGTGCAAGCCATGTTGCCACACGTTGATGAGCTTCGGCCAATCCACAATCTTGACTCGATGAAGGAGCTTGTGCGCGCTTTATCCGGTGCGCCGGCAAAAGGCTACAATCCGAAAGACCTGCTTAAGCAGGTTGCGTGATGGAGGACTGCGATGCTTTCGCGCGATGAAGACATACTCAAGGCTGCCGAGGAATGGCGCAAAAACGGGCGCGAGGTTGCGCTCGCTACGGTGGTTGAGACATGGGGGTCGGCCCCGCGGCCGGTCGGCTCGAACCTGGTCATCGACAATGAAGGTAACTTCCTCGGATCGGTGTCGGGAGGCTGCGTCGAGGGGGCCGTGGTGACCGAAGCAATGGATGTGATCGAGAGCGGCAAGCCGAAAATGCTTGAATTCGGCGTCGCCGATGAAACGGCTTGGAAAGTCGGACTTTCCTGTGGAGGCACCATTCGTGTCTATGTGGAGAAGGTAGGCTGAGGTGAATCTCGACGTTCTGCATGTCCTGAATGCCGAGCGCGCGGCGCGCCGCGCGGCCGTGCTCGTGACCAATGTTGCAAGCGGCGAGCAGCGATTGGTCAAGGCTGGTGCGGTTGCTAAGGACCCCTTGAAGGAGGTCTTGGACAAGCGACTGCGGATGGCCAAGAGCGGTATGGAGGAAACGCCGCAAGGGCGTTTTTTCCTGACGGTCTATGTACCGTCGCCGCGGTTGGTGATCACCGGCGCGGTTCACATCAGCCAGACGCTCGCACCGATCGGGCAATTACTTGGTTATGACGTGACGATTGTTGACCCGCGCACCGCCTTTGCTTCGATCGAACGGTTTCCCGACGTGAAGGTGATCGCCGAGTGGCCGGATGTGGCATTGCCGCCGCTTGGTATCGATCACTACACTGCGTTTGTTGCGCTCACACACGATCCAAAGATCGACGATCCGGCACTTAAGCATGCGCTTGCGCGTGACTGCTTCTATATCGGCGCCCTCGGATCGAGGAAGACGCACGCCCGGCGTGTGGAGCGCTTGAAGCAAGACGGACTCAGCGATGCGGACATCGCCCGCATCCATGCACCGATAGGGCTCGACATCGAAGCAGTGTCGCCCGCCGAGATTGCGGTTGCGATCATGGGCCAGATTACGCAGGTGCTGCGGCAGAGAGCGGAGGCGGCATGAAATTCGGCTCCGTCCCCGTCGCCGATGCCGTCGGCGCAACAGCGGTGCACTCGATCCGCCAGGGCGATTTCGTCCTCAAGAAAGGAACGCTTATCGGAACGGCGGAAATCACGGCCCTCAAGAAGGCAGGCGTGAAGGAAATCACCGTCGCTCGCCTTGAGCCCGGCGATGTCTCGGAGGATCAGGCAGCGGCCGATATCGCGGCGACGATCGCAGGAGAAGGCGCCCGCACCGATCGGGCATTCACCGGCCGCTGCAATCTGTTCGCTGAAAGCGCTGGTATTCTTGTTGTCGACAGGGACACCGTCGATGCACTCAATCGGATCGACGAGGCCGTCACGCTGGCGACCCTGCCGGCGTACAAGCCGGTGGTCGAAGGCGAAATGATCGCCACCGTCAAAATTATTCCTTTTGCGGTATCGAAATCCGCGCGCGATCAGGCCGTGACCGCGGCTGCAAAAGGCAGACCGGTTATTCGTGTTGCGCCGTACAGGCTGCGCAGGATCGGCGTGGTGTCAACGCTGCTGCCCGGTCTTGCTCCGAAGGTCATCGAAAAGACCCTTAAGATCACGGCCGCGCGCATTGCTCCGGCCGGTGCGACCATCATTGCCGAAAAAAGAGTGCCACATGATCAAACCGCGCTGGCGCGCGCGATCGATGAACTTCTCGGTGCCGGCGCAGAACTTGTTATTGTTTTCGGTGCTTCCGCGATAGCGGATCGGCGCGACGTCATCCCGGCGGCTATCGAGGCAGTCGGCGGCGACATCGAGCACTTCGGCATGCCGGTAGACCCGGGAAACCTGATGCTGATCGGCAAGGCGCGGGGCCAACCGGTGCTCGGCGCTCCCGGTTGCGCCCGCAGCCCGAAAGAGAATGGTTTTGACTGGATCCTCATGCGGCTGCTTGCCGGATTGCCCGTCTCTCGTGCGGATGTAACCGGCATGGGCGTCGGCGGGCTGCTGATGGAAATCGTCACACGTCCGCAACCGCGCGAAGAACGGACGCCGGAGACCGGACGCCGTGTCGCAGCATTGGTGCTGGCCGCAGGACGTTCAACTCGGATGGGTGCCGTCAACAAGATGCTTGCTGAGATCGGAGGCAAGTCATTGGTCCGCATAGCGGCTGAACAGGCAGTCGCTTCGCACGCCCAGCCCGTTATTGTTGTGACCGGCCACGAGCACGAAAAGGTTGAAGCTGCGCTCAAGGGGCTGCCGGTTCGCTTTGTGCACAATCCGGACTATGCGGAAGGACTTGGGACTTCACTCAAGGCTGGCATTGCGACGGTGCCGGAAGAGGCTGACGCCGCGATTGTCTGCCTCGGCGACATGCCGCAGGTCGATGCCGCGTTGATCAACCGGCTGATTGCGGCACTCGATCCGGAGCGCGGCGCGCTTGTGGTCGTGCCGAGCATCGATGGCAGGCGCGGCAATCCAGTGGTTTGGTCGCGCCGTTTTTTCCACGATCTGATGGCGATCCAGGGAGATGTCGGCGCACGTCACCTGATCGGCAATTATTCTGAAGCCGTCGTCGAAGTGCCTGTCGCTGGGGAAGCGGCGCTGATCGATGTGGACACTCCCGAGTCGCTTTTGGCCGTCAAGGCCGAAATTGAGCGCGCCTGAGATTCGAATCATTGATCGCCCTGGCCGACTCGCTCCTAGCTGAGCACTACAGCAGGGAAGGGCGATGCTTCACGTCTATGCCCCGGTAATGCGCGCGCTTGTGGTCATGGCCCTCGTGCTTGCCACCGCCACGCTGATGCTTGTTGCCGTCAACACCGCGCGCGCGACAATTGCGGGCGTTCTGATCTAACCCTTTATTAAAACAAAGAAATTCAGGTGGCTTGCACCTCGGTCATGTTTGTCTTAGATTATGACTGACCGGTCAGTCATGTAGGTGCAGTGATGCGTCGTGTAGCCGGGTTTCGAAAATCGGCAGCGGGCCGTGCGGGCCGCCGCAAGCGTGCCACCGAGGCGGCGCGGACCGCCGCCGTTCCGGCAAGTCCCGGGCGCAAGGCGCGCAGTGAAGAGCGCCGCGAGGCAATTCTGGCCGCCGCCCTTGATGAATTTTCCAGCCGTGGTTTCGAGGCCGCCCGCCTTGAGGATGTGGCGCGCCGCGCAGGCGTCGCAAAAGGAACGATCTATCTCTACTTCCGCGACAAGGAGAGTCTGTTCCAGGAACTGATCCGGACGATGCTCACGCCTCTGGTTGGAACAATCGAGGCAATGGGTCAGGCCGACGTGCCGCTGCCGGCTCTGGCCGATCGCATTGTCGATCTGTTCGTCAGTCAGGTTTACGAAACGCGGCGGAAAGATGTCGTGCGCCTCATGATTTCGGAAGGGCGCCGCTTTCCAAAGCTTGCCGAATTCTACTATCGCGAGGTTCTTTCCCGCATCATCGCAGCCGTCCGAATGCTGCTGCAGCGGGCTGCCGCACGCGGCGAAGTGCCGGCGAGCCTCGCGGAGTTTCCACAAATCATTGCCGCCCCAGGACTTGTCGCCATTATCTGGAACGGCTTGTTCGAACGTTACGAGCCGCTCGACGTTCGCAAGATGATGAAGACGCATCTCGACCTGTTGTTCGCGCAGCGGAGAGTGCCATGAACAGGATTTTTGTCGGTCTTGTTCTGATTTGCGCGACGCTTGTGCTTGCGGATTGCGGCAACAGCAACGATCGCATTCTGCAAGGCTGGGTCGAGGCTGAGCTGATTTTCGTTTCTCCCGACGAGCAGGGACGCGTCGAAACTCTGAAAGTTCGCGAAGGCGATCGCGTCAAGAAAGGCGATCTGCTGTTTACCGTGGACGACGACCTGCAAAAGGCGGACGTCACCGTGCGGAATACTGCTGTCATCAATGCTCAGCAAGCCTTCGATCGCGCCAAGGAATTGCTGAAGTCGTCCGCTGGCACACAAAAGACCTTCGACGATGCCGAGGCCGCGTTGCGCCAGGCCAAAGCCAATCTTGAATGGGCGCAGACGAGGCTTGCTCGCCGCAACGCTCACAGTCCGGGTGACGGCACAATCGAACAGATTTATTACCGGCCGGGCGAGACAGTACCGGCTGGCCGGCCGGTCGTGGCCTTGCTGCCGCCGGGCAACCTGAAGATCCGGTTTTTCGCGCCACAGGCGGTGTTGCCTGAACTCAAATACGGGGACGTTGTCGGAGTATCCTGCGACGGTTGCGACACGGGCCTCACTGCGAAGATCAGCTTCATCGCGCGCAGCGCTGAATTCACGCCGCCCGTGATCTACAGCCAGGAGGAACGCGCCAAGCTTGTGTTCCTGATCGAGGCGCGGCCGGAGCAACCGGAGAAATTCCGCGTCGGCCAGCCTGTGACAGTCACTTTGCCGCAAGGGTCCCCGAGATGAATGAGGCCGACATCGTCATCGATGTGCACGGTCTGACAAAAAAATTCGATGGCCGTGCGGTCGTGCGCAACCTTTCGATGCAGGTCAAGCGCGGCACGATCTACGGCTTCCTTGGCCCGAACGGCTCCGGCAAGACGACGACGATCCGAATGTTGTGCGGCCTGCTGACACCGGATGAAGGCACCGGTACTTGCCTGGGCTACGACATTCGTACCGAAACGGACAAGATCAAGCTGCAGGTCGGATACATGACGCAGCGCTTCAGCCTGTACCAGGACCTGTCGGTCCGCGAAAATCTCGAGTTCATCGGCCGCATTTATGGGATCGCGCGACCGGCGGCCGCGGCGCGTGCCGCCATCGAACGTCTCGGCTTGAACGGCCGCGAAGACCAACTTGCCGGCGAATTGTCTGGCGGCTGGAAACAACGGCTGGCGCTGGGCGCCTGCACACTACCAAGTCCGAAATTGCTTCTGCTCGACGAGCCGACCGCCGGTGTCGACCCAAAAGCGCGGCGCGAATTTTGGAACGAAATCCACGCGCTGGCCGCCGAAGGCCTGACGGTGCTGGTCTCGACCCACTACATGGACGAAGCCGAACGCTGCCATGAGATCGCTTATATCGCCTACGGGGAACTGCTGGCACACGGCACCGTCGAAGAGGTCATCGAGTCCTCGCATCTGACGACCTACATCGTCAGCGCCCACGGAGGTGAGGGGCTCAACGCGCTCGCCGAGGAGCTCAACAACAAGCCAGGTATCGACATGGTGGCTCCGTTCGGCACCAGCCTGCACGTGTCGGGACGCGATGCCAGCAAGCTCGATGCCGCGATCGACCCGTATCGGAAACGCAAAGATCTCGAGTGGCAGCATTCGGAGCCTTCGCTCGAAGACGTCTTCATCGACCTGATGGGCAGGGCTCGGGACAATTTCCAATGAGCCACGTGTTGCCCACCCAAGCGCCGCATCGGATCCGCGGCAATTTCTGGACCAGGACCTGGGCGGTCCTGGTGAAAGAATTCATCCAGCTCAAGCGCGACCGCGTGTCGTTCGCCATGATCATCATGGTCCCGCTCATTCAGCTGCTGCTGTTTGGCTACGCCATCAACACCAATCCCCGTCACTTGCCGACCGCCGTGCTGCTCCAGGAAAACAGCGACCTCGGCCGCTCCATCCTGGCGGCGCTCAAGAACACAGACTATTTCAACGTGATCGAGCGGCCGAGTAGCGAAGCCGAACTCGACGAGATGCTCGCATCCGGCAAGATTTTGTTCGGCATCGAAATCCCGCGCAATTTCGAGCGGTCGGTCCGGCGCGGCGACAAGCCCGCGATGTTGATTGTTGCCGATGCGACCGATCCCGTGGCGGCAAGCGCGGCCGTGAGCGCACTCGGGCAGGTGGTGCAAATGGCGCTGACGCATGACCGGGGCTTGCCGGCAACCAGCGCGCCGCTGTTCGAAATCAGGACGCACCAGCGTTACAATCCGGCCGGTCTGACACAGCTCAACATCGTGCCTGGCCTGGTCGGCACCATTCTGACCATGACAATGCTCATCTTCACCGCGCTTTCGGTGACACGCGAGATTGAGCGCGGCACGATGGAAAACCTCCTGGCGATGCCGATCTCGCCGGTCGAGATCATGCTCGGCAAGATTATCCCGTACATCATCGTCGGTTTCGTGCAGGCAGCGACGATCATAGCCATCGGCGTGCTGCTGTTCGGCGTGCCGATCCTCGGCAATCTCTTCGTACTGGCCGGCCTGACCGCGCTGTTCATCACAACCAATCTGTCGGTCGGCTACACCTTTTCGACGGTGGCGCAGAATCA
>Ga0126377_10002168_pt1 | contig 13397 bp, 10 predicted proteins | sample PanSoiMetPlot_22_FD_92647 | JGI IMG/M metagenome (GOLD analysis project Ga0126377, IMG submission 92647) | Tropical forest soil microbial communities from Panama - MetaG Plot_22 | ecosystem: Environmental > Terrestrial > Soil > Tropical forest > Bulk soil | place: Panama | collected 2016-02-17
CGAGCGACCGGCGCACGTACTCGACGGCCTGTGACGCGAACTCGAGCACCTGCTCGGGGCCGGAGCCGCCATCCCCGTCGCCTTGTGGCGCTGAGCTGGAGCGCGGCGTCCGTCTCATCGAGGCAGTGTGACGCTGCACAGCATGCCGGTCAAGCCGCCGCGGGTCTTCGCGCCGACGGCGCTCCGTGGTAACTCCTCCTCGATGTCCTCCGGCCCAGGGCTCTCGCAGGCGCGCTATCGCGGCCCGCTCGGCGCCACGCGCCGCGAGCACGTGCACCACGCCTGCGACTGCGGCGTCCTGCACTCGGTCGATGTGGTGGTGGCCGTCGACAGCCAGACCGATCCGCTGCTGGCGCGGCGGCTGCGCGACGGCGACCCGGGGTTCAACAGCACCGTGTGCCCGCACAGCCGGGTCCGCTCGGCGCTGGAGGTGGCGGTCGTCTATCACGACCCGATCAACCGGGTCTTCGTCCTCGTCTTGCCCGAGTCGGCGCGCGTGCGCGAGCTCAAGGAGCGAGCGGCGCTGCTCCTGCGCCTGGCCGACGACGCGGCCCACGCCGTGCCGCCCTACGTGGTCGGATTCACCGTGGCCTACGGGCCCGCGGGGCTGCGGCGCACCATCGAGCTCGAGGCCGAGCGCGTGCTGAGCGCGCGCCGCCCGGCCGCAGAGCGGAGCGCGCCGCTGCCGCTGGCGCTGGTCCCGCCGGTCGCGGACGAGCCGCCGGCCGGTGCCGATGCCGACCTGGACTCGGCGAGGACCAACCCGGTCCGCGCCCTCGAGGCGGTGGCGTCTCCGGCCGCGCCGCTGTCCGCGCCGCTGCCCGCACCCTCGCTCGCGCCTCCGCCCTCGGCGCCCGCCCTGCCATCACCCCAGGGGGGTGAAGCGGCCCGCGAGCCACGTGGCGCGGACGGCGACCGGCGCGTGGGGCCCGGCGGCGCGGTCGAGCTGGTCCTGCGCGCCGGCGGCCGCGAGCTCGAGATGCTCTCCAGCCCCGACCTCGAGGTCCGGCTGCAGCTCCACCGCATGTCGAACTTCCCGATCGTCGCGCTCGCGCTGGGGACGCCGGCCGCGCTGGCCGGCGAGCCGGGGGCCGGCCCGCCGCGCTGGGTCGAGCTCGACGTCGGCGACGCCGGCGACGCGGCCGTGCTGGACGCGCTGGCCGGCTCGTTCGCGATCGCGCTCGAGGTGCGGGGCGAGGGGGAGGGCGACGAGCCGGTCGCGCGCGCCCGCCTGTCGCCCCCGCTCACCGACAACGCCGCCGCGGTCCGCGCCGCGGCCGGCGACTACATGGTCGGCATCCCACCCGGCCAGCGCTCGTTCGCCCGGGGGCGGGCAGGGTTTCGCGCCGCCGACCACGACCGGCTCGGCACCCGCGCGAGCCATGCGGCCGAGCGAGTGGAGGACGCGCTCGGAGCGCTGTCCAGCCCGGCCGAGGTGATGCGCGCGGTCGCGCTGGTCAAGCGCTTCAGCCAGCCGACCGGCGAGGACTGGCTCATCATGATCCGCAGCTTCCCGCTGCCGCTGTGGCAGGAGGCCCGCCGCGCGGTCGTCGTGCGCGCCCTGGAGCTGGGAATCTGGCCCGGCCCGGTGGCGGCGCAGATCGCCGTCGGCGACGGTCTGGCCCGCTCGCGCAAGGATCTGGTCGGCGTGCTGCAGCGCCACTTTTCCGCGCTGACCGCGCGGGCGGGGCACGGCCTGGGCGACGAGCTGGTGCGCGACAACTGGAAGGCTCTGCGCGCCGAGGCGCGCGCGCTCGGTCTGCCGGTGGGCGCGTGGCCGGCGCCGCGCAGCGAGCCCATCATGAGCGAGTCGGAGCCGGTCGCCTCGGGGACGATCGGCGATCCGGGCACGTCGATCGACTTCATGCCGCCGGCGGCCCGCTTGCCGGTGGTCGTGCCGCTGGCGCCCGGGAGCGGGGACGAGGCCGGCTGGAGCGGAACGACAGGCTCGGGCGGCCGCCGCGGCGCGGTCGGCGAGTTCGCCAACCTCGACGCCGCCGTGCTGATCGGGCGTCTGGGCGATCGCGGGCGGCGCCAGGCGGCGGCCGTCGAGCTCTGCCGCCGGGGCGAGCCGAGCGCGCTGCAGCCGGTCTTCGGCGCGCTCGAGTCGATGACGCGGGCCGAGTCGAGCGGCGTCCTGGCCAGCACGGCGGGCTTCGGCCGCGCCGCCGAGCCGCACCTCCTGGCCGGGCTGCGCAGCCGCAAGGCCTATCTCCGCCAGGGCGCCGCGCTGGCGCTGGCGGTCATGAAGAGCGAGGCCGGCGTCGAGGCCATCTGCGAGCTCCTGCTCGACGAGCCGACCGAGGTGTGGCGCGAGCTGGCGCGCGCGGTCGGCGAGGCCGGCCCGGCGGCGGTGATGCCGCTGGCCGCCCGCCTGGGCGAGCGCAGCGAGGCGGCGCGCGAGCGGGCCGCCTGGGCGATGGCCCACATCGCGGCGCGCGGCGCGCGGCGCCCGATCGAGACGGTGGCGGGCGGCCGCGATCCGGTCGCCGCCGGGGTGGCGCGGGCCGCCCTCGAGCTTGTCGAGCGCGCCGCCGCCGACGACCTGCAGGTGCGCGGGGACCGGGCGCCGCGCGACCAGACGCTCAACCGGGCCTACTCGCGGCGCTTCCTCGAGGCGGTGGAGGCCGAGCGGCGAGCCGAGGTGGCGGCGGCCGGGCAGCGAGCCGGCGACACCGCCGAGTCGCCGGTCCTGCTGGACGAGCCGCTGGACGAGGGGCCGGGCGAGGCGGATGCCGGTTCGCAGGACGAGGAGGATGCGCCCGATGCGGCGGACGCGATCGTCGCGGAGTTCGCGCGGTCGGACGACGAGGACGACGAGGACGAGGACGAGGACGGGGGCCAGGATGACGAGGTCGACGCGGAGCTCGATGCAGCGCCAGGCACGGAGCCGGACGGCGGGCCGGACGCGGAGCCGGACGCCGAAACCGACGCCGAAACCGACGCCGAAGGCGACGCCGAAGGCGACGCGGACGACGCGGAGCCCGAACACGACGCCTCCCCCGAGGAGCGCGCTGGAGCGGAGGGCAGTGACCGCGCTCCCAGCTGACACGCACCTACAACGGCCAGCTGCAACAGCCCCTGCAACCGCCGGTGCCTTGGCGGAGCAGGTTGCGGGCGGCCGGCTCGCGAAAGTTGCGTCGCGTGGGGCCAAGACACCTCGAACTTGGCTACACTTCGGGCGTACCTGAGGCGGTTTGCGTCTCATGCGCTACGGAATCTTCTCGGACACCCACGCCAACATCGAGGCGCTGACAGCCGTCTTGCGCGCCTACGAGTCCGAACAGATTGACCGCTATGCGTGCCTCGGCGACACCGTCGGCTACGGCGCGTCGCCCAACGAGTGCTGCGACTCCATCCGGGACGTGGCCGCCTTCACGATCCTCGGCAACCACGACGCCGCGGTCGCCGGTCGGATGGACTACTCGTACTACTACGACGCCGCCCGCAACGCGCTCGACATGCACGCCAACCAGCTGAGCGAGCCGAACATGCGCTGGCTGCGCGAGCTGCCCTACGAGGTGCGAGAGGCCGATCTCTGCTTCTGCCACGGATCGCCGCTCAACCTGGAGGAGTTCGAATACATCTTCTCCACCGAGCAGGCCGCGCGCTGCCTCGAGATCTGGGACCAGCTGGCCACCGTCACGTTCATCGGCCACTCGCACCTGTGCAAGGCGTTCGCGCTGACCAAGGGCGAGGTGTTCGAGGTCGTGGCCACGCAGTTCGAGATCCGACCGGACCACAAGTACATCGTCAGCGTCGGATCGGTGGGCCAGCCGCGCGACTACGACCCGCGCGCGAGCTTCACCATCTACGACACCGAGAAGCGTGTGTTCGAGTTCAAGCGGACGAGCTACGACATCGACGCGGCCGCGCAGAAGATCCTCGGCTCGCAGCTCGAGCGGAACTTCGCCAATCGCCTCTTCCTGGGCGTCTGAGCCGGCCGGGTAGCCCTTCGCCGCGTCGCCCGCCGGGGGCGATGAGGCCGGGAGGATTCCGCTCGCGGCGGACGAGACGCAACGATGACGGCCCCTCGGATGCGCGCAAGCTGCAGGGCAGATCCGGCAGGTTGCAGGCGGTCCGGTGTAGTACATTGCGCGGCCGATGAACTTCGTGGATGCCGCCGTCACGCTGCTGCGGGAAGCCAGGGGGCCGTTGCACGTGGAGGAGCTGTGCCGCCTCGCCCTGGAGCGCGGCCTGCTCGACAGTCCCGGGCAGGCCCCGCTGCGCAGCCTCAAGGGCCGACTCACCACCGAGCTCAAGCGCGGGCCCGACAGCCGCGTCGCCCGGGTGGACGACGATCTATGGGAGCTGGCCGAGGCCGGGCGCGACGGGGTCGAGCGGGATGCCGACGCCGTCGAGGAGGAGGTCACCGCACCCGAGATCCGCGGCCAGGTGGCCGAGCCCGACCGCGCGCCGGTGGGCGAGGAGGCGGCCGCCGGTGACGACCTCGAGGCCGAGGGCTACGCGGGCGAGGAGGCGTACGAAGACGCAGACGCCGAGGACGACGACGAGGACGACGACGAGGACGACGACGACGAGGACGACGACGAGGACGACCAGGACGACGCGGACGACGCGGACGACGACGACGATCTCGAGGACGACGATCTCGAGGCCGACGACGAGATCGACGAGGACGACGACGACGCGGAGGACGCGGACGACGACGACGACGCGGCCGACGACGAGGACCAGGCGGACGAGGGTGCGGTCGTCGCCGACGAGGGCGCCTTCTCGCGCGACCTCGCCTTCGAGGCCGACGACCAGGCCGACCGCGCGGGCGGCCTCGACCAGGACGTCGACGACGACGAGGACACCCAGATCCGCGAGAAGCGGGCCGACCAGGCCGCTCTGGCCCAGCAGGCGCTCGAGCGCGACGACCTCTCGGCGGAGGAGAAGGACCTCATCCAGGCCTACGGCTCCGAGGCGGGCACCGCCCAGGTCGGCGAGCTGGTCGAGTACCGCGACCAGCAGACCGCCGACGAGGACCGCCAGATGACGCCGGAGGTCCTGCCCGAGCGGCGCGGGCGCCAGCGCGAGGACTGGAAAGCCCGCCGCGAGCGCATGCGCGAGAAGCGGCGCGAGCGGCGCGAGGGCCGCGAGCGCAAGCACTCGGCGCGCGAGCAGAGCCAGGCCTCGCCCGCCGCGGAGCCCGCGGCCGAGACCGCCAGCCCGGAGCGCGCCGCCGCGCCCGAGGCCGGCGGGCCGCCGCCGCACCGGCGCGAGCCGGCCCCGCCCGCGAGCGACGGCGACCTGGCGCGGTGCGCGTGCGAGGTGCTCGCCTCGATCAAGGGCGCGCAGCCGGTCCCGGTGCGGCAGCTGGCCCAGATGATGCGCAAGCGCCGGCTGGTCGACGCCGAGCCCGACGCGCTGTGGCGTCCGCTCAAGTCGGCGCTGCTGGCCGATCACCAGCGCCGGACGGCGGCCGGGCTGCCTCCGCGCGTGGCCTACCGGGGCCGCGATCTCTTCTCCTACCGGCCCAGCGCCAACGCCGAGCTGGAGGCGGCCGAGACCGGGCTCGAGACGGCGGCGCATCGCCTGCGCGGCGCCACCGAGCGCACCCTGGCCGCGCGCCTGGTCGAGCTGCCCCTCGGCGTGCTCGAGCAGGTGGCGCAGCTGTTCCTCAGCCAGACCGGCTGGCGCGATGTCGAGTGGATCAAGCGGGTCGATCGCTCCGGCTACGCCGTGGCGCGCGAGCCGGGCGACGGCCAGATCGTGATGGTGGCGGTGCGCTCCGGCAACCAGGAGGTCGATCGCCGCGGCGTCGGCGAGCTACGCGCCGGGGTCGCCGCCAAGAACATGTCGCGCGGCCTCTTGCTGGCGCCGCGCGAGCTGGGCGGTGACGCCCGCGCCGAGCTCGAGCGGCCGGGCCGGCCGGTCAGCGCCATGTGCGGGCTGCCCTGGGTCGGCGCCCTGGTCGACGCCGGCATCGGCGTCGCGCTGCGCACCATGCCGGTCGCCTACCTGGACGCGGAGCTGTTCGACCGGCTGAGCGAGGGATGAACCGCGAGCCGGCCGGCGGCCCGCCGTGGTCGTGGCTGGGGCGCATCGGCTACACCGCCGCGGTCGAGCTGATGGAGGCGAGGCGCGCGCGCGTCCTGGCCGGCGAGGCGGCCGAGGCGATCCTCCTGTGCGAGCACGACCCGGTCATCACGCTGGGGCGAGCCGCCGACCGCGCCCATGTGCTGCTCGGGCGCGCCGAGCTGGAGGCCGGCGGGGTGGCGGTGGTCGACTCGAGCCGCGGCGGCGACGTCACCTATCACGGGCCGGGCCAGCTCATGGTGTACCCGGTGGTGCGGCTGCGCCGCGGCCTGGTCGCGTTCATGGAGGCGATCGCCGGCGCGCTGGCCGAGGTGGCGGCCGAGCTGGGCGCGCCCGGCGCCGCCTGGCAGCGCAACCCGGCCGGGCTGTGGCTGGGCGGGCGCAAGCTCGCGGCGTGCGGCCTGCACCTCCGCCGCGCCGTCGCCATCCACGGCTTTGCTCTCGACGTGTCGACGCCGCCGGCGGCGTGGCGCGCGATCGTGCCGTGCGGGCTGGGCAGCGGCATCACCGTGTCCCTGGCCGAGGCGCTGGGCGGACGCGCGCCCGAGGTGGCGGAGGTGGCCGAGCGCGCCGGCCCGCGCCTGTCGCGCGCGCTGGCTGCGCGCTGACTTTGTCGGGGGCAGCGGTTACGATGGTCGAATCGCCACCGACGGAAAAACTCTGCGACGAGTCCTCCTGGTCTACAACACCGACTACGACGAGGAGCTGAAGCGGGACTCGCCCATCGACGTCAGCGCCGTGCAGGTCGCCGCCATGGCGGTGTGCCGCGCGGTCTCGGACTACGGCCTCGAGTGCGAGCCGCTCGGTCTCCAGGGCATGGACCTGGTCCGGCTGCTCGAGGCCGTCGAGCGCGATCCGCCGGACCTGGTGTTCAACCTGTGCGAGTCGCTCAACGGCGACACCCGCAACGAGCTGGTCGTCCCCGCGGTGCTCGACATGCTGCGGGTGCCGTACACCGGCCCGGGGCCGATGGCCATCGGCCTGTGCCTGGACAAGGACCGCACCAAGCAGGTCCTGGTGCAGAACGGTGTGTCCACGCCGCCCCACCGGGTCATCCACGCGATGACCGAGCTGGAGGATCCGGCGCATCCATTCGGTCCGCGCCCGGCCCGCGGCGGCCGCGGGCGCGAGCCGGGTCGCCTCGAGCACCCACAGTTCGTCAAGCTCCTGCGCGAGGACGCGTCGATCGGCATCGAGGCCTCCAACCTGGTCGCCGATCGCGAGGCGCTGTGCCGGCGGGTCGGCGAGCTCATGAAGGAGCACGCCCAGCCCATCCTGGTCGAGCGCTACGTCGACGGCCGCGAGGTCAACGTCACCGTGCTGGGCAACGGCGACGAGGCGACGGTCCTGCCGCTCCACGAGATCGACTTCGGCCGCATGCCGGCGGGGCGCCCGCGCGTCCTCACCTACGCCGCCAAGTGGGACGAGAACCACGTCGACTACATCGGCAGCGTGCCGGTCCCGATGGTGGACGTCCCGCCGGAGGTCGAGGTCGCCATCCGCGGCGCCGCGCTGAGGAGCTTCCACGCGCTCGGGCTTCGCGACTACGGCCGGGTCGACATGCGGCTGGACCAGAGGGGCGTGCCGTGGGTGATCGACGTCAACCCCAACTGCGACCTCTCGCCCGACGCCGGCCTCCCCCGCACCGCGCGCAGCATCGGGCTGGACTATCCGCACATCATCGGCCACATCTGTGAGCTGGCCTGGAAGCGCCATGCCGCCGACCATCCGCGCCCTGCGACCCGATGATCGCCCCTACCTCCTGGAGGCGCTGCGGTCCGACGAGACCTTCAACGAGGAGGAAGTTCAGGTCGCGCTCGAGCTCATCGACAACGCGCTCGAGCACGGGCAGCACGACTACTCGGTGCGGGTGGCGGATCTCGAGGCCCGACCGGCGGCCGGCTACATCTGCTTCGGCCGGACGCCGATGACCACGGCCACCTACGATCTCTACTGGCTGGTGACCCACGCCAGGGCGCGCGGGCACGGGGTCGCCTCCACCCTGGTCCGCAAGATGGAGGAGGAGCTCCGGCGCCTGCGCGCGCGCTCGATCCGGGTCGAGACGTCGCTTCAGGAGAGCTATGGCGCGGCGCGCGGCCTGTACGAGCGCCTCGGCTACCCCATCGTGGCCCGCTTCCCCGATTTCTATCGCGCGGGCGACGACCTCATCGTCTACTACAAGCGGCTATGACGGTGCGCGCGGTGGCGCTGGCGGCGGCCGGCGGCATCCTGGCCCTGGTCGCGGCCGGCTGCCGGGGCGAGCGCGACTCCGGCGGCGCGGCAGGGCAGGGTGACGACATGGCGCGGGACGCGGCGGCCCCGGAGCCGCGCAAGCCGGAGACGGCCGTGCTGACGGCCGTCGCGATCCACCGGGTCGATCCCGCCCGGCCGCGGCCCATCAGCGACGAGGACCTGTCGGCGCGGCTCGGCCGGGTCCTGACCGCATCACCGGCGTTCGCCGCCGACGAGGCCAAGGTGCGGCCCGGCCGGGTCGGCGTGGCGGCCGAGGTCGCGGTCACCGTGCGCTACGACGTGGTGGAGGAGCCGGCGGGCGAGAAGCCCGGCGGCAAGGCCGGAGGCACGAAGCGCGGGAAGCGGGCCGGCACGCGGCGCGGGAAGGTCGGCGGCGTGCTCTCCGTCATGGTCGGGATCGAGGCCCGGGTCGACTGGAAGGCCAGCGGCGAGCGGCTCGAGCCGCACGAGAACGTCCTCATCGAGCGGCCGGTCGAGCGCCGCGCCGAGCGCGAGCTCGACCCGATCGTCGTCGAGCTGGTCACCCAGGCCGTGGAGCTGGCCGGGCGCGGCCTGGTCGAGAAGGAGACCCTGCGCCAGGGCGACGACGGCGCGGTGATGGCCGCGCTCGCGTCGGACGACGCGGACGCCGTCCTGTGGGGGCTGGAGCTGTGCGCCGACCGGCGCCTGGCCGGCTCGTTCGACCGCGCGGTCGCGCTGCTCGACCACGCCGACCCGGGGGTGCGCGCGGCGGCGCTGCGCGTCCTGGTCGCGCTGCGCGATCCGCGCGCGGTCCAGCCGCTGGCCAGGCGCGCGGACTTCGCCGACCCGGACACCATGCGCGCCCTGGTCGAGGCGGTGACGGCGATCGGCGGGCCGGAGGCGATCGAGTTCCTCGAGCTGGTCGCCGGCGGGCACGCCGAGCCCGACATGCGCGAGCGAGCGCGCGAGGGCCTGGAGCGCCTGGGCCGGCGGCAGCGTCCAAACCCGTGAAAAAGCCGCGTCAACCTGGGTTCACAGCCGGTCCCGGACGGTGACGAGCCGCTATCTGCAACCGCTCGTTGTGCATCGGCGCGGGAGCGTGGCATGCCGATTGCTGATCCGCGGAGAACCAAGGATGCGCCGACCCGCCCGCCGAGCCCGGATTCGCCCGCTCCTCGCGGTGGTCGCGCTCCTGGGGCTCGCGCTGGCCAGCGCGGACGCGGACGCCCAGGCCTTCCGGCGGCAGCGCTACTACGAGGAGCACGTCCAGGTCTATTTCGTGCCGTCGGGGCTGTACGTCGGCGCCGGCTTCGTCGCCAGCCATGTCCTCGACCAGAGCGGCGGCCCGCGGCTGCTCGACGACGGGGCCGGGCTCACCTTGTATGGCGGGCTGCGGCTGAGCCAGAGGCTCGCGCTCGAGCTCGGCTGGCTTTCGACCTTCCACAGCCCGGAGAACGTCGACACGGTCTACTTCGGATCCGACCCCGACTACCTGGTGCTGACCGGCTTCACCGGCGACGCCAAGATCTACCTGGGCCCGGGCGGCCGGCGCGCCGAGCTCTACCTGCAGGGCGGGGTCGGCCTGTACCTGCTCGACAGCAAGTACTTCGGCTCGCAGTCGGTCGGCACCGGCTTCCAGGCGGGCGGCGGGATCGATGTTCACATGGGCGCGCACCTGGACCTCGGGGTGCGCGCGCTCTACCGCGGGATCGCGATGGGCCCGCCGCACTCCGATCAGGACGACACCTACGTGAGCGCGCTGAGCGGCGAGGCGAACCTCAGCCTTCGCTTCTGATCGACGGCGCCGCGACGGCCGCGCACCCGCTCGCACATCGCGGGTGATCGATCGCTCCTTTGCGGCGCAACCTGTCGGGTTCACACGACGCGAGGTCGCCGCGAATGCCGAAGCCGACGGCCGGGCCGGCGGTCACATGCTAGGGTGCAGGCCATGTCTGGCAGCTCTCCCGACGACAAGCGCGTCGGCGATGCAACGCTGCAGCGCATCGACGACCTGGCGGCGGGGTGGAGCGTGCCCAAGCGGGCGCGCAGAGCCGACGAGGAGCCAGGCGAGCCGCCCCCGGGCCAGGCCGAGGCCGCGGCCAGCGAGCCCAGGGTCGTCGGTTCCGGAGCGGGAGCGGGCGACAAGACGCGCGGCGCGGGCGGGGGCGGTGGCGGTGGCGGCAGCGGCAGCAAGAAGAAGAAGCCGCGCGAGAAGACCCGGGCGAAGGGCAAGGAGCGGGGCAAGACGTCGGCTGCCAGGCGCGGGGCCGAGGCATCCATCCCTCCGCTCCTCCGCTCGCTGCGCGGCACCGAGCAGCCGCCCGAGGGCAGACCGCCGCCGGGCCGCGACGACGACGCGGACGACCGGCTCGCCACCGAGGTGTCGGATCGCGCCGCCACGCGCGCGATGTCGGAGCGGATCGCCACCGAGGTGTCGGACCGCGCTCTCACCCGGCTGGCCCCGGACCGGGGCGACACGGTGGTGTCGGACAACGCGGCCACGCTCATCTACGGCGAGCGCGCCTCGGCCGAGAGCGATCACCCGACCATCGAGGCGGCGCCTCCCGGGGCCGACGGCGAGATCAGCCGCCAGCTGAGCGGCGAGCTGGTCGGCGAGCCCACGGTGCCGAGCGGCCGCTCGAGCGACGAGACCATGCTGGAGCCGCCCGGATCGGGTGCGTTCGCGGTCGCGCGCGCAGACGCGGCCCGCATGGCCGGGAGCACGACCGCGGTCCTGCGGCTGCCGCAGGCCTTGCGCCGCCGCCGCGGCCCCTGGGGCGACGCGCTCTACGTGTTCGGCTCGATCGTCGGCGTGGCGCGCGCCAATCGCGAGCTGAGCGCGGTGGCGCGCAAGCTCGAGGCGGAGAAGGAGTCGCGCGGCCGGCGCCTGGCCGACGTGGCCCGCCTGTCCCTGGCCGACAGCGATCTCGTCAGCGAGACGGTGGCGCGCGGGCGCGAGGAGATCATCGAGCTCGAGGACCAGCGCTCGCGCCGGGCCGGCGCGGTGGCCGCCGCCGACGCCGAGGTCGCGGCGCTCGAGCGCGGCCGCGACGAGGAGCGGCAGCGCCACGCCCAGGAGCTGGAGGCGCTGCGGCGCGGCGACAAGGAGATGGGCGAGAAGGTGGAGCCGCTCCAGCGCCGCGTGCAGGCCACCCGCCGGCGCGCCGTCCGCCTCATCGAGGCGATGGACGACCTCGAGCGGCGCATCACCCGGGCCGAGGCGAGGCTGCCGCGGCTGGCGCAGGACGAGCGGGCGGCGGCCGAGGCCCACATCGCGAGCCTCCTGGCCGAGCGTCAGGCCATGGCCGACGAGCAGCCGACCCTGGCCGCCGAGCTGGACGAGCTCGAGCCGGCCATCGCCGGCATCATCGCGTCGCGCGCCGACGCGCGGGCGCGCGTGGTGCGCGTCGAGAAGGCCGAGCTCGACGCGGTGGTGCGCACCGCGGAGAAGCTGACCGCGGCGCGGGCGCGCCGCGTGGTCGACGAGCGGGCGGAGGCGGAGCTGGCCCAGGACCAGGAGGAGAGCCTGGCCGCGCTGGGCGAGCGGCTGGCGGTCGAGCGGCCGGCCGAGCTGGGCTCGCGCCTGCGCGGGATCGAGGAGCACGAGGTCGCCATCGCCACGCTCGATCGCCGCCACCTCGAGCTGACCGAGCTGGTCAAGAGCGTGGACCGCTGGGCCATCGCGCGCGGCGTGCTGTGGCTCCTGGCCCTGGCGGTGGGCGTGGCCGCGGCCCTGGTCTGGTCGTACGCCCTGCGCGCGCCCTGAACGCGGCCAGCAGCCCGACTGTGGTATCTCTCTCGCCCATGGCCGCGGCCAGGACACGAGCGGGGATCTGCGCGATCCTGGGCCTGCCCAACGCGGGCAAGTCGACGCTCATGAACCAGGTGCTTGGGCTTCGGCTCATGGCGGTCTCGCCCAAGCCGCAGACCACGCGCAACCGGGTGCTGGGTGTGAAGAACCGCGAGGTGGACGGCGACGCGGCCCAGATCGTCTTCCTCGACACGCCGGGGGCGCAGCGCGGCCCCGGCGCGCTCCGCCAGTACATGCGCGAGCAGACGCTGGCCGCGGCGGGCGACTGCGACGTGGCGCTGCTCCTGCTCGACGCGGCCGATCCGGTCCAGCGCGCGCCGGGGACGCTGGGCGAGGGTCCGGCGGCCGCGCTCGACGAGCTGACCGGGAGCCGGCGCGCGCCCATCGTGCTGGCGCTGAACAAGATCGATCGCGTGGCCAAGCCGGCCCTCCTGCCGGCGCTGGAGGCGTGGGGCGCGACGGGGCGCTTCCAGGAGCTGGTGCCGATCTCGGCCCTGAAGGGCGACGGGCTCGACCGGCTCGAGGCGGCGGTCGCGCGCCTCCTGCCCGAGGGACCGCACCTCTACCCGGAGGACACGGTCACCGATCGCGCGGAGCGGTTCATCGCCGCCGAGCTGGTGCGCGAGCAGGTCTTTCGCCAGCTGGGCGACGAGCTGCCGTACGCGGCGGCGGTGGTGGTCGAGGAGTTCCGCGAGCGGCCGGATCGGGGCGATGTGGTCATCTCGGCGGTGGTGCACGTCGAGCGCGAGTCGCAGAAGGGGATCGTGGTGGGCAAGGGGGGGCAGCGCATCAAGGCGATCGGGACGGCCGGGCGCGCCGCCATCGCGCAGCTCCTGGGCTGCCCGGTCCACCTCCTGCTCCACGTCAAGGTGTCGCCCAACTGGTCGAGCGGCGCGGGCGGGCTGCGCGACATGGGGTACGAGTGAGGGGAGACGGCGGCAGCGGGCGCGAGCCGGTGGTGGCCATCGTCGGCCGGCCCAACGTCGGCAAGTCGACGCTGTTCAACCGCCTGGTCGGCGGACGGCCGGCGCTGGTGCACGGCACGCCGGGGCTCACGCGCGACCGGCGCTACGGCACGGTCGACTACGACGGGCGCGTCATCCGCATCATCGACACCGGCGGGCTGGACCCGGAGGCCAGGCACGAGGCGATCGGCGCCGGCATCCACCGCCAGGCCGAGGTGGCGCTGGGCCAGGCGGACGCGGTGCTGTTCGTGGTGGACGCGATGGCCGGCACCACGCCCATCGACCGCGAGCTGGCCGCGCGCCTGCGCCGGCTCGGGCGGCCGATCGTGTGCGCGGTCAACAAGGTGGACCACAGCAACCGA